>Ga0182741_1000261_pt1 | contig 81398 bp, 85 predicted proteins | sample eDN5th37CBELigOP_FD_128874 | JGI IMG/M metagenome (GOLD analysis project Ga0182741, IMG submission 128874) | Enriched Organic Plus compost microbial communities from Emeryville, California, USA - eDNA 5th pass 37_C BE-Lig OP (version 2) (version 2) ...
CTCAGCGGGCCCCGGCCTCTCGCCGGGTCTGCCGCGGTTACCACCGGAGCAGGCGCGCCATTCTAGGCACTTTCGGAAAAAGGTCAAGAGGAAGTTGATCCCGATGACCGCCCCTCCCTGGGGACTATGAGACGTAGTGGTCGCGGGGCTTTGATTCAAGCCCCGCAAGCCCATCACAGAGCGGTGACCGACACCTTGGCGAAACGCCGCTTACCGACCTGGAACACGTGGCTGCTCCCGGGCGCGAAGCTCAGTTGCGGATCCTCCACGCGCTCACCGTCGACACGCACCCCACCTTGCTTGAGCATGCGCAGCGCTTCGGAGGTGCTCGGCACCAGGCCGGCCGACTTCAGCAACTGGGCGATCGGTACGGCCTTGTCGCTCGGCACGGAAACCTCGTCGAGCTCGCTCGGCATCGCGCCATCGCGGAAGCGGGCGATGAACTCGTCGCGCGCCGCGGCGCCGGCGCCGGCGCCGTGGAAGCGGTCGACCAACTCCTCGCCGAGCAGGAACTTGATGTCGCGTGGATTGGCGCCGTCGCGCACCTGCTGCCGGAAACGCTCGACCTCGGCCATGCTGCGGAAGCTGAGCAGTTCGAAGTAGCGCCACATCAGATCATCGGAAACCGACATGATTTTGCCGAACATCTGATCGGCGGGCTCCTTGATGCCGATGTAGTTGTTCAGAGACTTGGACATCTTCTGAACACCATCGAGCCCTTCCAGGATGGGCATGGTCATGACCACCTGGGGCACCTGACCGTGCGCCTTCTGCAGTTCGCGCCCCATCAGCAGGTTGAACTTCTGGTCGGTGCCGCCCAACTCGACGTCGGCGCGCAGCGCGACCGAGTCGTAGCCCTGGATCAAGGGATACAAGAATTCATGGATAGCGATCGGCTGGCCGCCGGTGTAGCGCTTGTGGAAGTCGTCGCGTTCCAGCATGCGCGCCACGGTCGATTGCGCGGCCAACTGGATCATGTCGACGGCGTTGAGCTTGCTCAGCCACTCGCTGTTGAAGACAACCTCGGTACGCTCCGGGTCCAGGATCTTGAAGATCTGGTCGCGGTAGGTCTGCGCGTTCTCCTTGACCGCCTCTTCGGTGAGCGGCTTGCGCGTGGCGCTCTTGCCGCTGGGATCGCCAATTCTTCCGGTGAAGTCACCGATCAGGAACAGGATCTGGTGCCCCAGGTCTTGGAACTGGCGCAGCTTGTTTATCAGTACCGTGTGCCCAAGATGAAGGTCGGGAGCGGTCGGATCGAAGCCGGCCTTCACCCGCAGCGGTCGACCGCTTTCCAGGCGTTCCTTGAGCTCGCTTTCCAGCAAGATCTCTTCGGTTCCCCGCTTGAGCAGGGCAAGGGCGTCGGCCGTGTCCATAGATGTCTCCGGAGCGTAACGTCAAGGGCGCCCGATTCTACCGAAAACGCGACCACGCACGCACGCGAGCCGACTGTGCAAAGACGCTAGCTGCAGACTAGGTCACGACTTAGGAAACATAGCTAAGATCCGATTGACCTACGTCCATCCGACTCGATAAGGTTCCGGCTGTAACTCGGACGGGAATCGCCGTGCCTGAAACAAAAATTAGAGACCTGGATTTCAAACCTCGCGCGAGCGGCCGGCGGCGCCGGTTCGGGGTTCGACATCTCCCGGTGCTCGCGCTCGCTCTTTCCTCGATCACCGTAGTCTCCTTATTGATGTCCGGCCAGGAGGACGCGGAAGCGATCGCTCATGCCGGCCGAGACAGCGGGGCCACTCTCGACGAGATCCCTCTCGCGCTTCCCGGCGCGGAGCCGGCCGTGACCAACCAGACCGGCGCGGAGGCAGCCGCCACGGTCGAGGACACCGTCGCGGCGACCACCGAAGCGCCCGCCGCCACGCCAACGGTCACTCCCGCGGCGCCGGAATGGCGCCAGGTGAAGGTGAAGTCCGGCGACACTCTGTCGAAGCTGTTCAGCAACATGGGCCTGGACAGCAAGACCATGTATTCGGTGCTCGGCTCGGGCGAGGCGGCCAAGACCCTGCTTAAGATCTTCCCGGGCGAGGAGATCGGTTTCCTGATCGACGACGACGGACGGTTGCAGGCCCTGCGCTATCCGGTCGACGAAAGCGTCACGCTGCACGTGGAGCGCGAGACCGAAGGCTACAGCACCAAGCTGGTCGCCAAGCCATTGGAACGGCGTACCGCGCACGCCCGCGGCACCATCGAGAGCAGCCTGTTCGTTGCCGGCAAGGCAGCCGGCCTCAGCGACGGCCTGATTCTTGAGCTGGCCAACATCTTCGCGTGGGACGTGGACTTCGCACTGGATCTGCGGGCCGGCGACCGCTTCGCGGTGATCTACGAGGAGCTGTATCGCGACGGGGAGAAGGTGCGCAACGGCAACATCATCGCCGCCGAGTTCGTGAACCAAGGGCGCACCTATCGCGCCGTCGCCTATGCGGAGGACGGCGGAAAGCCGCAGTTCTACACGCCTGAAGGCAAGAGCTTGCGCAAGGCGTTCCTGCGCACGCCGGTGGACTTCCGCCGCATCAGCTCCCAGTTCAACCCGAGCCGGCTGCACCCGGTGCTGGGCGTCAAGCGCCCGCACATGGGTGTGGACTACGCCGCCGCCACCGGCACGCCGATTCGCGCCGCGGGTAACGGCAAGGTGATCCATGTCGGCTGGAAGGGCGGCTACGGCCGCACCGTGATCCTTCAGCACGGCTCGCGCTACAGCACGCTGTACGCGCACATGTCTCGGTTCGCGAACGGACTCAAGGTCGGCGACAAGATCAAGCAAGGCGATCTGATCGGCTATGTCGGTTCGTCCGGCCTCGCCAGCGGCCCGCACCTTCACTACGAGTTCCGAGTTGACGGTGTGCATCGCAATCCGCTGACGGTAACGCTCCCCGATGCCGAGCCTATCAACAAGAAGCTGATGGCGGATTTCCTGCAGAAGACCGGCCCGGTGCTGGCGCAGCTGGACGTGATCAGCCGCGGCCAGGTGGCCGCCGTCGAATAGCAGGGATGTCGAGCGAGTACTTCATCGGCCTCATGTCCGGCACCAGCGCCGACGGTGTCGACGCGGCGCTGGTGGAGTTCTCGCCCGCGCCGCGGACGCTGTGCGCCGCGCACCTCGCCTTCTCACCCGAACTGCAGCGCGCGATTCGCGCCGTCGATCGCGATAGCCCGCTTCACGTTCTCGCGCGCCTGGACTCGCTACTGGGGAAGCTGTTCGCGCAGGCGGCCCAGCTCGTACTGGAACAGAACGGCATTGCCCCCGAGCAGGTCCGAGCTATCGGCAGCCACGGGCAGACCGTCTGGCATGAGCCCGATGGTGAGACCCCCTTCACGCTGCAACTCGGCGATCCGAACACCATCGCCGAACTTACCGGCATCACCACCGTCGCGGATTTCCGCCGGCGCGACATCGTCGCGGGCGGGCAAGGCGCGCCGCTGGCACCGGCGTTTCATGCGCAGGTGTTCGGCAGCGCGGACGAGGACCGCTGCGTTCTGAATCTCGGCGGCATCGCCAATATCACGGTACTGCCCGCGGCTCACCCGGAGCGCGCATTCGGCTTCGATACTGGGCCAGCGAGCACTTTGCTCGACAGCTGGATCCTGCGCCACAAGGGCGAGCGCTACGATCTGGACGGCGCCTGGAGCGCCACCGGCGAGGTGATCCCCGACCTCCTTGCGAACCTGCTGGCGGACGGCTACTTCCAGCGCCGACCGCCGAAGAGTACCGGCAGGGAGTATTTCAGTCTGGACTGGCTGGAACCATGGATCGCCGGCAAGCAATACCGGACGGAGGACGTGCAGGCCACCTTGCTGGAACTGACCGCTGCCAGCGTGGCCGATGCCATTCTCCGCTACGCCGCCGGTACGCGACGCGTGCTGGTGTGCGGCGGCGGCAGCCGCAACGGCGCGTTGCTGCGCGCACTGGCGAAGCGGCTACCGAACCGCATCATCGAGCGCACCGACGATCACGGCATCGCCGCGGAACACGTCGAAGCCTGTGCGTTCGCCTGGCTGGCGCGACAGACGATGCACGGCCTGGCCGGTAACCTACCCGCGGTCACCGGCGCGCGCGCATCCGTCATCCTGGGCGGGATCTATCAGGGCAGGATCAAGGCTTGAGGTAGGCGCCCGGTCGTGACTTCGACCGGGCATCCGCGCTTAGGCGCTGAAGGACGAGCCGCAGCCGCAGGTGGTCTGAGCGTTGGGGTTGCGGATGACGAACTGCGCCCCCTCCACGTTCTCGACGTAGTCGATTTCCGCGCCCATCAGGTACTGGCCGCTCATCGGGTCCACCAGCAAGGTCACGCCCTTCTTCTCGATGACGGTGTCGCCTTCCTCGATGTTCTCGTCGAAGGTGAAACCGTACTGGAAACCGGAGCAACCGCCGCCGGTGATGTACACGCGCAGCTTGAGGTTGTCGTTCTGCTCCTCTTCGATCAGCTCGCGCACTTTGTCGGCTGCCGCTTCGGTAAAGATCAATGGGACGAATTCGTCCTGGGCTACTTCTGCCATTTCATGCCTCCCGTGAAGGCTCACGTGTTGCCGGCATTCTCAAATTCCCGACCGGAATAGTCAACTAATCCGGTCACGAACTCAGGGCACCAGCGCGATATCGTCGAGCCCCATGGTCTCGGGCAAGCCGAGCATCAGGTTCATGTTCTGCACAGCCTGACCGGACGCACCCTTGGAAAGATTGTCGATCACCGACAAGGCGATGATGGTGTTGCTGGCGGCGTCGTGATGCAGCACCAGCCGGCAGACGTTGGTGCCGCGCACCGACTTGGTCTCGGGAAGCGCGCCCGCCGGCATCACGTCGACGAACGGCTCGTCGGCATAGCGCTCCTGATACAGCGCCTGCAGATCGACATCGGCGGCGTTCGCGGTCATGTACACGGTCGCCTCCATGCCCCTGATCATCGGCAGCAGATGCGGCACGAATACCAGGCCCACCGGCGTTCCGGCGATCCGCGCAAGCTGCTCGGAGATCTCCGGGTGATGGCGATGTCCGCTCACGCCGTAGGGCGAGAAGTTCTCGCCCGCTTCACCCAGCAGGGTGCGCACCGCCGCCTGCCTGCCGGCGCCGGATACGCCGGATTTCGCATCGGCGATGATACGGTCGCGATCGATCAGTCCCTTCTCCAACAGCGGCATCACCGCGAGCAGAATGCACGTCGGGTAGCAGCCGGGGTTGGCCACGACGCGCGCGCCGGCGATCTTCTGGCGGTTGAGCTCGGGCAGCCCGTAGACCGCTTCCTCGAGCAACTGCGGGCAGCTGTGCTGGTGCTTGTACCACTTGCTCCAGACCTCGGCGTCCTTCAAACGGAAGTCCGGTCCCAGGTCGATCACGCGCGTACCGGCCTCGAGCAGCGCCGGCGTCATTTCCATTGCCGTACCGTGCGGGGTGGCGAAGAATACGACATCGCACTCGCCCAGGGTTGCCAGGTCCGGCTCGGAAAAAGCGAGGGACGTGCGTCCGCGCAGGCTCGGGAACATGTCGGCGACCGGTGTGCCCGCGTTGCCGCGCGAGGTGATGGCCGTCAGCTCGACCTCGGGGTGACGGGCAAGGAGACGCAGGAGTTCGACGCCGGTGTAGCCGGTTCCGCCGACGATGCCAACTTTGTACATGGTTGCCTCGCAGACTCAGCCAAGAGCGGCATTGTATCGTGTCCATACCGCTCGGCAACGCGCATCCGGTCGCCGCCTGGCCTTGCGCCGACTCGGTATGGCACAGCAGGATGCTGGCGCCGCAGTCGCATACTGTTGGCCTCGGCGCGCCAGCCGAGCCCCGGATGCACCGAACAATAAGCTCGAAACGGAGGTTGCGTGGATAGCGCCTATTTGTGGCTCAAGGCCTTTCACATCGTTTTCGTGGTGACTTGGTTCGCCGCCTTGTTCTATCTGCCGCGGCTGTTCGTCTACCACGCCATGAGCGAGGACCGGGTGAGCCAGGACCGGTTCAAGATCATGGAGCGCAAGCTCTATCGCGGCATCATGACACCGAGCGCGTTCCTCGCCGTCGGCTTCGGAGTCGGTATGCTGCTGCTGCAACCGGCCTGGCTACAACAGGGCTGGCTGCACGCCAAGCTGACGTTGGTGGCATTGCTGGTGGGTTACCACCTGTTCTGCGGCAAACTGCTGCGCGATTTCCGCGACGACCGCAACACCCGGTCACACGTTTGGTTCCGCTGGTTCAACGAAGCGCCGGTGCTGGTGCTGTTCGGCGTCGTGATTCTGGTGGTGCTCAAGCCGTTCTGAGCACGACGCATGCGGGCACGGCCGAGCGGCCGCTGCGGCGGCGGCTCGGAACGCCGACGCGGGATCAGCTGCTGCTGACCTGCGACTGCTGGTAGTTCTGGATGCCGAGCCGGTCGATGAGTTCGAGCTGCGTTTCCAGCCAGTCGATGTGCTCTTCCTCGCTGGCGAGGATCTTTTCGAGCAGCTCGCGGGTAACGTAGTCGCGCACGCTCTCGCAGTAGGCGATCGCGTCGCGCAACAGCGGGCAGGCCTCGCGCTCGGCGCGAAGGTCGCACTCGAGCAGTTCCTTCACGTCCTCGCCGATGTAGAGCTTGCCCAGTTCCTGCAGGTTCGGCAGCCCCTCCAGGAACAGGATGCGCTCGATCACCCAATCGGCGTGGTGCATCTCGTCGATGGACTCGTGGTACTCCTTCTCGCCCAGCTTCGCCAGCCCCCACTGCCGCAGCATGCGCGCGTGCAAGAAGTACTGATTGATCGCGGTGAGCTCGTTCTTGAGCACCCGATTGAGGTATTCGATGACCTTGGGATCACCCTTCATGACGACAGACTCCCTGTGCAGCCGCAACCGACCTTGGCTTTCCAGGCAGTCTAGCGGAAAAGAGGCGAAGGGTGCGCGGCGACGTCAGGCCGCGGACTGTTCGACGGAGGACTGGCAAGCCGCCGGCAGCCGCTCGGCGAGGAGCTCCTTGGCGCAAGGACCGCATTTGCCGCAGCTGCTACATACGCCCAGCTGCTGTCGAAGATCGCGCATGGTGCGCGCGCCTTCGTCGACGGCCTTGCGGATCTGGCGATCGGTCACTGCGTGGCAAATGCAGACGTACATGGAGCCTCCCCTCGAACGCTGGGAGGAAGCGTAGATGGGAATGCGATCGGCTGTCAAATGGTAAGTATTCGCATTTGCGAGCCAAGTCTCAACTCGAGCTTAGCGCCTCTCCCACCTCCGCCGGTAACGGGGTGTAGCCGGGGATGCGGGACAGGTCGACTTCGTCGATCTGCTCCGGCTTGAGGAAGCGCTGCGCGTAGCGCAGGTACACGCGCTCGCGCACGAACACGTCGAACAGATCGGGATCGATGTGGTTGTCCAAGCGCATACGGCCGAGCACGTTCAGCGCCTGCGACAAGGTCATGGCCTTCTTGTACGGGCGCTCCGAAGCGGTCAGCGCCTCGAAGATATCGGCGATCCCCATGATGCGGGCCGGCACCGACATCTGTTCGCGCGTCAACCCACGCGGAAAGCCCTTGCCATCCATGCGCTCGTGGTGGCCGCCGGCGATCTCGGGCACCCGCCGCAGATGCTTCGGGTACGGCAGCGACTCGAGCATGGCGATGGTCACGTCCATGTGGTTATTCATGATCTGGCGCTCCTCCGGCGTGATGGTGCCGCGGCGCACCTGCAGGTTGTAGACCTCGTCGGCGGTCAACACCGAGCGCTCGTTGCCGCGCGCATCGGTCCAGCGGTAACGCTCGGCGATGTCGGCGATGCGCTGTACATCGTCGTCCGACATGAACTCGCCGCCGATGTTGGCCCGGCGCAGGAACTCCAGGTCGGCATCGAGCTCCGCCAACCGCGCGCGGTATTCCTCGGCGGCCCGGGCGTTGCCGACTTCGCCGCTCCCGGCCTGGCTTAGACGCAATTCGAGGTCGCGCCGAACCACCTCGAACCGAGTTTCGACCAGCTCGATCCGGTCGAGAATGGTCTCGAGCTTGGTGGACTTGTTGATGATGTGCTCGGGCGTGGTGACCTTGCCGCAGTCGTGCAACCACGCGGCGATCTTGATCTCGTACAGTTCCTCGGGCGTGAAACTTACCCCTTGGAGCGGCCCCCAGTCGGCTTGGTCCACGGCCTGCGCGAGCATAAGCGTGAGTTCCGGGACGCGCTCGCAATGGGCGCTGGTGTGCGGGTTCTTCTCGTCGATAGCCTTGGCGATCAACTTGATGAAGGACTCGAACAACGCTTTCTGATTGTCGATCAGCGCCTTCTTGGTCAGCGCGATGGCGGCCTGCGACGCCAGTGCCTCGACCAGGCGCTGATCGGCCTCGGAAAAGGCGACCACCTCGCCGCTAGCCGGGTCGATGCAGTTGATCAGTTGCAGTACGCCGACCACGTCGTTGTCATGGTTCTTCAACGGCACGGTCAGGAACGAGCGGGAAATGTAGCCGCTACGGGCGTCGAAGGCGCGCGTGCCGGAGAAATCGAAGTCCCGCGCCTGGTAGGCGTCGGCGATGTTGTAGGTCACGCCGTCCAGCGCCGCGCACGCCGCGACATTGTCGCGGTTCGTCCGGCCATGCTGGTCGCGGAGCGGAACCGGCTCGAACGGAATGGACATAGCGCCGGGCCCGCCCAGGACGATACCGAGGCTATCGTTGCGCACGATCGCGAAGTGCAGCCGCCCGTCCTCCGCCAGTCGGTACAGGGTGCCGGCGTCGGCATTGGTCAGCTGCTTGGCGCCGACCAGGATGGTCTCCAACAAGCGGTCGGTATCGGTTTCGGACGACACCGCCACGCCGATGGATTGCAGCTTCTCCAGACGCGCGAGCACACGCTGCGCATGAGCGTCGGTCATGCGGCCACCTGCTAGTCGTTCTTGTTACGACCGGCCGCTGCGGACAAGACCGCCGAGGCCGGCTTCGCTCAGGGCCTTGTTGAGCAGCTCCCTTACCTCGCGCGCGCACTCCATCTGCATCGCCTGCGCCAGCAATTCACGCATCCGCGCCAGCGGCAAAGTGCGCAATACCCATTTCACCCGCAGCAGGCTGGCGGCGCTCATGCTGAACGACTCCACGCCCAGTCCCAGCAGAAGTATGGCGCCGGCCGGATCGCCCGCCATGCCACCGCAGACGCTGACCGGCTTGTCGTGGCGCCGCCCCGCCGCCACCACCATCTCCAGGGCGTTCAACACCGCCGGGTGCAGTTCGTCGTACAGCTTGGCCACGCGCGGGTTGTTGCGATCGACCGACAGCAGGTACTGGGTCAGATCGTTGGTGCCGACCGAGAGGAAGTCGACACGGCGCGCAAGTGCATCGGCCTGGAACACCGCCGCCGGCACTTCGATCATCACGCCGGTGGGCGGCAGTTCCACCGCCAGCCCCTCGTCCTTCAGCTCGCTATAAGCGCGGCGCAGCAAACCGATGGCCTGATCCAGCTCCTCGACCCGGCTCACCATGGGGAACATGATCTGCAGGTTGTGCAGGCCTATGTCGGCGCGCAGCATGGCACGCAACTGGGTGAGAAAGATCTCGGGATGGTCCAGCGTCAGACGGATGCCGCGCCAGCCGAGGAAGGGATTTTCCTCCGACACCGGGAAATAGGGCAGCGGCTTGTCGCCGCCGACATCCAGGGTACGCAGCACCACCGGATACCCGGCGAACGGCTCCAGCACCTGGCGATAGATCGCGGTCTGCTCCTCCTCGCCCGGGAAGCGGTCGCGAATCATGAACGGGAACTCGGTCCGGTGCAGACCGATGCCCTCGCAGCCGGCTTCCTGCGACGACTTGATGTCCGACATCAGCCCGGTATTGGCCAGCAAGCGCACCCGGTGACCGTCGGGCGTTTCCGCGGGTAGGTCCTTGAGGGCACGCAACCCGGCGGACAGTTCGGCCTCTTCTTGCAACAGCCGGCGATACTCGCTGCGGATCACCGCCGACGGTTCGATGTAAACACGGCCGGAATAGCCGTCGATGATGAGCTCCCGCCCCTCCAGCCGGCCGATCGGCGCGTCGCCCACGCCCATGACCGCCGGCACACCGAGCGCCCGCGCCAGGATGGCGACATGCGAACTGCCCGAGCCGCGGGCAGAGACTACGCCGACGAGCTTCTCGCGCGGGATCTCCGCCAGCTGCGACGCGCTGATCTCCTGCCCCACCAGGATGGTCTGGTCGGGGATGGCGCGACTGTCGCCGCTATCGAGCTGCAAGCGCATGAGAATGCGCCGGCCGATGTCGCGGATGTCGCTGGCGCGCTCGCGCAGGTATGGGTCTTCCATCTCCGAGAAGACCTTGATGTGCTTGCTGATGGTTTCGCGCAGCGCGCCCGGCGCCCAATTGCCGGCATGGATGCGGGAGATGGTCTCGCCGATCAGGCTGCCGCTGTCGAGCATGCGCAAGTAGGCATCGAACAGCAGCGCCTCCTCGGCCGGGATCATGCCGCTGAGCCGGGCCGATAGGTCCTTCACCTCGACCCGCACCGCCTGCACGGCCGCCAGGAACGCCTCGACGTCGGCTTCCGGATTGTCGGGTACACGGTCCGGCACGGCGTTGAGATCGGCGGACGCGTACACCACCAGCGCTCGGCCTTGGGCGACGCCAGGCGCGCCGGCCACGCCCTGCAAGGTGCCGCTGGACGGCAGGCAGGTATCCCGCAGGCCGTCGATGCCGCCGCTCGCCTGAGCCAGGGCGATCGCGCCCGACAGTTGCGCGGCCGCGGTCATGAGGAACGCCACTTCGTCGTCATCGAAGCGACGCACGGCCTGCTGCTGGACGACCAGGATGCCCAGCAACTGGCGGAAATGAATGATGGGCACGCCCAGGAAAGCATGGAAACGCTCTTCGCCCGTTTCGGGGAAGTAGCGAAAACGCGGATGCTGGTCCGCGTTGTCCAGGTTGACCGGTTCCTCGCGCTCGGCGACCAGACCGACCAGGCCCTCGTTGGTCCCCAGGCGCACCAAGCCCACGGCGGACGGGTTGAGGCCGACGGTGGCGGTGAGCACGTACTCGTGCCGGTCGGGGTCGACCAGATAGACCGAGCACACGTCCACGCCCATGGCCTCGGCCACGCGCTGAACGATGATCGTCAGCGCCTGCTTCAGCCCCTTGGCGGCGTTCACCTCCTGCGCGATTCGATGCAGCGAATCAAGCATTGGCCGCCCCCGCCGACTGCGGCGTGCCGATCATCACGAGGCTTGGCGCAAAACGGCTCATCAACGCGATCGCCGACGGCGGCGCGTGCGCGGGATAACCGCCTCGGGCGCAGCCGGCACTCCATGCGGAAACAACAACGGCGCCAACTCGTTGAGCGCTCGCCAATACACGCCGCGCTTGAAGAACACGACCTCCCGCAGCGGCTCCCAGAAGTCGACCCAACGCCAATAGTCGAACTCCGGCTGAGCGGACGCATTGAGCCGGACCTCGGCGTCGTCGACCAGCATGCGTAGCAGGAACCACACCTGCTTCTGGCCAATGCACAACGGCCGGCGGTGCTGCCGGATCAGGTAGGGCGGCAGGCGGTAGCGCAGCCAACCCTGGGTGTAGCCGAGCACCTCGACCTGGTCGGGGCGCAGCCCCACCTCCTCATGCAACTCACGGTACAGGGCCTGCAGCGGGGTCTCCCGCGCCTTGATTCCGCCCTGCGGGAACTGCCAGGCATTCTGACCAATGCGCCGCCCCCAGAAGAGCTGCCCCTCCTGGTTCGTCAGGATGATCCCGACATTCGGTCTGAAGCCATCCGAATCAATCACTTACGAAACGCCTCAAGCGGGCTTACCTAAGGGATCATTGTTCCACAACGCGGCGAACAGCGGCAAATCCAAGCGCGCGTCCGGCGCGCCCCGGTCATGCGCCCGTGCGGAGGTTGCCGAAGCGCAGCAAAAACCGGAACCCGGTAGGGATGCGGGCGCGTCGGTTGGGTACAATCTCGCGGCGTGAACACCGCTCGTTGATGCCCCGCCCTAGGAGACACGCCGTGGCCCTCGCCATTTTCGACCTCGACAACACGTTGCTCGCCGGTGACAGCGACTATTTGTGGGGCCAATTCCTCGTCGAGCAGGGGCTCGTCGACGCCGCCGAATACGAAGCCGCCAACAATCGCTTCTATCAGGACTATCTCAACGGCACCCTGGATAACGATGCGTACCTGGCTTTCGCGCTCGCGCCGCTCGCCCGCCACGAACCGGACCTGCTGCGCGCCTGGCGCAGCCGGTTCATCGCCGAGAAGATCCACCCGGTGCTGCTGCCGGCCGCCAAGGCGCTCATCAACGAGCATAGGCGCCGCGGCGATACGCCGATGATCATCACCGCCACCAACCGCTTCGTGACCGAGCCGATCGCCGAACTGCTCGGCATCGAGCACCTGCTCGCCACCGAGCCGGAGATGCTCGACGGCCGCTACACCGGCCGTCCCACCGGCATCCCGACCTTCCGCGAAGGCAAGATCCGCGCGCTGGAGCGGTGGCTGGAGCAACACCAACAGAACCTCCAGGGCAGTTGGTTCTACAGCGATTCGCACAACGACATCCCACTGCTCGGCTACGTCGAACACCCGGTGGCGGTCGACCCCGACCCCAAGCTACGCGCATACGCCGAAGCGCGCGGCTGGCCGGTGATCAGCCTGCGCGAAGCCGCCGCCCACGGCGAACACGGGTAGGCGCGGATGCCTCTGCTCGGCGGCATAACCATTCTGCTGCTGTGCCAACTGGCCGGCGAGGTCTGTGCCCGCTTGCTCGGCTTGCCGGTTCCCGGCCCGGTGCTGGGGATGGTGCTGCTGCTGGGCTTGCTGATCTGGCGCAAGGGGCCGCCTGCCGGGCTCAGGAGCGCAAGCGACGGGCTGCTGCGGCACCTGGCGCTGCTGTACGTGCCGGCCGGCGTCGGCCTAATGGCCCACTTCGGACTGATCGGCCGTGACTGGATCCCGATCCTAGGCGGCCTGATCGCCAGCACGGTACTGGCGCTGGCGGTCACTGCCGTCGTGCTGGGACGGCTGAACAGGCGCGGTGAGTAAGGTGGCCCCGGTGGAAATTGAGTTCGCCGGCATCTGGGTGTACCTCGCCGCAAGCCCCCTGCTGGGACTGACGCTGACGCTGGTGGCGTTTCAACTTAGCATCTGGTTGAACCGGCTGCTCGGAGGAACGGCCCTCGCCCATCCGGTGATGCTGTCCATGGCGATGCTTATCGCCTTGTTGCTGCTCACCGACACCTCCTACCAGAGCTACTTCGAGGGCGCGCAGTTCATCCATTTCCTGCTCGGCCCTGCTACTGTGGCATTGGCCGTGCCGCTGTACGACAACCTGGAGCGGGTGAAGCGCATGCTCCTGCCGTTGCTGATCGCCTGTATCAGCGGCGCGGTCACCGCCGCCGCGTCGGCGGTGCTGGTAGCCAAGCTGCTCGGGGCGGAGCCGGCGACCCTGGCCTCGATAGCTCCCAAGTCGGTAACGACACCGATCGCCATGGGCGTATCGGAGGTGCTGGGCGGCATTCCGGCCCTGACCGCCAGCATGGTGCTGGTGACCGGCACCATCGGCTGCGTAGTGGCACCGTGGTTGTTCCGCCGGCTTCGCGTCCGCGACGAGAGTGTCCAAGGCTTCGCGCTCGGCCTGGCCGCCCATGGTTTCGGCACCGCGCAGGCATTCGGCATCAGCGCCGTCGCCGGCGCCTTCGCCGGGCTGGGACTTGGCCTGACCGGCGTGGTCACCGCCTTCCTACTACCGCTGTTCATGCGCCTGTTCCTGTCCTGACCGGGCGGGCGGCCGGCGGTCACAGCCCAGTCACATCGAGCTGCTTAAATCCTTGTTGCGACGCATCATTCGATTTGTTATTGTGCACTGCACCAGACTTCTCTGGGACGAGACTCGAAATGCGGAGGATAGAGCATGTACGAAGAAATTCTTGCCAAGACGGGCGACCGCCTGAACGAACTGCTGGCCCCGAGCCGCAAGTTCAACGCGCTGCTGATCGACAACCTCGACAAGTTCACCAAGTTCCAGCTTGATTCCGCTCGCGCCTATGCCGATCTGGGCCTGGAGCAGTTGCGCGCCGCGCTGCAGATCAGCGACGCCAACAGCCTGCAGACCTTCGTGAGCAACCAGCAGAAGCTGGTCGAGGCGGTCAGCAAGAAGCTGGCCTCCGACGCGGAAACCGTGGCGGCCCTGTCCAAGGACTTCACTGCCGAGGTACAGAAGCTGGCCCAGGAGAACGCCTCCGCGCTGACGCTGTTCGCCAAGAACAAGGCGCCGGCGCCGGCCGCCAAGCCTGCCGCCGCGGCACGCAAGACGGCCTAAGCGGCACCAGCCTCGCGTGTATTTCCGACCGCCCCGCAAGGGGCGGTTTTCGTTTCTACGGCAGTGCGTTGAATCCGCTGCGGATAGCCTCAGGTTAGCTTCCACCACCACGAACCGAGGAGCCGACCATGAACGCCGTCCAGCAGCGCCTGCACGCTCATCGAGAGAACGCCGCCACCGATCTAGCGCTGCTGAGCAACTGCATCCAAGCGCTGTTCGACTGCGCGCAAGCCTGCACCTCGTGTGCGGACGCCTGCCTGGCCGAAGACGACATCGGCCATCTGCGCGCCTGCATCCGCCTCAACCAGGACTGCGCTGACGTTTGCCTGGCCACGGGCCGGCTGCTGTCGCGCCAGCATGAACCCGACTGGTGGTTGCTGCGTGGCGCACTGGAACTCGCGGCGAAAGCCACCGACGCCTGTGGCACCGAGTGCAGCCGCCACGCCTCCATGCACGATCACTGCCGTCTGTGCGCCGACGTCTGCAGCGCCACCCAAGGCGCCTGCAACCAGCTGCTGGTGGAGCTAAATCGCTAAAGCCGCTGTTGCGCACGATCGGCGACGGTACGCTGGACGTCGAACGAGCGCGGGCATGAAAAAAGGGCGAGGCATGCCGCCCCACCCTTCGACTCGACACGCACTAGCGCCTCGTTGCGCTAGGACGGCCTCGGCTGTTACTGCTTGGCTTCGCGCGCTATGGCCCGGTAACCGATATCGGTCCGATAGAACGCGCCGTTCCAGCTGATCTGCCGCGCCAGTTCGTAGGCTCGCTGCTGCGCGGCGCCGACACTGTCGCCGAGCGCGCACACGCACAGCACGCGACCACCGTTGGTCACCACCTGTCCGTTGGCGTCGAGCGCGGTGCCGGCATGGAACACCTTCGTTCCTGGCGCTTCCTGCTCCGGCAGACCGCTGATCACGTCGCCCTTGCCGTAGCTTTCCGGATAGCCGCCGGCGGCCATGACCACGCCCAGGCTCGGCCGCGGATCCCATTCGATCCGCACCTGATCGAGCCGGCCGTCGACCGCGGCGCCGCACAGCTCCACCAAGTCGGTCTTCAGGCGCAGCATGATCGGCTGCGTCTCCGGATCACCCATCCGGCAGTTGTACTCCAGCACCTTGGGCACGCCGTTGGCGTCGATCATGAGACCGGCATAGAGAAAGCCGGTGTAGCGACGGCCCTCGGCGGCCATGCCGCGCACCGTCGGCTCGATCACCTCGCGCAACACGCGGTCGTGGATCGCCTGCGTCACCACCGGCGCGGGCGAGTACGCGCCCATGCCGCCGGTGTTGGGGCCGCGATCACCGTCGTCGCGCGCCTTGTGATCCTGGCTGGTCGCCAGCGGCAGGATGTGCTCGCCGTCGACCATGACGATGAAGCTCGCCTCCTCGCCTTCGAGGAACTCCTCGACCACGATGCGCGAACCAGCCTCGCCGAAGGCATTGCCGGCCAGGGCGTCCTCCGCGGCGGCGATGGCCTGCTCGACCGACGTCGCCACGGTCACGCCCTTACCGGCGGCAAGCCCGTCGGCCTTGATGACGATGGGCGCGCCCATCTGGCGGATGTAGGCACGCGCCGCGTCGATGTCGGTGAAGGTCTGGTACTTCGCCGTCGGAATGTTGTGGCGGGCGAGGAAGTCCTTGGTGAAGGCCTTCGACCCCTCCAGTTCGGCGGCGAGCCGGCTCGGGCCGAAACAACGCAGCCCGGCGTCGCGGAACGCGTCGACCACGCCCGCCACCAGCGGCGCCTCCGGCCCAACGATGGTCAGGCCGACAGCGTTGTCGCGGGCGAAGGCGACCAGCCCCGGGATGTCCTCGGCGCGCAGCGGCACGTTCTGCAGCTTGGGCTCCCGCGCCGTACCGGCATTACCCGGCGCGACGTAGACGGTCTCGACCTGGGGCGACTGCGCCACCTTCCAGGCCAGTGCATGCTCGCGGCCGCCGCCGCCGATGATCAGAACTTTCATACGGAAACTCTCCGGATACGACGCGGCTTAATGGCGGAAATGACGGATGCCGGTGAACACCATCGCCATGCCGTGCTCGTCGGCGGCGGCGATGACCTCGGCGTCCCGCATCGAGCCGCCCGGCTGGATGACCGCGCTGATTCCCGCTTCGGCGGCCTGGTCGATGCCGTCGCGGAACGGGAAGAAGGCATCGGAGGCCATGGCGGCGCCAGCCACCGGCAGACCGGCTTCCTGCGCCTTCATCGCGGCGATGCGCGCGCTCACCACCCGGCTCATCTGGCCGGCACCGATGCCCACGGTCTGGCCGTCGCGGGCATAGACGATGGCGTTCGACTTCACGTAGCGCACCACTTCCCAGGCGAACAGCAGATCGCGCATTTCCTGCTCGGTCGGCACGCGCTTGCTGACCACCTTGAGGTCGTCACGGCTGACGCGGATCAGATCGCGGTCCTGCACCAGCAGGCCGCCGGTGACCCGCTTCAGATCCAATTCGGCGCCACGGCTGGCGCGCCACTCGCCGCAGGCGAGCACGCGGACGTTCTGCTTGGCGCCGGTAACCTGCAGCGCCTCCGGCTCCACCGACGGCGCGATGATCACCTCCACGAACTGGCGATCGATGATCGCCTTGGCGGTGGCGGCGTCCAGCGGCCGGTTGAAGGCGATGATGCCGCCGAAGGCGGAAGTGGGATCGCAGGCATAGGCGCGGTCGTAGGCCTGGACCAGGTCGGCCCCGGTCGCCACGCCGCAGGGATTGGCGTGCTTGACGATGACGCAGGCCGGCTCGGCGAAGCTCTTCACGCACTCCAGCGCGGCGTCGGTATCGGCCACGTTGTTGAAGGACAGCGCCTTGCCCTGCAGCTGGCGCGCGGTCGCCACCGACGGCTCTTCGAGACGGTGCTCGCGATAGAACGCGGCCTGCTGATGAGGATTCTCGCCGTAGCGCATCTCCTCGACCTTCACCAGCTGCAGGTTGAAGGTGCGCGGGAACACGTCGCGCGCGCCGTCGGCGCGGATGCGGCCGAGGTAGTTGGCGATCGCCCCATCGTAGCGGGCGGTATGCTCGAACGCCCGGACGGCGAGCTGGAAGCGGGTGTTCAGGCTCAGCCCGCCCTTCTGCTGCAATTCGTCCAGCACTGCCGCGTAGTCGTCGGCGCTGGTGACCACGGCGACGCCGTCGTGATTCTTGGCCGCGGCGCGCACCATGGCCGGACCGCCGATGTCGATGTTCTCGATGGCGTCTTCCAAGCTGCAATCCGGCTTGGCCACCGTTTGCTCGAACGGGTAGAGATTGACCACCAGCAGATCGATCGGCGCGATGCCGTGCTGCGCCATCACGTCGTCATCGATACCGCGCCGGCCGAGCAGCCCGCCGTGCACCTTCGGGTGCAGCGTTTTCACGCGGCCGTCCATCATTTCCGGGAAACCGGTGTGGTCCGATACCTCGATCACCGGCACTCCCTGCTCGGCCAGCAGCTTCGCGGTGCCGCCGGTAGAGAGGATCTCCACGCCACGCTCGTGCAGGGCGCGGGCGAAGTCGACGATGCCGGTCTTATCGGAGACGCTGATCAAAGCGCGGCGGATAGGCCGCAAGTCGCTGGCAGCAGGCATGAAAGATTCCCCAAGTCTCGCAGGTATCGATGAAGGGTCGGCATTATAGCGGACCCGCGACCGCATGACCGGAGCAAGCGAAGCGTACGCTACGCGTCGAGCCCGTACTGCTGGAGTTTCTTTCTCAGGGTACCGCGGTTGATGCCCAGCAACTGCGCGGCCTTGCTCTGGTTGCCGCCGCTGTAACGCATGACGGATTCGAGTAGCGGCGCCTCGACTTCGGTGAGCACGAGCTTGTAGAGCCCGTCGCACTCGTGACCGTTGAGCTGGCGGAAGTACGTTTCCAGCGCTTGCAGCACGCATGCCCGGATGGGGCCGACGGCGCTGTCCGTCTGGTGGTTGGCGCTGACCGGTTCGAGCCGATCGGCCTTCATGTCTTGTTGTTCCATAGCAATTCGCACTCGCAGTCCGGTCCGATGCATGAACAGGCACGAGGGCGCCGGCATGCCCCTGTAGCCCCCGCAGCCGGCGCGGGCAACGATCATAACCCTAAACCGCGTCCTGGTTGAAGCTGAAGCCGGCGGCTATTCGAAATCGATCTGGAAGTTCTCGGCCGCGCCGCCGCCCGGGTCGGCCAGCTCGAGACGTACCGCGATCGGTTGTTTGGGCGGCATGCCGCTGGCCACGCTGGAGCGAATGCCCTGGTCTTCGAGATAGTCACTAGGCGAGAACGAGCGGGAGGCGACCTTGCGCCCGCCCGCGTCGATGAACGTCAGACGCAACAGCGGATAAGGCTGGGGAAAGCTGGCGTCGTTGACCAAGGTGGCCTTGACCAGCAAGGCATCGCGCACCGACGGATGACCCGCGACCCGCCTTTGAAGAATGTGGATCTGAGCCAAATCTCTCAAGAGCGGCAGATCACACCCGGCCACCATGCACAGCCCCTCGAGCCAGGGCCGCAGACTGGGATTTTGCGCCAACTCGTTGCGCCGGAAGTAGGCGTATTGCGACATCAGCAGACCGACCAGGAGCAGGACCCCGATCGCCCAGCCGAGCGTCGCTCCCCACGCCGGCCTCCGCGCCGGCGGCTGCGGAGCAGCGGCCGTGCGCTCCTCGGGTTGTGGCCGGGTCGGCGCGAACTCGATGTCGACGAACAGATCCCGCTCCGGCCCAGCGCTTTCGCTGACGGCCTCGCTCGCATCCTGGACCTTGATGGCCGCGGCGGGAGCCCGCGGCGGCGGAGCGGCCACGGCGGGCTCTGCGGCCACCGGCACAAACACCGGCGCCGGATGCTGCTCGACCACAGGCTTGCGCTCCTCCGTCGGCAGATCGACGGGCAGCGTCTCGGTAAGGCTGGGCAATGCGTCGAAGGTCTCGTGGCACAGACAGCAGCGCACCAGTCCGTGCGCTTCACGCAGGTGACGTGCGGTGACGCGAAACAGGGTGGCGCAGCCTGTGCACTGGGTATACATGCGGAGCCTCGACTCGGAAGCCGTCATTGTCGAGGCGCGAACTCGGCTTGTAAAGCGAACGAGTTCAGCGCTTTACGCCAAGCAGCAAGCTCCATCCCTCGCTTTGCCGCGGCGCCTGCCAATCGACCGCGTCGCGGTAGGCATCCATGACCTCCTCGGCCTGGCGGTCGAGCACCCCGGACAACACCACCCAAGCACCAGGGCGCGCCAGCGCCACGATCTGCGGCGCCAAGTCGATCAGGACGCCTGCCAGGATATTGGCCACTACCACGTCTGCCGCCAGCGGTCGCACCTGATCCGGCGCCCACACCGTAAGGCGCTCGGCCACGCCGTTGCGCGCGGCGTTCTCGCCGGTGGCGTAGAGCGCTTGCGGATCGTTGTCGATGCCGTAGGCGTGGCCGGCGCCGAGCAACAACGCGGCGATGGCAAGAATGCCAGAACCGCAGCCGAAGTCGACCACGGCCTTGCCCGCCAACTCCTGCTCCCGCTCCGCCAGCCAGCGCAGACACAGCGCGGTGGTGGCGTGCGTTCCGGTGCCGAACGCCAGCCCCGGATCCAGCCGCAGGTTGACCGCGCTGGGGTCGGGCGGGTCGCGGTGGGTGGGACACACCCAGAACCGGTCGCCGAAGCGCATCGGATGGTAGTAATCCATCCAGGCCCGCTCCCAGCAGCGTTGCTCCAGCACCTCGAAGCCCCAGCCTTCAAGCCGGCCGACCCCCAACACCTGGCAAGCCTCGGCATAGAGCCGGTCGGCATCCGGCCAGCCCTGGAACAGGGCGAGCAGACGCAAACGTGGCCACAGCGGGGTGCTGCCCAGGGTGGGCTCGAGGATGGGCTCGCCGCCCGGATCGAGATAGCTGATCGACAGCGCGCCGGCTTCTTCGAGCACGGGCTCCAACATTTCGATCGCGGCCGCGTCGACCTCGACCGAGAGCTGAACGAAGGGAACAGGGGAATCCAAGGGAGTTACTTCACGCAGCCAACAGCGGCCGCGGCCTCGTCGCGGGAGTAGAAACGGCCGTCACGCTCGAACCCGGCCTCGACGGTCGGTTTGACCGCGATCACGCGGCCGTTCGGATCCTTGGCCTCGATCAGATTGGGCGGCAGACCGTCCAGCCGATGGAAAGGCGCGTAGGAACCGTCGGGATTGCGGGAGAGGTAGACGATGCCGGTGGCTCGGTCGATGAATGCCGGGCGGAATCCCTCGCTGCGATTGTTCTGACTGATTCCGCCGGTATCTTGGTACCGCCGGTTCTGCCGTGCGAGCTGATTCGCCGTCAAGGGCCTGGCCATCGGCCACCTCCAGACCTACCGGGAGTTCGCTAAAACAAGAAGCCGGCACCCGTGCGCGGGCGACCGGCCAGATGTTGCAGTGCAAGACTGGCCGGGATTATTACCCGGCCTTCGCAACGAAGTCCAGTAGGGGAGGCTCCCCCCTGGACTCGGGAACTTACTTGCCGGCGGACTGCTGGTAACGCTCCACCGCGCGCAGGATCTCCTGGCGGGCGGCCTCGGCGTTCTTCCAGCCTTCGACCTTGACCCACTTGCCCTTCTCGAGGTCCTTGTAGTGCTCGAAGAAGTGGGTGATCTGCTCCAGCATCAGCGGCGGCAGATCGGTGGCCTCGTTGATGTTGTCGTACAGCGAGGTGAGCTTCTTCACCGGGACCGCAAGCAGCTTGGCGTCGCCGCCGGACTCGTCGGTCATCTCCAGCACGCCGATCGGCCGGCAGCGGACCACCGAACCCGGCATCAGCGGAAGCGGGCTGACCACCAACACGTCGGCAGGATCGCCGTCCTCGCACAGGGTCTGGGGGATGTAGCCGTAGTTGCACGGATAGTGCATCGCGGTGGCCATGAAGCGATCGACCATGATCGCCCCGGTATCCTTGTCCACTTCGTACTTCACCGGCTCGCCGCGGAGCGGGATCTCGATGATGACGTTGATATCGTCCGGCACGGACTTGCCGGGGCTAACGCTCTCCAAACCCATTAGATAGTCTCCCTAGAACGGCCAACAGGTGCCGGCACTTAGCCGACGGCGGGCGCGATTATAGAGCATACGCGGCGGCTGTTCCGCCAGAAGTTTGAGGCGGGCGAACTGTCGGCCGGCACCGACATACCGATCGCTCACCGCCGCCACCAGCGCACGGGCGTTCTTGCTAGAATCAGCCGCGCGTCGGAGCGCCCAATCGGCCCAAACCGCACCTCGTCGCACGCAAACCGGACCCGCATATTGAGCCTCGAAGAATGGACTCAGCATGGCGCATTCGTCCGGCCGGCGGCTGCCGATAGCGCCGTAGAACATCAGCTAGCAACCGTGCTGCTCATTCCTAACATTCTGGGAAGAAGGGGATATCCGTGGACAGAAATCTGGCACTCGACCTTGTGAGAGTTACCGAGGCGGCGGCACTGGGTGCGGCGACCTATCTCGGCCGCGGAGACAAGATCGCCGCCGACCAAGCCGGCGTGGACGGCATGCGCAAGATGTTCGACAACATCGACATCGACGGCGTGGTGGTCATCGGCGAGGGCGAAATGGACGAAGCGCCTATGCTCTACATCGGCGAGGAAGTCGGCCGCAAGGGCCCGAAGGCGAGCAAGGTGGACATCGCGGTCGACCCCGTGGAAGGCACCAACTCGGTGGCCAAGGGCCTGCCCAACTCGATCGCGGTGGTCGCCATGGCGCCGCGCGGTTGCCTGCTCAACGCCCCGGACATGTACATGGACAAGATCGCGGTCGGCCCCAAGGCCGCCGGCAAGGTCCACATCGACGCGCCGGTCGAGGAGAACCTGCGGGCCACGGCCGAAGCGCTGAACAAGAGCATCACCGACCTGACCGTCACCATTCTCGACCGCCCCCGGCACGAGGAGATCATCCGCAAGTGCCGGGAAGCCGGCGCCCGCATCAAGCTGTTCAGCGATGGCGACGTCGCCGCGGCGCTGGCCACCTGCTTCGAATACACCGGCGTCGACATCCTGCTCGGCATCGGCGGCGCGCCCGAGGGCGTGATCGCCGCAGCCGGCATCAAGTGCCTAGGCGGACAGTTCCAGGGCCGGCTGGTGGCCTACAGCGACGATGAGCGCCAGCGCTGCGAGCGCATGGGCGTGGAGCCCGATAAGGTGCTGCTGCTGGAAGACCTGGCCAAGGGCGACGAGGTCTACTTCGCCGCCACCGGCATCTCCGACGGCGAGTTGCTGAAAGGCGTACGCTATACCGGCCACAGCATGGCGCGCACGCACTCGGTGGTGATGCGCTCCAAAACCGGCACGATCCGCTTCATCGAAGCGATGCACAAGCTCAACAAGAAGCCGTCCTACGCCTATTGATCGAGCGCACCGGCTTCCCGCGCGGAAGCCGGCCCGCCTCGCCCGGCACCCAACGAGCGGATCAGCCCGCCGCGATCCGCTCGTCTTCCGCAACCGGCGCCGGCGCCTGCAGGTAGTCGCGGGTAACCGGCACCGCGTCGAGCGAGCGCGCGAACTGGAACTGGAACACCACCAGATCCCGCCACAGGAAGCAGGCGGCGCTGGCCGCCAGGTAGAACTCCCACATTCGGCAGAAGCGCTCGCCCTTGCTCTGCACCCATTGCGGGCGAACCCGCTGGAACCGCGCCAACCACTCACGCAAGGTGTGCGCGTAATGGTGCCGCAGCACCTCGATGTCGGTGGTCACCAGCCCGGTCGGCTCGACCGCCGTCATGACCTCCGACATGGCGGGAATATAGCCGCCGGGGAAGATGTAGCGCCGTATCCAGGCATTGGACAGCGTGGGCGGGCCGAGCCGGCCGATGGTATGGATCAGCGCGACGCCGTCGGCGGGCAGGAAATCGCGCACTGCTTCGAAATAGCGCTGATAGAACGGCGCGCCCACGTGCTCGAACATGCCGACGCTGACCACCCGATCGTACTGCCCGACGTGCTCGCGGTAATCGTGCAACAGGATCGTCACCCGGTCTTCCAGCCCGCGCTGCCGCACCCGTTCGCGCGCCACCCGGTACTGTTCCTGGGATAGCGTCAAGCCGGTCACCGACACCTGGCCGTGCTCGGCCAAATACATCGCCAGCCCGCCCCAGCCGCAGCCGATGTCCAGCACCCGTTGCCCCGGCCGCAGACAGAGCTTGCGCCGAATCAGCTCACATTTGGCGCGCTGCGCCTGCTCCAGGCTGGTCTGCGGCGTCGGGAAATAGGCGCAGGAATACTGCATGTCCGCGTCCAGGAACTGGCGGAACATGGCCTCGTCGAGGTCGTAGTGATGGCTCACGTTACGGCGGCTGGCACGCGCGCGGTTCCATTGCTGCAGGGGCACGAGCAGACGCCGTAGGAAGCGTCCCGCTTCACCGGCAGAGGTAAAGTTGCGCATCAGCACTTCGAGCAAAGGCAACAGGCCGCCGGGCGGCACGCTCCAGGCGCCATCCATGTACGTCTGCCCCAACATGAATCCGGGGTCGGTGGCGATCCTACCGAGCACACGGGGATGCTCGACCTGCCAGACGGCGGTCGGATCGCCGTCACCGAAGCGACGGCTGCTGCCGTCACCGTACTCCACGATCAACGTCCCTATGCCTATACGGCTCGCGAGGTATTTCTCCACCCACATGCCCTCTCCTCCTTGGACATTTTCGCGGCGCGAAGCGGAGCTGCGCTCGACTACCGTTAAGGCTAGCCGCGGACACGCCCCCGTTCCACGTGGCGCGCCGAGCCTTGGCACGCCGCCGCCATCCCTGGATTTGGGCGCAACGGGCGCGCCTCAACCGGGCCTCGCCCGCGCCGCCGACAACGAGCGTCGTCAGGCGCACCAGCGTCACCCGGGGAAGCGCGCGACGACCGTGCTACCATCCACTGAACATCGCACCGGAACCGTTCATGCGCATTCATATTCTCGGCATTTGCGGCACTTTCATGGGTGGGCTGGCGCTGATCGCCCGCCAGGCGGGTCACGACGTCAGCGGCTCGGATACCGCCGTGTATCCGCCCATGAGCGACATGCTCGCCGCCCAGGGCATTCCCGTGCTGGAAGGCTATAAGCCGGAGCACCTGCAGCCCGCGCCCGACTGCGTGGTGATCGGCAACGCGTTGTCGCGCGGCAACCCGGCCGTGGAATACGTGCTCAACCAGGGCATCGACTACCGCTCCGGGCCGCAGTGGCTGGCGGAGCAGGTGCTGCGCGACAAGTGGGTGCTGGCGGTCAGCGGCACCCACGGCAAGACCACCACCAGCAGCTTGCTGGCCTGGATCCTGGAGTACGCCGGCATGGAACCGGGCTTCCTCATCGGCGGGATTCCGCAGAACTTCGGCATCTCCGCGCGCCTGGGCAAGACCGATTTCTTCGTCATCGAGGCCGACGAGTACGACAGCGCTTTCTTCGACAAGCGCTCGAAATTCCTGCACTTCCGGCCGCGCACGGTGATCGTCAACAACATCGAGTACGACCACGCCGACATCTTTCCCGACCTAGCGGCGATCCAGCGGCAGTTCCACCACCTAGTGCGCACCATCCCCGGCAATGGCCGCATCATCGCCAACGGCGACGACGGCAATGTCGCCGAGATGTTGCGGATGGGTTGCTGGAGCGAGGTCGAACGCTTCGGCGTGGCGGACGGCAACGACTGGCGCGTCGCCGGCCTGAGCGGCGACGGCCTGGCGTTCGAGGTGTGGGACCGCGAACGCCAGGTGGGCGCGGCGCGGTGGAGCATGGGCGGGCTGCACAACGCGCAAAATGCGCTGGCGGCGATTTTGGCGGCGCGCCATGTCGGCGTGCCGGTGGAGATGTCGACCGCCGCGCTACGCGAGTTCAAGGGCGTCAAGCGCCGCCTGGAACTGCGCGGCGAGGCCGGCGGCGTACGCGTGTTCGACGACTTCGCCCACCACCCCACCGCCATCGAGGTGACGATCGCGGCGCTGCGCCGGCAATGCGCCGACGGCCGCATCCTGGCGGTGGTCGAGCCGCGCTCCAACACCATGAAGCTGGGGGTGCACAAGCACGCCCTGGCTCATTCGCTGGAAGGCGCCGAGCTCAGTTTCCTGCTGCAGCCGGCCAACGCCGGCTGGGACGTCGCCGCGGCAGTGGCGACGCTGGGCGAGCGCGCCGCGGTGGAAACCGACGTCGATGCCCTGGTGGCGCGCATCGTGGCGACGGCCCACCCCGGCGATCAGATCCTGGTCATGAGCAACGGCGCCTTCGGCGGCATCCACGGCAAGCTCCTCGCCGCGCTGCGGCAGCGCAACGGCTGACGGTCGCCGCATGAGCAACGCCCCCGCCATCACGCTCGCCTGGACCGGTGCCTCCGGCATCCAGTACGGGCTGCGCCTGCTGGAGTGCCTGCTCAAGGCCGAGCGGCAGGTGTTCCTGCTGGTGTCGGACGCCGCCCGGGTGGTGCTGAAGCTGGAGGCGGACATCGCCCTGCCCGGCCGCGGCAGCGACGCCGAGCGCTGGCTGCTGGAGCGCTTCGGCATGCCGGCGGGTCGGCTGCGCGTATTCGGCAACAACGAGTGGACCGCCGCCATCGCCTCCGGCTCGGGCGCGCCCCGCGACATGGTGATCTGCCCCTGCACCACCGGCACGCTGGCCGCCGTGGCGACCGGCCTGAGCGACAACCTCATCGAGCGGGCGGCTGACGTGGTGCTCAAGGAGCGGGGCAATCTGATCCTGGTGGTGCGCGAAACGCCGCTGTCGGAGATCCACCTGGAGAACATGCTCAAGCTCAGCCGCATGGGCGCGCTGATACTGCCGGCCAATCCCGGCTTCTATCATCGTCCGAGCAGCGTGGAAGCCCTGGTGGATTTCGTGGTGGCGCGGGTGCTCGACCACCTGCGGGTGCCGCAGACGCTGCTGCCGCCCTGGGGCGAGGCGGAGCCGGCGCCATGACGCGGATCGCCCTGTTTCCCCTCAATACCGTGGTATTCCCCGGCGGGGAGATAGAGCTGCGCATATTCGAACCGCGCTATCTACGCATGGTCAGCGACTGCCTGAGCCGCTCGGAACCGTTCGGGTTGTGCCTGATCCGCAAGGGCAGCGAAGTCGGCGCCGCGGCGCAACCGTTCCGAGTCGGGACGCTGGCTCGGATCGTCGATTGGGAACAACGCCGTGACGGCCTGCTGGGCATCACCGCGCGCGGCGAATGCCGCTTCATCGCCAGCAAGCCCGAGATCAACGCGATGCAACTGCTGACGGCCGAGGTCGAGCTGCTGGACGAGCCGCCGCCGATCGCCATCCCCGAGCAGTTCGCGCCGCTGCGGGAACTGCTGCGGCGCATCCTGGAACAGTTACCGGCGCCGCCGAAAAGCGAGCCCCAGTACGACGATGCATGCTGGGTCGGCGGCCGCTTGGCGGAAATCCTACCGCTGCCGCTGCGCGACAAGCAGCGGCTGCTGGAAATCGACGACCCGCTGGAGCGGCTGCTGCGCTTGCAGCAGCTGCTGCAACCGGAACCCTGACCGGCCGTTACAGCCGGGCGAACACCCGCTCGGCCGCGTCCAGGGTCGCCGCGATCGCGGCATCATCATGCGCCGCCGACACGAAGCCGGCTTCGAACGCCGACGGCGCCAGGTACACGCCCTCGTCGAGCATGGCGTGGAAGAAGCGGTTGAACCGCTCCACGTCGCAAGCCATGACTTCGGAGAAGCGCGACACGCGCGGCCGGTCGGTGAAGAACAGGCCGAACATGGTGCCCGCCTGCGCGGTGGTGAACGGCACGCGCGCGGCGTCGGCCCGCTCCTTCAGACCGGCGAGCAGCTTGGCGGTGGCTTGCTCGATGGCCTCGAACACGCCCGGGCGCGAGACCAGGTCGAGCGTGGCCAGGCCGGCGGCCATCGCCACCGGATTGCCCGATAGCGTGCCAGCCTGATAGACCGGACCCAGCGGCGCCAACCGCTCCATGATCTCGCGCTTGCCGCCGAAGGCGCCGACCGGCATGCCGCCGCCGATCACCTTGCCCAGGCAGGTCAGGTCGGGGCGAATGCCGTAGCGCGCCTGGGCACCGCCCAGCGACACCCGGAAGCCGGTCATGACCTCGTCCAGGATCAGCACGCTGCCGTAGCGGTCGCACAGCTCGCGCAGGCCCTGCAGGAAGCCCGGCTCCGGCGGCACGCAGTTCATGTTGCCGGCCACCGGCTCCACGATCACCGCCGCGATCTGCTCGCCGGCTTGGGCGAAGGCTTCGGTCACCGCATCGAGATCGTTGTAAGGCAGGTTCATGGTGTGCGCGACCACGTCCGCCGGCACGCCGGGCGAGCTGGGCACACCGAAGGTCAAGGCGCCCGAGCCGGCCTTCACCAGCAGCGAGTCCGAGTGGCCGTGATAGCAGCCCTCGAACTTGATGATCTTGTCGCGGCCGGTGTAGCCGCGGGCCAGGCGCAGCGCGCTCATGGTCGCCTCGGTGCCGGAGTTGACCATCCGCACCAGCTCCATGGACGGAACCAGCTCGCGCACCCGCTTGGCCATGCGCACTTCGCTCTCGGTCGGCGCGCCGAAGCTCAAGCCGTCGGCCGCCGCCCGCTGCACCGCCTCGACCACCGCCGGATGGGCATGCCCCATCACCAGCGGGCCCCACGACAACACGTAGTCGACGTAGCGCTTGCCGTCCTCGTCGATCAGGTAGGCGCCTTCGCCGCGCCGGAAGAACGGCGGCTCGCCGCCCACGGCCTTGAACGCCCGCACCGGCGAGTTCACCCCGCCGACAATGTACTGCTGGGCCTCGCGAAACAGGTCTTGGGAGCGGCTCATGGCGTGGCACCTCTGCAACGGGAAATGGAGGCCATTCTACATAGCGCCGGCGGCTTCAGCCGAACAGGCCGGCGATGCGTTCCGCCTCGCGCTTGGGATCGGCCGCCAGGAACACGCTGCTGATCACCGCCAGCGCGTCGGCGCCGGCCTCGACCAGCGACGCGGCATTGTCGGGGTCTATCCCGCCGATCGCCACCAGCGGCACGGACAAGCGCGCCTTGGCCGCGCCGAGCAGCGACAACGGCGGCCGCACCGCATTGGGCTTGGTGGGAGACGGAAAGAAGCTGCCGAAGGCGACATAGCTGGCGCCGGCGGCCGCGGCCTCGCAAGCGCGTTCCAGGGAGTCGTAGCAGGACACGCCGATGATCGCCTCGGCGCCGAGCACGCGCCTGGCCGCGGCCAGTCCAGCGTCCTCGCGGCCGAGATGGACGCCGTCGGCGCCGGACGCCGCCGCCAGTTCGACGTCGTCGTTGACGATGAAGGTCACGCCGTTGGCGCGGCACAGCGCGGCAAGGGCGGCCGCCTCGCGCAGCCGGCGCGCCGCATCGGCGCTCTTGTCCCGGTACTGCAGAACCCGGGCGCCGCCGGCCACGCCGGCGGTCGCGCGCGCGATCAGCTCGGGCGTACCGCCGCTGGTCTCGGCGGTGATCAGGTAAAGGCCTCGAATACGGTCGGCGCGGCGTGTCATGGCTTCGGAGTTTTGTCGGGGCGGGCGACGGGGTAAAGTTTCCGCCCAATCGAGCCCTCGCGGGCAAAGCCGCCACAGACTAACGGGAAGACCTCTCCGATGGAATACAAGGCATACATGTGCGTGATCTGCGGCTGGATCTATGAGGAGGAGCAAGGCTATCCGGAAGGCGGCATCGCACCCGGCACGCGCTGGCAGGACGTCCCGCCGAACTTCACTTGCCCGGAATGCGGCGCCGGCAAGGACGACTTCGAGATGATCGAGATCTAGTCGATCGAATGACACCACGGCGATGCCGGGGCGGGCGCCACCCCGGCGTGGCGCGGACGATCAGGACAGCATGCCGGTCGCCAGCAACCAGTAGACCAGCACCGCGCCTACCGCCGCCGAAGCCAGCAGCTGCAATTTGCCCAACCGTGAGCGCTGCTTGCGCGGCTCGTCGGCAATACGCCAAGCGGCCGGCTCGAACTCGCTGATATCGGGAAATTCGTCACGGCGCGGCGGCGGCGCCGCACGCGGCGCTGGCGCGACCGCCGGCGGCGGCGTGCGGATCAGCTCTGGTCCGGTGTCGGGCATGCGCTGGAGACGATCGAACGTGTCCTGGTCCAGGGACGCGTCTGCCGGCATCACCATGAATTCATCGGAAAGATCGTCGATACCGGAGCCCACCACCAGCGACTTCAGGACGTCGCTGTCGAGCTCGGTGTAACCGCCCGGTGCCCAACGCGGCGGCGCTTCGGAGGTCTCCTTCGGCCGGTTCTGGAAGGTCTGATAGACCTCGTTGATCTGCTCGACCTCATCGCGCGGCACATCGGCGGTCTTCAAGCGCGCCAGTTCCATTTCCGCGCGGCGCCGCGCTTGCGCCGTGGTCCACAACGCCTTTTTCAGCGACGCGATCAAGCGCAGCGACTCGCGGTCCGGACGCTCCGCCGCCGCCTTCTCGGCACGCAGGCGGTTGACGGTCTCTTCCAACTGCTTGTTGCGCTCCCGCTCCTGCAGCAGCAGCCGCTTGACGCTGGCCAGCTCCTGCTCGACCCGGTGCAGTTCTTCCTCGGCACTCTGCCAGGCGGCGCGGGCGGCAGCGCGAACCTTGCCCACCTCCTCCTCGGTCCGGCGCCGGCTCGACTCCTCGTTCTGCAGCAACTGCTGCGACAAAGCCTCGTAACGCCCGCGCGCGCGCTCGGTCTCCAGTTGCGCCTCGCGCAGTTCGGCCTTCAGCGCCTGCACCTGCTCCTCGGCACGGCGGCGGCGGGCAACCTCCTCCGCGTGCAGCCGCATGTGCTGCTTCTCGACGCGCTGACGGGTCGCTTCCAATTCCGCTTGGTAATAGACGACCTCTTCCTCGAGGCGCTGCCTGGTCGCTTCCAGTTCGCGCTTGAGTTTAATCACCTCGGCACCGTCCGCCGGACGGACCCGCCCGAGTTCCGTGACGTTGCTCATGGATCCCTTCCCCCCACCGTGGCGTCTTCGCGCCAATGGCTATTATGTATAGCGGCACTTAGCTATATCCGCTGGAAAGCAGATCGACGTCACGCTCGCGCACGTCGACTCGCCCGACCGCGGACACGATACGACCGTCCGGGTACAGTTCGAGCCAGCGGAAACCGGGTGGCGTGTCGTCCAGCGCGAACTCGCGCTGCCGGGGCTTGAATTGGATGCAGGTCGACGGCGACGCCAGCAACTGAACGCCGGCACGCTGCGCGGCGAAATCCTGGTGAATATGGCCCCAGACGATGCCGCGCACCTGCGGGTGACGGTCCACCACGGCGAAGAACTCGTCGGCGTTGGCCAGACCGATCGGATCGATCCAATCGCAGGATACCGAGACGGGATGGTGGTGCAGGCAGATCAGGGCGTGCAGATCAGGCCGCGCCGCCAGGTGCGCCTCGAGCAAGGCCAGCTGATCGGGGCCGAGCCGTCCGCCATCCCAACCGGGAACCGTGGAGTCGAGCATGATGAACTGCCAATCACCCAGCACCAACTGGCTATCGGCGGTCACCAGACCACCCTGCATTACACGGCGCAGAACATCGGGCTTGTCGTGATTGCCCGGGATCACCAGGGTGCGAACGCCCTGCCGCTCGAACCGTTCCTTGAAGCGCCGGTAAGCCTGCTCGGAACCGTCATGAACGATATCGCCGGTGGCGAGCACGAGATCCACCGGCCAGAACGCGGCCAGCACCTTGTCCAGCACCTCGAGGGACGAAGCTTCCGTGTTCATGCCCACGAGCCGGCCGGCGACATCCCCAAATAAATGGGTATCGGTAATCTGGAGGATTCGCAGGCATGCGCCCGCCGATGTTGTTGTTCTATTATGCTCGGCTGCTGCCATCATCGGTTTCCTTAGCGGCCACGGCACCCGCCGCGACACCGGAGTGGGGTGAGTATAGACACGACCCTGCGCCGCAAACTGCTGGCAAAGTCACAACTTGCCGGGCGTGGGGGCCGGTTCGCCATGACTAACAAGAGCTTGCAGCTCTCCGATTCTACACATAAGTATTTGCTGGACGTTTCTCTGCGAGAATCCGCGCCCATGCGCCGGCTGCGCGAGGAAACGGCGAAGCTGCCGCTAGCACGCATGCAGGTCGCGCCGGAGCAAGGCCAGTTCATGGGGCTGCTGGCGCGGCTGATCAATGCGCGCTACGCGCTCGAGATCGGCGTCTTCACCGGCTACAGCAGTCTAGCGGTGGCCGAGGCGCTAGCGGCGGACGGCAAGCTGGTCGCCTGCGACGTCAGCGCGGAGTGGACGGACATCGCGCGGCGCTACTGGCAGGAAGCGGGCGTCGCGGACAAGATCGAGCTTCGACTCGCGCCCGCCACCGAAACCCTCGCCACCCTGCTCGACCAGGGCTGGGCCGAGCGCTTCGACATGGCGTTCATCGACGCCGACAAGCAAGAATACTTGCACTACTATGAGCAGGCGTTGCGACTGGTACGGCCCGGTGGGCTGATACTGGTCGACAACGTGCTTTGGTCCGGCAAGGTCGCCGACCCGAGCGTTCAGGATCAGACGACCCGCAGCATTCGCGAGTTCAACGCGCGGTTGCGGGATGACGAGAGGATATGGCTGTCCATGTTGCCCGTGGCCGACGGCCTGACCCTGGCAATGAAGAAAGGCATGAGCCCATGAAAGGAGTTTCCGTGCGCCGGCTATGCATCCCGCTCGCCCTTGGCCTGCTACTGGCGGGCTGCGCCAGCCAACCCACCACCCCCAGCAGCGCGGACCGGATGGAGCTGGCCCGCGAGGCTTACGTGGCCAAGGATTACGACCGCGCCTTCGCCATCACTCGCGCCGAGGCCGAACTCGGCAACCCGCGCGCGCAGTACGCCCTGGGATACATGTATTACAACGGCGAAGGCGTGTTGCCGGACCCGGACATGGCGCTGAAGTGGATCCGCGAGGCCGCCACCAAGGGCGACCCCAAGGCGGTCGAGGCCCTTAGCCGGTTGGCGGGCCTGGCCACTCGAGCATCCGGCGCCCAGGCCGAGACGACGGCGCCCGGCGCCGCCGAACCGCCCGAGCAAACCGCCCCAACCTCGGCGCCGACCGAAGCTCAGACGACACAGTGACCACCGGGCGGCGCGCGCCGCTCACAGGTTCTTGATGAAGACCTTGGAGTTGCGCTTGAAGTTGTAGAGCGCGCGCCGGGCCACCGGCAGCGCGTCCAGCGGCGCCGGCGCGAATCCACGCTCCTGGAACCAGTGCGAGGTCACCGTGGTGAGCACGAACACCTTGCTCAGCCCCTGCTTGCGGGCCTCCCGTTCCAATTGCTGCAGCAGCACCTCGGCACGGCCGCGGCGGCGGTAGTCGGGATGCACCGCGACGCAGGCGATCTCGCCCATGCCCTCGGCGGCGTGCGGATATAGAGCGGCGCAGGCGATCACGGCGCCGTCGCGCTCGATCACCGCGAAGTGCTCGATCTCCGTCTCCAGCAGCTCGCGCGAGCGCCGCACCAGCGCTCCCTCCTGCTCCAGCGGCCGGATCAGCTCGAGGATTCCGCCGACATCGTCGACGCTGGCACGGCGGATGTTCTCGAACGACAGCGCCGTCAGCAGCGTGCCGATACCGTCGCGCGTGAACAACTCCAGCAGCAGCGAACCGTCGGCCTTGCGGTCGAGCAGATGGATGCGGCGCACCCCGTTCCGGCAGGCGTCGATGCAGCCGGACAGCAGCCGCGCCATCGGCTCGGACAGCCGCGCCGACTCGGCGGCGAGGAACACCCCCGCCTGCTCCAGCGTGAGCTCCCGCACCAACTCGCCCGAGTTATCCCGGAGCGGCCCGCTTTCCAGCAGGAACAGCAGCTTGTCCGCCTGCAGCTCGCGCGCCACCGCCAGGGCGACGTCCTCGGCGTAGAGATTGAACGCCTCGCCGGTCGGCGAATAGCCCAGCGGCGACACCAACACCACATCACCGTGGGCCAACCGATTGCGGATGGCATCGCCATCGACCCGCCGCACCTCGCCGGTGTGCTCGTAATCGACACCGTCGCGCACACCGACCGGACGGGCTGTGACGAAATTGCCGGAGGCGACATGGATGCGGTAGCCGGCCATGGGCGAGTTGGCCACGCCCATCGACAGCAGGGCCTCGATCTCGACCCGCACCCCGCCGACGGCGTCCTTGACGCAGGCAAGCGCGGCCGCGTCGGTCAAGCGCATGCCGTTGACGTAGCGAATCTCCGCGCCGCGCTCCTTGAGCCGCTGCTCGATCTGCGGCCGCGCCCCCGGCACCAGCACCAAGCGCACACCGAGACTGGACAGCAGTGCCAGATCATGAATGAGGTTGGCGAACGCGGGATCGGCCACGGCCTCGCCGCCGAACGCCACCACGAACGTGCGCTCGCGGTGGGCGTTGATGTACGGCGAACTTTGGCGGAACCAGCGGACGTACTGGGATTGTTCGGCGGCGTTCATCTCATGGACTTCGCGATCGGGAGCGGATGCCGCCGACAAGCTGCGACGGGCGTCACCAAATATTAGAGGATCGAAGGCTCGCGCGACCTACCGGAACACGTCAAAGACAGAAATCCTTTATCAGTCGTCGCAATAGATCGACGGTCGGCTGCAGTCGATCCAGACGCAGGAACTCGTCCGGCTGGTGCGCCTGCTCGATGTCGCCGGGACCGAGGATCACCACATCCATGCCCAGCTGGGTGAGGAACGGGCCTTCGGTGCCGAACGCCGCCGCGCCCGCCTCGGCGCCGGTGAGCGTCTCCGCCGCCCGCACGATCTCGGCATCGGCGGCCGTGCGCATCGGCGGCAGGCCGGGGAACAGCGAGCGGAACTCCAACCCCCACGGCGCCTCGCCCAGACTCACGCGCAAGCGCCGCTGCAGCTCGGCGCGCAGCTCCTCCAACGACATGCCCGGCAGCGGGCGGATGTCGATGTGCAGCTCGGCCTCCGGGCAGATCCGGTTCGGGTTGTCGCCGCCGTGGATATGGCCCAGGTTCAGCGTCGGCACCGGCACGTGGAAGGCCGGATCGCGCCAGCGCTGCTGCAGCTCGCCGCGCCAGGCCTGCAGCTCGTTCAGGACGCGGGTCATGCCCTCGAGCGCGTTGACGCCCAGCGCGGGATCGCTGGAGTGACCGGAGCGGCCGATCACGCGGATCGCCTCCATCATCACGCCCTTGTGCATGCGCTTCGGCACCAACCCGGTCGGCTCGCCGATCACGGCATGGCGGCCGAAGCGGCGGCCGGCGTCGAGCAGCGCCTTGGCGCCGGTCATGCCGCTTTCCTCGTCGGCCGTGGCCAGCACCACCAGCGGCTGCTTCAGGTCGCTGGCCCGCAGCTCGCGCACCGCCTCGACCACCAGCCCCATGAACCCCTTCATGTCGCTGCTGCCAAGCCCATACAGCCGGCCGTCGCGCTCGCTCAGGACGAAGGGATCGGAACTCCAGCCGCTCTGATCGTACGGCACGGTGTCGGTGTGCCCGGCCAGCACCAGGCCGCCTTCGCCGCGGCCGAGCGTGGCGATGAGATTGGCCTTGTTCGGCTCGTTGGGGATGTCCTGGATCTCGGTGGCGAAACCGAGCCCGGCCAACCACTCCGCCAACTGCTCCACCACCGCGCGATTGCCGAGGTCGTCGGCCGGAACCACGCTGCTCACCGAGGGAATCTCGATAAGACGCGCCAGCATATCCATCAACGGCGGCGGCGAAACGTGCGGCATGACGATGTCCTAGGGTTCTGATCGAACCGGTTCGTACAGCTTACAAGCTGCTCCAGCTGGATTTGCGCTTCCAGCGAATGCGGGTCACGCCGATGCCGACCACGAAGCCGCCGAACACGACCAAGGCGCCGGTGACGAACCAGTCGCGCTGACTACGGTCCTGCAGCCGCGCCGCCTCGTTGCGCAGCATCTCCGCCTCGCGCTGCAGATCGGCCATCTGCTTGCGCAGGTCCTTGTTTTCCTCGGCCAGGGCCAGCCCGCGACCGGCCTCCGCCAGCTGTTGTTTCATCCGCTCATTGGCGGTGCTAAGCTCCGCGACCTGCGCCTGGGCTGCCGCCAGCTTCTGGCTTTGTTCGGCCAGGCTCTGCTTGCTTTCCTGAAGCGCCTGCTTGAGCTGAGTCAGCGAATTGGTCGCGACTTCGAGACGCGCCCGCGCGCCCGGGGTGTTGACGATGAAGCGGCTCTCCAGCCAGCCCTCCAGCCCTTCACGGGTGCGGATGCGACTCCAGCCGGCGGAATCCTCCAACACCTCCACCGGCGTACCGGTATCCAGCATCTTGATGATGCGGTGGCCGTTGCTGGCGCCGGTGCGAACCACGACCTGCAGGTCGTCGGTGACGTAACGGGTCGGTCCGGCCCACGTCGGAGCGCTGAGGAGCAGGAGGGAAAGAGCAAAGGCCAGACGTTTCACGCATCGACTCCATGTTGGGTTCGAATGGCTCTATCCGTAGATAAAGCCGTTGATTGTATGCCACGCCGCAGATACCGAGAACCGCGCGACCACAGGAGGTTGCATCGATGACCGACACTTTGCCGCCGCTTTGGCTCAAGCAGGGCGAAGATCGCCGCCTGAGGGCGGGCCACCTGTGGATCTTCAGCAACGAGGTCGATACCGAGCGGTCGCCACTCAAGGCGTTTTCGCCGGGCCAGGGCGTGGAGATTCGCGACAGCGCCGATCGCCCCATCGGCTGCGGCTACGTCAACCCTCACTCCCTGATCTGCGCCCGCCTGATCAGCCGGGATCGGCAACACCCGCTGTCCGAATCGCTGCTCGTTCACCGGCTGAACGTGGCGCTGTCGCTGCGGGAGCGGTTGTATGCCGAACCATACTACCGCCTAGCGTACGGCGAGAGTGACGGACTTCCGGGTTTGGTGGTCGATCGCTTCGGCGACACCTGCGTGGTGCAAATCAACACCGCCGGCATGGAACAAGCCAAGCCGGCGATCGCCAACGCGCTGCGCCGCGTGGTCAAGGCGCGCCACATCCTCGTTCGCGCCGACAGCAGCATGCGCGCGCTCGAAGGGCTTCCGCAATATATCGCATGGGAAGGCGATCCCGGCCCGGACACCCTGGACGTGCGCGAGAACGAGGGGCACTTCCAGGCGCCCGCGCTGAGCGGCCAGAAGACCGGCTGGTTCTACGACCACCGCGCCAACCGCGCGCGGCTGCAGGCGCTGGTGCGCGGTCTGCGGGTACTGGACGTGTTCTCCTACGTCGGCGCTTGGTCGGTGCAGGCCGCCCTGGCGGGCGCGGCCGAGGTCCACGCCATCGACAGCTCCGCCGCCGCGCTCGGTTTCGCCCGCCGCAATGCCGAACTCAACGGCGTCAGCGACAAGCTGGTGCTGCACGAGGGTGACGCCTTCGAGCAGCTGCGCAAGCTGCGCGAGGCGCGCGAGCATTTCGACGTGGTAATCGTCGATCCGCCTGCTTTCATCAAGCGCCGCAAGGATTACCGGCAGGGCCTGAAGGGCTATCAGCAGATCAATCAGCTGGCGATGCAGTTGCTGGCGAAGGACGGCCTGCTGGTATCCGCCTCCTGCTCCTCGCACCTGACCGAGGAGGACTTCATCCGCACCCTGCTCGGCTCGGCGCGGCATCTCGACCGCAGCGCGCAGATCATCGAGTTCGGCCAGCAGGCGCCGGATCATCCGGTGCATCCGGCGATTCCCGAGACTCGTTATCTTAAATGCGCCTTCGTCAGGGTATTGCCCGCGAGCAGCAATCCGTAGCCCTTCATCCGCACCGGCGATAAGCTAGGCCCGCTATCGCCGGGAGCGGCGAGTCATTCGAACAAGGGCGCACAGATGCTGATCCACCCCCAATTCGACCCGATCGCCCTCCAGCTTGGGCCGCTGGCCATTCGCTGGTATGGCCTGATGTACGCCGTCGGCTTTCTCGGCGGCTGGTGGCTGGGGCGGCTGCGCGCGAAGCGCGGACATGGACCGCTCACGCCGGAGCAAGTCGACGACTACGTACTGTACGTGGCGCTCGGCGTGGTCTTCGGCGGACGGGTCGGCTACATGCTGTTCTACGCCACCGACACCTTGCTGCGCGAGCCGTGGGTGCTGTTCAAGATCTGGGAAGGCGGCATGTCCTTCCACGGCGGCATGCTGGGTGTTTTCCTCGCCACCTGGTTGTTCGCGCGCCGCGTTGGTTGCCGATTCTTCAACGTCACCGATTTCGTGGCGCCGCTGGTCACCATCGGTCTCGGCGCCGGCCGGCTCGGCAACTTCATCAACGGCGAGCTGTGGGGCGCTCCGACCCGCCTGCCCTGGGGCATCATCTACCCGCCGCTCGGCCCGGAAGCACGCCATCCCTCACAGCTATACGAGTTCCTGCTCGAAGGCGTGGTGCTGTTCACCGTCCTCTGGTGGTTCTCCAGCAAACCCCGACCGCGCGCCGCCACCTCGGGCCTGTTCCTGATCTGCTACGGCAGCTTCCGCTTCCTGGTGGAGTTCGTCAGGATGCCGGATGCCCATATCGGCTATATCGCATTCGGCTGGGTCACCATGGGACAGCTGCTGTCCCTGCCGATGATCCTCGGCGGCATTTTGCTGCTGAGCTGGGCGTACTCGCGCAAGAACAAGGAGACGGAGCATGCGGCAGTATCTTGACCTCATGAGCCACGTGCTCGAGCACGGCACCCGCAAGACCGATCGCACCGGCACCGGCACCCTGTCGGTATTCGGCCACCAGATGCGCTTCGACCTCGCCGCCGGCTTCCCGCTGGTCACCACCAAGAAGCTGCACGTAAAGTCGATCATTCACGAACTGCTGTGGTTTCTGCAGGGCAGCAGCAATATCGGCTATCTGCGCGACAACGGCGTCAGCATTTGGGACGAATGGGCCGACGAGAACGGCGATCTCGGCCCCATCTACGGCGTGCAGTGGCGCTCATGGCCGACCGCCGACGGCCGCCGGATCGACCAGATCAGCCAGTTGATCGAGCAGATCAAGCGCACGCCCGATTCGCGGCGGTTGATGGTGAGCGCCTGGAACGTCGGCGACATCGAGAACATGGCGCTGCCACCCTGCCACGCGCTGTTCCAGTTCTACGTGGCCGACGGCAAGCTGTCCTGCCAGCTGTATCAACGCAGCGCCGACATCTTCCTGGGTGTGCCGTTCAATATCGCCTCCTATGCCCTGCTCACCCTGATGGTGGCGCAAGTAACGGAGTTGCAGCCCGGCGAGTTCATCCACACCCTGGGCGACGCCCACCTGTACCTGAATCATCTCGAGCAGGCGCGCTTGCAATTGAGCCGCGAGCCATTGCCTCTGCCTCGAATCCGGTTAAACCCGGAAATTCGCGACATCTTTAAGTTCCGCTACGACGACTTCGAGTTACTCGATTACCAGTGCCATCCGCACATCAAAGCGCCAGTAGCGGTATAAGTAACTACTGAAATGGCACCAAGCAGACCGCTCATATCGTTCGTGGTCGCGATGGCGGAAAACCGCGTCATCGGCCGCGACAACCAGTTACCGTGGCATCTCCCCGCGGATCTGGCGCATTTCAAGCGCCTGACCCTCGGCAAACCAGTGATCATGGGAAGGCTGGTGTACGAGTCGATCGGCCGCCCGCTGCCCGGCCGCCACAACATCGTCCTCAGCCGTAACCCGGCATTCGTGGCGGAAGGCTGCACGGTCGTGCACGATCCAGACGCCGCCCTAGCGGCCGCCGGCAACGTCGACGAGGTCGCCGTCATCGGCGGCGAGCAGATCTATCGCCTGTTCCTACCGCTCGCCGACGTCATTCACCTCACCGTGGTGCATGCCGAAGTTCCTGGCGACACCTACTTCCCATCCCTGCCCGACCTGGAGTGGACCGAGCACGATCGGACCACCCGCGCCGCCGACGAGCGCAACGCCTACCCGCTGAGCTTCGTCACCCTGGTCCGCCGCGGTCCGCACGCTGGCTGACACCTGCCGTTTCCAGCATTTCCCTCGCCGGCATAATGCGTTGCGTCGCCCGCCCGGCTGTCGGCGGAATTCGATTTGTTGCAAATTCACAACGCCCTGTCTCAAGAACGCACTGCTAACTATTGCTTTGGCTTCTTCCCTGTAGTAGAAAGTCGAACCTGTAGGGGAAATGCGACTGAGCCCCGGAGGCTGTGGCGGCAAAGCCACAGCTGCAACAGCGACAACAATAACTGTCGGCCGGTGAGTGAAGACCGGTAGCCGCGGGGGCAAATCCAACGGCTCAACGCAGCTTCACAACCATACTAACGAACCTTGGAAAGGGGACTTTCATGAAGAAGTACGCTTCCGCCCTGGCGCTGGCCGCGGGCCTGGCCGCTCCGGCCGCTTTCGCTGCGCCGACCATCGACTTCAACGGCGAGTACGAGTTCAACGCTTACAGCGTCGACATGGACCAGCCCGGCGTCCGCAGCGATCGCGCCTCCGCCCAGCTGCTGCGCCTCGGCGTGAACGCCAAGCTGGACGATGGCGTTCAGCTGGTGACCCGCCTGAACCTGTCCAACCGCACCTGGACCGGCGACGCCGGCAACGCTGGCGCCGGCGTTTACAGCCCGGACACCGCCGATAACGTGACCCTCGACCTGGGCTACGTCCAGCTGCCGCTGGCCGGCGTGCTGCGCGTGGGCCGCCAGGAGTCCAACTGGGGCAACTGCTTCGTGTCCTGCGACGACCGCCGCGACCGTATCCAGTGGTTGGGCCGCGTCGGCACCACCAGCATCGGCGTCGGTTACGACAAGCGCCTCGAAGGTGCCACCAACAACGCCGACGACGGCACCGGCTACTATGCCTTCGCCATCGGCAAGATCGGCCCGGCCGTTGCCGGCCTGCTGTACTACCACTACCGCTTCTCCGACGACTTCCCGAACGCCGCTACCGCGGGTGACGAGCTGAACCTGCTGTCGCCCTACTTCCAGGCCAAGATCGCCGGCATCGACCTGCAGGGTACCTTCGCCTATCAGGATCACCCGGCGTTCGACGATGAGCAGCTGGGTGCCTACCTGCGCGCCGGCTACGACTTCGGCGTGGTCAAGCTCGAGGGTCAGCTGGTTTGGACCGACGGCTATGCGCCGAACCAGGGCTTCGACAGCCTCTCCAGCATGATCAACAACAGCCCGGAGAACAAGAACAGCGCCATCTCCCGCGCCGCGATCGGCGTGGACACCATCGGTGGCGCCCTGCGCGTGAGCGGCAACGTCAACAAGCAGGTCAAGCTGATCGGCGCCGTCGGTTACTACGACAACGGCGACTCCAACGACTTCGGCCTGGCCAACGAGAACGAGATGACCTTCGTTGACCTGCAGGCGCACTACCAGCTGACCCCGTCCACCCTGGTGTGGGCGACCGCTGGCCGCGTCAGCATCGATCCGGCGGTTGGCCGCGATCGCGACATCGACGGCTTCAGCCTGAACCTGCGTACCACGTTCTAAGAACGGTCGCAGCGCGATATAGAAAAGGGGCGCCTCGGCGCCCCTTTTTTCTTTGCGCAACTCCCAGTTGCGGACAAAACCAGCTGCGCACCACGCTCCGGCGCAGTAGCATAGCCTCTGCGTTACACCGTCACTGGATACTGCAATGCTCCGACGCACCACTTTGATCGCGCCCGCGCTCGCTCTCGCGCTCGCGGGATGCGCAACCAGCAATTACAACGAGATCCTCGCCGACGAGGCACTGCAGCAAACCATGCTGAAGAACCACGTCGACTTCGAGAATCGAGGCCTACTCGATGAATTGCTCGTCAGCGACGAGGAAAAACAGCGCGAGAAGATCAACGATGCCGAACAGCGCATCGCGCGCCTGGAACAGCAACTGCAACGCGAGCAGCTGGCACGGGAGAGGCCGACCGCAGCCATTCCCATGACGCGCCCGGCACCGAACGGCCCCATCCCCAAGGTCGGCCTACTGGTCTCGCCCGCGATAGACCCGCAGCTGAGCCAGCAGATCGAGACGGCCTTCCACAACACGGAGGCCACCTACCCGATTTCCGCAGTGGCGGCCGAGACCGTTCGCACCCAGGCTCACGCCTACGGCTGTACGTCGCTCGCCGAGCGCGAGTGCGCCGCCAAACTGGCAACCTACCCGGGCGTTCACCTCATCGCGCAGATCGAGGATGCATCCCTGGACGACTCCGGCAAGCTGCGCGCGCGCGCCTCCGTGATCGATACCACGCTCGGCCAAGCCTATACGCTGCCGGAAATCATCCTGCCAACCGTGGACGGCAAGACCACGCAGCTCTCGGTTCAGGGCATGATGGACAATCTGGTGCTTAGGGCTCTGGACAAGAGCAAGCTGGCCCCCTGGTCCACCCGCGCCTTCTCCCGCGAAGGGGACACCTGGTACCTGGCCGCGGGCGAACGCTCCGGCCTGAAGGTGGGCGACATACTCGAGGTCCGCGGCGCTGGACGGGTGGTGATGGCGCCGAACGGCACGCCGGCGGGTTGGATTCCGGGCAGCGTCAAGGGCACGCTGCGGGTCAAGGGGCTCTTCGGCGACGATCTCGCGGCCGCCGAGTTGGTCGAGGGAACCGCGCCGACCACCGACGATATGCTGCTGCCGCGCAAGGCAAACTGATCGACCGCCGCACCGCCCGGCACGGGCGATGCGGATAGCGCACACGAGATGGCGCCGCGCGTCTGGCACCACGCACGGCAGCCTGGGGTCACCCGCGCCGGCCAACCAAAACGCCGCAAACAAAAAGCCCCGCCATGGTCTGGCGGGGCTTTCTTGTCACTGCCCAAGGTCCGCTGCCGTCAGCAGCGGCAATCGCGCCGTTCAGCGCTTCATCGAATCGAAGAACTCGGCGTTGGTCTTCGTATCCTTGAGCTTGTCGAGCAGGAACTCGATGGCGGCCAGCTCGTCCATCGGGTGCAGCAGCTTGCGCAGGATCCACACCTTCTGCAGCAGCTCGGGGTGCATCAGCAGCTCTTCGCGGCGGGTGCCGGAGCGATTGATATTGATGGCGGGGAAAATGCGCTTCTCGGCGATGCGGCGATCCAGGTGGATCTCCATGTTGCCGGTGCCCTTGAATTCCTCGTAGATCACATCGTCCATGCGCGAGCCGGTGTCGATAAGCGCGGTGGCGATGATGGTCAGCGAGCCGCCCTCCTCGATGTTGCGCGCGGCGCCGAAGAAGCGCTTCGGGCGATGCAGGGCGTTGGCGTCGACACCACCGGTGAGCACCTTGCCGGAGGACGGCACCACCGTGTTGTAGGCGCGAGCCAGACGGGTGATCGAGTCGAGCAGGATCACCACGTCGCGCTTGTGCTCGACCAGGCGCTTGGCCTTCTCGATGACCATTTCCGCCACCTGCACGTGGCGGCTGGCCGGCTCGTCGAAGGTGGAGGAGATCACCTCGCCGCGCACGGTACGCGCCATCTCGGTCACCTCTTCCGGCCGCTCGTCGATGAGCAGCACGATCAGGTAGACCTCGGGGTGGTTGTTGGTAATGCTCTGCGCGATGTTCTGCAGCAGCATGGTCTTGCCGGCCTTGGGCGGCGAGACGATCAGGCCGCGCTGGCCCTTGCCGATCGGCGCGACCAGGTCGACCACGCGGGCGGTGATGTCCTCGGTGCTGCCGTTACCGCGCTCCAGGGTCATGCGGTTGGTCGCATGCAACGGCGTGAGGTTCTCGAACAAAACCTTGTTCTTGGCCGCCTCGGGCTTCTCGTAGTTGATCTCGTTGACCTTCAGCAGCGCGAAGTAGCGCTCGCCCTCCTTCGGGGGGCGAATCTTGCCGGAGACGGTATCGCCGGTACGCAGACTGAAGCGCCGGATCTGGCTGGGCGAGACGTAGATGTCGTCCGGACCGGCCAAGTACGAGCTATCGCCGGAGCGCAGGAACCCGAAGCCATCCTGCAGAATCTCCAGAACTCCATCCCCGTAGATGTCTTCACCGTTCTTGGCGTGCGCCTTGAGGATGGCGAAGATGACGTCCTGCTTGCGGGATCGCGCCATGCCCTCGATGCCGAAGGCCTCGGCCATCTCGATCAACTCGTTAGCGGGCTTTTTCTTCAGTTCCGTCAGGTTCATGTCGGTAGGTGTGTCGTCAGGATGGAGGGATCGGAGGAACGCCGAGATCGGGTTCGTCGTCTACTAGGATGGTGATGGCCCGGCCGTCTGCGAGCGCGTGTGGAACCACGATGATCGCTCGTTCGGCAAGAGAGTAATGGCGGCCACCTGTTATTGTGGCCGCCCTAACTTGTTTTAAAGGTTGCTGTCGATAAAGGCGGCGAGTTGGGACTTCGACATCGCGCCGACCTTGGTCGCCTCGACGCCACCATTCTTGAACAGCATCAGCGTCGGGATACCGCGAATGCCATACTTGGGCGGCGTCTCCGGGCTGTCGTCGATATTCAGCTTGACCACCTTCAGGCGGTCCGCGTACTCACGCGCCACATCGTCCAGGATGGGAGCAATCATCTTGCACGGGCCGCACCACTCGGCCCAGAAGTCCACCAGGACCGGCGCCGGATTCTTCAAGACTTCCTGGTCGAACGTGGCATCGCTCACGTGCACGATATGGTCGCTCACAGTAAGGCCTCCAACTGCAGCTGCGGTAGGAACACGAAAGGATTGCTTCGGTATAACTGCGGCCGAATGGTGAAAAATGTAGGGGGGCGATGAAGGTGGCACGTGCGGCGACGCATTGATGCCGACAACATAAGCCAGCCCGGTTTGGGCTGTCAACGCCCGAGACAGGCGCCGCAAGGCTGTTGCAAGGCTTCGCGGACCTTCATTAAGCTTGGGCAGCAAAAATAAAACAATTATCGTGGATCCACAAGGCGCTGATGGACCAGCCGCGCGGTCCCTCACCCCTAGCGACGCGTGAACGAATTGCTTGTAGCCCTTGCACGACATTTCGATTCGAAGGCCATGGACCGGCTCGCTCTCGCAGCATCGCTCGTCCTTACGGTCCTGCTCGCCCATGGCCTGGCATCGCTGACCTGGTCGCTTCTGCCGGAGCCGGACCAGCCCGCGCCGCCACCACCGCAGGTCGCGGTCGCGCAGGCCGCGCGCCCGGACTACAACCGCATCGCCGCGCTGCACTTGTTCGGTCAGGCCAAGGTTCAAGCCGGCCCGGCGCCGGTCGACGCGCCGGACACCCGGCTGAACCTCACCTTGCGCGGCATCCTGTTCAACCCCACCGCCAGCTTCGCGCGCGCCATCATCGCCGCGCCGGGGCGAGAGGATCAGCAGTTCCGGGTCGGCGATCAGGTTCCCGGCGGAGCGACCATCAACCAGATCCTGCCCGATCGGGTCATGCTGCTCCACAACGGCCGTCACGAAACCCTGCGCCTGCCGGAGGAGCGGCTGAGCCTGAACGGCAGCGGCGCGACCGGCATGCCATCCAGCGCGCGCCGCGCCCCGGCCCCGGACATGAGCAACCTACCGAGCGGCAACGACAATCTGCTGTCCAATTTCCGCCAGCAGATCGTGGAGAGCCCGCAGTCGGCGGCGCAGTACATCCAGGCCGAACCGGTCAGCGCCAGCGGCGGCGGCATCACCGGCTTCCGGGTGAATCCCGGCAGCGATGCATCTATGTTTCAGGTTGCAGGACTCCAACCGGGCGATATCGTTACCCAGGTCAACGGGGTCCGGCTCGATTCCGTCGACAAGGGCTTCGATGCAATGGAACAGCTCGCGTCCTCCGACCAGGTGACGCTCAAAGTGCTGCGGAATGGGCAGGAAATCACCCTGCATCTGCAGCTTTAGGAATAACGAACAATACGAAGGCCCAGTGCCATGACGCCGAATCCAAAGCTTGGCAAGCGCCGCGGCCGCGCCCCGTCGACGGCAGCGGTGCTGCTATCGACCCTGCTGCTCTCCGCCGCGGCACAGGCGCAGCCACCGGCAACCGCGCCGGCTGCCAACAATGGGCAGCAAGCCGCCCAGCAGCAGATGATCACCCTTAACCTCAAGGACGCGGACATCACGGCGCTGATCAGTACCGTGGCCGAGGTGACCGGGCGCAATTTCATCGTCGATCCGCGAGTCAAGGCAAAGGTCACGGTCATCTCGCAGGAGCCGATGCCGGCCGACGAGTTGTACCGCGTGTTCCTATCCGTGCTGCAGGTTCACGGTTTCTCGGCCGTGCAGAGCGGCGACATCGTCAAGATCATCCCCGACATCAACGCCAAGCAGATCGCGGTGCCGACCGTAACCCGCGATTCGCAGGCCGTGGGCGACGAAGTCGTCACCCGCGTCATACCCGTGCAGAACGTCGCGGTCGCCCAACTGGTGCCGATTCTCCGCCCGCTGGTGCCGCAGCAGGGGCATCTGGCGGCCTATCCGCCGACCAACGTACTGATCGTCTCCGACCGCGCCTCCAACATCGATCGCATGGCAGATCTGATTCGCCGCATCGACCAGGCCGGCACCGAGGAGGTCGAGGTGGTGGCGCTGGAATACGCCTCGGCGCCGGAGCTGGTGCGCATCATCAACTCGCTGGCGGCGCAACCCGACCCCAACCAACCGCCCGGCTCGCAGGTGAAGCTCGCGGCCGACGACCGCACCAACAGCGTGCTGCTCAGCGGCGACAAGGCGGCGCGACTGCGGATCCGCGCGCTGATCGCGCAGTTGGATACGCCGATGGAATCCGGCGGCGACACGCAGGTGGTGTATCTGCGCTACGCCAAAGCGAAGGACCTGGTGCCGGTGCTGACCGGCGTGAGCAAGAACATTCAGCAGGCCGAAGGCGCGCGCGCCGGCGGCGGTGGCGGCGGTGCCGCTCCAGCGGCCGCCAGCAGCACGCGTAACCAGGCCGACATCACCATCGAGGCCCACGAAGCGACCAACGCGGTGGTGATCACCGCGCCGCCCAAGGTGCAGCGCTCGCTGCAGGCGGTGATCCGCCAGCTCGACATCCGCCGCGCCCAGGTGCTGGTCGAAGCGGCCATCGCCGAGATCTCTGAGAGCCAGGGCCGGCAGCTCGGCACGTCAGCCGCTCTCATCGACCGCGACAACGGCATTCCGGGCTTCGCCTCGTACTTCAGCAACGTGTTCGGGCCGCTGACCAATCTGTTCACGGCCACCAGCGCAAGCAACGGCAACGTCACCATCAATCCGGCCGGCATCGTCACCAACGGCATCAGCCTGGCGCTGGGCAACCTCGACAGCCGCTTCCAGTTCGGCGTGCTGATCAAGGCCCTGGCCACCACCACCGATGCCAACATTCTCTCCACCCCGTCCCTGCTCACCATGGACAATCAGGAGGCGGAGATCCGGGTGGCGCAGAACGTGCCCTTCGTCACCGGCCAGTACACCAACCAGGGGCAGAACGCCGTCAACCCGTTCAACACCATCACCCGCGAAGACGTCGGTCTGATCCTCAAGATCAAACCGCAGATCAACGAGGGCGACAGCGTGCTGCTCGACATCTCCCAGGAGGTGTCCAATCTCGAGAGCACGACGATCGGAGGGAACCCTATCACCAGTAAGCGGTCGATCAAGACCAGCGTACTGGTGGAAGACGGTCAGCTCCTCGCCCTCGGCGGACTGATCGACGATCAGGTGCGCCAGACCAGCGATCGTGTACCCCTGCTGGGCGACATCCCGCTGGTCGGCAACCTGTTCAAGGCACGAACCGCCGAGAAGGAGAAGCGCAATCTTCTGCTCTTCATGCAGCCGTCCATCATCCGCGACGAAGCGACTGCGACCGCTCATACAGGCCGAAAATACAACTACATCCGGGCCGAGCAGCTACGGCGGCGGGAGCGGGGTGTCGATTTGATGCCCAGCCAACGGACCCCGGTGTTGCCCAAGTTGGAACACCCGGCCCTGCCTGCCCCGTTCGAGAACGAGACCGGGAACTAGGTAGTGAACGACAGCAGCCAGGTTCTGCAACAGCACGATATCCGTACCCACGAGGCGGCCGCCGCCGGGGGCCGTCCCTCCTTCGGCTTCGCCAAGCGCCACGGCCTGCTGGTCACCGAGATCGGCGACGGCGCCGCCCGCGTGGTATGCCGCAAGAACGTCCGCCCCGCCAGCCTGGCCGAGCTGCGCCGCAGCCTGGGCCGCCGGCTGCAGCTCGAAGCGGTGGACGAGAACACCTTCGAACGCCTGCTGCAGCAAACCTACGAAACCCGCACCGGCGAAGCCATGCAGGTGATGGACGATCTGGGCGGCGACATGGACCTGTCGCTGATCGCCCAGAACCTGCCCGAGCCGGAGGACCTGCTCGAGAGCGAGGACGACGCGCCCATCATCCGGCTCATCAACGCCTTGCTCACGGAGGCGATCAAGGAGAACGCCTCGGACATCCACATCGAGCCGTTCGAGAACCGCCTGCTGGTGCGCTTCCGCGTCGACGGCGTGCTGCGCGAGGTGCTGCAGCCGCCGCGGGTGATGGCGCCGCTGCTGTGCTCGCGCATCAAGGTCATGGCGCGGCTGGACATCGCCGAGAAGCGCCTGCCGCAGGACGGCCGCATCTCCTTGCGCATCGCCGGCCGCGCGGTGGACGTGCGCGTTTCCACCCTGCCCTCCGGGCACGGCGAGCGCGTGGTCATGCGTCTGCTCGACAAGCAGGCCGGACGGCTCGACCTCGAGCACCTGGGCATGCCGGCGGAACTCACCGCCCACATCGACGAACTGATCCACAAGCCGCACGGCATCATCCTGGTCACCGGCCCGACCGGTTCCGGCAAGACCACCACCTTGTACGCGGCGCTGACCCGGCTGAACAATTCCACGCGCAGCATCCTCACGGTCGAGGACCCGATCGAGTACTACATCGACGGCATCGGCCAGACCCAGGTCAACACCAAGGTCGACATGAGCTTCGCCCGCGGCCTGCGCGCCATCCTGCGTCAGGACCCGGACGTGGTGATGGTGGGCGAGATCCGCGACCTGGAGACCGCCGAGATCGCGGTGCAGGCCTCGCTCACCGGTCACTTGGTGCTCTCCACCCTGCACACCAACACCGCGGTCGGCGCGGTAACGCGCTTGCGCGACATGGGCGTGGAGCCGTTCCTGCTGTCGTCGTCGCTGATCGGCGTGATGGCCCAGCGCCTGGTGCGCATGCTCTGTCCCGCCTGCAAGCGGCCGTACACGCCGGACCGCAGCGAATGTCAGCTGCTCGGCGTCGACCCGGCCAATCCGCCCACCATCTACGGGCCGGGCGGCTGTCCGCAGTGCAACAACATCGGATACGCCGGACGCGGCGGTCTGTTCGAGTTGGTGCTGGTCGACGACCAGATGCGCACCATGATCCATGACGGCGTCAGCGAGCAGGTGCTCGACGCCCACGCCCGCAAGAAGACCCCCAGCCTGCGCCAGGACGGCATGCGCCGCGTGCTGCTTGGCCAGACCACGCTGGAAGAGGTGCTGCGGGTCAGCGCCGAAGACATTCGGAGCTAGCGCCGGGCAACTCCCCGGCATTCCTCCCCTCGAGCGAGATTCGGTCAGGACATGGGCGCTTTCGAATACCAGGCACTAGACGACACCGGCAAGGCCCGCAAAGGCGTGCTGGAAGGCGACACCGCGCGCCAGGTCCGGCAGAAACTGCGCGAGCAGGGCTGGATCCCGCTCGAGGTCGGCGAAGTCGCGCAGCAGGACAAGCCCTCGCGCGGCTCGTTCAGCTTCGGCCGCGGCGCCAGCCCGACCGAACTGGCCATGATCACCCGCCAGCTCGCCACCCTGGTGGGCTCGGGCCTGCCGCTGGAAGAGGCGCTGGGCGCGGTGGCGCGGCAATCGGAAAAGGCCCGCATCCGTAGGATGATGTCGGCGGTGCGCTCACGGGTGATGGAGGGTCACAGCCTGGCCGACGGCCTGGCCGGCTTCCCGCGCGCGTTCTCCGAGATGTACCGAGCCACCGTGGCGGCCGGCGAGCAGACTGGCCACCTGGAAACCGTGCTGGAGCGGCTCGCCGACTACACCGAAGGCCGCCAGCACATGCGTCAGAAGGTGCAGCTGGCGCTGTTCTACCCGGCCGGTCTGATGATCGTCGCGGTATCGGTGGTGGTGCTGCTGCTGACCTACGTGGTGCCGAAGGTCACCGAGGTCTATGCCGACATCGGCCGCGAGCTGCCGGGCCTGACCTCGGCCATGATCAGCATCAGCGCATTCCTCCGCGACTACGGCCTGTGGCTGCTGCTAGCCATCGTGCTGGGCGTGATCGCCTTCGCCTACTCGCTGCGCGCCGAGGCCTTCCGCCGCAGGGTGCATGCCTTCGTGCTGAAGATCCCGCTGGTCGGCAAGCTCAACCGCGGCATCAACGCCGGGCGTTTTTCCCGCACGTTCTCCATCCTTGCCGGCAGCGGCGTACCGATTCTTGACGCGCTTCGCATTTCGGCGCAGGTGATCTCGAACCTGCCGATGCGCGAGGCTGTCCAAGAAGCAGCCTCGCGAGTCCGCGAGGGCACCGGCATCAGCCGCGCCTTGGAACGCAGCGGCCAGTTCCCACCGATGATGCTGCACCTGATCGCCTCGGGTGAAACCAGCGGCCGGCTGGAACAGATGCTGGAGCGCGCGGCCATCAATCAGGAACGCGAGACCGAAGGCACCATCGCCTCGCTGCTGGCCGTGTTCGAGCCGATGCTGATCCTGGTAATGGGCGGCGTGGTGCTTACCATCGTCATGGCTATTCTTATGCCTATCTTCCAGCTCAACCAGCTGGTCGGGCAGTAGTTACTCGACGCTAACTTCGCCGCGGCCGTCACGGCCGCGCGGTCAACTTTGGAGACGAGAAAAGCAATGCGACAACGCAACTTCGGCCGGCGGCCGCGCCGCGACAGCGGTTTCACCCTCATCGAGATCATGGTGGTGGTGGTGATCCTGGCCATTCTGGGCACGTTCGCCATGACCAACATCATCGACAACCCGGACAAGGCGCGGGTCACCAAGGCGCAGCACGACATCCGCACACTGGAAAGCGCGCTGGAGATGTACCGGCTCGACAACTTCACCTATCCCAGCACCGAGCAGGGCCTGCGCGCGCTGGTGGAGAAGCCCACGGGCGCGCCGGAGCCGGCCAACTGGAAGAGCGGCGGATACATGAAGAAGCTGCCGCAGGATCCGTGGGGCCGCGACTACCTGTACATGAGCGGCCAGGACACCGGCGGCCGGCCGCAAATCAGCTCGCTCGGCGCCGACGGTCAGCCGGGCGGCGAAGGGGTCAACGCCGACATCATCAACACCGAGCTGCAGTAACGGGTGAACAGCCGCGGCTTCACGCTGATCGAACTCCTGGTGGTCCTGGTGATCATCGGAGTCGTGGTCAGCCTCGCCACCATCGCCTTTCGCGACACGCGCGGCGAGCAACTCGAGCGTGAAGCGCGGCGGCTGATCACGGTATTGGAGCTCGCCGCCGAGGAAGCCACCCTCAAGTCCAGCACCCTGGGCTTGCGGGTGGCGGACGACGGCTACGCGTTCCTGCGCAAGCCGCCGATGGCGGACAAGTGGCAACTGATCGAGGATGACAAGGCGCTCAGCCCGCGCCAAGTGCCGGCACCGTTGCGGCTGCAGCTGGTGGTGCACGGGCTGAACGCGAACAAGGGCAAGTCGCCGTCCAAGGAAGAAGACAAGGACAAGGGAGTGCAACCGCATCTGTACTTGTTCTCCTCGGGCGAGCTCACGCCTTCGTTCGAAATCAACGTCACCCACCCCGACCTACAGCAGTTCTACCGGATCACCGGCCGCGAGGACGGCAAGCTTGAGTTCCATGCGGAGGACTAGCGGCTTCACCCTGCTGGAAGTGCTGGTGGCGGTCGCCGTGCTGGCGATCGCGCTGTCGGCCGTGATCAAGGTCACCAGCGAAAGCGGCGGCAATGCCAGCTCGCTGCGCGACAAGACCCTGGCGCACTGGGTGGCGGAGAACAAGCTGGCGGAGATGATCGCCACCGGCGTCTGGGCCGAAGGCGAACAGAAGGGCTCCAGCGAACTGGCCGGCCGCGAATGGTTCTGGCGGGTGGAGACCAAGAACACGGCCGACAAGGACCTGCGCCAGGTCACCATCCGCGTGTCCGATCAGGAACGCGGTAATAACTCGCTGACGGTGTTGAACGGCTTCCTGGGCAATCCTGACATGCGCAAGCCCAGCCGAGCCGCCGCTCCGCCAGGGCAGCCACCGAGCGACGACCAGTCGCAACCGGGCGGGGACCAGCCCGAGCAAAGCCAGCAGCAGAGCCAGGAGCAGCAACAGAGTCTGGGCCAGGGACAACAGCAACAGTCCGGGCTAGGCGGGTCGTCGGTGAACTTCTGATGGCCATCCACCGCACCCGAGGTTTCACCCTGCTCGAACTGCTGGTCGCCCTGGCGGTGTTCGGCGTGGTGTCGCTGATGGCGTTCTCCGGCCTGAACACCACGCTGGAAGCACGCCGCAGCATCGATCAGCAGTCCGACCGGCTGATCCAACTGCAGAAGACCTTCAACCTGATGCGCGACGACTTCGAGCAGGCCGTGCCGCGCCCGGTGCGCGATCACCTCGGCCAGCCCAATCCCAAGAGCGCGTTCGTCCAGGTCGAGCAAGGCGTGATGTTCACCCGCGGCGGCCGCCAGAATCCGCTGGATCTGCCACGCAGCGATTTGGAGCGAATGGGCTGGGGCATCAAGGACGACAAGCTGGTGCGCGTTCGCTTCCAGAACCTCGACGAGGGCATAGAACCGATCTTCACCGAGTCGGAGATGCTCGATAAGGTACGTTTCCTCAGTTTCCGTTTCCTGACCCAGGACGCCAGCGGCTTCCGCTGGATCGACCAGTGGCCGCCGCTGAACAGCGCCGAGCTCGGCCCCGAGCTGCCGCGCGCGGTCGAGGTCAACCTGGAGCTGGAAGACATGCCCCCCCTCACCCGCATTTTCGTGCTGCCGTACTGACCATGAGCCGGCACACTCGCCAACGCGGCATCGCCCTGATCACCGCACTACTGGTGCTGGCCATCGCCACCATCGCCGCGGTGGAGATCGCCACCCGTCAGCATCTGGATATCCGTCGCACCCAGAACACGCTGGCGCGCGACCAGGCGCAGGACTACCTGCTGTCGGCCGAGGCCTTCGCCATCAACTCGCTCAAGCGCGACCTGACGCAATCGTCCAACGATCAGTCCGATCATCTCCAGGAAGACTGGGCACAGCCCATGGTCGTCCCCGATTTTCAGGGGGCGAAGCTCACCGGCCAGGTGATCGATCTACAGGGCCGCTTCAACCTCAACAACCTGAGCAGCCTGATCGGCACCCCGCCCAACACCTGGCCGCAAAAACCGGCCTACCAGCAGTTCTGGCAGTTGCTCGAGTACGTGAAACTGTCGCCCGAGGGGCGCGAGCTACAGCTGCAATTCGACAACCATGCGCTGATCGAAGCCCTGGTCGATTGGATCGACCAGGACATCAACCCAACCGGCAACGGCGGCGCCGAGGACGGCTACTATCTGAATCAGGAGATTCCGTACCGGGCCGCCAACGATCTGCTCAGCCACCCGTCAGAGCTAAGGCTGATCCGCGGCTTCGGCCCCGAAGGGCCGCCCGGTCTGGTCAAGCTGCTGGTGGACGACAAGCAGCTGGTGACCGCCCTCCCCACCAGCAGCGGCACCACCACGATCAACGTCAACACGGCCACGCCGCAAGTGCTGATGGCAGTGGTGCCGGGCTTGAACGAGGAAAACGCGGTCGCCCTGGTGGAGCGCGCCGCCGAGCAACCCTGGGCCAGCGTGAACGACTTCGTCACCGAGGCCCAGAAGCTGACCGGCGGGACCGGCTCCGGCGCGCAGATCGCGGTCGACATGCTCGGCGTCACCAGCAGCTATTTCGCGTTCACCGGGCGGGTCGAACTCGGCCCGGCGGTGTCTTATTTGCACTCGGTCATCTATCGTGATTTACAGACGGCCGGCTTACAGGTTCTAAGCCGAACCCGAAGGCCTTTCTAAGTGCTTGCTAATAAAGGCATAAGCGCCTAGCCGCTGCCAGCGAATTCCGCCACAATGGACCGACGCTACTGAGTCGACAACAATAACCTCATGCGGCCACGCCTCGTCATCCGTCTCAACAGCGCCCCCCAGGGCAAGGTCCACTGGCTTCGGCTGAACGCCGAAGGCCGGCCGGAAGGCCATGCCGAAAGCGGCACGCTGGCGCAGGCAGCCGGTGCCGCGGCACAGCGGCAGGTCATCGCCCTGGCGCCGGCCTCCGAGCTGCTGCTCACCGAAGTCCGCATCCCCACCCAGAGCCGCCAGCGCATGCTGCGCGCCGTCCCGTTCGCGCTGGAGGACCAGCTCGCCGAGGATGTCGACAATCTTCACTTCGCCTTGGGCCAGCGCGACAAGGAAGGCCGGCTCAACGTCGCGGTGTTGTCCAAGGCGCGCATGCGGCAGTGGTTGGAAGAACTCGCCGAGGCCACGCTCGATGTCGAGCAGATCTACCCCGACGTGCTCGCCCTGCCCTACGAGACCGACGCCTGGACGCTGCTGATCGAGGGCGACGGCTTCCTGCTGCGCACCGGGCCGCAACTGGGCTTCGCCGGCGACGCCGACAATCTGCCGCTGCTCCTGCCCGGCGCGCTGGAGGAAGCCGGCGACGCCAAGCCGGCGCGTCTCATCGTCTACAGCACCGAAACGCTGCCCGAACTACCGGATCTGGGGCTGACGCTGGAGCAGCGCGAGCTGGACAGCACCAGCGCGCTGCTCGCCACCTCGCTGAAGGAGCGCGAGGCGATACCGCTGCGCACGGGCGAGTTCACCCGCAGCCGCCGCCTCGCCGTGAACCTGCAACGCTGGCAGGTCGCCTTGGCCCTGCTGCTGGCCTGGGTGCTGGTCGATACCGGCGCGGCCTATCTGCAGCAGTGGCGACTGAACCGGCAGCTGGCGGCGGTCAACGCTCAAATCGACCAGGTCTACCGCGGCGTATTCCCCGGCACCGGCGCGGTAGCCAACCCGCGGCTGCTCATGGAAAACCGCCTGAAGGCCCTGCGCGGCCAGTCCGGTCCCAGCGCCGGCCTGTTGCAGGCGCTGGACAAGGTCGGGCCGGTGCTCGGCACCGCCCCCGGCGTTCAGTTGTCCTCGCTCAATTACCGCAACGGCAACCTGGACATCGAGCTGAGCGCCAAGAGTCTGCAGGACATCGACCAACTGGCGCAGCGCCTGCGCCAGACCAGCGGCGTCAAGGTCGAGGTGCGCAACGCAAGCGCCGGCGAACGCGAGGGCGAACGCGCCCAGGGCCGGCTCACTATCGAGGTGTCGTCATGAACCAGCTGGCCGAATGGTGGAACGGCCTGGCGGCGCGCGAGCGGCGTACCCTGATCCTGGGCGCGATCGCGCTCGCCATCATCTTCTACGTCTTCATCATCTGGCTGCCCGCGCACCGGCAGGCCGACCAGCTACGTACCCGCCTCGCCGAACAGAAGGCGACGCTGGCCTGGATGCAGCAGGCGGCGGCCGAGTTCCGCGCCCTGCGCGGCTCCGCCGCGCCGGCACCGACCGCCCTGGGCGGCCAGTCGCTGTTCTCGCTAGTCGATCAAAGCGCGCGTCAGGCCGGGCTGGGCAACGCGCTGCGCCAGGTGGAACCGACCGGTGACAAGCGCGTGCGAGTGAGCCTGCAGCAGGCAAGCTTCGATTCCATGGTGACCTGGCTGGCGACGCTGAAGAACCAGTACGGGATCGAGGCCACGCTGCTGTCGGTGCGGCCGACCGATAGCCCGGGCCAGGTCAACGCCCAACTCGAGCTGGGAGGGGCGAGCGCATGAGGGTGACACGGCGCGGCATTCTGCTCGTCCTGATCGGGTTGATCAGCTATCTCGTGTTCCTGGTGGCTACCCTGCCCGCGGCACACGCCTGGTCCTGGATCAACAGCCGGGTACCGGCTCAGGCGTTCGGACTGACCGGCACGGTTTGGTCCGGCACCGCCGCCGTGGTGCAGTCCGGCCCGCGCCGGTTCGAAGCGGTGCATTGGAATCTAAAGCCGATCTCGCTGGTCCTCGGCCGACTGGGCGTGGACCTGCGCTCGCGGCTACCCGGCGACGGTCGCGTGGAGGGCGACCTGCGACTCGGCCGCGATCGGCTGGACGGTCAGAACGTGCGACTCGACATGCCCATGGCCGAGCTGCTGCGCTGGGCCGGAGCGCGCCTGGCGGTCGGCGTCGACGGCCGCATGGATGCGCTGCTGCGCAGCCTGGCCCTGGACCAGGGTCGGCTGACGAGCGCCGACGGCGTGCTCAACTGGCATCAGGCGGCGATTCGGCTCGGCAGCCGCGCGGTACCGCTGGGGGAAGTAGCGTTGCGCCTGGAACCGGCGGAGAACGGCGTGGTCGGCAAGTTGACCAACCAAGGCGGCGCCCTGCAGCTGGCCGGCACCCTACGCCTGAACCCGGACGGCAAGTTCACCATCGACGGCACCGCCCGCGCCACCGGCCAGGCCGAGGACGAGACGCGGCAGGCGCTGTCCCTGCTCGGCATTCCCGCCGACGGTTCGCCGCTGCAGATCAAGCTGGCCGGCTCCCTGGACCAGGGTGGTGTTAAGCTGCAGCCGATCACGCGGTAGGCAGGCACCGCGACCGGCGTGCCATATCGAATCCGAAGCCATCCGGTACGGCCGCTCCATACGGCGATAACCAGTCACCACCGGGAGCGGCCAGTTCACGGCGGCTTTCGCGAGTGGCGCGAACCTAAGCGCTGATGCGGCCAGCCCTGACCGCCGGCATGATCTGATCGAAGTCGGCGACCGCGCCGAATTCATCCCACTCCCTCGGCAGCTGGGCACTGTCCGGCTGCACCACCCCCAGCAAATAGCGGATGCCGTAGTCCCGCGCCGAGCGCAGCACCCGCGGCGTGTCATCGAGCAATGCGGTACGCGACGGGTCGAACTGCTCGACTCCGCGCAAGTGCTCCCAAAATGCGGGGTTTTCCTTGGGCACGCGGAAATCGTGCGAGGAGATCACCGCGTCGACGTGCTTGTGCAACTCGGTGCGCTCGCACTTGAGCGCCAGCGAATCGCGGTGGGCATTGGTGACCAGGACCCGGCGCTTGCCGGCCTCGGCCAGCGCGGCGAGAAAGGCGTCGGCCTTGGGACGGAACCCGATCAAATGCCCCACCTCGCGCTTGAGCGCGACGATGTCCACGCCGAGCGCCTGGCTCCAGTAGTCCAGGCAGTACCAGTCGATGGTGCCTTCGACCCGCGCCATGTGCGGGAACAGCTCGGCCTTGGCCTCTTCCAACGATAACTTGCGGAGCTGGGCGAAGCGCTCCGGCAAGTGCTCCTGCCAGAAATGGTTGTCGAAGCGCAGGTCCAACAGGGTGCCGTCCATGTCGAGCAGGACGGTATCCACTTCGTGCCAATCGATCATCCGTACCCTATACCTTCGGGATCAGCGGGGGCATGTACAATACCACCCACCTTTGCCCCGGAGTCGCCATGAGCAAGAAACCGGATACGTTACGCCGGCAGATGGTGGCCAGTTCCAGGCTGTTCCGGGTGGAAAGCCTAGGGCTGCGCTTCAGCAACGGCGTGGAAGTCGAATATGAACGGCTGGTCAGCTCGGGCGGCGGCGCGGTACTGGTCGTGCCCATGCTGGACGACGACACCGTGCTGCTGATCCGCGAGTACGCCGCCGGCACCGAGCGTTACGAACTCGGCCTGCCCAAGGGCCGCGTCGAGCCGGGCGAGGATCCCTTGGTCGCGGCCGACCGTGAACTGCAGGAGGAAGCCGGCTACGGTGCGCGCCGACTGAGCCATGTGCGCCACGTTTCGCTCGCCCCGGCCTACATGCAGCACCGCACCCAGATCATCCTGGCCGAGGATCTGTATCCGCAGCGGCAACAAGGCGACGAACCGGAACCGATCGAGGTCGTGCCCTGGCGCCTGAGCCGGCTGTCGGAACTGGTGATTCACGAAGATTTCAGCGAAGCTCGCAGCATGGCCGCCCTATTCCTGGTGCGGGACATACTCCAACAACGTAAGGACACACGATGAGTCGCGAGATGGAAGCGCTGGCCGCCGCGGTCAAGGACATCGCCGTACGTGCCGGCACCCGCATCCTCGAGGTCTACCACAGCGAGTTCGCGGTGGAGAACAAAGCTGACGACTCGCCGCTGACGCTGGCCGACCGCGCTGCCCATCAGCTGATCGTGCAGGAGCTGTCGCGCCTGACGCCGGAGCTACCCATCCTGTCCGAGGAAGGCAAGCTCCAGGACTACGACACCCGGCGCCGCTGGCAGCGCTACTGGCTGGTGGATCCGCTCGACGGCACCAAGGAGTTCGTCAAGCGCAACGGTGAGTTCACGGTGAACATCGCCCTGATCGATCAGCACCGTCCGATCCTGGGCGTGGTGCACGCGCCGGTGCTGGGCACCACCTGGTATGCCGTGGGCGGGAAAGCCTTCCGCGACCAGGACGGCGTGGTCGAGCCGTTGCGGGTACGGCCGGTGAGCGGCGCCATCATCGCGGTGGTCAGCCGCTCGCATCGCGGCGAGCGGATCGACGCCATGCTCGAGCGCATTCCCGAGGTCGAATCGGTATCGGTCGGCAGCTCGCTGAAGTTCTGCCTGGTGGCCGAGGGCAAGGCCGACCTTTACCCCCGCTTTGGGCCGACCTCGGAATGGGACACGGCGGCGGCGCATTGCGTGGTCGAAGGTGCCGGCGGTCGCGTGAGCAAGATCGACCTGAGCCCGCTGCGCTACAACACCAAGGAGTCGCTGCTCAACCCCGACTTCGTGGTAACGGGCGATCCCGACCACGACTGGCGGCGGTATCTGGAAGGACTGCATGGCGAAGAGCGCTGAACGAGCCCGGCTCCGGCCGGCAACGGCCAGCCGACTCCTCGCATGTACCGCGCTTCTGGCCGCCACGGTACCGGCCGCGGCACAAGAGCGCTTCGGCGAGGGACTGGATGTGGGGCTCACGGTGCAGCGCTCCGAACAGGATCTGGGCATTGACGGCGCCGGCCATGAAACCCGTATCAGCCGCCTCGGGCTGAGCATTTGGGAAAGCTCGCTGCCCTGGGTGCAGTTCGGGCTGCAAGGCGGGCCGATCGCCGTCACCCAGTCCGGCAACCCGGCCACGGCCGGCATGGAACTCACCGGCTACTTCGTCGGCATCGGCGCGCGTAGCAAGCTCTACAGCGACCGCCTGCTCGATCTGGATGCCGAGTTCGGCTACACCTATTACCGCGCCGACGACAGCAGCGACGGCCGCGAAACGCGGCTGGCTTGGTACGAAGGACGTGCCCAGGCCGCGGTCACGCTCAAGCTCGACCGGCTGCACCTGAGCAGCGGCGCCTTCGGCATGTACGTGGACGGTGACCAGACCGGCGACGGCCTGCCGACCCGCGATCTCGAACAGGACGAGGCCTTCGGCGGCTTCCTCGATGTCTCGTTCTGGGTGGATGCGGACGGCCGCATCCAGCTGCGCGGCGAAGGCGGCGCCCGCAATAGCCTAAGCCTGACCTTCGCGCGGCGGTTCTAGCCGGCTCTGGCCGTAAGAGGCGGCACCGGCGGCGAGGAACGCTTCTTCCTCCGGCGTGGACACGCGCCCAAGGATGGCGTTGCGGTGCGGGAAACGGCCGAAACGGGCGATGATGTCATGGTGCTCCACCGCATAGTCGAGCATGCCCTGCAGGTGCGGCCGCCATTCCTCGCCCGCTTCGTCGCGCAACCGGCGGAAACAGCGCACCGACTGCTCCTGCAGATTCAGGTTCTCGGCATGCTGCAACGGCATGTAGAAAAACCCCCGCTCCATCGGTCCCAGCATGGCGTCGTAGCCTTGCGCGATCCCATCCAGGCATAGCCGCTGCGCCACCGGGTCCTCGGCGAAGGCGCGCGGCGTGGCGCGGAAGATGTTGCGCGGCACCTGGTCCAGCAACAGGATCAGCGCCAAGGTACCGCGCGGCGTCTGCTCCCAGGCGGTCAACCGCTGATCCACCGCCGCCTGGTACAGTTCGCCGAATTCCTGGCGCAACTGCGCGTCGAAGGCCGGGTCCACCCCGAACCACCGTTGCAGCCGCTCGGGCACGGCCGAGGGGTCGCTACGGCTGAGACCGAACCAAAACGACAAGATGGCCCCGATGCGGGCGGTCATGGCGCTTTCCTCTTCCATTTCCGCGCGGCACCGCCGCGCACCGTGCTAACGGAACCGGCCCCGACGACGGGGCATGGGCGGCCAACCAGCAACGCCGCACGAACCCAGGGTACGTAATGTCCGCAACTGCGTCACCTCGGGCCCACCCCCATTTATTAGGACGGGATAGGGACTCAGTGGCATGAGTCAAGGAGGTGGATCATGAGACGCATCGCACTCGCGCTGCTGCTGGGCTTAGGCTCATCGGTGGCATTCGCCGCGGCCAACATCGGCCCCGTCGGCGGGATCACCACGGATACCACGCCGAGCTTCGCCTATGTCGATGAGGATGCTTCCGGCACCATCGACGTCACCGAGGCCGACCGGGTTCAGGATCTGGCCCGCAACATCGATACCTTCGATGCGGACGGCGACGGCGAACTCAACCAGGAAGAGTTCAGCCTGGCGAAGGCCGTGCTTCCCGAGATGTATGGCTAAACCATGCGCGCTCGCTACAAGAGGCGCCCTCTCCCATCCCGGCAGAGGGCGCTTTCCGTTCAGCGACCGCCGCCGTCGACAGCGGCCACCCGAGCGGTGTGGCGGGCGATCATGAGTTCCTCGTTGGTGGGAATGCACCACACCCGCACCCGGCTGCTGCCGGCGCTCAGCAGCGGGCCGTTCTGGGCGTTGGCCCGCTCGTCCAGCCGCACGCCCAACCACCCCAACTGGGCGCAGATGCGCTCGCGCACCGGCGCGGCGTTCTCGCCGATGCCGGCGGTGAACACCAAGGCATCGACGCCGCCGATGGCCGCCGCCAGCGAACCGATCTCGCGTACCGCCCGATAGCAGTACAGCTCCACCGCTTCGCGCGCCTCCGCCGAATCGCTCTCCAACAGCCGCCGCATGTCGGCGCTGATGCCCGATACGCCGAGCAGGCCCGAGCGCTTGTACAGAAGATCCTCCACCTGCTTCGGCGTCATGCCCTCCTGCTGCAGCAGATACAGCAGCACCCCCGGATCGATGCTACCGCAGCGCTGCCCCATGGGCATGCCTTCCAGCGCGGTGAAACCCATGGTCGATGCCTGGCTGACGCAGCCGCGCATGGCGCACATGCTGGATCCGTTACCCAAGTGGGCGACGATGGCGCGGCCCTTGGCGGCCTTCGGGTCGAGCAAGGGCAGCTGACCGGCGATGTACTCGTAAGACAAGCCGTGGAAGCCGTAGCGGAGGATGCCCTTGGCGGTGTACTCGCGCGGCAGGGCGAAAGCCTGGGCGACCCGCGGCTGCTGGCGGTGAAAGGCGGTGTCGAAACAGGCCACCTGCGGCAGCGCCGGGCGCAGCGCCAGCACCGCGCGCACCGCGTTCAGGTTGTGCGGCTGATGCAGCGGAGCCAGTTGGCAGAACTGCTCCAGCTCGGCCAGCACCGGCTCGGTCAGCAGCATCGGTGCCGAATAGGTCGGGCCGCCATGGACTATGCGATGGCCGGCGGCCACCAGCCGTACATCGCCCAGGTTGGCGTCGAGCCAGCCGAGGATGCGCTCCAGCGCGCGCAGCTGGTCGGCGTCCGCCGGCAACGGCTCGTCCAGCACCGGCTGGCTCAGCGCGTCGCGGATCAGCAGATGTGGCCTGTCGCCCAGGCCATCGGCCAACCCGCGATAGCGCAGCGCCAACTCAGCGCCGCCGTCGGCCTGCACGAACAGGCCGAACTTGACGCTGGAGGAGCCCGCGTTGATGACCAGGAGACCGGAGGTCATCAGCCGGTCGCCTTGCGCTTGTGGTGGGCCAGCAGCAGCGCGATGGCGCACGAGGCCATGCGCGAGACCGGATCGTCGGCGCGGCTGGTGAGCACGACGGGCACGCGCGCGCCGAGCACGATGCCGGCGGCGTCGGCATCGGCCAGATAGTGCAGCTGCTTGCCTAGCATGTTGCCCGCCTCCAGGTCCGGCGCCAGCAGGATGTCGGGCGAGCCAGCCACGGCCGAGACGATGCCCTTGGTCTTCGCCGCCGCCGCCGAGATGGCGTTGTCGAAGGCCAGCGGGCCGTCGAGGATGCCGCCGGTGATCTGGCCGCGATCGGCCATCTTGCACAGCGCGGCGGCATCGAGCGTCGACTGGATCTTGGGGTTGACGGTCTCGGTGGCGGACAGGATCGCCACCCGCGGCAACTCCACGCCCAGCGCCTGCGCCAGCTCGATGGCGTTCTGCACGATGTCGCGCTTGGCTTCCAGGTCCGGATAGATATTCAGCGCCGAGTCGGTGATCAGCAGCGGCCGCGGATAGGTCGGCACGTCCATCACCCAGACGTGGCTCATGCGCCGCTCGGTGCGCAAGCCGTCCTTGCGCACCACCGCGTGCATGAACTCATCGGTGTGCAACGCGCCCTTCATCAGGCACTCCACCTCGCGGCCGCGCGCCAGCTCCACCGCCTTCTCGGCGGCGGCGTGGCTGTGCTCGGTGGAGACGATCTCGAACGGCGACAGGTCAAGGCCTTCCTGCTCGGCCACGGCGCGGATCTTGTGCTCGGGGCCGACCAGCACCGGCACGATCAGGTTGCGCTCGGCCGCCTCGACCGCGCCCACCAGCGACACCTGATCGGTGGGATGCACCACCGCGGTCTTCACCGCCGGCAGGCCGGCGGCCTGCTGCAGCAGCCACTCCAGCTGACTGCGGCGGCGGCCGCCGCCGGCGTCGGTGGCGGTCTCGACCGGACGGCGCACCTTCTCCGCCGGTGCTTCCACCAGCACGGTGCCGCTCACGGTCAGCTCGCCGCGGTCATTGACGCAGTGGCATTCGAGCAGCGCCAGACGGCGGTCGGAGCGCAGCTCCGCTATCTTCACGCGCACCGTAACCTTGTCGCCGAGCGACAGCGGCACGCCGAAGCTGAGCTTCTCTTCCAGGAAGCGGGTGCCCGGCCCCGGCAGTTCGGTGGCGATCAGCGTCTTGACCAGCGCCGTGCCCCACATGCCCTGGGCGATGAACTGCTGGAACACGTCGCTGCCGGCATAGCGCTGATCGATGTGATCCGGATTGAGTTGCGCGGCGTCCTTGGCCAGCGTGCGCAGATCCTCCAGGGTCAGCCGGCGATGCAGGCTGGCGCTCTGGCCGAGCTTGAGCTCGTCGAAGGTGAAGCTTTCGATGTAGGACATGAACAGGCTCTTGTTTTGGTCTTAGCCGACGATGTGATAGCCGGCGTCGATGTGAACGATGTTACCGGTCAGGGTCTTGGCGCGATCACTGACCAGCAGCGCGGCGGTGGCGGCGACGTCGCGGACATCCGCCAGCTGGTTCTGCGGCGCGCGCGCGGCGGTGCGCTCCATCAACTGGTCGAAGCGGTCGATGCCCGACGCGGCGCGGGTCTTGAGCGGGCCCGGCGACAACGCGTGCACGCGGATCTTCTTCGAGCCCAGCTCGGCGGCCATGTAGCGCACGCTGCTCTCCAGCGCGGCCTTCACCGGCCCCATCAGGTTGTAGTTCTCCACCACCTTCTCCGCGCCGTAGAAGGTGACGGTGAGCAGGGTACCGCCGTCGCTCATCAACGGCTCGGCCAGCTTGGCCATGCGGATGAAGGAGTGGCAAGACACGTCCATGGCCATCAGGAAACCCTGCTGCGAGCAGTCCACCACCCGCCCCCACAGGTCCTCGCGCGGGGCGAAGGCGATCGAGTGCAGCAGGAAGTCGAGCTTGCCCCAACGCTGCCGGATCTGCTCGAACACCGCCTCGAGCTGACCCGGCTCGCGCACGTCGCAGGGCACGATGATTTCCGCCTCGAGCTGTTCCGCCAACGGCCGCACATAGGGCTCGGCCTTGGCGTTGAGGTAAGTGACGGCGAGGTCGGCACCGAGATCACGGAATTCCCGGGCGCAGGCGTAGGCGATGCTCTGCTCGTTGGCGATACCCACGACGAGACCGCGCTTGCCCTTCAAGCTGGCAAAGTCGGACATGAAGCTGATATTCCTAGGTTATTTTTGTAGAACGTACTCTCCGGGGGCATCCGCCAGCGGCGGATAGCCCTTGGCCGGCGCCCCCAAGGTCGGCGGCGCCACGGCCTCGCCGGAGTGCTGGCGCAGCCAGCGCTGCCAAGCCGGCCACCACGAGCCTGCCTCCACCGGCACCTCCGCCTGGAATTGCTCCGGCGCCAGGTAGCGGTCGCGCGGCCCGCGGGTGCGAACCTGGTACTTGCGGCGCGGATGCCCCGGCGGCGTGACTATACCGGCGTTGTGGCCGCCGGTGGTGAGCAGGAAGGTGACTTCGGTTCGCGCCAGCCGGGTGATCTTGTACACCGACTTCCACGGCGCGACGTGGTCGGTGACGGTGCCGACGGCGAAGATCGGCACCCGGATGTCGCCCAGATAGATCGGCTGGCCGTCGACGTCGTAGCGGTCCTCGGCCAGATCATTGCGCAGGAACAGCTCGCGCAGATACTCCGAGTGCATGCGGTAGGGCAGCCGCGTGGTGTCGGCGTTCCAGGCCATCAGATCGATGATGGGGAAGCGCTCGCCCACCAGGTACTCGCGCACCACGCGCGACCACACCAGGTCCTCCGAACGCATCATCTGGAAGGCCCCGGCCATCTGGTACGCGTCCAGATAGCCGTGCTCCCACATGTAGTCCTCGAGGAAGGACACCTGGCTTTCGTCGATGAACAGATCCAGTTCGCCCGGCTCGCTGAAATCCGCCTGCGCCGCGAACAAGGTCAGGCTGGCCAGCCGCTCGTCGCCGTCGCGCGCCATCGTGGCGGCGGTGATCAGCGACAGCGTGCCGCCGAGGCAGTAGCCGACCAGATGCGTCTTGCGTCCGGGCACGATGGCCGAGATCGCATCCAGCGCCGCCATCGCGCCCAACTGCTGGTAGTCGTCGAGGCCGAGGTCGCGGTCCTCGGCGGTCGGATTCTTCCAGGAGATCATGAACACCGTGTGGCCCTGAGCGAGCAGGTACTCCACCAGCGACTTCCCGGGACGCAGATCCAGGATGTAGTACTTCATGATCCAAGCCGGCACGAACAGCACCGGCTCGGCGGCGACTTTCGGCGTGGTCGGCTGGTACTGGATCAGTTCGATCAGCCGGTTGCGGTACACCACCTTGCCCGGGGTGCAGGCGAGATTCTCGCCGACCTTGAACTCCTCCAGGCCCACCGGCGGCAGATCGCGCATGCGCCGCTGCATGTCCTCGACCAGGTGCTGAAAACCGCGCACCAGGTTGCGGCCCTGCTGCTCCATGGTCAGGTCGAGAATCTCGGGATTGGTCCACAGGTAGTTGGAGGGCGACATCATGTCCAGCAGCTGCCGGCCCATGAAGTGCACCACTTCCTGATGATGGGGCTCGACGCCGCGCACGCTGGTGGTGGCGTTGTGCCACCAGGCCTGGCTCAGCAGAAAACCCTGGTACAGCACGTTGTAGGGCCAGCGCTGCCATTGCGGCGCGTCGAAGCGGTTGTCACCGGGCAACGGCTCGATGCAGGGCTGGGCGTGCGGATCGGCGCAGCTGCGCGCGGCATAGCCGGCCAGCCGCAGCCACTTGCGCACCACCTCCTCGCCGAGCTTGGCGCGGGTACCGGGGTACATCGCCAAGTGCAGCGCCCAGTCCAGATAGGCGAGGGACAAGCCCGCGGGCGAGAGACCACGGCTGAAGCGGCCCACGGCGCTGTGGAACAGGCGGTCCAGGGCGTATACGCCGCCGCCGGTGTCGTCCGGCTCAGATACTTGCCGAAGCATGGATATCCTCCATCGCCAGCCGCGAATGCTCCACGCCTATCCCCCTTTTTGGGACAGGCAAAACCCAATCCAAGCGAAACACCCTAACGTTTGCGGCGATCGTCGGCTTGATTTGGATCAGCCGCCGGCCGGGTCCACCGGCGGAGGAGGCACGAAGCGCACCGGAATCGGCTCGCTGCCGCTGCCGGCGTACAGGCTGACGTGCGGGAAAGGGATCTCGATGCCCTCCTGGTCGAAGCGGCGCTTGATGGCCTGCAGCATGCCGTTCTTCAGCTCCAGGAAGTTCTCGCGGCGGGCCCAGACCGAGAACTGCAGTTCCACCGAGGCCGCGCCGAAGCCGACGATGATGAACAGCGGCTTGGGCTCTTCCAGGCACATCGGATCGGCATCGGCCAGCTCCAGCAGCAGGGCCCGCACCCGGCCGATATCCTCCTTGCGGGCGATACCGAAGGTGAGGTCGATACGCCGGATCGGGAAGCGCGACAGGTTGGTCACCTCGCTCTTGAGCAGCGTCTCGTTGGGAATGCGTACCAGCAGGTTGTCCGGCGTGCGCAGTTTCACCGACAGCAGGTCGATCGACAGTACCTCGCCGATGGTCGCACCGACCCGCACCATGTCGCCGATGCCGAACGGCCGCTCGCCCATCAGGAACAGGCCGCTGATCAGATTGGAAATCGCCGTCTGCGAAGCGAAGCCGATCGCCAGCGACACCACGCCGGCCGCGCCCAGCAGCACGCTCAGGTTGAAGCCGAGCTGATGCAGGGCGGTGGTCACCGTCAGCCCCGCGATCAGATAGAACACCGCGCGCCGCGCGATGAGCGTGCGATGCGCGTCCAGCCTGGCGACCAGCATCCGCGCCGCGGCCGAAGCCAGCACCCGCGCCGCGATCAAGCCGATGAGCAGGATCAGCACGGCCCGCGCCAAGCCCCACCACTGCCCGGAACCAAGCCACGTGCCTATTTCGGACCAGGTCGGCATACCACTCCTTACGACTGGAACAACGCGCTGAACGAGCGGATGGCGGCCCTGCGGGAAGTCGGGTCGCGCGGCCGGGCCACTTCCTCGGCGCCGGCGGCCTCGACCGGCGCGGCCGGCCCGAACCGCAGCGCGGCCAGACTCCCCTCCTCGTCACGCTCCAGGGTGAGTTCATTGGCCCACAGCGCCCCGCCGGGCGCGGCATAGAGGCTGAGCTGACGCACCGGCACGTTCACCCGCTCCAGCGCCAACGGTTCGCGGAACCGATTGCGGATCACCAGCGGGACGGTGGCGCGATACGGCAGCTGCTGCGCCGGATCCAGCGCCAGCCGGCAGCGGGTCTTGAGCGCGTAGCACAGCTCGCCGACCATGGGCGTGAGTCCGAACCAGGTGTCCGACAGCCGCACGGTCGGCAGTTCGAGCAAGGTCTGATACGGCGCCCTACTGCCGACCTCCAACCGCAGCCACAGCGGAATCCCGACATAAAGCCGCGCCGACTCGCCGGCCGGTACGAACAGCGGGCTGACCGGCCGCGCCACCACCGAGCGGTCGGGCAGCAGCGGGGTCAGCCGCAGCTCGGGATGGAGGTCATCGACCACGTACCGTTGCAGCGCCTGCTCCGGAGTCGGGCCGAGGTCGGGCGCGAACAGCGCCCGATCGGGCAGGCCCGGATCGACGGGGGCGTGGCTGTGCCAGATGCGCCACTCGCCCACCGCCCGTTCCACGCACATAGCGAGCGCGCCGATCTCCCAGCGCCCGCGCGCGCCCGGCGGGATCTCGAAGGCGCCGAACCAGCGCCCGTCCAAGCTCCTCGCCGGCATCGCGCTCAGTTCTGCGGCCGCCGCGGCACCATCACGGTGGCATCGCCGGTGATCACTTCCTTGCCGGCGACGGTGCAGATGGTCTCGAGGGTGACGAAGCCCTTGTCCTCACGCAGACCAGTGACCTTGACCTGGGCGGTGATGGTGTCGCCGATGCGCACCGGCGCGCGGAAGCGCAGGTTCTGGCTGACGTAGATGCAGCCGGGACCGGGCAGGCGGGTGCCGATCACCGTGGAGATGAAGCTGGCGCTGAGCATGCCGTGGGCGATGCGGCCCTTGAACATGGTGTTCTTGGCGAACTCCTCGTTGAGGTGCACCGGGTTGTCGTCGCCGGAGATGCCGGCGAACAGGACCACGTCGGCCTCGGTGAGGGTCTTGCTGTAGGTGGCGGTCATGCCGTCCTTGAGGTCTTCGAAGAAATAGCCTTGCATGCGCTGTCTCGCCTCTCCAGTTGTTGACGTTATCGTTCCCGTACTCGCGACGCGGGCCGCGGCTCAGGCATCGCCCCCGCCGCGCAGCAGCCGCATGGGCGAGCCCCGGTAGTAGCGCCGGCTGCCCGCGCCGCCGGCCAGCCACACCACCACCGCGCCGGCGACGGCGCCGAGGGGGAACAGCCAGGCGTTGAGCGGGTAGGATAGCTCAAACAGTCGGCGCGCCAGGACAAAGCCCGCCACCGCCGCGCAGCCGCCGGCCAGCGCGCCGCTCAGCGCACCGATCAGCAAGAACTCGGCGCGCGCCAGGCCGCGAATACTGGCGCGGCTGGCGCCGAGCGCGCGCAGCAGCGCGCTCTCGAAGCGGCGTTCCTCGCCGGTGATCTGCAGCGCCGCCAGCAGCACGATCACCCCCGCCAGCAGGGTAAGTCCCGCCATCAGCTCCACCACCCGCACGCCCTGGTCGATGATCCCGCGCACGGTGGTGAGGATGTTGCCGATGTCGAACACGGTGATGCTGGGGAAGCGCCGCACCAGTTCGGTCAGCGCCGCCTGCCGCTCGGCCGGCAGATGGAAGCTGGTGATGTAGGTCGAGGGATAGCCGTCGAGCAGCCCTGGCGGCGCCATCACGAAGAAATTGACGTTGAAGCTGTCCCACTCCACCTGGCGCAGATTGCTGACGGCGCCGGTCACGGCCTCGCCCGCCACCTGGAAGGTCAGCCTATCGCCCAAACCTATCCCGAGTTCGTCGGCCAGCCCCTTCTCCACCGACAGGCTGTCCGCCGAACCCGGCCGCTCGCCCCACCAGCTACCGGCGACGATGCGGTTGTCGCTGGGCAACACAGTGCCGTAGGACAGGTTGAACTCGCGCGCCACCAGCCGCTGCGCCCGGTCGCTGCGGTAGTCGTCGGGACGCACCGGCTTGTCGTTGATGGCGGTGAGCCGGCCGCGGATCATCGGGTACAGCGCCGGCTCCACTCCGCCGCGCTCGCGCAGGTGGGCGCGCACCTCGGCCACCTGCTCGGGCTGGACGTTGATCAGGAAGTAGTTCGGCGCGTCGGCCGGCACGCTGCCACGCCAGGCCTCGAGCAGATCCTGGCGGACCACGGTGAGCAGGAACAGCGCCATCAAGCCGACCCCCACTCCCATGATTTGCACCGCCGCCGTGCCCGGCCTACGGGTGAGGCCGGACAGCCACAGCAGCTGCCGCCCGCCGCGGGCGCGCAGCCGGCGCAACCCGCGCACCAGTCCCCAGGCCAGCAACGCCAGCAGCGCCAACGTGCCCAGCACCGCCGCGCCCACCATCGCCGCCAACCGCAGGTCCTCGGCCTGCCACCACATCAGCAGGAAGATCATCGCCAGCGCCGCGACGTACAGCGAACCGCCGCGGAACACGTCGTGGCCCAGGTCGCGGCGCAACACCCGCAGCGGCGGCACCTGCTTCAGCCGCAATACGGTCGGCAGGGCGAAGCCGAGCAAGGCGGCGAACGCGGTCAGCCAGCCGGCCAGGGCCGGCCGCCAACCCGGCGCCGGCGTATCCGGCGGCAGCAGCTCCGCCACCAGCTCCAGCATCAGCCAGTGCAGGGCGAAACCCAGCGCCAGCCCGGCCAGGCCGGCGAACAGTCCGAGCCAGAACAGCTTCCAGGCGAACAACGAGGTGACCTCGCCGGCAGTGGCGCCGATGCAGCGCATCACCGCCACCCGGTCGACCTGGCGCGCAGCGTAGCGGCGCACCGTCAGCAGCATGGCGACGCCGGCGATGACCACGGTCAGCAGCGCGCTCAGGCCGAGGAAGCGCTTGGCGCGCTGCATCACCTCGCGGATACCGAGACTGGAGTCCTCCGGCGTGCGCCACTGCACGCCGCGCATGTCGGCCTGCCGCAGCCAGGCGTGGAAGCGCTCCAGCGCCGGTTCGGGCCCGCTCAGCAGCAGCTGGTAGCGCACCCGGCTGGCCGGTTGGATCAAACCGGTGGCGGGCAGATCGTCGTAATTGAGCATGACCCGCGGCGCCAGGCTGCCGAAGAAGCCGCCGCGATCGGGCTCGACCGTCACCAGCCGGGCGATGCGGAATTCGCTCTCGCCCAGGTCCAGGTTATCGCCCACCGCCACGTCCAGCGGCGCCAGCAGGCGCGGCTCGACCCAGACCTCGCCCCGCGGCGGCACGGCGCGCACCGCCTGCGATGGCGCGCCGGGCGCATCGCTCAGCTGCAGCCTCCCGCGCAGCGGATAGCCCTCCTCCACCGCCTTGACCGAAACCAGCTGGGTGGCGTCGCCGGCCAGCACCACACTGGGAAATTCGGCGGTGCGAACGTACTCCAACCCCAGCTCGCTCGCCCGCGCCAGCCACTCCGCCGGCGCGGGCTCGCTGCTGCTCACGGCGCGGTCGGCGCCGAGCAGCTCCGCGGCGCGACCGCCGCTGGCGCCGCCCACCCGCTCGGCCAGCCAGCTGACCGCGCTGACCGCCGCCACCGCCACCACCACGGCGGCGGCCAACAACCGTAGCTCGCCGGCGCGCCAATCGCGCCGCAGCAGCCTCAGCGCCAGCAGCGACCGTCTCATGCCGCCTCCAGCCGGCCGTCCTGCAGCCGCAGCACCCGGCCGCAGCGCGCGGCCAGCTCGCGGTCGTGGGTGACCATCACCAACGTGGTGCCGTGCTCGGCGTTGAGACGGAACAGCAGGTCGGCGACCTTGTGGCCGGTGTGGTGATCGAGGTTGCCGGTGGGCTCGTCGGCCAGCATCAGCTTGGGCCGGGTGACGAAGGCGCGGGCGATCGCCACGCGCTGCTGCTCGCCGCCGGACAACTGTTGCGGGTAGTGCCGCAGCCGCTGTCCCAATCCGACCTCGGCCAGCGCCGCCGCGGCGCGCGCGCCGGCATCGACGACGCCGGTCAGCTCCATGGGCAGCATCACGTTCTCCTGCGCGGTCAAGGTGGGCAGCAGGTGGAAAGCTTGGAACACGAACCCCAGCTTCTGCGCTCTACGCTTGGCGCGCGCATCCTCGTCCAGCGCGGTCAACTCCTCGCCGTCCAGGTAAACCTTGCCCTGGCTGGGTAGGTCCAGCCCGGCCAACAGGCCCAGGAGGGTGGACTTGCCGGAACCGGACGCGCCGAGGATGGCCACGGTCTCGCCGGGGGCGATGCTAAGATGCAGGCCGTCGAACAGGGCGATGTCGCCCTCGGGCCCAGTGAAATGCATGCCGAGCGAGTCGGCGCGCAGGATGTATGAGGGATCCGCGGACATGCTCAAACGCTTCCTTTTTGCGGCACTGCTGCTGACCGCCAGTCTACCGGCCGCCGCTCAAGCGCCGGTGATCGCGATCCTGGGAGATAGCCTCAGCGCCGCCTACGGCATCCCCGCCGAGCGTGGCTGGACGGCGCTGCTGCAGCAGCGGCTGGCCGGCGAGGGCTACCGTCACCAAGTGGTCAACGCCAGCATCAGCGGCGACACCACCCGCGGCGGCCTGACCCGGCTGCCGTCGCTGCTGGAGAAACACCGTCCCGGCGTGCTGGTGGTCGAGCTCGGCGGCAACGACGGCCTGCGCGGCGTGCCGATTGCCGAAACCCGCGCCAATCTAACGCAGATCATCGAGCGCGCCCAGGCGGCGGGCGCGAAGGTGGTGCTGGTGGGGGTGCAGTTGCCGCCCAACTACGGCAAGGCGTTCACCAAGCGCTTCGCGGCGATGTTCGACGAACTGGCGCGGGAGCACGCGGTGCCGCTGGTGCCGTTCGCGCTGGAGCGCATCGCCAACGACAGCCGGCTGATGCAGGACGACGGCATTCATCCCACCGCCGAGGCGCAGCCGATGATGCTGGACCTGGTGTGGCCGAAGTTGAAACCAGTGTTGGGGGCGCCGCCGGCGAAGACTTAAGCGGCGGTCGTTGTTTGCGTTGGGAGTAAAAGGCATTCGCGGCACAGCCGCTCCCACAGGGAAAGGCACCAGAGAGGCAGGGAAGGCGCCGTAGGCCGACTACCCGCCCAAAGGGCATCTGTCGGTTTGCACCGGAACATGGGGTCTCCCACGAGAGGAGCCTTCTCTCTGTGGGAGCGGCTGCGCCGCGAATGCCTTTCTCCTCTCGGTTTTATTTCAATTTCCTAGGCGACAGTTTCTTGCCCGATGCCTGGCCTGGCGCCCCTCGCCCGGTTCCGGCACAGGGAGCGCCAAGGTGCCATCCGGCCAAGTCCATCCTGCCAACCGCGGCGAAAGGCATTCGCGGCGCAGCCGCTCCCACAATGAAGAGGTGCCCCCGGCGCACACTGAATCATGAGCGCCGGGCGCAAGCGCGGCCCGATCAGGCCACCTTGGCGGTGCTGGCTTCGCCGCCGTACAGCTCCATCAGCCGCGGCAGGAACTTGCGCAGTTCCAGGCTCATCAGGGTGAAATCGGCGTCGAACTGCTCGGCGAAGCTCTCGGCGCTGCGGTCGCCGCTCTGCTCCTTGAGCACGTCGCCGAACTTCAGGCGCTTGACCGAGTAGTCGGCGTCGAGCACGCAGGAGAGACGGTCGGCCCAGGTCACGGCGACGCGGCGCACGCGCTTGCCGACCTTGATGTGGCCCTTGATCTCCTCGGCGGCCAGGTCCTGGCGCTTACAGCGGACCTCGCAGCCCTCGGTCTGCGGGTCCTCGAACACCGCTTCCTCGCCCAGCAGGATGTCGCTCGGCGCATGCTCCTCGGCCAGCCAAGCGGTCATCACGCTCTGCGGCGCGTCGTGGGTGGCGGGCGGAGCGATCGGCAGCGTGCCCAGGCACTCGCGCAAGAACTCGGTGAAGGCCTCGGCCTGCTTCCAGGAACCGGCGTCGACCACCAGCCAGCCTTCCTTCGCGTCGATGTAGCCGAAGCTCTGCTTGGTGCGGGAGAAGGCGCGCGGCAGCAGTTCGAACAGAACCTCTTCCTTCATCTGCTCCTTCTCGCGCTTGCGGATCTTGCGGAACTCCTTCTCCTCCTTCTCGGCGATGCGCTCGTTGAGCACTTCCTTGATCACGCTGGCCGGCAGGATCTTGTGCTCCTCGCGCAGCGCCAGCAGATGCACGCCGTTGCCGCTGTGAACGAGCTGCACGCCCTCCTGGCCCATGGGCGGGACCCAGCCGCGGGAACTCATGTCCATCTTGCCGCAGGGGTTGAACGGGGCGGCGGCGAGCTTCTCCTCCAGTTCCTCGGCGGACAGGGTGAAGGGCTCGAGGAAGCGGTAGGCGCAAAGGTTCTTGAACCACATGGTGTGGGATCCCCGCTTGAGTTCGAATTGTGAGGATTGGGAGCCGCCGGCCGATGACGGGCGCGGTGCGCACGCGGATTCCGGTGTCGACTCCCGGACGGGCGATAGTGCCCAAGCCGCCGTGGCGGCTCAAGGGCGCAGTTCTCAGGGACGCGCGAGCAGCGCGTCGCGGGCGGCGACCACGCGCGCCAGCGCGTCGTCGCGGCTGCTGCCGAAGGCGGTCAGGTGGCCCATCTTGCGGCCCGGCCGAGCCTCGGCCTTGCCGTACAGATGCAGCTTCACCAGCGGGTCGCGCAGCGCCGCGGCCCAGTTCGGTTCGCCGCCAGCCCAGACGTCGCCCAGCAGATTGGCCATGGCCGCGGGCCGCAGCAGCGTGGGATCGCCCAGCGGCAACCCGCAGACGGCGCGCACCTGCTGCTCGAACTGGCTGGTGACGCAGGCGTCGAAGCTGTAATGGCCGGAGTTGTGCGGCCGCGGCGCCAGCTCGTTCACCAGCAGACGGCCGTCCTTGGTGACGAAGAACTCCACGCACAGCACGCCGACCACGTTCAGCGCCTCGAGCAGGCCGCGCGCCACCTCGACCGCCTCGGCGGTGAGCTTGGCGCCGATGGGAGCGTCGGGGATGGTCACGTCCAGGACGTGGTTGCGATGCCGGTTCTCCAGCACGCCGTAGTGCACGAACTCGCCGTCCAGACCGCGCGCGGCGACCACCGACACCTCGCACGCGAAGTCGATGAAGCCTTCCAGCACCGCCTCGACGCCGCCGATCGCCTGCCAGGCGGCATCGGCGCCGGCCGGCTCGCGGATCACCGCCTGGCCCTTGCCGTCGTAGCCGAAACCGGCGGTCTTGAGCACGCAGGGCGTGCCGATTTCGGCGATCGCCTGATCCAGCTCGGCGCGGCTGCGCACCGCGCGGAACGGCGCGCACGGGAACCCGTGCTCGGCTAGGAACGTCTTCTCGCGCAGCCGGTTCTGGGTGGTATGCAGAACGTGGCCGCCGGGGCGCACCGGCACGTAGCGGGCGGCGCACTCGGAGGCACTGGACGGCACGTTCTCGAATTCGAAGCTGATGACGTCCACCCCCTGCGCGAACGTCGCCAGCGCATCGAGATCCTCGTACGCGGCGATGACTTCCACGTCGGCCACCTGGCCGGTGGGGGTTTCCTTATCGGGGGAGAAGGTGTGGACGCTATAGCCCATGCGCCGCGCGGCGATGGCGAACATGCGGCCGAGCTGGCCGCTGCCGAGGATGCCTAGGGTGGCACCGGGAAGGATGGGCTTGCTCAACTGAGGCTGTCCTCCAGCACGCGCTGGGTCTGAGTGGCACGGAACTGCCGCAGCTTCGCGCGCAGTTCGGGGCGGCTGTTGGCCAGGATGGCGCAAGCCAGCAGGCCCGCGTTCTTGGCGCCGGCCTTGCCGATGGCGAGCGTGCCCACCGGGATGCCGCCGGGCATCTGCACGATCGACAGCAGCGAATCCAGCCCCTTGAGCGCCTGGCTCTGTACCGGCACGCCCAGCACCGGCAGCACCGTCTGGGCGGCGACCATGCCCGGCAGATGGGCCGCGCCGCCGGCGCCGGCGATGATCACCTCCAGCCCGCGGCCCTCGGCTTCTTTCGCGTACTGCGTCAGCAGATCCGGCGTGCGGTGGGCGGATACGATGCGGCATTCGTGGGCCACGCCGAACTCCTCGAGCACCAACGCCGCTTCGCGCATGGTCTCCCAGTCCGACTTGCTGCCCATGATCACACCGACCAGCGGCTGCTCCGCCATAACGCCCTCCGGCTTCCGAAAAACCCGCGATTCTAACAGCTTGATGCCGGATTGCACCTCGCCTGCATCACACAAGCCCGTGCCGTTCGGCGAAATTCTGCAGATCGCGCACGAAGTCCTCCAGCGCCTCGACCTGCGGAGCGTGACCGGCCTGCGGATACAGCACCAGTTCCGAGCCGGCGATGTGGCGGTGCACGTACTCGGCCACCGCCGGCCCGTAGTAGGCGCTCTCCGCGCCGTAGGCCAGGAAGGTCGGGACCCGGATGGTCGGCAGCACGTCGCGGTAGTCCTGACGCGCGAAGTCCGCCCAGGCGGCAATCCACGGCTCGGGCTCCATGCGCAGCAGACGCTGGCGCCGTGCCTCCAGGAACTCCGCGGGATAGGCCGGCTCGCCGGCGGCGGTCAGACGGCTGCGCGCCGCCAGGTGGATCACGGCGGCGGCGAACTCCTCGTTCAACTGCAGCAGGTAACGCTCGTTGTCGGCGGCGCTGAATCCGCCCCACAACCCGAGCCGCCAGTCATCGTCGGTGAACAGCTTCGGGGTCTGGTCGACGAAGCACAGCCCGCCCAGACGCTGGTCGCCGTACTGCCGCAGATACTCCCACACCACCGCCGCGCCCATCGAATGGCCCAGCAGCAGCGGCCGCTGCAGTCCCAGCGCGTCCAGCATGTTCTGCACGTCGCGCCCCATGCGCGCCATGGTCGGGTTTTCGCCGTGGTAGGGGCGGGCCTCCCAGCCGTAGCAGGTGAAACGGTGCTTGAGCCGTTCCACCACCGGACGCCAGTCCTGGAAATGACCGGTCCAGCCGTGGAGAATCACCAAGGCCGGCCCTTGGCCCTTGACGTGAACGGGAATTCGGGTGCCGTCGTCGGCGTCGAAGTACTGGCGGCTGGACATATGCGACTCTCAGCGGCAGGCCGTTACTTGGACCGATGAATCTAACATACGCGCGCGCCATCCCTCGCCGGAGCCCGCGCCCCAGGGAGACAGCCCAATGGACGAGTCTGGCCTGAAAGCCCTAGAGGACAGGATCGCGCAGGAAGAAGCGACCCTGGCCCGCCTGACCGCCGCGCTGCGTCAGCAGCAGGAGCGGATCGCGCTGCTTAGGCACGAGTTGGAACAGCTGCGCGAGGAACTGGCCGCCGAAGCAGCGGCCGAGCAGGCCAAGGGCCAGGTCCTGCTGCCGCTGTAAGCGGCTGTCGTGTTAGATTTTTCTTCTATACTGCAAGAAACGCCGTCGCGGAGAACCCGATGGACATCAACAGCGCCTTCAACAGCGGCTTGCAAGCACTCCACCGCGCCGAAGCCGGCCTCAAGCGCAACGCCGACGCGATCGCCCGCCACAGCGGCCGCGTCGAGGGCAGCGAGGACATCAACACGGCCATGATCCAAGCCAAGCAGCACAAGCTGCAGGGGCAGATCGCGATGGAAGTGGTCACCGCCGCCGACGAAACCCTGGGCAAGCTGATCGACCTCAAGGCTTAGCGGACGCACCAGGAGGCTCGTAGCGAGCCGTCATGGTCGCGCCGCATTTTGGGGCGCGAGCACTCCGCGTCGGGAAGCCCCGTCCGCGGGCCCGAATCAAAGTAACCCGCCCGCGCAGGACGGGACCCCGCACAACCGCCGAAGGCCCGCCTTTCAAGCCGTCGTTTACACCGAGCGAGCGCGTGGAGAATCGACGAACTCACTCCCCAGCCACGCCACCACGTGCTGGGTAAGCCCCACACCCCATGCGATCGCCGCACAGAGGCTCTAAACTCGCCCCCGCCTCCAGCGGCTGCCAAGCGATCCCCCCATGCACGCGGTCATCAACCTCGCACTCCCCTTCTTCGCCCTGATCTTCACCGGCTACGCCGCCGGCCGCTGGGCACGGCTGGGCGAGGCGGCGATCGGCGGGCTTACCTTCTTCGTGTTCTATTTCACCCTGCCGGCGCTGCTGATCACCAAGATCAGCCAGGCACCGCTGGAGGCCCTGCTCGACCCGCGGCCGATGCTGGCCTATTACGGCGCCGGCCTGCTGCTGTTCGCGCTCACCTATGCACTAGGCCGGCTGCTGTTTCCGGCACGGCCGGCGGTATACGCGCTGCGCTCGCTGGCGACGACCTTCTCCAACGTCGGCTTCGTCGGTCTGCCGCTGGTGATACTCGCTTTCGGCGAGGCGGCGACGCCGCCGGCGGTGATGGTGCTGGTGCTGGATCTGGTGATCATGATCGGCCTGACCGTGGCCATCGTCGAAAGCGACCTGGGCGGAGGCGGCGGCTGGCGCGCGGCGCTGACCACGGTGGGCGGCGGCTTGATCCGCAACCCGCTGATCATCGCCAGCCTGATCGGCATCGCCATGGCGCTGCTGCGCATCCCGCTGCCGGCGCCGCTGGCGACCTACGGCCAAGTGCTGGGCGCGGCGGCGGCGCCCTGCGCGCTGTTCGCCCTGGGCGCGACGCTGGCGCAACGGCCGCTTACCCATCTGCGCCAGGGCGGCACCGAAACCGCGCTGGTGTGCCTGCTGAAGCTGGTGATCCACCCGTGGCTGGTATGGCTGGCGGCGGCGTGGCTGTTCGAGCTGCCGCCGCTGTGGGTGGCGGTGCTGGTGGTGGAGGCGACGCTGCCGGTGGCCGCCAACGTCTATCTGCTGGCGCAGCGCTACGACATGTACGTGATCGAGGCATCCTCGGCGGTGCTGGTGTCGACCGTGCTGGCGCTCATCACCGTGTCGCTGGTGCTGGCGCACTATCATCCGGGCTGAACCACGCCGCCCAGGGAGCGGTACTAGCGCGGCGAAGCCGGCACCCGCCTCGATTCCACCAACGCCACGCCCAGCACCACGGCCGCGCCCAGCAACGTCCGCGCGCTGGGCTGCTCGGCGAGGAATACGATACCGAGAACGATCGCGTACACCGGTTGCAGACAGGCGATCAGGCTGGCGGTCTTGGCCTTGAGCTGGCGCATGCTGCCGGCGAACAAGCTATGGCCGAGCGCCGTGCACACCACGCCGAGCACGGCGAGCAACGCCCAGTCGACCGGCCGCACCTCCGTCACCGGCGCGATGAACGGCGCCAGCACCGCGGCGATCACCAGCAATTGGTACAGCATGACCTGGCTGCCTGGCACGTGGTGCAGCCAGCGCCGGTAGGAAACGTTGCGCAGGGCGAACAGCAGCGCGCTGAGCAAGCCCCACAGCACGCCCTGCACGGTGGCGTCGGCCAGGCTGGCGCTGGGCACGATCAGCGCCACGCCCAGCAGCGCCGCCAACGCCAACCCCAGATCCAGCCAGCGCGGCCGCTCGCCATACAGCAGCGGCTCGATCAGCACCGTCATGGCCGGATAGCTGAACACCGCGGTGACCGCGACGGCCACCGTCGACACCTGGATGGCGTGGAAGTAAGTAACGAAGTGCAGCGCCATGAGCACGCCCACGGCCGCGGTAATGAGGTACTCGCGCCGCGAGCCGAGCGCCAGCGGCTGACGGATCGCGCGCAGGAACAGCAGCAGGGCGGCGGCGCCGAACGCCGCGCGCCAGAAGATCAGGCTCACGGCATTCAGCCGCACCCACTTGGCGAACAAGGGCGAAAAGCTCAACACCAGCAGCGACAGGTTGAGCTCGATCAGGCTGCGGCGCACGGTCGGCACGGCTCCCCCCACACAGCCCGGTCCGGCCGAACACCGCGGGCTCGAACAAAAACGGCGCCCGAAGGCGCCGTCAGTGTATATGCCGCAGCGGTTAAATGCGTTCCTTCACGTAGGAACCCGGGGCATCCTCGATCGGCGTGAGCTTGCCGCCGCCCGGCTCGCGCGGCTCGACCTTGGCGCCGGACTTCGGCCCCAGCCACTTGACCCAGTCGTTCCACCAGGAACCCTCGTGCTGCGTGGCGCCGGCCAGCCACTCGTCGGCGCTCTCCGGCAGCTTGGCGTTGGTCCAGTAGCCGTACTTGTTGGCCGACGGCGGGTTGACGATGCCGGCGATATGGCCGGAGCCGCCCAGCACGAACTTCACCGGGCCGGAGTGCAGGTGAACGCCCTTGTAGGTGGTCTTCCAGGGCGCGATGTGGTCCTCGACGCAGGAGATGAAGTACACCGGCACCGTGATCTTGGACAGGTCGATCTTCTCTCCGGCCAGCTCGATTCCGCCCGGCTCGCGCAGCAGGTTCTGCTGGTACATGTTGCGCAGATAGAAGCTGTGCATCTTCGCCGGCAGGTTGGTGGAATCGGAGTTCCAGTACAGCAGGTCGAAGGGGAACGGATCGTTGCCCTGCAGGTAGTTGTTGACGAAGAACGACCAGATCAGGTCGTTGGCGCGGAACATGTTGAAGGTCAGCGCCATGTTGCGGCCAGACAGGTAGCCCTTCTCGTTCATGCGCTTCTCGAGCGCCGCCACCTGGGCGTCGTCGATGAACACCTCGACCTCGCCGGTGTGGGAGAAGTCGAGCAGCGAGGTCAGGTAGGACGCGCTCTTGACCCGGTCGTCGCCCTTGTTGGCCAGGTAAGCCAAGGTGGCGCCGAGCAGCGTGCCGCCCAGGCAGTAGCCGGTCATGTTGACCTCGCGCTCGCCGGTGGCCTGCTCGATGATGTCCAGCGCCTTCACCGGGCCGTCGAGCATGTAGTCGTCGAAGCCCTTGTCGGCGTGCGCCTCGGTCGGGTTCTTCCAGGAGATCACGAACATCGTGAAGCCCTGGTCGACCATGAACTTGATCAGCGAGTTCTTCGGGGTCAGGTCGACGATGTAGTACTTGTTGATCCACGGCGGGATGAACAGCACCGGCCGCTTGTACACCTTCTCGGTGGTCGGCGAGTACTGGATCAACTGCATCATGTCGTTCTGGTAGATGACCTTGCCCGGGGTGATGGCCAGGTTGCGGCCCACCTCGAAGGCGTTCAGGTCGCTCATCTTGATGGCGAGCATGCCCTTGCCGCGGGCCAGGTCATCGAGCAGATTGTTGAGGCCGCGCAGCAGGTTCTGGCCACGGGTCTCGATGGTCTTCTGCAGCACTTCGGGGTTGGTGGCCACGAAGTTGGTGGGCGCCATCGCGTCGATGAAGGCGCGGGTGAAGAAGTCGATCTGCTTGGCGGTCTTGCGATCCAGCCCTTCCGCCTTGCTCACGGTCGAGTGAATGTAGTCGGCGGTGAGCAGATAAGACTGCTTGATGAAGTCGAAGACCGGGTTCTGCTCCCAGGCCTCGTGCTTGAAGCGCTTGTCGCCCTTCTTCGGCTCGATCACCGGCTGCGCCGGGAAGCCGAACATGCGCAGCGTGGCGCTCTGCACCAGGCTCATGTAGTCCTTCCAGAATGCCATCTGGGCCTGGACCAGGGCCGCGGGATTGGACATCAACCGGGTGGTCAGCTGCTGGAACAGACGGCTCATGTGCAGCGCGTCGTCCAGGGTAATCACCTGCGCGGATTGCTCCCGCGACAGGAAATCGCGTACCAATTGCTGGCTCTTCCCGGCAATGGACGTCAGGATCTTGGAAAGCTCGGCAGCATCGGCTGCCTTGGTCTCAACGGCGGCGCTCTCAGCCATTATTAGTTACCTCGTCGTCGGCGGGGTCTCACCACCCGGGCGGTCTGAAGCCGCCACATCCCGGTTATCGTCCTGATCGGGGGGGAACTGAGCGAGTTATCGCATATTACTGCATTGCAACATAGCGTCTCAAGGAAGCCCATGCCCGTGAACTCCCTTGCCGTTCGATGCGTGAGCTGCGTCCATCCGGAGCTCCGGCCAGTCGCGCAGGCGTTGGCGCAGCGACTTGACCTTCCTTGTCTCGAGCTGCCGCTGGAAGGGCTGATCCTGCAGTTGGGCGAGGATGGACTGGAGCTACGCGACACTCGCCCCGGCGCGCCCGGCGCGGTCGGCGTGGATTTCGGCCGGCTCGCCCGTCGTACCGGTTCCATTCGCGGCGAGTCGGTGGCGCGCGCGGTCGGTTTGCGTGGCAACGAGCCACTGTCGGTGCTGGACGCCACAGCAGGCCTCGGCCGCGACGCCTTCGTGCTGGCCAGCCTGGGCGCGGAGGTGCGGATGGTGGAGCGTTCCGCCGTGGTCGCCGCGTTGCTCGCCGACGGCCTCGCCCGCGCCGGCCGCGATCCCAACCTTGCCGCGGCGGCCTCGCGCATGACCTTGATCGAGGGCGACGCGCGGACACTGATGGCCGAACTGGCGGAGCAGGCCCGGCCGGATGTGGTTTATCTCGACCCGATGTATCCGGAGGAAGGCACCAAGGGCCAAGTCAAGAAAGAGATGCAGTTGCTGCGCCAGCTGCTGGGCCCGGATCCGGATGTGACGCCGCTGTTCGAAACCGCGCTTGCCTGCGCGCGCCGCCGCGTGGTGGTGAAACGTCCGCGCCGCGCGCCGCCGCTGCCCGGCGCCAAGCCCAGCCACAGCCTGGAAGGCCGCAGCACCCGCTTCGACGTGTACGTGCGCCCGCGCTAGCCGCTGGGCTGGCGCTCGCCCTGCTGCTGTCCCTGTGCCTGCTGTCCCTGTGCCTGCTGTCCCTGTGCCTGCTGTCCCTGTGCCTGCTGTCCCTGTGCCTGCTGTCCCTGTGCCTGCTGTGCTTGCGACTGCGCCGTACCGCCGGCGCGCCTGCGCGCCCTCGCCTCGTCGCTCAAGGTCGCCGGTTCGCCGCCGCGGTCGACCGGCATCGCCTGCTGCACCGAGGTGCGCTGCACCTGGGCATACCAGTCGTACAGCGGCTCAAGGCGCTGCGCGACGCGCGGCATCTGATCGCGCGCCTGGCTCGGCTGCAGGCCGATCAGTTCCCACACCACCTTCCAGCGCCCGCCCTCGTTGAACAGCACTACCGGCCGCACGTCGCCGCCGCCGGCAGCGAATGCCACCCGCGCCAGTGCGAAATCGCCGGTCTGCTGGGTCTCGAGCACCTCGAACTCGGCGCTGGGCTGATTGCGGACCTGATCCATCCACAGCTTGAGGTTGTTGCTGAGCTGGTTCTCGCTGATGTTCAAGGGCCGCCGGGCGATCATCGCCAGCGCCTGCTCGTGCTCGCCGCCGCGCACCGCCTTGAAGAACTGTCCCAGCTGCTGCTCCGGGCTCAGGTCGGGCCGCGGCGTGGTGGTGCCGGCCGGTGCTCGGTAGACCTGCTCCTGCCCGGTCCAATCCCTCTGCCCTTGGGTCTTCAGCAGCTGGGCCGACACCGGCGCGTGCGCGGCCAGCATCAGCGCGCCCGCGGCCACCGTCACAACGGATCGCTTGAACATAGCCACCACCTTGAAACGCTTGGTTCAATTACGACTTGGTTGTTTCGGCGGCGTTTTCCAAGAACGTCCGTTGGTTCCTCCGTCTCGTTCGGCAGGGGAAAGGCATTCGCGGCACAGCCGCTCCCACAGGAAAGACCAGGAGAGGCTAGAGAAGACACGACGGACCGACTAGCCGCCCCAAGTGCATCGGCAGGTTGGCTCCAGAACATAGGATCTCCCACGAAGGGAAAACCCTCTTCTGTCTTCTGTGGGAG
>Ga0182741_1000262_pt1 | contig 81238 bp, 58 predicted proteins | sample eDN5th37CBELigOP_FD_128874 | JGI IMG/M metagenome (GOLD analysis project Ga0182741, IMG submission 128874) | Enriched Organic Plus compost microbial communities from Emeryville, California, USA - eDNA 5th pass 37_C BE-Lig OP (version 2) (version 2) ...
CCATGATGAAGCAGGATTTTGAGGGCGCTGAAAAAAATATGAAAAAGGGGCTCGACCTCGGCACACCTTTGAAAGAAGTAAAAGGCGCCAGCCTGCTGCAAATGGGTATGATCGCCCTGCAGAAAAATAATTTCAAACAGGCCGAAAGCTATATCCGCCAGGCTATCCGCGAGGGCCTTCCCGATAAAGAAAATGAAGCAGCCGCCTACCTCCAGATGTGCAACATCATGATGAACAAACGCGAGTTCCGCGCGGCCAAGGAATTTTTCCGCAAAACAAAGGCGTTGAAACCTACCAACCCGGAAATCGTAAAACAGATCAAGGAAATCGAGAAGTATATCAGTCGCATACCCGGCTGATAGAGCCGGGACGCGCATAGCGAAGTTTGATCCTGCGCTTCATACGAATGGCGCCCGATTTGTCGTGCTTGCCGCACCGCAAGTCACCATCAGCTTCCAACGTCACATTTTTAATGGGCCTCCGATACTTACCGCGTCAACTGCCCTGCCTGTATCATCCTGTAAATAGTACTCTTCCCGATATCCAGCTTCTTGGCCACAAACAACACATCCTTGTCATATTTGTCCAGGAAGTGTTGAATGATCTGGATTTCGTACTCCTTCAGACTTTTTTCTTCGCTGATAAAACTATTGATGGGAGAGGCATGATGTACATTGATGTGCTCCGGTTGTATAGTATCACCTTCGCATAATTCCACCGCCAGTTGCATTACCGATTTCAATTCGCGCACGTTGCCGGGGAAGGAATAGTTAAGCAATACCCGCTGCGCCTCCGGCGACAACGATTTATTTCCGAGATTATTCGCGGCACAACGCTGGTCAACAAAATAACGGGCCATCACCAGCACATCGTTGCCACGTTCACGAAGCGGTGGCAATTCAATGGCCTGGCCAGCCAGCTGATGGAACAGGTCTTCGCGGAATCTTTTCTGCCTTACCTCTTCCGCCAGGTCTTTGTGCGTACTTACAATGAAACGCACATGCATCGGCGCCGGTTCGTTACCGCCAATCCGGGTCACCTGCTCCGTACGCAACACTTCCAGTAACCGGCCCTGCAAATCAAAATCCAGTTCACTCACTTCATCGATAAACAGCGTACCGTTATTGGCTTCCTCTATTTTACCGATCTGCTGCGCGTCCGCACCAGGGAAAGCGCCTTTTTCATATCCAAACAACTGGCGCTCCAGCTCCTGTTTGGAAACGCCGGACACGTTCACCGTTACAAAAGGTTGTTTACTCCTGTAAGAGTTATAATGAATCGCTTTCGCCACCATTTCCTTGCCGGTACCCTTTTCACCACTAATGGTAACCGTTAGGTTCATTTTGGCTGCCTGGTCAATCCGGGCATACACGGCCTCCATGGCCGGACTCTCGCCTATCAGGATTTTCGAAAAATCATAGCGCTTGCACAGTTGTTCTTTCAACTGGTCAACCTCTTTGCGCAGCTTGTTTATTTCCAGCAGGTGCGAGAGCGACCTGCACAGCTTTTCACGTGTAAGGCCGTCTTTCACTATGTAATCAAACGCGCCGTTCTTTAACAGCTCCACGCTATTTTCTTTTTCAGGCGAGGCCAGCACCACCACGCGCATATCCGGATACCTGTCGCGGATCCGCGTAAGCGTTTCATGACCATCCATATCAGGCATCGAATAGTTGAATGCCACCACGTCTGGCTTGTCGTGCAAATGCTCGAAAAAGTCGCGGCTGCTGTCGAAATACTTTACATCAAACTGGGGGTGCAACGAGAGATACTGCTGCAACATCAGGCCATAATCAGGGTCGCTTTCCAGGAGAAATATCTTCAGGGTATTATCGTTTTTCATTCTGTGGTAAGGACTAGAAACATATTAGAACGAAAGTTAAATTAAAAACTTTCGACAAAAAAGATAATTTTAATGTGTTTTATAAACTACTTATTATCAATGAATAATAGTTTACCCTTAAGCCTACTGGTTCATCTGCACTACGTAGTTTTACTTCGTACATTTTACGCCCGGAAGCAGAAGTAAAACTACCCACTCACCACGTATACCTGCTTCGGAGTTTTCCGGGCAGGCAAGGCATTTGACGGCATTCGGGCAGAAAACTTTTCTCCACCGGTAGCTTATCTTTGAACAATGTCCATAACCAGGGAAAATCTCCGCAAAAAGTTTCGCGAAGAGTATGAAAAGTTGAATGAGCATCAAAAGCTCGCAGTAGATACCATAGAAGGTCCTGTCATGGTAATTGCCGGTCCGGGTACCGGTAAAACCCAGATACTGGCCAGTCGTATCGGAAAAATTCTGCTCGAAACAGATACCCAGCCGGAAAATATTCTTTGCCTTACCTACACCGACGCCGGCGTGGTGGCCATGCGCAAGCGACTGCTCAGCTTTATTGGTCCCGATGCCTATAAAGTACATATCTATACCTTCCACGCCTTTTGCAATGACGTGATCCAGGAAAACCTGTCGCTGTTTGAAAAGTCGGCGCTCGACCCGGTTTCCGACCTGGAGCGGATTGAATTGTTCAAGGAACTGATCGATTCCTTCCCCAAAAACCATCCGCTCAAGCGCTATCGCGGCGACGTGTATTTTGAGATCAACAACCTGCAGTCGCTGTTCAGCACCATGAAGCGCGAAGGCTGGACGCCCGCATTCATCAACCAGAAAATTGACGAGTATATCAACGACCTGCCGTTCCGCGAGGAGTTTGTATACAAACGCGCCTACAAACAATTCAAGGCCGGTGATCTGAAGCAGGACAAAATCGACGAAGAAAAAGAAAGGCTCGAAAAACTGCGCGCCGCCGTGAATGAGTTTGACCGCTTTCAACAGATGATGCGCGCACGCAACCGGTACGATTTCGACGATATGATCAACTGGGTGATCCGTGCTTTTGAAGAAAACAAAAACCTGCTGCGCAATTACCAGGAACAATTCCTGTACATCCTCGTAGACGAATACCAGGATACCAGCGGTACACAAAACCGGCTGGTGGAACTCCTCATCAGTTACTGGGACAAACCCAACGTGTTTGTGGTAGGCGACGACGACCAGAGTATTTACCGTTTCCAGGGCGCCAACGTGGAAAACATGCTGCAGTTTGCCACCTCTTACCGAGAAAGCCTGCTCACGGTGGTGCTCACCAACAATTACCGTTCCACCCAACCCATATTGAATGTGTCCGGTTCGCTGATCAGCAGAAATGAAGAAAGGCTGGTGAACCAGATTGAAGGACTGAGCAAGGAATTGATCGCTTCGCACCCCGAAACAAAACAGTATAACCATCCGCCCGTCATCAAAGAATATGAATCGCAGCGGCATGAAATGATAGACATTACGCTGCAGGTGCAGCAATTGTTATCGCAAAATGTATCACCGGGCAGGATTGCAGTTATTTATAAGGAAAATAAATATGGCGAAGCGTTAACCCAATATTTCAAAACACGCGGCATCCCGGTGTACAGCAAGCGGCAGATGAATATCCTGGAAATACCCATTGCCCAGAAAATCGTCACCCTGCTGCAATACCTCGATGCTGAACACAATATTCCCTACAGCGGCGATGAATTGTTGTTTGAAATACTGCATTTCGACTGGTTTGGCATTCCCCCCGTGGAAATTGCCAAACTGAGCATAGAAGTAGCCGACCGCCAGTTTAAAGAAAATAAAACATCCTTACGGCAACTCCTATACGAAAAGAGCAAACAACCGGCTCCTGATCTTTTTACCCCCGCTTTTCCGGAAAGCCTGAAAAAAGCGGGCAGCATCATTGAAGAACTGATTGCGGCAGTGCCCAATGTTACCCTGCAGGTGTTGGTAGAAAACATTATCCGCAAAGCCGGCGTGTTGAACCAGATTATGCAAAGCGCTGAAAAGAACTGGCTGATGCAGGTGGTAACCGGGTTCTTTGAATTTGTGCAGGCCGAAACGCATCGCAATCCGCAAATGAAGCTGGAGGGACTGGTGAAGATCATTGAATTGATGCAGCGTGAAAGTTTGTCGCTGCCGCTGGTACAGATCACCGGCACCGACAAAGGCGTAAACCTCCTCACCGCCCATGGTTCCAAGGGACTGGAATTTGAGTACGTGTTTTTTGCCGGTTGCAATGCCTCCTTCTGGGAAAAGAAACGCAAACCGGCCGGTGGGTATAAAATTCCCGATACGGTTTTCAGTGCAACGCGCCTCACAGCAGCCAATGGCGAAGCGTCGGTTGCGGCCCCTGCTTCCAGCCGCGATCACAACGGCATTGAAGAACTGCGCCGTCTTTTCTTTGTAGCGCTTACACGTGCCGAGCGGCATCTCACCATTTCCTACAGTCGCTTTAAAAACGATGGCAAGGAAATGGAGCCTTCCATGTTCATTGCAGAAATCCAGGACCAGCACAAACTGCCGGTTGAAAAAATATTCATCGACGATGAAGTAACCACTTCTTTCCAGGCCATGCAGTTTGCCGCATCGGCAGCGCCTGAAATTGAAAAACTGGAAGAAGAGTTTGTATCGCGACTGCTGGAACGTTTTGTGATGAACGTAACGGCCCTGAACAATTATCTCAAATGTCCGCTGGAATTTTATTTCCGCAACCTGCTGCGCATTCCTTCGCCGCGCAATGAAGCCACTGAATTTGGATCGGCCATCCACTATGCCCTGCAGAAGTTGTTTGAAAAAATGCTGGAGAACAACAAGATCTTTCCACCAAAAGAAGTGTTCATTGCCGATTTTACCTGGTACATGCAGCGCCACCGCGAAAGTTTTACGCGCGAACAATTCGAGCGCCGCATGGAATACGGGCTGGATGTGCTCAGCAATTACTACGACAAATACCACAGTCAATGGCATACCATAGTAGCCGTGGAAAGAAACATCCGCAATGTGGTGGTAGCCGGCGTACCGCTGAAAGGCAAACTGGATAAACTCGAGTTCGATGGCAAGATGGTCAACGTGGTGGACTATAAAACCGGTGATATAGACAAGGCGCGCACCAAATTACAGCCGCCCAACGACAAGGACCCCAATGGCGGCGATTACTGGCGGCAGGCAGTGTTTTACAAAATGCTGGTGGATAATTACGAAAACCGCGGCTGGCATGCCGTAAGCACCGAGTTTGATTTTGTGGAGCCGGATAAGAAGAAAAATTATCAGAAGGTAAAGGTCACCGTCACCCCTGCCGATATCACCACCGTTACGCAACAAATTGTAACGGTTTGGGAAAAAATTCAACAACGTGATTTCTATACCGGCTGTGGTAAGGAAGATTGCCACTGGTGCGCATTTGTTAAAACAAACCAGTTGGCGGTGGCATTGCATGAACTGAACGACCCGGATGAACAGGAATAAGAATACCGGGCTTACCCATGCACGGCATTAGCAACTTGTTAATTCCGGCTCCTTTGCGTGCATTCGTATTGATAAATCCTGTTACTTCGCACTCATTCGCGTTTATTCGCGGCTCATTTGCGTTATTAGCGGCTTATGCGTGTTATTCTTACGTTACTGGTCCTGATTATTATAGCCTCCGAACTGGCCACCTTGTCCGGCTGCGCCAATATCATTCCGCCGGGTGGCGGCCCGAGAGATTCTTTGCCGCCGGTATTGCGTACAGTAACACCGCCCGATTCTTCCAGGAACTTCGCGGCGAAGAAAATCACTTTTACTTTTGATGAATTTGTGGAGATCGACAACCCGCGACAAAACCTGCTGGTATCACCCGTTCCGAAAATAGACCCGGTAGTAGAGTCGAAGCTGCGAACGGTAACCGTAACCATTAAAGACACACTGGAACCCAATACCACGTACAGCATTGATTTTGGCAACGCCATCAAAGACATCAACGAAGGCAATGTGCTGAAGAATTTCCGGTACCTGTTTACTACCGGCACCTACTTCGATTCACTGCAACTGACGGGCAATGTGGTGGTAGCAGAAACAGGAAAGCCCGATTCCACGCTCATCGTGATGCTGCACACCAGCCTTGACGATTCAGCAGTGATCAAGGAACGGCCGCGTTATGTAGCCCGCCTGGACAGTTCGGGCCGTTTCCGGTTTCGCAACCTGCCGCCGGGCACCTTTGCCATTTATGCGTTGAAAGACGAAGGTGGCCAGCGCCGTTACCTCAGCAAACAGCAGTTGTTTGCCTTTGCCGATTCAGCCGTTGTAACGCAGGATGCGCCCGGTCCCATCACGTTGTATGCGTACGCTGAAAAGGAAGAAACGGAAGAAACCGCAACACCCTCCCTGCAACGTCCGGCCGCCAGGGGCCGCCGGGCCGCAGCAGCACCGGATAATCTCCAGGTAAGCCTGAATACGCCGGGTGGTCAGCTGGATTTGTTAAGCCAGCTCGAAATCGGATTTAGCACGCCCTTGCGCGAATTCGACAGTACCAAAGTGCAACTCACTACCGATTCATTCGACATATTGACCGGTTATCATTTTCTGCGCGACACCAGCAACCAGAAGGTAACACTGGTTTATAAGTGGACGGAAAACACAGGCTATAACCTCATTCTCGACTCAACGGTGGCCACCGATACATTAGGCCGGCGGATTCCGCGCACCGATACCATTGCCTTCCGTACCAGGCAGGCAAAAGAGTATGGTGAAGTGCGCCTGCGCCTGTTGAACCTCGACCTTTCCCTCAACCCGGTATTGCAGTTTGTGCAGGGCGACCAGGTGAAATTTGCTTACCCCATGACCAGTCGCAATTTCAATGCTACGCTTTTTCCGCCAGGCGAATATGACCTGCGCATCCTGTACGATGAAAACAAAAACGGCATATGGGATACCGGCAGCTTCTTCGAAAACCGGAAGCAACCGGAAAAAGTGCAACCCATCCCGCGGCGACTGAATATTAAAGCCAACTGGTTAAACGAGATTGATATTACGTTGTAGCTTGTTTGGTATGCGCCCAGGTGCCGGGCACTGCATGCATACCACATTGGACCAGCTTGCACACCCAATAACAAGCTGGCTTAATGCCCAATTTGTAGCAAAAACCCCAAGCCGCAGGCGCGCCTGATTTCGTACTTTTGCTGAATGCAATTTTCTTCTGCTTTACTGGAAAATGCGGTGAACGAATTTGCCAAACTGCCGGGTATTGGTAAGAAAACGGCATTGCGCCTTGTGTTGTATTTGCTGAAACAACAACCCGAAATGGTAGAGGCATTTGGCGAAGCCATTATCAAAATGCGGAAGGAGATCAAATTCTGTCAGCGCTGCTTTAACGTGGCCGACGGTGATCTCTGCAGCATTTGTTCCAATACCATGCGCAATCAATCGCTCATTTGCGTGGTGGAAAATGTGAGAGACGTCATTGCCATTGAAAGCACGCAGCAATACAATGGCGCCTACCATGTGCTGGGAGGCATCATATCGCCTCTGGATGGTATTGGTCCTGACCAGCTGAACATTGAATCGCTGGTGCATCGCGTGCAAAAAGAAAAAACAGAAGAGATTTTCTTTGCATTGAACCCCACTATACAGGGCGATACCACCATTTATTATATACAGAAAAAACTGCGCGACCTGCCGGTGAAAATCACCACCATTGCACGCGGCATTGCTTTCGGCGGCGAACTGGAATATGCCGATGAACTCACCCTTGCCAAAAGCATCAGCAACCGTATGCCGGTGGAGAATTATGTTTCCAACCGTTGAATCACCAGGGCATAACAAAACACGAAGGCTATGAGCTGCCATGCTACCTGCGGCCTGCCAGGTACCGCTTTGTATCATGGGGCCTTCACGTTTGCCCGTTTTGATATTACCAAAACTTAGTGTAATTTCGCATTCGTTTACAGGCGGATTTGTTTATTGTTCGGCCTGTAACGCTCCTGCCAACTGCAGGAAGTTCTGCCAACTGAACTAATAAACGCCAGGAACTCTCTCTACCGGTTTTCCCAACGTTTATCAGTTTGGCCATTTTTTCAACGCGCATTGCGTATTGAACCTGTTGTATACCTGCATGTTCAATATGCCCGTCAAACAGTTATAGTTATGAAATCCATCCGCGAAGCTTTGCAGGAACGCATATTGGTGATTGATGGCGCTATGGGCACTATGATCCAACGTCACCAGTTAACAGAAGCCGATTACCGGGGCGAAAGGTTTAAAGACTGGCCATTGGACCTCAAAGGCAACAGCGACCTGCTTTGTCTTACCCGGCCCGACGTTATCAAAGGCATTCACAAATTATACCTCGAAGCCGGAGCGGACATTATTGAAACAAATACTTTCAGTGCGCAACGCATTTCGCAGGCCGACTACAATATGGAAGAGATTGCCTATGAAATGAACGTTGCTGCTGCCAAACTTGCCAGGCAGGCCGTTGATGAATTTTTTGCTACGTCCAGACCCGGTCGCGATGGGGCCTATGTAGCCGGCGCCATTGGTCCGTTGAATAAAACATTGTCTTTGTCGCCCGACGTAAATAATCCCGGTTACCGCGCACTCACTTTTGATGAAGCCATGACCGCTTATTATGAACAGGTAAAGGGTTTGGTAGAAGGGGGCGTGGATGTATTACTGATAGAAACCATCTTCGATACGCTCAACGCAAAAGCCGCCATTTATGCCATCAAGCAATTTTTCCGCGACACCAAACGCGAAGAACTGCCCATCATGATCAGCGGCACCATTACGGATGCATCGGGCAGAACGTTGAGCGGACAAACACTGGAAGCCTTTTACGTTTCAGTAATGCATGCCAGGCCGTTGAGCGTTGGGCTGAACTGTGCTTTGGGCGCCAAAGAAATGCGTAGCCATATCGAAGAGTTGTCGCAGATTGCTGCCTGTTATGTATCGGCATATCCCAATGCCGGCTTGCCCAACGCCATGGGAGAATACGACGAACAGCCGCAACAAACGGCGCATTACCTGGAAGAATGGGCAAAAGCAGGTTTTGTAAATATTGTAGGTGGCTGCTGCGGCACCACGCCGGACCATATCCGACATATTGCTGAACATGTGAAGCAGTTCAAACCACGGCCATTGCCCGTGGTGGAAACTTCGCTGGTGGGTTAAAGCACAACAATGTTGCACCGTGCTTAAACAGTAAGTTCTTTATAAAGCCTGTTTTGAAGGAAGGGATAACAAGAATCATTTATTAAAATATTAAAGCCACCTGGTGCAACAGCACCGTGGTTGATCAGAACATGAGTACTATCAAACCATACTTGAGACTGGCAGGACTGGAACCGCTTACCGTACGTCCCGAAACGAATTTTGTGAACATTGGCGAACGCACCAACGTAACCGGCTCCAAGAAATTCGCACGCCTTATTAAAGAAAACAAATACGAAGAAGCCCTCAGTGTAGCGCGTCAGCAGGTGGAAAACGGCGCGCAGGTGCTGGACGTGAATATGGACGATGCGCTGCTCGATGGCGTAAAAGCCATGACCACCTTCCTCAACCTGCTGCAAAGTGAGCCCGATATTGCCAAAATCCCCATCATGATCGACAGCTCCAAGTTCGAGATCATTGAAGCCGGGTTAAAATGCGTGCAGGGAAAATGCATTGTGAACTCCATATCTCTCAAGGAAGGCGAAGAGAAATTCATACGCGAAGCCAATATCTGCAAAATGTTCGGCGCCTCCGTAGTAGTGATGGCCTTCGATGAGCAAGGTCAGGCCGACACCCTCCAGCGCCGGGTAGATATTTGCGAACGCGCCTATAAAATTCTCACCGAACAGGTAGGCTACGAACCACAGGATATCATTTTCGACCCCAATATATTTGCCATTGCCACCGGCATTGAAGAGCATAACAATTATGCCGTTGACTTCATTGAAGCTACACGCATCATCAAGCAAAAAATGCCGCTTACCAAAGTAAGCGGTGGCGTAAGCAATATCTCATTCTCCTTCCGCGGCAATGAACCGGTGCGCGAAGCCATGCATGCCGTTTTCCTGTACCACGCCATCAAAGCCGGTATGGACATGGGCATTGTAAATGCCGGGCAGCTGGCCGTGTATGATGAAATTGAACCACAACTGCGCGAATTGTGCGAGGATGTAATCCTTAACCGCCGCCCCGACGCCACCGACCGCCTCGTCACTTTTGCAGAAACCGTCAAAGCAAAAGGCAAAGCAGAAGTGAAAGACGAAGCCTGGCGTAAAGGTTCTGTAGAAGAGCGCCTGAAACACGCATTGGTAAACGGCATCACCGATTATATTGATCAGGATACCGAAGAAGCCCGTCTTAAATATCCCAAGCCGCTGGACGTGATTGAAGGCCCGCTGATGGACGGCATGAACGTAGTAGGCGATCTCTTCGGCAGCGGTAAAATGTTTTTGCCCCAGGTAGTGAAGAGCGCCCGCGTTATGAAAAAAGCGGTAGCCATACTTACTCCCTATATCGAAGAAGAAAAAAAGAACAACCCCGCAGCGCAGCAGGGTGGGGCCGCAAAGATTTTACTGGCCACAGTGAAAGGCGATGTGCATGACATCGGGAAAAATATTGTAGGCGTAGTGCTCGGTTGTAACGGTTATGATGTGATTGACCTCGGCGTGATGGTGCCTGCCGATAAAATTCTCGACACAGCAGAAAAAGAAAAAGCAGATATCATCGGGTTGAGTGGGCTGATTACACCCTCATTGGATGAAATGGTGCACGTGGCAGCAGAAATGAAACGTCGTGGTATGCAGCAACCCTTGCTCATTGGCGGCGCCACTACTTCAAGGATGCATACTGCCATCAAAATTGCGCCGCAATATGACAAAGGCGTGGTGCATGTGCTCGATGCCAGCCGCAGTGTAACGGTTGCCGGCAGCCTGCTCAGCAACGACCAGAAAGAAAAATTTCTCGAAGGCATCAAGGAAGAATACAATAAACTGCGCGAAGACTTTGGCAATAAGAAATCAGCCAAACAATACCTGTCGTTTGAGAACGCGCAGAAAAATCCTGTTAAGATTAACTGGGATGCCTATACGCCGCCGGCGCCTGCATTTACCGGCACCAAAGTGCTGGACAATTATGACCTCTCGGAAATTGCCCGGTACATTGATTGGGGCCCGTTCTTCATTGCCTGGGAAATGCATGGTAAATTCCCTGCTATTCTTGAAGATAAAGTAATCGGAAAAGAAGCCACCAAACTTTATAATGATGCCAATGCCCTGTTGCAAACCATTATTAAAGAAAAATGGCTTACTGCCAGAGGCGTGGTAGGCTTCTGGCCGGCCGTTACTACGGCGCCGGATACCGTTCTCTTGAAAAATGGCAATGAAACGATCAATCTTGAGTTCCTGCGCCAGCAGATCAGGAAAGCTGAAGGTCAGCCCAACCTTAGCCTGGCCGATTTTGTGAAACCGGGTCTTGCAAAAGAACCGTTTACTGATTACGTAGGCGCTTTTACCGTAACGGTGCAGGGCATTGAACCACATATCCAGCGCATGATCAGCAATCACGATGATTACAACAAAATCATGCTGCAGGTGCTGGCAGACAGACTGGCCGAAGCGTTTGCAGAATTGCTGCACGAAAAAGTGCGCAAGGAATTCTGGGGCTATGCAAAAGATGAACAGTTTACTAACGAAGAGCTGATCAAAGAAGCGTATACAGGCATTCGTCCGGCGCCCGGATATCCTGCCTGCCCGGACCATACCGAAAAATATAAACTATTCAACCTGCTTGGAGGTAAAGAAGCAACCGGCATCACCCTTACCGAATCGCTGGCTATGTATCCTGCCTCATCTATCTGCGGCTGGTATTTCTCGCATCCGCAAAGCCATTACTTCGGCATCGGCAAAGTGCAGAAAGACCAGATTGAAGATTATGCACGTCGTAAAGGCATGCCGGTAGAAGAAGTGGAAAGGTGGTTGCGTTCTGTACTGGACTACGAGGCGTAGCGGCTTCAAAGAAGCCTTTCAGTATGAAGCATATTTTCACTGTCAAAATCTCTGTGCTCCCTGGTTACCTCGCTGTATCACCGTTTTTCAAGTAACCACCACAACCGTTTCCGTGGTTTTACTTTGTAATTTTTACTGATATACGTATGAATGTGATGCATGGCCTCGTCTACGCTATCAGTAAGCAACACAAGGGAAAGATCTTCTTTGGAAATGGTATTCTTTTGGGCCATATGCTCAAACATATCCCACAGTTCACTGTAATATTCCTTACCAAATAAAACGATGGGGAACATGGATATCGATTTTGTTTGCACCAGCGTAAGCGTTTCAAACAATTCATCCATGGTGCCAAACCCGCCGGGAAGAATAATAAAAGCATAGGAGTATTTCACCAGCAACACCTTGCGAACAAAAAAATGTTCAAAGGTGATGTGCTTGTCCATATACGGGTTGGGTTTCTGTTCAAACGGCAATGAAATATTGCAACCCACCGATTTGCCGCCTTTTTCCATAGCGCCGCGATTGGCCGCTTCCATAATACCGGGACCGCCGCCCGTCATGGTGGTAAAACCCATTTCTGCAATGCGACCACCTATTTCGCGCGCTACCTGGTAATACGGATGATCTTCCTTGAACCGTGCTGAACCAAACACGGTGATGCAGGGTCCTACGAAATGTAATGTGCGGAAACCCCGGATGAATTGTCTGAACACTCTCCACGCAAATGCCAGTTCATATCCGCGACTTTTAGGCCCATCCAGGTATACATGCTGTTTCGGAGGTATGATTGGTTCAATGGGGGTTTTTACTGATGCTGCTTCCATATCTATAATGTAAATTGCTGCCCTAAAAATAAAGGAAAATATATGCGCATCATCAGCTATAATGTGAACGGCATCCGTGCGGCAATGAATAAAGGGTTTTGCGAATGGCTGAAAACAGACCCGGCTGATATTATTTGTTTGCAGGAAACGAAAGCAGTGAAAGACAGTGTTGACTGCAACCAGTTTACCAGCCTGGGCTATCACGATTACTGGTTTTCTGCGCACAAGAAAGGTTATAGCGGCGTGGCAGTGCTCACCAAAATACAAGCGGATAATGTGGTGTTGGGCAATGGTCATGGTGCAAGCGATGAGGAAGGCCGTGTGATTCAACTCGATTTTGGCGATATCCGACTCATCAATGCCTATTTCCCTTCGGGCACGAGTGGAGATATACGGCAACAATTCAAATATGAATGGCTGAACGAAATGTTCAACTGGCTGAATGCCTTGCGCAAAGAACATCCGAACCTGATACTTTGCGGCGATTACAACATAGCCCATACCGAAATAGACATTCATGACCCCAAGGGAAATAAAAACAATTCAGGTTTTTTACCGGAAGAACGGGCCTGGATGGATAAATTTTTCAATAGTGGATGGATCGATACCTTTCGTGTTTTTCATCCCGAGCCGCATCGCTACAGCTGGTGGAGCCAGCGCTTCCCTTCCGTGCGCCTGCAGAACAAAGGATGGCGCATAGATTATATCAGTGTTACCGAACCGTTGCGTAACCGCCTCAAAAATGCCGATATTTTTCCTGATATAAAACACAGCGACCACTGCCCCGTATATCTTGAGTTAAGTGATGCTGTTATACAGGAAAAGAAGCCTGTTAAAAAGCAAAAATTAAAATCCAACCAATAATTACTGTAACCATTTCGGGAATATTATTTTTAGTTATTTCTTTGGAATTTGTTGCCTGCTTTTTGAGATTTTATCATGATCGTTTATAATATCACCATCAAAATTGATCCTGCTATCAAGGCAGAATGGCTGCAGTGGCAGCACGGGGAGCATATCCCGGAAATAATGGCTACAGGATTGTTTTCAGAATATAGAATGTTCCGGTTGCTCGAACAAGACGAGGAAGAAGGCATCACCTATGTAGTGCAGTATTTCGCGGGCAGTATGGATGCCTATCAGCGCTATGTAGAACACCATGCACCAGTATTACGGCGCAAAGCCCTCGAAAAATGGGGCGAACGTTTTGTTGCTTTTCGCACGGTAATGGAACTTGTGAACTGAATGTGGATAATATTTTCATGCGCTACCACCAATATAAAATGGCTCATATGCCCGAAACCCGCAATGGATAAGGGTTTCAGCAGATCGCATGAAACGCAGGCCAGTATTGATTTTCAGCGTGTAACACAGTTTGCGCTGAAAAAACTGAATTTACCCGGCGGGCTGGAACCCTTATCCGGTGCGGATTGTAGCCTGTTGTGAGGCATTGAATTTTTGCGCAAAAAGTTTTTTCGGATTCAAAAAGCGGCTAAATTTGTCGCGCATAATCTTCTAAATAATACACTATGAACAAAGCTGAATTAATTGCGAAAGTTGCCGATGATGCAGGCATTACCAAAACCCAGGCAAACGCTGCTCTGGACTCTTTTGTTGAAGCCGTAACTAAAACATTGAAAGGTGGTGGTAAAGTTACGCTGGTAGGTTTCGGTACTTTCTCTGTTGCTAAAAGAGCTGCCCGTAATGGCCGCAACCCGCAAACCGGCGCTGTAATCAAAATCAAGGCTAAAAAAGTTGCCCGTTTCAAAGCCGGAAAAGAACTGCAGTCTAAATTATAATGCTGCATGCAACGTATTGAAAGCCCCGCTGCTTCCTCGTAAGTGCGGGGCTTTTTTATAAGCAGAAACCTGTAATTTGGTATTTGGTACTTGTGATAGGGAAATAGTATTTTTGCCGCCATCTATATTCTCACAAAACAAAACATTTTCAACATGGGCAGAGGTGATAAAAAAACCAAAAAAGGAAAAATTTTCAAAGGTTCTTTTGGCAAGGCCAGACCCGCCAGAAAAAAGAAAAATGTAGAAAAGAAAGAAGGGAAGTAATTTGTTGAATAGCCAGAAGGCTATATTGCTGAATTGTTATCCGAACAAATGTCAAAATAACAATTTAACAATATAGCCATTTAACCCTTCCGGCTAAGGCGCCAATCGCTCCATCACCCAGTTGCCATCTTCCTTCAGCGTATACAACAACCGGTCGTGCAGGCGGTCCGGGCGGCCTTGCCAAAATTCTATGGTTACCGGTTTAACGCGATAGCCGCCCCAGTGCGGGGGACGCGTAAGCGGGCGCGACTGAAATTGCTGCGCGTATTCGTAGCGTTGTTTTTCCAGCCATTCCCTATTTTCAATAACGGTGCTTTGCGGAGAGGCCCAGGCGCCGATGCGGCTGCCTTCGGGACGGCTGTTGAAATATTCATCACTCTCCTGTTCGCTTACTTTTTCTACCAGCCCGGTTATGCGTACCTGTCGCTCCAGCTCTTTCCAGAAAAATACCAGGCAGGCCCGTGGATTTTCTTCCAGTTGTTTTCCCTTATAACTGTTGTAATTGGTAAAGAATACAAAGCCACGCTCATCAAATCCTTTCAGCAATAATATGCGGGCCGAAGGCACGCCGTCGGCAGAAGCAGTGGCCACCGTCATGGCATTGACTTCATCAATTTCACTGTTGATGGCTTCCTGCCACCACGTACCGAACTGGCGAAAAGGATCAGGGGCTGCTTCGGACTCGCGGAGGGAACGCTGCCGGTATTCTTTGCGGATGTCGGCGATGCTCATAGACATAAGAGGCATTTAAGAAGCCAAAGTTACAGGCAGGTAGTATACGGTACGCTGATTTGGATCATATATTCCATAAACGGGATTTGTGGCTGCTCATTTCATTGTATGAACAGCTTTTGCGCATTTTTGCCAGGGTTTGAAACGCATATCGGTGTTTTGCGCTTCCATCAGTGTTGGCAGTTCCCCAACAGCACTGGCATGCGAACACGCAGGTGGAAATGAATAGCAATGGTTAAAATTATTTTCACATAATCAACACCGTTATTAATCTTACTGCCTCCTCGACCAGCCCCGTTTTTCCAGTTGCCCGATCGGACGCTTTTCGTTATTTTCCATCCTTAAAACTCACAACCCATGCGCAAAGTTTTCCTGATCGTATTACCTGTTATGGCAATTTCTGCCTGCACGTCGTCCGGCGAATCGCAGATGGCAGGAGAGGCAGTAATATCCAAAGACTCCCTCATCCGTCATATTTCTGTGCTGGCATCGGATGAATTCGGAGGACGTATGCCATTTTCAGAAGGCGAAACCAAAACCATTGAATACCTGCAGCAACAATGCCAGGCCATTGGCATCGAACCCGGAAACGGCAACAGCTATTTGCAGGAAGTGCCGCTGGTAGAAATCAGGCCCAAAGGCACGCCGCAGCTTTCCGTTCAAACGGCCAAAGGCACCATGAATTTCAAAAACATGGAAGACTTCGTGATCTTCACCAAGCGGACCGACACTTCCATCACCATCGACAAAGCCGACCTGGTATTTGCCGGTTTCGGGGTAGTGGCGCCTGAATACAACTGGAACGATTATGCAGGGCTGGATGTGAAAGACAAAGTAGTGCTGGTAATGGTAAACGATCCGGGCTTTACTACCAAAGACAGCACCTTGTTCAAAGGCAAGGCCATGACTTATTATGGTCGCTGGACCTATAAGTATGAAGAAGCGGCACGCCAGGGCGCCAAAGGCTGCCTCATCATTCACAATACCGAAGCGGCCAGCTATCCCTTCAGCGTAGTGCAAAACAGCAACGGAGGCCCCAGGATGCAACTGGACAGCCGCGGCAGCAGCGAATACAAATGCGCCATCGAAGGCTGGGTAAGCGAACCAACTGCCATCAAATTATTGCAGGCTGCCGGCCTGGATACCAGCGTATTCATCAAAGCCAATCAGCCGGGATTCAAGGCCATTGACATGGGCATGAAAGTATCTGCCAAACTGCAAACCAGTGTGGTGTTCAATAAATCCAACAACGTCATCGCCAAAATCACCGGCAGCAAACGCCCCGATGAATGCATTATTTACACCGCGCACTGGGACCATTTAGGTATTGGCGCTCCCGATGCCAACGGCGATTCCATTTACAACGGCGCACTGGACAATGCCAGCGGCACTGCAGCTTTACTGGAAATGGCCCGCGCCTTCAAAAACCTGCCTGAAAAACCGGAACGCACCATTGTGTTCTTATGGGTAACAGCTGAAGAACAAGGCCTGCTCGGCTCCGCCTGGTATGCCACCCATCCCATATTTGCTCTTGCCAAAACAGTGGCCAATATCAACATTGATGTGATCAATGCCAATGGCCCCATGAAAGATATTTCTGTTAGCGGCGCAGGACAATCGGAACTGGAAGACATTTTTGCCGATGAAATCAAAAAGCAGGGCCGCTATATTGCCCCGGAAAAACATCCTGAAGCCGGTTATTATTTCCGCAGCGATCATTTCAACTTTGCCAAAGCCGGTGTGCCGGCGCTTACCACCAGCGGTGGCGTAGATCATGCTACCAAAGGAAAAGAATATGGTGAGCAGAAAGACGAAGAATGGAACAAGAAATACTATCACCAGACAACTGATGAATATGATCCCGAACGGTGGGACCTCGATGGCGCCATGCAAGACCTGCAGGTATTCTTTAATGTAGTAAAACGACTGGCTTACAGCAATGAATGGCCGAAGTGGAAAGAAGGATCAGAGTTTAAGGCCATCCGGGAAAAGAGCCTGTAATGTCTTTGAACATGCTACATACAGAAGGGGCGCCAACATGTTGGCGCCCCTTTCCTTTCATTGCCTTCATAGGACCATCTATTTCAGGCTAAGATTATTTTCCCTGAGGATACGAATGGTTTTTATTGCCTGCAGCTTCAAAGCCTCCGGCGTGGCGTTATCGCCCGAAAGTTTTTCACAGGCCGCAATGATTTCCGGCGCCCGGTACGAATGGAAGAACCAGCCTAATGCTTCCACCGTGGTGATGCGTACGCTCAGGTCTTCTCCGGCATCCAATGCCAGGCTGATCAGTTTCGGTACTTCAGAATGATAGTTGTAGTTTCTGAAAATAGTGATTTCGCTCAGCCTTTCTTTTACCGGTTTTGATTTGTCCATCACTATTTTCATATCCCGGTCAATCTTGTACTCAGTATATTGCTGCTGGCTCATCAGGTAATCCAGTTCTTTTTGGGCGTTGTGCAGGTGCGTGTGCCTGGCAATCACCGAAGGCAGCAATTCCTTTACTTTTTTGCTGTCCATAAAAGCCAGCGCGTCTTTGGCTTTTCCGGACACGCGTTTGGAGTGGTTGTCATTAATATACAGTTCTATGGCCGGCACAATCATATCATCGCTTCCTACATCGGCCAGCAGGTAGGCCGCCTGGCGCCGCACCAGTTCATAGGGATCGTTGCAGGCAGCCAGCAATACAGTCTTGAAATCCTCATTGTTGATCAAAGCCAGACAGTTCAAGGCTTCCATGCGTACCACTCCATAGGGACTGGTGAAGTATTGATTGCGCAGCATAGCCGAAGCAGCCGTTCCTTTTATGCGGAACAATTTTTCCATCGCCAGGCATTGCACATCTGCTGAAGTATGCCGCAGCATTTTTTCCCAATACGCTGCATTGTTTTGCTTCAGCACGATGTCGGCGTTGAGATCAAGGGTTTTGCTATCGCCGGAAAAACGATACGTAGGATCGCCAAAGAGATGTGATTCCAGATAGGCGATATGTTTCATCCAGTTGCCGATGCGCACACCATATTGCAGCAGTCCCAGCATTTCATCGGGCCAGAGGTCCTGCAACACGCCCACGCTGTTGGCAAGCGCTACAATCGTTTTTCCTTTGTTGAATGGATAATAACCGGCCAGGTAATCGTCCAGGTGGAAAGAACCGGTAAGACATGCATCTACCATTACAAAACGTGCATTGGGCCGCACCTGGCGAATATCGGCAATGGTAAATTCCGTACTGGCATCCCAGATAGAGTCGGCAATTCTCACAGAATCGATCAAGGCGTCTTCCATCCAGGCCATCGGTACGCCCAGGCTTTCTACAAATCTTTTTTTCGTGGTTTCTACATCACCGCCCTTGCGCTCCGCAGCCGCACGTATCTTACTTCTGAGATATCTCCTGATATTTTCAATACTGGGTTGCGGGTTGCTTACATAGGGATAACCGCTGAGCAGTTGCACATCATCTGAACCATGATCGTGGAAAATGGCCATATCCAGTTCTTCACGCTGCAGTTCGCTGATGATGTTGAACTTCATATGGGTTGCCATCCTGAAGTTCATGAACTTGATGGTGTTGCCTGGTCTGAACAGGTCAGGAAATTGTTCTCTTAGCGCTATCTGTTCTCCTGCCCAGGCGTTCAACGATTCGGAATTATAACCATGGCCGGTAAACACAAAAAAATCGTTGAGGGGGTTGGATTCCTTTTTTTCGTTTACCACTTTTTGCAGGTAGCTGCGCAATTTCTCCACGGCATTTTCACCTTCCTGTACCGGCGGTTTCATGCGCGCCGTGTAAATGTCCATATCAATGCGCTGCGGAGATGTGGGACTCAGCGCATAGTAAAACAAATTGGGTTGCGTACTATCCTGTTTCAGAAAATTGAACTGCAGATCAAAATCATCATAATAGCGATCAGAAGGAACGCTGGAAGCTTTCCAGTTTCTGCGCTGGTCCATTTTGAAGGTGGAAGTGAGATGCTGCGCATCACGAATCATGGGTACCGGAATATCACCTACCAGCACAGCGCCTTCCAGTTTAGGCGACTGATGGTACAGTTGCTGCAGCACAGCCCGGATTTCTTCGGGCTTGCTCCAGTGATGGGACACAATATAGGTGCCCAGTCCCTGCTGCTCTACCGCTTTTTTATACGCCGTCACTTCCTGTTTCAGCTGCGCATAGGAGTTGGCATCTATCACTATGGCAAAACTCGTTGCACTTTTTATAGCCGGCTTTTCGATGCGCTGCGCCTGCGCCTTGGTTACGCCAAGCAATGCACCGATAACAAATAGTGGAAAGGAAAACTTACTCATTGTTGTGGTATTCAGTTTTAAAACATCAGGGTAACATCCAGGATTGCAAACGCCCCAGGGTTTGTATGGCTTCCGCTTTCAGCACCTCAGGCGTATCGTTCAACGCAATCAGTTTATTGCAAGCTTCTACAATCAACGGCTTGTTGTACGAATTGGAAAACCATCCTAACGCTTCGATCAGGTTCTTTCTTACTGCTACCGGTTCTGAAGCGTCTGCTGCCACCTGCAATAGTTGTGGTATGAGATGATGGTAGTACATATTGCGCAGCAGCCGTACTTTCTGAATGCGATCGTTCTCGGAAGCTTTTTTATCGAGAATGCCTTTCAGTGTTTCCGCTGCACTGCGTTTGCCGTCTGCCGCCAGTTTCTTCATAGAAGCTAACCATTCATCTGGCTTGTACCAAAAGGCTGCGGTTGCTTTTTTCTCTTCCAGCACTTTCAACAGTACTTCACTGTTCATCACCGATAGTGCCCGTTCGCCCACCCAATTGGTGCGTGCGTCATCAGGAAAGGCAATCAGCATGTCTATCAGTTGTGGTATGAACTGGTCATGCCCTGCTTTGGCAATCCATTCAGCAGATTTGCGGCGGATCAGTTCATACGGATCGCGCAGCGCCATACCGGCTACCGCCAGGTAATTGGTGTCGCCGATATGGGCCAGCAGCCTCAACGCTTCCATGCGAAGATTTCTGCTGGAAGCAGTGGTATATATTTTTCTGAACAAAGCTGCGTTGCCGCTTGCATCAGCTTCAAACAATTTTCTCATGGCAAGCATCTGCACAGCAAGGTCAGTGTGGGATAATTGTTTTTTCCAGTAAGCAACAGGTTTGGAAGCTACCAGCATTTTGTTGATCATTTCCCACTGCGGATGATCGAAATGAAAGGTTGGGTCGCCGTTGAGGGAAGATTCCAGTGTGTTGTTGATCCGGCTCCAATGGCCCACCCGCGCGCCGCGCTCCAGCAAACCAATATGCGCAATGGTCCATTTGTCCTGCAGCACATTCACGGTATTGCCGTGAGTTACGAGTGTTTGACCATTGCCGAACAAATACCCTGCTGAAATATTATTGGGATGATGGAAGGATCCATTGTAGCACGCATTAAAAATTACCATGCGGCTGGCGGGACTGATCGTAGCCAACTCAGCACTGTAAATATCTCCGTCGGTGGTGTAGATGCTGTCTGCCCTGCGAAGCGAATCGTTGTCCAGCGCACCGTCAAACCATGATTCCGGCACTTCAAATCTTTTCATCAGCGCTTGCATGGCGGCGGCGGCAGGTTGTCCTTTCTCCACTGCCCTGCGTAGGGAATTGCGCAGGTAGTATTTGATATAGGAGGTGGCAAAATGCATATCGTTGCCATACTGGTGATGGCTGATGTATTGTTTTTCTATATCACCGTGTTCGGTGAACAACGTGAGGTCAAGACCCGGTCTTTGCAATTCACTGAACAAACGGTACTTCATCACTTTCTGCATGGAAAAATGCAGGGCGCGGTAACCGTTTGCCTTACTGAAAACGCCGGGCAATACTTCCTGCAGGGCAAATTGTTCATGGCTCCACGAAGTAATGCTCTCCGAATTGTAAGCGCTACCGGTATAGGCCAGCATCTGGTCCAACGGATTTTTGGTATTGCGGGCGGCCACTGCTTTGTCGAGATAGCGACTGATCTCTTCCACACGCGCAGCGCCTTTGGCATGGCTCATGATCCGGCCGGTATAGAGTTCTGACTGTATGCGTTGGGGCGAACGTTCATCCAGCTCATAGTAAAACCAGAGGGGATTGTCCTTGTCCTGCCCGATAAAACGGAATTGCAGGTCAGGATCATCATAAAACCTGTCGCTGGCCACGGAAGATTGCTTGCGGTCAAACTTTATCTCGTCCATTTTGAAGGCTGTGGTCATGTGCTGTGCGTTGCGGACCATGGCAACCGGCACATCACCGATCAACACCATACCTTCCAGCGCAGGGTAATTTTTACGAATATCCATCAACGTTTCCTTGACCTGGTCAGGGTCTTTCCAGGTGGCAGCCACTGCATATACGCCCAGCGATTCCCTGGCGCTGAGCATGTTGCAATAGGCGAGGAAGGAATGGGTAGCTGCTATTGCTTCATCAGTTATAACAGCTACCACTGCGTCTGTTCGGTTGGGCTTCACAATTACCCGTTGCGCAGTTGCCTGCTCACTAAACAGGCATACAGCAATCAACAAGCAACACAGGAAATTTCTCATAAGGCGCGGTGTTTAATAAGTCATACCAATGGTAAACGCTGCAAAGTTTCTCGAAGCGTTGGGAAGGTTATTGGTTTTGATGCGCTTCCAGATATTTCCTTCTGCTTTTACATACAGGGAAACGCCGGCATTGCGGTCTACAGGAAAACGATATTCGGCGCCAAGGCCGGCTTTGAACATATCCGACATCAGCCATTCCTGGTCAGGACGCACCAGTCCGTTCATGGCAACATCGGTTTGATAACCAGTAGGCTCAAAATCGTTGTAGTGGGTAAAACAATCACGCAAGGCCACATTCACACCAAAAATGAAATTTTTTGCGTCGCTGAAGGCCAGGTTCCTGTTAAAGGAAAGGCGGTATTCATTGGCATCCACTGTGTTCCGGTACCTGGGGTAATTATATCGATTATCCATACCCGAATACAACACAGTGGCCTGCAGCATCCATTTGTAATCGTCCTGGAAACCGTCTTTGACCATCCGGTAAATGAAAGCGCCTTCGTTGTAAAAAGTATTGTTGAGCACTTCGGAGTTTACCAGGGGAGGTAGTTCTCTGTTCACCGATTCTCCATAATGGTAATCCCTTCCTTCTCCGTCAAAGGTTTTCCAGGAAGCCTGCCACTGGTGACTATAGCGTGACGTACGCAGCGTGGCATTGAGCATGGCATGGTATTGCCCTTCCCTGAAATTGCCATACAACAGCGGGAAGGTGGAACCATCCTGCGCATCTTCTTCCCTTATGGAATAACCTGCATCCAGCAACACGCGGAAGTTTTCATCGGCCCATTGCACCTGAGCCGAACCTCCGAAAGTCTTGCCGGAATAATAACGGGTTTCGGAGATGGACTGCACCCGGTAATAATATCCCAGTCCGGACAATTTATAACGGTAATGCACATCCTCATTATTACTTGCCTGGAAACTTACTTTTTCCTTGAAGAAATTCAGGTTGCCGTTCAGTCCTATGCTCCATTTCTTTCCGGGCGCCCATACCACAGAAGGGTTGAAGGTAATATCATTCGAATACGTGAGCGGGCGCGGGTCATTTTGCCGGGCGCCAGTTCCCACCTTGTATTGCAAGCCGGCACCCACCATGATCGAACGCTGCCGGTTCACAGGCGTGGAGGCTTTCAATTCAAGATCATACAATTGTTTCTTCCAGTCGCCGCCGATGGAATCGGCCACTATATAAGGATTGCGCCTGTACGGGTCCAGTACGGCAGACCACCTGATGCCATCATCCCAACGCTGGTTGAAAGAAAACTTTCCGTAGAAGGATGCATTCTTCAGCATCTGGTATCTTTCTGACAAAAATTGAAACTGGCGCGATTCAGTGGGTTGCTGCGGTCGCTTCAGGTCGCCTTCTTCAACAGCAGCTCCGAGCCAGGTGCGGCCCATGGAAGCAAAAGGAAGTACAGACAAGCCGGCCGCGTTTTGCGTGCCGAGCCAGGGATTGCGGACAGGCGCCACCTGCAACCTTCCGTTCACGGTGCTGAGGGTATCCTGCGCTACAACAGCAGGGCCTGCCAATATAGGGAGGAGATAAATGATTTTTTTGAACATACGCTTTGGTTTAAGGATGCCTACCATCTTACAACAGGCGGTTTTACACTTTCAAAATCAATGGATGAGTTGTTCAGGTCCTGCAATATTCTTCTTCCGTTTTCTACACGGGCAACTTTGCGCCGAAGGCTTTCACCCACGTAGGTACCAGAACAGTAATTGAAACCCGCATCCAATGCGTTCGGAATTCTCTTGAAACTGATCGCGGAGGCATTGGCCAGGCAGTCTACAGCGTCCAGCACATATTCGATAGGCAATTGCATGTACTGCGCCGTGCTGGTGTTGCCGGGCTCGGTAAATAATGGCAGGTTCGCTACATCCGGATGTTTGAAAATGACCATTCCCGGGCCAAACACCGGCGTGAGCCAGTCGAAGCCAACACTGCCCAGATAGATGGGCTCCAGGTTGGGCACATCTGCATCAAGGTCGCGGTTATCGGCACGGGGAACAAACGATTCCCAGTTGCCAATACCCAGGCCGAGATTCACCGGCGAGTTGGGATTGCCCAACGGGTCGGTTTGGTGATCGATGCCATCCTGCGCAATGATGATAGACTCACCGGGCATTATAGGATGGTCTGTACCACTGCCGGGGATCATCCACACGTTCTGGAGATACACATAATTTTCATCGTCTCTGAAGCCCCAGGTCCTGGCAGTAGGCGTTTGACCGGAGTTGCCACCGGTATTGGCTATGCAGAGACTGTCAGCATATACAATTCTGTCGGTATTGTTATAGATTTCATAGTACTGGTCGGAGAAATAAGTACCATTGGCGGGCGTACGGCTGCCGGTATAATAGATTTCCTTGAAGAGCAGGTCCTGTGAGCGTGTACCGTTCACCGCAATTTCCACCTCGCCCATTCCTGCCTGGAAAGTAACGATCTTCGTTCCGTTCACTGCAAAGGAAACGGCGGCCCCTGTGAGTTCCTCCGCTTCTTCTTCCGATACCATCTTATATGCCTGGATAACATAGTTGCCAAAGATCATTCCCGGCACCGTTACTTTTCCGTTTGCGTCCGACACGATTTTGAATTCCTCACCGGTGTTCTTGTTGGTGATGGTGAGTTCCACATTGCCGGCTTCGCGTTTCTGAAAATTATCAGGATAAACCGTACTGATCTTTACGGCTATCTGGGACACATCCGTGTATTTCTTGCGACAACCTGCCAGCAACAGCAGCGCCGCCATGAAATATATAAGCTTGCGATTTTGCATAATCATTCAGTTGATGGATTAGAGTTTCACAGTTACTTCTGTACCGAAAAAGAGATCAGGATTTCTTCTTACGTAATTGGTAACATACCGCGTGCTTCGTTGAAGCGGCTGATGGCTGAACACATTGTTGGCGAAGAATGCAAACCCGATGTTCTTGCCAATATCTTTCTGCAACCGCACATTGAAGAGCCAAAGGGGTTTCCATTTTTCCAGGTTGTGATAACCTTCAGCAAAATTCTGCACCAGTTCTCTTCTTGCGGGCGTATTGGGCGCTGCAGCGAGCTCATCTCTTTCATTTTTGGTCATGAGATGGAAATCGCCGGTTTCACGCAGTATATAACCAATAGGTATGCTGTCGTACCCGATATTCCTTTCTTTCTCCCACCAGGTGGTTTGAACGATGAATGAAACTGCAAACCTGAACTCGGGAATATTGTGTGTTATACGCAGTGTTGAATTGAACCTTTCCATCTTCTTGCCCGTCCCTTTGTCGTACACAGCAATGCGGTCGGGGTCCTGCCCGGCGTTTTGCCGTTTCATATAGGTGTACTGTGTAGTAACGCTTTTCGATTCCATGAGCGCGCCATTCAATACAAAAGAAGTGCGAATGGCATCGAAGCGGCCCAGGTCAAGATCGAATTCAATACCCCTGTTTACGAGCGACAGGTTGTTCACGGGCATCAGGTAATCTGCTACGAAATTCACGAAGCTGTCCGTATTCATGTCCACGATGGGCTTCTGTCCCGGTGGACGATCAATCTCGGCAAATTGCTGCAGCTTCACAATCTGCACACTCTGGCGCGTATAATCGAATGCATAACCGTTATCGGTTTTCTCATGATAACCGATTACTGTAAGCCTCTTCCGCTTATTGTGGCCGAAATTGAAATCGAAGCCTGCTTCAGCCTTCCTGGTTTTCATCACCTGCAGGTTTTCGTTTTCTGCATTGAAAACACGCGTGGTCACATATACCAGCGATTCATTGGGATCGGATGAATACCTGTTGTAGTTAACGAGGTCGAAGTAGGCGTTTTGCGGATAATAGTAAAGCAACGTGGGCGCTTTGGCTGCAATGCCCCAACCGGCACGCAGTGAAAAGTTGTTCAGTATTTCATAATTCCAGTTGAAACGCGGTGCTGCCACCGTATTCTTTTTGGTGGTCCAGATACCGGTGGGTTGAATATTATCGAAGCGAATGCCCGCCTGGAGGCTCATACGTTTACCGAAAACTTTGGCAAACATCATGTCTTCTGCATAAAAAGACAATTGATTGAGCGCCGGAATATCCTTGTAGGAACGGGGCCGCGCGCCGTTGCCGCTTTGCATGCGCGGGGGGCGCGTGAGGTCATACACTTTGCCATCGCCGAAATTCGCATCGGTTTTCCATTCGGCGCCCATCAACACCTTGTGCGAAAGCCAGTTGCCGCGATGAAAAAATGTGTTGGAGATCTTGGCAAAAACATTCAGCGGTTTGCCTTCTACCCACAACTGCGACAAATATTCCGCAGGCACAAACAAGCCTTCCACGGTGGTATTCTCCATGGCATACGACATGGGGTAAATGGCGCCGCTATACAATTCCTGCTGAAAGCTTTTCTGCTCGGAATAGGTTACTGCAATATTGTACTGGATCTGCCGTGCGAATTTCTTTTGCAGGTCCCATTTACCATAAGAATGAAAACGGTAGTTGTAATCCTGCGCTTTGGTTACACGCTGGTAGCGCTTGTCGTCAGGGTCCAGCTTTTGTTCATCAAGGTTCATGGAATATGAAAATCCTGTGTTGGTGGTGAACGGCCTGCGCGTTCCGAATTTCTTTGTATACAGCAGGCCCCCGGTAATACGATGGTAGCCCTGGTATTCAAAGCGTTGATCGTTGAAGGAGCGCGTGTAATCGAAATCGGCATGCAGGGCGCCTGCCTTTTCGCCAAGCGAAAATCCCTTGCCGGCGTTCACCTGCGTGATGCGTGGATTGATACGCGCCTTGATGGTGAAAGGTTCCGGCCCTGCTTTGGTTTTGATGATAATAGCGCCTGTAGCCAGATCGCCATATTCTACAGAAGGCACGCCCCTGATCACTTCCACCGATTCAATATTGTCTGCAGAAAACTGGCGAAGGTCCACGCCGCCACCGCTGGACGTAGAGAAGCTGGCCCCGGCGCCTCCGGTGCTGGTATTGGATACCTGCAGGTTGGCGTTATTGCTTACCGGCGCGCCATTGAGCATGATAGCCGTGCCCAGGCTGCCCATATTGTTGGGCGACACCTGCCTGATGGCTACGCGGTTTACATCATTCAGATCAGGATTGGTAGCCACACCACCGGGCAGCAATTGCAGTATATCTGCCAGGCTTACTGCCTGCAGGTGTTCGATGGCTGATTTGGAAATAAGGGAGGAAGTGGAACCCTGCTGGTTCTCTTTTGCCACCACCACCACTTCTTTCAACCCCAGCGCATTGGTTTCGAGTTCAAATATTTGTATTCTGTCAGTGGGCCTTTCGAGGTCAATCACTCTTTCTTCCGGCACCATGCTCATGCCACTAACGGAAATACGCACACGCGTCATGGGAACATCCCTGATAGAAAATGACCCGTTTTTGTCGGCAATAGCGTACAATCCATAAGGGGCAAGCTGGATGGTGGCGCCGTCTATTGGTTTGCCGGTGCTTTTTTCTTTCACTATGCCGCTTACCACCACATAAGCTACGCCGCGGGGCTTCACTGTATCCGTCTTCACGGCAACCCTGGCAAACTCTTCAGTGCCCTTACTTTCCTGGGGCGCCTTTTGTTTTTTGATAGCATAATAATTATTACCCACGGGGAGCGATACCAGGCCCACCTGAGATAATAATGCATCAAGCACCTCCTGTGCTTTTTTGTTCTTCACTTCGCTCCAGTCGTACCGCACGATAAGCCCGTTCACGATCGCCCTTTCAAAAATGAAACGGGTTTTCTTTTCCTTCGTCAACAAATCCAGGGCCTCCTTGAGTGGTTTGTCTGTGGCCTGTGCAAAGCCTGCCGTTACCCCACAAAGGAGTACCAGCAGAAAAGTCAATTTTCTACACATGGATAGCAGTTTATTTACAGGTTTATTCCGCTGTGTTAAAAATCCAGGTCTGGGCATTCATCTGCCGCACCCGGATATCCAGTATTCCAGATAAGGCAAACAAGAGATCTTTTTCATGGCAAAGCGGCAATACGCCATCAATTCTGCGGGAAAGCAGGGATGTATCTTCTACGATCACATTCTTTCCGTAGGTTTTTTCTATCAAGTCTATGATTTCAGCTACCGAAGTGTTGTTCAGTTGATACAGCGTATCGTGATCGGGTCCCTGGAGCACCAGGTCTGATTGCTCTGCATCCAGTTGGAGGGACGATCCAATAACAGAAGCTACTTCACCAGGTCTTAAAATCAATTCCTTCCCCGTATCTTTTAGCCGCAGTTTTACCTTCCCTGATGTAAGTTCCACTTCCGTTCTTCCGTTACGGTTCCATACATTGAATACGGTGCCCAGCACTTCTATTTCCAGTTGATCGTTCACATGCACCAGGAATTTTTCATGTTCCGCAACTTCCGAATCATTTGTATTGAGATGCTTTATTTCAAAATGCGCATCACCCCTGAGCCATACTTCACGCACGCCTTTCCGGTTCCAGTTTTCGTTGTACCGGATGGTGCTGTTGGCGCCCAGCATCACTTTGGAAGAATCCGGCAGACTGATCAGCCTGAATTGACCACGATTGTCCGTGGATGCTGATACCTGCATGGGGCTGGGTGATGGAGATTGCTGCAGCCAGGTAATGATGGCCGCACCACCCAGCAACAGCAACACAGCAGCAGCCACTGCCGGCCAGCGGATGAGTTTGCGGGAAGCAATAACGGGCGTATCAGCCACTGTTTCAATATCCCGCTGAATAGCCTGCCACACCAGTTGCTCCCCTTCCGGGTCGCTCAGTATTTTTTCGGGCCACCACTCACGGAGCTGGGCAGCCGCTTCTTCCATCACCGGAACCAGTTCAGGATGAAGCTGTTGAACCCTTTGCCAATAGCTGTTGAGTTCTTCAGCAGCTCCTGCGGCCCTGACCCACTCTTGAAATGAAGGGTCCGCCATGAAGTCGGTGACACCCCAGTTTTTATAATGTTGTTCAGACATTTTCATAAGATTTCAGGAATGTTCTGTGCGAAAAGTTCTATAAGTAATACAGCGACTGGACGATTTTTATCCCAAAAAATCAAAATTTTTTTTCAGAAGATTAACCAGGAGCAGATCAGGAAGAAGGTGGGCGCGCTTTCCCGAAGTCTTTCCAGTGCGCGGTAAATCAGTTTGTACGTACCTCCCACCTGCATATCCAGGATATGGGCAATTTCTTCGTAAGAGAGATCGCTGAAAAAACGGAGTTGTATGGCTTCCCGCTGACGGGGCGTAAGAACCGCCAGCAGTTCCTGCAGTTTCTGCGCTTTGTGAAGTTCAGTTTCGCGCCGGACGATCTTCTCTTCAAACGGGTCCTGCACCAACGTAACGTTGTACGTTTCCACAGGCAATTCCCTCCTGTACAGCTCCTGCAGCGTAAGCAGCTGATTGCGAAAGGCCTTGAAGAGATATTGTTTTACATGAGGAGTGGGCGACAGATTGCGCCGGTTTGTCCAGAGTTTTACAAACAAATGCTGTATGGCTTCCCTGGTGAGGTTTTTATCGGAAGTGACCCGGTACCCATAGTTAAACAGCACGGCATAATAGCTGCGGTAGAGGCGCTCAAATGCCTGCTCATTCCCACTCAGGAACTGTTTCCATAGATCAGCGTCAACTATCTTTTCGGTTGGGTCCTGGTTCATTCTTCCTGCAATTTTACACGGTTAGGACGCGCAATTCATACGAGATCGGGAAAATTATTTGTCTATCCGGGAAAGGTTTTAGGCGAAGGTGATGGTTAAGATGTAATATAAATATATAAAAGTAATTAAAGCCGGCGAGCATTTGTTATAAATGGCAGGAGATGAGGAAAATGTTGTCGGGAACATGGCATAAGCGGCAGTCGGAGGCCGGGGTCAGCTGCTACAAGGTTATCACGATTAACGGAAAAACTACCAACAGGAGGCACTGTTTACAAAACTGTAACAAGCCGGTAAAAGAAAAGTCGCCAATTCATGGCGACTTTGCGGAGTGAACTTTTGTTGAGCTTCTTATAAATTCATTCTGTAACTATTATATACAACCGAAAATGGTATTATTGCAAATAGGTAAAAGAACCATTTTCCCCCAGCAATTCTTTTACCCGGTTTTTAATATATCCGTTCTGAAAGTACTGGTACAGGTTTCTGCCAGGGCAGGTAGTTTGTTTGCTGTGGTCCCGGTGCGAAGCAATGGTCTCGTAAGAAATATTGTATTGTGCACAGGCCCAGGCAATCAGTCGTGTCAGCGCATCGAGTTGTGCTGAAGTGAATTCCTGTTCTTCATAATTGCCCAGGCAGCAGATCAGCAAATGCCCTGTTGGATCATATTCTGTATTGGTTTCGCCTACCATATTCGGATTTCTACCTTCAAATACAGTACCGTCGGGAGCAATGAAACAATGATAGGGCACGTCCGTCCAGTTGCGGTCTTTACCCATGCCCCAGGTTTGGATGTTTTTGATCTTCTTTGCGGCGTCATCCGTTTTTTCGAGCCGGGTGCCTTCATGATGTACGGTGATGCGCACCGGCACGTGCGTTTTATACGGCTTGGGTGCAGCCGCCTGCCAGGCTGTGCGCGGGTTGATTACCACCGGGTGCGGATGAATAACAGTTTTTTCACTTTCATTACCGGAACGGTCAACCGCAGTAATGGCTACCTGGTTGAGCATATTTTTTCCTTCCCGCGCGGCCAGCGTGGTGGAACGGTCACCACGATTCAAAATCCGGTATTGCCACGCGTTGCCATACTGGTAATACACCACCCATCGGAACACATCTTTTTCATCGGGATGTGTCCATTGCAGGTGCACCATAGTATCTTTTTGCGTTGTCTTTAACACGGGAGCAAGGGGCGCCTTATCATCCAGCCAGGTGCTGGGAGGTACCAGTGCAGGATTTTTGTAAGGTCCGTTGATGAGCGCCTTTGCCATGGCGGGATTTTTGGTAACGGAAGAAATGCTCCAGTGTATTACGCCGCTGTTTTGTTTCAGCATACCGCGACTAATCATGATCTGGTTAAGCGTTTCCATGGTGGTGAGCCGGCTGGTATCGCGGCCTACACTGATGCCCGGCCACAGGTGACGCTGCTTCCAATTTTCACCTGCCCACCAGCCCAGCAATACCGGGAAGCTTTGTTGAAAACTGGTGATAGACCAGTACAATTGCGGCGAAAAATAATCTACCCATCCTTTGTTCAACCACAGTTTTGCATCGGCATACAATACTGAATATTGATCAAAACCTCCTACTGATTCAGGATGCCCAGGGCGCCAGATGCCGAAGGGACTCAATCCAAACTTTACATGTTTCTTTTCTGCCTTGATAGCTTTGTACAATCGTTCAATAAACTTGTTCACGCTTTCTCTGCGCCAGTCGTCGCGCGACAGCTTGCCGCCGGCTTTTACATATTCGGCATAACTGTCGTTGTCGGGAAAATCTTCATTGCCATTATAGGAAGGATAGGGATAAAAATAGTCATCGAAGTGTACACCGTCGATATCGTATCGTTTTACAATGTCCATCACTACGGCCAAACCATGGTCTTGCGTACCTTTCTTCGCCGGGTCAAACCACCAATAGCCTTGTTTGAGCGGTACTACCAGCTCAGGTTTTGTTTTCACAATGGATTTGTCTGAAATAGGTCCGCCGGCCACATGGTGCGCGCGATAAGGGTTGAGCCACACATGCAATTCCAGTCCGCGTTCGTGCGCTGCTTCAATCCAGAAAGCCAGCGGATCGTAATAAGGTTCCGGCGCTTTGCCCTGCTCGCCGGTGAGATAATACGACCAGGGTTCCAGTTTGCTGTCGTATAACGCATCTGCCTGCGGACGCACCTGGAAGATCACTGCGTTAAAATTATGTGCCTGCAAAAAATCGAGCAGTTCAATGGCTTCGCGTTTTTGTTCTGCCACCGGCAGTCCGGGTTTGCTGGGCCAGTTGATGTTTGCAACGGTGGCCACCCATGCGGCACGAAATTCAGCGGCTGCTTTGGGGCCATCCGGCCGCGATACTTTAATACTACTGCTGTTATTACGGGGAGTGCTACACGAAAATAAAATCATTATTGTTGCAGTAAGCGCTACAAATTTCCTGTAAGGACGAATCATACTTTCTTTGTTTAAGCAAACAGCATGGCATCATGCTGTCAACTTAAAAGTACTATAAACGCGTAAACAAGAAACGCTTTTAGCCAGTACAATTTTGTCACGAAACAAATTATTGCAGCTATTTGTCTGTTGCCATCAGAAAACCCGGGCGATCATTATTACTGCCTGCACAAAAAAGCATTTTCGACATTTGTATCATCGCTCCTGCACATCCTGTTGCTCAGGCTTCGCCCGTATGGTTGGCCGCGTAACGGCACGCACGGTAATATGCCATCCTTGTGCAGGTACCGGCCAGCGTTTTGCTACCAGTTCACGGCAATACAGCATGAAAAGATAATAGGTCATCGTTTCTTCAAATTCAGAAAGATTACCGGCCAGTGCAGTACCATTTACGTTGTAAAGATGATTCAACCAGGAAGTAACCGCGTTCATCAACAGCAGCACGGCACCGGTGGCAAGTATTCAACGCGAAGGCGCAACATACCGCAGCCAGGGATACTGTTGTTTCCATTTGTTGGGTAGCAAAGGCAGCACGGCAAACAACACAATCATCACCAGGTACACCACAAACTTGATCACGCTGTTGATTTTTCCAATGTTGTGCACATTGCGGATTTTGCCTTCCACCACAAATTCATGATATACCTGCGCGCTGCTTTTCCCGGTCAAGTATTCATAATAATGCAGGCCATAATCGATCTCTTCGAGGAAAACAAACACTGAAAAGGCGGTTATTAATATCCAGGCATATCTTTCTTTGGGTATACTACTTAGTTTGATTCCTTTAACAGCAGTAATTGCTATGGATGCAATAAAAATGAGTTGCAGATTTTCAATGATGCCAAATTCGCGGTTGATGTCGGGCGCAATATATTTTCCGGTCCCCTGTGGGTCGGTGAAATAGAGCAGTATACACGGTAAGAGCAGCAGCAGCGGAAGAATCCAATACACCACATGTTTCATGAAATGCTCCCTTCTCATTACATAGCCGTTTGGTACCTGTCACGAATGCAATAAGCAGACCTTCTAGTGGATGTTTAAAAGAGGAACTGCAATCCTGCATAAAACACTACAATACCGTAGTAATTTTTCAGTTGGGTGCTATAGAATATAGCATAATCCTTCGTTTTGCCCAATGTACCCGGAAAATTTTAATACCTTGTCTCCTAACACTTTTTACAGGCATTGCGGTGGAAAATGCTGAATTAATATTTTTTAGCAAGGAATTTGCAGTAGAAAAATTGCAATACACTCGATCTCCCATGAAAAAAATCTGCCTATTCTTTGTATTTGCCTGTATGTGTATTCCTGCTGTTGCGCAGCTGACAGCAAAGGCAAACTGCCCCGTTTTTGAAGTCGATATCCTTGATGGTAAAGTGAATGGATTCAAAGCTTCGGCCACCAATGCCGAAATCAAGACAAAGTTTCCGTGCTTTACCAGTGCAGCGGAACCGCAAGACAGTGCGAAATGCGGTACCCATGTATTTTACAAAGATCGGGACCTGTATTTCTATACAGATCGCGATTATATTGAGATTGGCCCCCAATTCAAAGGAAAACTCAGCGTTCCGTTGATCGGCGCTACCAGGAGCAGTTTGTTCAAAACGCTGGGGAATCCAAAAATCAAAGACACCAACTGGGAAGCTTACACAACCAATTATGGCATCCTGGTATTGCATTTCGATGCGGCCGGCAAGGTGAACAAAATCCAGATGAGCACACAGAATGCCAATACGCTTCAACTGTGCAATTAAGCGTTTATTTAAACTGGTATTACCGGAAAAATATCAGAGATTATTGCCTTTGTATTCCCAGCGGTCTTTGATAATGGCGCCGTTAACGGTTTGCTTTAATCGCCTGGTAAACCGTTCGCCCCGGATATTTCCTTCTGCGTCGCGATGGCCCATCAGCAGTACCATGGGATCACCTGCTTTATCGGTTTTGAATGCAATGTCGTAATGGTCCCAGCGCGTTTCGATCAACGTCGAAGGAGCATACTTCTTGTTCAATAACTTACGGATTGGTTCCTGCAGTTCCATAAACCTCTCATTAAAATGAAACAAACTTTCCACGGCTGCAGTGTACTTGAAGTCACACCGTAATATCTATTACAGGTTTGTACGATTCCATTGGTGGATTGTAAGGAGAAACCAGTTGCGACCGGCTGTTGCGTCGTTCCATCCATCGGATCACCATGGCACTCACCAATCCGCCCGCCAGGTACAAAGCAATGGTTACCCATTTGTGTTTTTTACCGGCATCTACTGCGGCGCCGTTATAATGATATTTGCGTGGTAAAGAAAGAGCGCCAACGCCCGCCATCAATCCACCCAGGCTGCCTGCAGTAAACATGTTTTTCATTCGCGTTCCCGCGAGGCTGAAGTACAACGTGCTGGCAAGCAGCTGCGCGCCAGTACTGGCCATCAGCGGCTTTTTCAACCGCGCAGGCCCACCCGGCCTGGTAACGGCCACTTTCAGGGTGTCCTGCGCGGCGGGCAAATCGGGCCGCGGCAGACCCGTGTATTTCCTGCTTAATAATTGATGTAAAATGGTAACTGTCAATGCCCCGGCAAAGCCTCCTGCTACTGATGATAACAACTTCATAAAACAACTTCCACTTAAGAAAGTACACCTTAAATAATAATGCCAGCACTATATGAATGGGCTGCCAGTTTCGACACAGCGGTTGGTGATGCTATCCGCCATCCACCCATACTCTCTCAAATATTGACTGGATACAGGCAGAGGTGTAGAATAATTTCACCACAACACCTGGCTTGCGGCTTATAAGGCTATGCTGGCATGTACTTTATCAGTATAGGGTAGCATATGAACAGTCAATTTGCACTGAATAAAGAAGCAAGGGCCTTTTACAAAGAAGCTATGGAACTACTGGCAGAAAGCAAAGCCGCCTTCCTGCTGGGAGGCGCTTTCGCCATGTATCATTATACCGGTATTGCACGAGATACCAAAGACCTGGATGTTTTCTGCAAGTACAGCGAACATGCAAAAATTCTTACCTGGTTTGGCGACAAAGGTTTTCGTACGGAGCTAACCGATGCACGGTGGCTGGCTAAGGTGTTCCAGGGCGAATACTATATGGACATCATTTTCAATACCCCCAACAATGTTTGCCTCATCGACGACAGCTGGCATGAACACGCAGAAATAGCCGTATTTGAAGGCATGGAAGTACCGGTGCTTTCCGCCGAAGAAATGCTCTGGTGTAAAGTATATGTACAAAACCGCGAACGCTACGACGGCGCCGATATCAATCACCTGATCCTGAAAGCAGGTCATCGCATGGACTGGAAAAGAGTGCTCAACCGCATGGACCCGCACTGGCAATTGTTGCTGGGTCAGTTGCTCAATTTCCAGTTTGTGTACCCCGCAGATTTTTACCAGGTTGTTCCCCGCTGGTTGTTTGAAGAACTGATCAATCGTGCACAGGAACAATTTCGGTTACCTATACCCGTTGAAAGAGTCTGTCGCGGGCCGTTGATCGACCAAACGCAATACAGCATCGACATCAAGGAGTGGGATTACAAATCGAGTACCATAAAAACGATCTGACCGTCATGGCCCATGATAACAACAAAACCCGCATTGCCGCCATTGCCGATATTCATACCCGCATCTCCGACAAGGGGCACTGGACAGCTTGCTTTAAGGAAGTATCGCAACAGGCAGATATACTGCTTATTGGCGGCGACCTCACCGATACCGGCGATGAAGATGAAGCGCGCGTGCTGGCCGAAGAACTGAAAGTATGTACCATTCCCGTAGTGGCAGTGCTGGGCAATCACGATCACGAAAAAGGCAGGCAGCGCACCATTCGCCAGATCATTCAGAATGAACAGGTGCATGTGCTGGATGGAGAAGCCATTGTAATTGGCAATGTAGGCATTGCCGGCATCAAAGGTTTTGGCGGCGGCTTCGACAATTATATGCTCTCCATGTTTGGCGAAGAAGGCATGAAAGCTTTTGTGCAGGAAGCGTTGAATGAAGCCTTGCACCTCGATCGTGCGCTTGCGCGCCTGGACACCGGCCAGGAAAATCTTAAAAAAATTGCATTGCTGCATTACTCCCCTGTGAAAGACACCGTGCTGGGAGAACCGGAAGCGCTGTATCCATTCCTCGGTTGTTCGCGTCTGGCAGAACCGTTGAGCCGTCGCGGTGTGGTAGCCGCTTTTCATGGCCATGCCCATTCCGGCAAACTGGAAGGCGAGGCGGCAGGCGGTGTGAAAGTGTACAATGTAGCCCGCCAGGTTTTGCAACGCTCCGGTTATACGAAGCCGTTCTTTATCCTTGAAGTGTAAATGGTACGCAGGGGGCACAACTTTTGAATTAATGGAACCATATGAAACAACATGTTGTATTCGCGATGCTTATACTCTTCCTGGCGGGTTGTACAAACAACGCTGGTAACCAGGAAGAAAGCAGAGGAATAAAAGCTGTTAGCAGAAATTATAGCATCAATGCAGACAATGCCTATAATGACCTGTTCCTCGATAGCGCACGGATGGAGCGTTTTATCAGGGAACAGCAACTGAATGATACTATTGCAGGCATGATGCGTAATTTTTACAATGCCCGAAACTTCCAATATGCCTGGTTCGACAGCAAAGGACTTACAGAACAGGCACTGGCGTTCCGCAACCTGTACGACTACACCAAAGACAGCGGCACCAAAAGAAAGAACCTTGACTACACGCTCGATAAATTGGCCGCCAGACAAAATCTTACTGTAACGCCCTCCAATCCTGTTACTGCCAAGGCAGAACTAATGCTTACCTGGCGCTTTATCAATTATACAGAAGATGTGTATAACGATTCGCGTCACATTTCCTTTGTACGCAACCGCTTCATCCCTGCCAGGAAAACCGACCCCATGCACATGGCCCGACTGGTATTGAATGAAAAAGACAGGGCCGGCATCAACACAGCAGCCTATAACCTCTTAAAACAACACTTAAAAAAGTACGTGAACATAGCCGAAAACGGCGGCTGGCAGCAAATACCGGCCATTAAAAAGCAATACAAAAAGGGACAGTCAGATTCTGTGATCGTGTATATCAAAAAACGACTGCACGTGACCGGCGAACTACCAACAGCCGATTCTATGACCCTATTTGATGAGCGGCTCGACAGCGCCGTGCGTGCATTGCAGGCCAGTTACGGCTATAAACCGGATGGCATAATTACTCCAGCGCTTGTAAAACAACTCAATATTCCGGCCGAAGCTCGCGTGGAGCAATTGCTGATTAACATGCTGCGCATGCGCTGGATACCTGATGAACCCAAAGGAAAATTGATTGTGGTAAACATTCCCGAATTCACCATGCATGTGAAAGAAGGGAATAAAGATGTGTTCAGCATGGATATTGTAGTGGGCAAAGAAGGGACCAATACGGTATTGTTTGCCGGCGAACTCAACCAGGTTGTATTCAGTCCGTACTGGAACATCCCTGAAAGCATTGTGACCAACGAAATCCTCCCTGCAATGGAAGAAGACCCCGATTACCTGGCAAAAAACGATATGGAAATTGTAAAAGAAGAAAAGGATATACCGGTTATCCGGCAATTACCCGGCAATAAGAACCAACTGGGCAAAGTGAAATTCCTGTTCCCGAATTCGTTCAATATCTACTTTCACGACACACCGCATAAAGGAATATTTGAAAAAGACAAACGCGCTTACAGTCATGGCTGCATCCGCCTGAGCGAACCGGAAAAGCTGGCGCAATACCTGTTGCAGGACCATCCAGACTGGACGCCTGAGAGCATACAGGAGGCCATGAACAGCGGTGAGGAAAAATATGTAAAGGTGAAAGACCCGGTGCCGGTGCTTATTTATTATTATACGGCGTGGGTGGATAACACCGGAACATTACAGTTTCGGGAAGACATTTACAATCGGGATAAACAGATGGCTGCCAAGTTATTTACGGGCAAACACCATTTTGCACGGGAGCAATTGGCAGATGTGAAGGGGATAATGTTGAAAATGCCGGATGGCAGGGAGTTGTTATCAAATAACAGGAAGCAGATGCGATGAAAAAAAATTAAACGATGTGTAAAGCCACTATTGGCGATTTAAAAAGTCCTGCGCACCAGATCATGTCCATTACAATTTTCAACAATCAATCAGCCCCGGATGGTTGATACAGCTTTTGCCGGGATTAAGCTGTACAAGCAAGGGCTTTTCTATTCCCTAATAATTAATCAGCCGCGAACGGTTGATATAGTTTTTATCGGGGCTGTAAATAAACAAACAACTTCCTTCCTTTATCGTATTGATCAATGGCTTGTGCACCGCAGGCGGCACGGCCGGACATCCGAGGCTGCGCCCGAGATAACCAAGTGCCCTGATACTTTTGGTAGAAGCATAATCCGCCGCATGCATCACAATGGCCCGCGCCATAGCGTTGTCGTTGATGCCATCTTCCTTTCCATCAAGTCGCAGTGAAAAACCATGCTGACCGAAATAGGTATCCCGGGTAATATAAAAGCCGGGACTGCTCTGGTAACTATTATACCGGTTGGAAAACCGCGTGGCCATAGCGGCGCCGGAATTTTTTCCGTGCGACACATAGGTATTGAACAACAACTTTCCTTTCTCCAGGTCGATAACAAATAATCGCTTTTTCCAGGAGGGAAGGCTGAAGTCAATCACCGTAATCACATCATCTCTCTGCACCGCACCTTCGGCTACCAATTTGCTATATCCGTTCAAACCATATAAAAATGCCTCGCGCGACAAACTCAGCGTGCCAAGCTTGAGCTGATCATATAAGCTGAACAAGAATGCTGAATGGGCAATACTGCTATCTGACCAGTTATTTTTCACAGCTGATGCAGCAGCAACCGGTGAGGCCGGTAAATCTACCAATGAGAATATGCTTCCGGAAAGGACCAATACCAAAGCGAGAAAAAACTTCCGTTTCCACGATACCAATCTCCACATGCTCTTCGGGTTTTCACAGTAAAAAAATCTTCCTGGTTGATAACAGCAAAGGGCGTACAGAGTTTTAGCGCGAATGGCCGGTTGAGAAAATTTAACAATTATGTATCAACTGCGAAGGAATGGCTATAAAACCATTGCGAAAAATTTTTGGCAATGGCTTTATTGCCATCTATAGTATCTTTTGAATATCACAAGGAGATCCCAATGGGCACAACCATTTTCCGGGAACAGAGATTGCATATCCCTATTGCAAGAGATCGACTTCGCTCTACCAAGTCATAACCAAGTTTCAAAATCTTATGCACCAACTCGCCCGCATGTTCTGGTCGTGGTTCCTCATAAGAGGCATCATTGCCGTTTTGATTGGGCTGCTTGCCCTTTTTATGCCTGCCGCTACTTTTACTGCATTGGTAATGCTGTTAGGAGTATTTATGCTGGTCACCGGGCTGTTCACCATTATTACTGCCATTGCCCAGCGTGATGTGTATGAAAACTGGGGCTGGCTATTGGCCAGTGGTATAGTAAGCGCAGGCATTGGCATCCTCACTTTTGTTTATCCCATGGCAACCGGCGTTGCGTTGATCTATCTCGTAGCCTTCTGGGCCTTATTGATGGGCATTGCTGAAATTGCCATCGCCATTCAGTTGCGACGCGAAATTACAGGCGAAGGCTGGTTCATTGCTGCCGGTGTGCTCAGCGTGCTATTCGCCCTGTTGATTCTGTTTTATCCTATTGCCGGCGCCTATACGCTTACGGTGATTTTTGGGATATACGCACTCATTGCCGGTGTTACATTGCTGACCGTAGCATTCCGGTTGCGAAATATCGGGCGGCAGGCGAGAGGGAGACGCATACCGGTTACATAGATTCCCCTCTACCACTATACAGGGCAGACTTAATCAACTATTACGAAGGCAGACCTGGTCGAAGTTTTTTTCAGGCACCATCACTGTTCCTTGCTGCATCCGGCAGGCTGTCCATCCTCCGCTGGCGGGGGACGGGCGGGCCGATGGTTGTACCGCGGAATGGCAACTTGTTAGGGGAAAACAAACTGCCCGGGCCGGGTATGATTTTATCAGTAATACCCCATAAAATCAAAAAATCACTCGTTATGGCAAACCGGCTTGATCTCAGGAAATACGTGCTGCATCCCGGAAGATATGCCCTGTGGGGAATGATTGGAGCAGTGGCCTATAGTATTGCGGTTGTTATCTTTTTGTCTGATCCCGATTATGAAAAAACATGGATACTGTACGTGGGCAACCTGCTGTTTTTGTTCGCCATACTCGGCTTCTTATATGAATTCAACAGGAGAAGAGACGAAAATGCGGGCACACTTACCATGCTGGCAGCAGGACATATAGCCACGGTGGTGGGGATCATATTTGCCTGCTTCCTTTCGTTCATACTCCTTTCCACTATGGTACCTGGTTACCTCGCCGGCAATCCGCAAAAAAATGTAACGGGCGAACCGGCCAATACCACTTTTGACAATACAAGCGGCGTAGGCTGGGTGGTATTTGCCACCGCTGTTATTGGCAATATGGCGGCAGGCTCCGCCATTTCCATCATATTGCCTTTTGCGTTGAAGGCCGATCAAACACGCGAAAAAGTTCCAAGAAGAAAGCAGGCAGAGTTATAGCGGCATTGCGGAGGACGGCGCGGCTGGATCGCACACAGCAGGTTAACGGTGATAGCCGCATTGCGGCAGCCATGGTATGTTGCACACCAGCAGGTTAGCCATGATTACCGTAACCAGTAAGGTTCATGCCGGTACGCTTCACAGCAGGTTAACGGTCAGCAGTACTACAGGATAAAACGCAGCATAGCCCTGGCAACATTTTCCTCTTCAACAGGTAATCGTCCCAAGCCTCCCCGTTTTTCGGTGAAATGGCCTATATTGAATACTACTTTACTAAACCATTTTACCGATGCCCGTACATGCACTGAACCGCACTACTTTCGGCGATCCGAAAAACGCCGGCAAACTCATGAGCCTGGAAGAAGCCCATGCTTTATTAAACGAATGGGTACCTAACGAGCGCCTGCGCCTGCATATGAAACAGGTGGCCGCTGTGATGAAAGCCTGGGCACTGGAAAAAGAAAACGCCGATGAAACCACCGCGTTGAAATGGGAACTGGCAGGCTTACTGCACGATGCCGACTGGGAAAAATATCCCGATGATCATTGTCGCATCATTATTGAAGAACTGGAACGGCGCCAGATAGATCCTGATATCATCCGCTGCATTGCCTCACACGGGCCACGTTATTTTGGTGTGGAACCCGTAAGCACCATGGATAAAATGATCTATGCCTTCGATGAACTCTCGGGTTTTGTACACGCTGCAGCTTTAATACGACCCACAAAGTACGAAGGCATGGATGTGAAAAGCGTACTGAAAAAACTGAAAACGCCTTCCTTCGCCTCCCAGGTGAGTCGCGACGACATCGCAGATGCTATTTCACGCATCGATTATTCCCTGGAAGAAATTATCGATTTTATCATCCTGCATCAGCAAGAAGTGGTGTAACCCATGCGAAAACCTATCATCGTCATTGCAGCAACTTTGCCTGCCCTGGCATTGATCGTTTACCTGTGGATACCTTCGTCCTTGTCTGTAAGTAAAATCCAGCCGGTTGATTGCACCATCCAGGGCGCCTTTCGCGCACTTTCGCAAAAAACAAACTGGAATAATTGGTGGCCGCAACCAACACCAGACAGCGCCGGCATTTTTCACTACAAGGCACATACGTACCGCCTTACACAAATACTGCTGCACACTTTTCATATTACCATCGAACGAAACGGCGAATCCATCAGCACTGTTTTATACTTATTACCGTTTCCCGGCGATTCGCTTGCCCTGCAATGGAAATGCATGATTCCCGCCGGTCATAATCCTTTCAACAAATTACAGCGATACCGGCAGGCGCTCGCCATCAGAAACAACATGGGCGAGTTGCTGCAATACCTTCAGGAATTTTTGCAAAAGCCAAAAAATATTTATGGCCTGGAAATACACAATGCTACTACCCATGATACTTTGCTGATTGCTACCAACACTACATTGAGCACTTATCCTTCCACCGATATCATTTACAACATGATCAACAGCCTGGAAAAATATGCTGCCTCCCGGCAGGCACACCCCACCGGGCATCCCATGCTGAATGTAACCATGCTGGACAGCAACCAGTATAAAGTACAAACGGCTTTGCCCGTAAACAAACGACTCGAAGACCAGGGGCGTTTCTTTTTCAGAAGAATGGTGCCCGGAAAATTTATAGCCACCGAAGTCACCGGAGGCGTGCACACCGTAAACAACGCCTGGCACCAGGTACAACTCTACCTGCGCGACAACCAGGAAGTAGCTATGGCCATGCCCTTTGAGTACCTTGTAACCAACCGCCGGCAGGAGCCGGATACTTCCAAATGGATCACGCGATTGTTTGTACCGGTATATTATGAAGCAGACCCTACAAAATGATATGGTTAAGGAGTGTGCTGCATTTTCTGCCAGCCAAGCACCATTACACTATCGTTGTTCCTGGCCAGTATAATGGCATCTTGCTTACCGATCCTTATTGGTTGCATATGCCGCACCTGCCCTTCAATGACCTGCCCGCTGAGCGGCGCTGCAACAAAATTGCCATTGCCTTTATTAAGCAGTAAAGTACCGAAGTCGGCATCATACCGACCCATTTCCATATTGTTTTCATAAGCATTGCCTGCCAGCAACAGGTCGGGCAGACTGTCGTTGTCTGCATACAACATGGTTGCGCATTTGTAGGGAGATAGCTGGGCAGCCCAGGGCAAGGCATACAGTTCAAAATTGAAATTTCCCTTATTGATCAAAACAGCATTGGAAAAGTAATCGGCGGAGAATTGTACTGCTGCTGCCAATTTTTTTTCAGAAAACAATTCAGGCAGCGTGGCTTTGGCAAAATCTTCTGCATGCAGATATTTCTTTTTTAATACCGGCATTTGTTTTTCCAGTTCTGCCTTGTTGGCAAAAGGTATTTCCTGGCCATTGAGGTAATAGGTAATCACCTGTTCCTTTTTGCCATTATCGTCAAAATCGTTGTAATAAAAACGTACCGGCTGTTGCGCCGAAGCCGTTAGCCGGCTGTTCAGGCCGAGATTGCCTGCTACCAGATCAATTTGTCCGTCGAGATTGATGTCTACAGGATAAATGAAATTCCACCATCCCTTTTTATCTGTTAAGTGTACTTTTTTAAAATATCCTTCATTGTTGATAAAGGCAATTATGCCATCCCATTCCATGGCCAGCACCAGGTCATTGTCTTTGTCATTGTCAAGGTCAATCCATTGGGCATGTTTTACAAAGCCCACATAAGGCAAATCGGGAGCGATTTGTTCGGTAACATCTTTAAAATTTCCTTTTCCGTCATTCAACAACAGGTAGGAACGCGGCGCCTCGCCATAGTTCCAGGGCACACAGCGACCTCCGAGAAACAAGTCCGCATATCCATCTCCGTTAAAATCATAAGAAATCACCACAGATGCATTTACAAATATGGCTTCAAATGCATTTGCTTTTTTGGTGAAACGGCCCTGCCCGTCGTTAAGGTAAAGTCGTGGAGTTAAATGTATATCGTTTCCGTAAAATTCATTACCACCGCTGGCCACTACGAGGTCGGGGTATGAGTCGTTGTTTACATCCGTCCAGCAGGCGCTCACATCTTCCCAGGTACTGTCGGCTTCCAATGCAGGTTGTATCGTCCTGGTAAATTGCCCATTACGTTGTTGAATATACACGGCGTTCTTTTCCCATTTCGCCGCTCCTATGAAAACATCATCGAGACCATCGCGATTGATATCTGCAATGGCCATGGCCGGTCCTTCAGCCGAAAGCATATGCGGTATCAGCGGCTCGCGGTTAAATTCAGGAAAAGGATTTTCCTTATGCACGTAATCCAGGCGGGCGGAAGCAGTGATGTTTGTGAAAGTAACCGGAATGCGCCTGTGATAGTCTTTAATGCTGGCATAATCAAAAGCTGGCAAGCCCGGCTGCCACTGTACGGCAAGTTCGCTGGCGGGCAGCGGTTGCTGTACCTGTGTATAGCTGTTGTCGGGCCATATTACAAACATCGAATCGATACGTGTATTTTTCAAACCAATATGCACCGGCCCTTCCATGCTGCTTAGAAAGCCGTGCACCGGGCTTTTCTCATATAACCGCAGGCCATTATTGGTGTACAGCACCAGTTTGGCGCCAATGGCGTTCCGGTTCATCGCCGTTCCCGTAAGCTTCACAGACAGGTATTGGCCGGCGGTATCATTGGTATTGTTCCGGTACAATAAAGCTGGTTCGTCAATATTGTTCACAACAATATCCAGGTCGCCATCATTATCAAAATCCGCATAAACGGCACCGTTTGAATAAGTAGAACGGTTATTGCGCACCTGCCCGTTGAGGTCATTAAACTGTAAGGCGCCGTTGTTGTGGAAAAAACGATTGGGAATTTTTATCTGCGGAAATTTATCGATCAGTGCAATGTCTTTTTCATGAATGGCCCGGGCACGAATCTTTTGCTGTATTTCTCCGTTGGAAATAAAATTGATATAGTCTATATCGTTCATCCGCTTCGGAATCCCGTTCGATACAAACAGGTCTTTCCATCCGTCATTGTCAAAATCAAGCCAGAGCGCTGCCCATGACCAGTCGGTAGCAGCAATTCCGGAAAACAATCCTACTTCACTGAATTTTCCGTTCCCACGATTCAGTTGAAGGTTGTTGCGTGTGTACTGGTAGTTGTACCCGCTTTTCAGTTTCAACTGAAAAATATCATATTCATCTTCTCCCAGCGACCTTTTCAGAATGTACGGATCGGAAGGCAGCATGTCCATCGATATGATATCGGACAGGCCGTCGTTATTGATATCTGCAATATCCACGCCCATCGAAAACTGGCTGGTATGCATCATGCAGTTGTTAATCTCTTCCGTAAAGCCGCCCTTGCCATTGTTGATGTACAGGTAATCATTTTCATGAAAATCATTGCCCACATAAATATCACTATAACCATCGAGGTTAATATCTGCAATGGCAACCCCCAGGCCATACCCGATCGGTGAACTGTAAATGCCTGTTGCTGCTGTAACATCGGTAAACTTCAAATCATCATTGCGGTAGATGCGGTCGCCAACTGTTTCTTCTTTACTAAAAGTGGCGCGCGCCCTGAACACGCCCTTTTCATGTACTGAATGGTCCAGCAGAAACATGTCGAGGTCGCCATCATTATCGTAATCAAAAAAAGCTGCCTGTGTGCTGAAGCCCGCAAAGTCGAGCCCCATTTCCGGTGCACGGTCCACATAGGTAGGTATGCCCTGCGCGTCCAACCCGGTACAGATCAGAAACTGGTTGCTGCCTTGCAAGGTTTCGTAATTGCTCACGCGACATACATAGATGTCCAGCAGCCCATCGTTGTTGATATCCACTACCGACACGCCGGTACTCCATCCGCGATCACTTGGCAGTTGGGCGGCGTTGCTGACGTCTTTGAAACGCAGATTACCCTGGTTGAGGTACAATTTGTCTTCACCCTGGTTGGAAGCAAAGTATAAATCTATCAGACCATCATTATTGAAATCGCCCGCGCCAATACCAGCACCATTATAGAAATACATGTAATGAAATACGTTGAAGGAATCATCGGGCGTAAGTTTATTGGTGAAATCGAGACCGGTCGCACGGTAAGTCAGCGTATCAAAAAGCGCCGGCCCCTGCTGCTCTTCCCTGCAGCCGGCAACCAGTATGATCGATAATAGGAATAATATTCCGGTCCCTCTCCCAAACATATGCTGTATCTTCTTTTTGGTGCAGTTACCAACTATTGGACGACCAATTTACTGAATGATAGCTTTGAACGCAGGAACTGCTATCATTTTCCTGTTGCTTTTTCGTACAACACCGGCCGGTCGTTGTTGCGCAGAAACAATACCCAGGAACGGCCTTTTCCGCGGAGCGAGGCAATATCCCGCACTTCTCCCCGTACCAGCAATCCCGATTCGCGGTTAGGCTGCCAGGTAAATTCGCCTTTCCCGTTGTTGAGGAACACGTCGCCATAACTTGCATCCAGTTTGCCAAACTGCGGGGGGAACCCTGCATCATTGCCGGCCGCAATGATGTCTGTATACCCGTCGTTGTTCACGTCTTCGCACAACAGGGCGTTGATTACCGAAAACTGCGCCTGTAAGGGCAATTCGCGAATGGCAAACGAACCATTCCCCTCGTTAATGGCCACAATGGAACGGCAGTAGGTGAGTTGCCGTACCTGGCTTTTGTTCAGTAGTTCTGCCGGGAACAATTCCTGGATGGTTTTTTGCGCATAATCGTGGTGCTTCACATTTTTCTTTTTGATGGAAGGCACCTGGTCCTGCATATCCCGTTTCAGCACTACGGGCACCTCTCTTCCCCCGATGGTCCGGGTAAGAATTTTCTCATTCATGCCGTTGCTGTTGAAATCGTTGATGTACAGCTTCACCGGATTGTCTTTGGAAGGGTGCAGGTAAAAATTATCACCCAGGTTGCCAAGCACGAGATCAGGTAACTGATCATTATTTACATCCACTACCTGCAAGGCGCGCCACCAGCCATAGAGATCGCTGAGGTTGGTTGACAGTTCCGTAAAAGCACTGCCATTCCACGAAAAAATGCGCGGTGCCATCCATTCTCCTACTATGATGAGTTCCTTTTGTGCATCGCCCGTAACATCGGCCCAGGCAGCATCGGTCACCATACCAATGCGTGCAATGTCTTTGTTTTTATCGGCGGCTATATCAGTAAAATGACCTTTGCCGTCATTCACATAAATAAAACTGGAAGGATGCAGTCCATAATCACGCGGCACACTACGACCGCCCACAAAAAGGTCCAGGTCGCCATCACCGTCAAAATCGTGTGCAACGGCCACACCGGTATTCATACCATTGGGGGGAAAAGCTTTTACATCCACCGTAAAATTCCCCTTGCCGTCGTTGATGAACAACCGGTTTTGCATCAGGCGGCTGTAGGGTGGATTGTTGTTGCCGCCAGGCCCCACAAACAGATCGGCATCTCCATCGCCATCCGCATCAAAAAACAATACGGCATCATCCTCAAATTCGATGAACTGTTCAAAAGCGCGTACTTGCTTTTTTTCAAAATGTCCCGACGCCGTTTGCAGATACAATTGACCGGGATAACCTTTGGTGCCACCAATGTACACATCGTCCAATCCGTCGCCGTTCACATCTGCACAGGCCGCTTTGGGCCCTTCGCGCGAAAGCATGGCCGGAATATTCCGTTCATAATAAAAATCGATGTAATCATCTTCCATATGCCTGTCAAAACTATCAGCACGTGCAGTGAACAAGGTTGTGCCCGACAGCTGGTCCTTATTCGGTGGCATTGGTTCAGTGGCATCCTGTTGCAATACATAAAAAGTATCTATTGCAACCTGTTTCAATTTGGTGCAGGTAAGATCGGGCCATTGAATAATCATGGAGTCGATGTGCGTACGTTCGCCCAGGCCGATGACCTGCCGGTAATCAACAGATGATTGAAACCCGCGGCTGGGTATTACTTCTCTCCAAATTTTTTCTTTTCCCGCATACACGGTGATCTTGCTGCCCACTGCCCAGGTGTTGGGTGATTTACCTTTCAGCAGCACCGATATAAAATGATGGTTGTTCTGCTGCCGGGCATTGTTCCTGTAAACAAAAGCAGGTTGGTTGATATTGTTGATCACCAGGTCGAGGTCGCCGTCATTGTCGAGATCGCCGTAAGCGGCGCCATTGGAAAAGGATAAATGGTTGAAGCCCCATACTTCACCGGCATCGCTGAAACGCAGGTTGCCCATGTTTTTGTACGCCTTATTGGCCACCGGGTTTTTGGGTATGTGCTCCAATACTTCATTCACTTTTTCCTTACGACCGGTAAGCACCATTTGCTGGATCACTTCATTGGCAAAATAATCCATGAAGTCGAGATTGGTCACATCGCGGTTGACGCCGTTGCATACAAAAATGTCGTTCCATCCGTCGTTGTCTGCATCGAACAGCAAGGCGCCCCAGCTCCAGTCGGTAGCCGATATGCCGCCCAGGTTGGCAATTTCAGAAAAAGAGCCATTGCCATTGTTCAGGTGCATACAGTTTTTCATGAACTGGTGGTAAAAACCAACCTTCAGCTTGTTGCGGTACTGGTCAATATTATCAAATGCGCCCAGCGTTTTCAACCGGTAATCGTCTTCGGGCAACATGTCAGTAGTAAAAATTTCAGCATAGCCATCATTGTTAATATCTGCCACATCGGCGCCCATGGAAGAAAAGCTGGCCTGTGTCATACATTCTTCCATCAGGTCTTTGAAAGTACCGTCGCGCTGGTTGATGTACAGGTAATCTCTTTCGTATGAATCGTTGGCTACGTACACATCGGGATAACCATCGTTGTTGATATCACCTACAGACACGCCCAGTCCAAAGCTCATCAACGTTCCGTGAATGCCTGCTTCGCGCGATACTTCGGTAAAATATCCATTATCGTTGCGGTACAGGTGATCGCCGCCGCCTTTTACAAAATCGGCTACCGGCCATGCGCTATCGGGGAGGTCGCGGCGGTTGGTATAGCCCAGCGTATTTACCGGCATCGGGCTGTTGTTGATCATAAAACAATCGAGGTCGCCGTCGAGATCGTAATCAAAAAAAGAAACCTGAGTGGTATAGGCGGAAATACCGAGACCATATTGGTCGGCTGCTTCAGTAAAAGTGAGATCGTGGTTATTGATGTACAATTTGTTTTTCCGGTGCCCGCTTTTCATGTGACCGGAATTGCAGATGTAAATGTCCAGCCATCCGTCGTTATTGATATCGGCCATTACCACGCCCGTGCTCCACATGCTGTCCTGTTGCATACCGCTGCGCGCTGTAATGTCTTCAAACTTCCAGTTGCCTTTGTTCAGGTACAATTTGTTTTCTTCCATATTCGAGGTAAGCAGCACATCTGGCAATTGGTCGTTGTTGATATCACCAATAGCTACGCCGCCGCCATTGTAAAAATTGCGGAAAAGAAAACTGTTGTCGTATTCCTGGTCAATAACAGTGTTGGTAAAATCAATGCCGGTATGCTCCATTAACTCAAACAGGGTAGCAGGATCGTCTTTACTGGATTTACACGAAGCGAACAAAAGAATAGTGGAGAAAATGTATGCAAGCCGTTGTTTCATATGCCATGGGGTTGCGGGTTGGGAGTTGGCGTTCGAATGATAAAGTTTCGGGTTGCCTGCGGTGGCAAACAACCCGAACCTATTCATTTAATATCCTGGGTTTTGTCGCAGATTGGGGTTTGCCAGCAATTCATCCGGCGCTATCGGGAAAAGCAGGTTTCGTGGGTCAGGGTCCGCTTCTTTCAATCCCCATGGTTTCAGGAATACGCCAAAACGGATCAGGTCCTGGCGTCGCCAGCTTTCCCAATATAGCTCACGGCCTCTTTCTGCCAGCAGTGTATTGGGATCATAAACATTGTCGGGGTTCACCAGCGTAATGGAAGCAAGTGGCGGCGCGTTGCGCTCAGCCCGCAACTGGTTCACCAGCGCCAGGGCGCCTGCATTGTCCGGGTTAGCCTGCCGCATCATAGCTTCTGCTACCATCAGCAACACATCGGCATACCGGAATATCTGCAACTGGTTACGCTGATTGCCGCCGGAATAGGCATTGTAGTCAGGCGGATATTTTACAATGCGTATACCGGCTACTTCGAGCCGTGATTTATCGGTTTCAATCAGGTTTACTTCAGGCGTAAAGGCAAGCGGGTTGCCCTGCCGGTCATATATGGAATCTCCATCCTGGTTGAATTGTTGCCCTATTACCAGGCCGGGCAACAATCCCGATTGGTCGGTTACACCTGGATAGGGGCGGCCACCCAACCGTTCATCATTGGCATCAAACATATTGTAGAAATCAGCTACCGTGGTAAATCCATTCCATCCTGCGCTGCCAAAAGTATTCTGCTGGTTCCACGAATTATAGTGCAGGGTCATCATCCAGCGCGCATTGATACCACCGCTGTTGATACCATTCGTTTGTGCAGCACCGGAATTGGGCCAGGCCAGTATTCTTTCTTTCGACTTTGTAGCATTGTCTACACTGAAATTGTCGAAGTAGTTTTCTGTAAGATCATACCGGCCACTGCTGATAATGGTATTGCCCAGTGATATCACCTGCTGCATGTCTTCGTCAGCAAAAGTGGGATTCTGCCTGTTCAGAAAAGCGCCTTTGTTGAGCAACACCTTCATCAGCAAAAAGCGGGCGGCATCGGGATTGGCCCTGTAAGGAGCATTCGATTCGGGCAGGTCGGGTATGATGCTGGTAAGCGTGTTGATCAACGTATCAATTGCTTCCTCCGGTTGCATTACCGGCGCCGGCCCAATGGAATTGTATTCCGACACCGGCCGGTAAGGCACCTGTCCATACAGATCGAGAAAATAAAACTGCGCCAGCGACCGCAGGAACAATGCTTCCGCACGTTGCTGTGGTGTTGGATTGAAGGCCAGCACCGTAATGGCTGCGCTTTCCAGCTGACCAAGCCCATTAAATACATTTTTGAATTGCACGTGAATGGTTGTCCACGTATGTGCATGCAACACACGCCATACGCCGTTATCATCCCAGTCGCCACCGCGCACGGGAATCAATGCTTCATCGGTAGTGGTTTCCTGCAATGAAAACAGCAGGTCCTGTGCATGCATCAATCCGTTCATACTGTTGTAGGCAGCAGTAAGCAGGGCGTCGGTTGCCGATGTAGTACCACTACCGGGTGTATTAAAGCTGTCTTCGAGGTTCTGTTCAAGTTTGGTGCAGCTCACCATTACAAGGAAGCAGATGATCGATATATATGCAAGTTTCATGGTTTTTGTTTTGAGTGGTCGAGGCTTATAAAGTAAAATTGAATCCAAGCAGTATGTTACGCTGCGTGGGATACCCTATATAATCAACGCCCAGTGAAGGAATGCCATTCAGCGCCTTGTCAACGTTCACTTCCGGATCGAAGCCTTTATAATTGGATATTACAAACACGTTGTTGGCCGCCACATACACGTGGAAGTTCTTCAACGTTTTGCCAATGTCGCCCACCCTGAAACGCAGGGTGGCATTGTGCAGTTTGAAATAATCGCCTTTTTCCATGTAGCGAGTGGAAGTGGTGATGGGGTTGGCAGGATTTTCTTCGGTATTCACCAGCCCTGATGCAATGTTGCGACCACCGTTGATGTTGGCAATGTTCAATACGCTCATGGCGGTATTGTTATACAATTCATAACCAAATGCGCCGTGTGCACCAAGACTGAGCGTAAATCTTTTCCAGGTGAGATCTGAATTGAAGCCTACATATACACTGGGATTGGGATCACCCACATACTGCGGTGTGGCGGAATACATGCCTATACCATTTCTGTCGAAGCCCATAAATATGGGCAGGTAAAATACATTGATAGGCTGCCCGTGCGCAATGGCTTGTGAAAAGGCGCCGCTGGTGCCTTGTCCGTGCAACGCTCCTGTAAGCAGGAACGGTGAATTGCCTGCAGGCGGAAAATCAAATTCATTCTTCACAAATGTAGCGTTGGCATTCACGCTCCATGACCAGTCGCGGGTACTGATGATATCCGAACCCAGCAATAATTCCACGCCACTGTTGAGCACTTTGGCATCGGTAAGATTGGTATACAACGACCCTCCCTGGCCGGTAGGCTGGGCTACAGGCGCCAGCGTGATCGGGTCTTTGGTTACTTTACGGAAATAGTCTACCGAACCCCATAGCCGGTTGTCGCGCAAGGCAAAGTCAATGCCTATGTTGAGCGCTTCCACCGTTTCCCATTTCAGATTGGGGTTACCAAAGTGCAGGGTTGCCAATGAACCGCTGGTATTGTACCGGTATACGTCCAGTGCAGCATCTGCAGGAAATTCCTGGTTACCTGTCCATCCATATCCAACGCGGAATTTCAGGCTGTTTACCATTTGCAAACCCTGCATGAACGATTCCTGGTCCATATTCCAGGCAATGGCAAAGGAAGGGAAATAGGCATACCGGTTATCGGAACCGAACTTGCTGCTGCCATCGGCGCGGATGGTGGCCGTTAATACATATTTCCCGAGGTAATTGAAAATACCACGCGCAAAATAGCTTTGAATTTCTACAACCGGTTCTTTAAATGAATTGGTAACAAGGTTGGCGCGATCGCCGGCCGACATGTTATCGTAGTAATGCACATTGGTGCGGGCTTCTTCACTTCGATTATAAGCAAAGTTAAACACGTAGGTATTGTCGCCCTGCAGGTTCGACTTCCAGTATTCATATCCTACTGTGGCATTGATAGAAAGCTTATCGGAAACATCTTGCACATAGTTCAGCGTATGCTGTAACGTTTGGGAGATCAATCGCCCGTTTGCCACTGCTGCGGCGCCCTGCGACGGCGCATCACCACCGGTACCTTTGATCCATCCCTGCAGTTCAACCTTGCGGTTGCTGGTACCGTAGTTGAGACCATACAGCATCCTGTACTCCAGCGTAGGCAGAATTTTGTAGCCTGCGGTTACGTTGCCCAGTAAGGTGGTGGTGTTTACAAAATCATTATAGGCATCGGAAAGCGCAAGCGGGTTAACCTGTCCGCTCGGGTTTTCCTGGTTATAAAAACCACTGGGCCGCTTCAGCGGCAGGGTCGGGTTCCAGATCAATGCCTGTGATATCAGATTACCATTACTGCCCGCATCCTGTGAAATAGGTCCTACACTTTCCTGCACGTGGGCAGCAGTAGCACTGAAGTTGATGGTAAGTTTTTTATCCAGAAAAGCATATTGTCCATTGAAGTTGCCTACATATTTACGCAAATAGGTTTTAAGAATGGTGCCTTCCTGGTCGCCGAGGAAAAAGGATGCACGGTATTTTCCGTTATCAGTACCGCCGCTCATGGAAAGTGAATAGTTTTGTGTGATGGCCGTGCGATTGATTTCATCAAAGGCATCAACGTTGGCGCCCGAATCGGAAAGTGGCGCATTATATTTTTGCAATGCCGCACGGTAACCTGCCGCATCCAGTACATCAATCTTGCGCATCACACCGCCGATTCCTGCATTGAAATTGCCTTCTATGCGCGCAGGACCGGCAATCCCTTTTTTCGTTTGCAACAATACTACGCCGTTGGCGCCACGCGATCCATAAATGGCCGATGCAGAGGCATCTTTCAATACTTCCACACTGGCAATTTCATTGGGATTAATGAATGTAAGCGGGTCGGCGGGAGGGCTGGTGCCCAAAGAATTGCTGTTGAAACCGGGACGAGGCGTTCTTCCGTCGAGCGGCACGCCATCCACTACATACAGCGGGTTGTTACCTGAACGAATGGAGTTGTTGCCTCGAATACGTACAATGGTCAATCCGCCCGGTTGTCCGCTGCTGTTGGTAATCTGCAGCCCCGGCACCTTCCCCTGCAACAATTGTTCAGGCGAATTGATCTGTCCGGTGTTAAAATCCTTTGCCTGCACAGTAGCCACAGCCCCGGTAACATCCCTTCGCCGCACCGTACCATAACCCACTACTACTACCTCACTGAGGTTGGAAGTACTTTCCTGCAATGTTACGTCCACTGCTCCGCCGGCGGTGATGGGCACTTCCTGCGTGATGTATCCAACGGCAGAAATGGTAAGCGAAGTGGCAGCCTGCGGCACGTTCAAAGTAAAACGGCCTTCGTGGTTGGTAGTGGTACCCGTTAACGAACCGGTTACCACCACTGAAGCGCCTTCAACAGCCTGCCCACGTGTATCCTTTACCTGCCCGGAAACCTGCTTCGTTTGTGCATTAAGTTGAGTTATAAGAAAAGAGGAGAGCAACAGTAGAATTGCTGATGGCAGCAGTCGCTTTGAGTTCATAAGTAATTAGATTGTTGGTTATCAAAATTGAGTCACACTGCCGGTGGCGATTCATACCACAGGTGACCATAGCCGTTACGATATCTTTAAAACCAGTATTAGTACCTAATCCGGCTAACCAATCAGTCCTTACTTTGCAAGGGTATCAGTAATATAGGGGCCCGTTAAAAACCTGCTTTGCCTGGTGGAGGTTAGTCGTTAAAGGATACGAACTATCCGGCAAATCTGCCCTTAACCTGTGGAAGGTGGGAAATAAGGGTCGTTGGTCTATAGAGCAGGTTTGTGTTGTTAACACGCACTACCAATTTAGACAAATTAATTGATATTTAGCTGCTTCTCAGTAAAAAAATTGAGCAAACGCTTAGTTGCTGTTGCTATAAGTATCATAGTTGTTGCAAGTCAGATGCCAGCCCTACAAACCTTTTACCTCGTCAACACCGTGGCGGTTGTTTTCTTGCCGTTTGAAAATTTGGAAGCATTGAAGCGATAGAGTCTGCCCGGCCTGTGCGGCACATCCTGCTCCAGTTCATTGATATCAACCAGCCAATCCATCAAAAAGAATTTTTTGCGGAAATTACGGCGGTCCAGTTTGGTGCCTAAAATGGCTTCATACAGGTTTTGCAGTTCGCGCAGGGAAAATTTTTCGGGCAGCAGGTTAAACACAATGGGCTGTTCGAGTATTTTGGATTGCAGGCGTTCCAGGCAGGTATCGAGAATTTCCTTATGGTCAAAAGCCATGGTGGTCAACTCGCGCACCGGGTGCCAGTGCAGTTGATTATGGCTGAGCTTCAACTGGTGGTCCTTGATATTGATTAAGGAATAATAGGCAGTTGTAATTACACGGCCGGCAGGATGCCGTTTCACATCCCCAAAAGTATATACCTGCTCCAGGTATACATCATCCAGGCCGGTCCGCTCTTTCAGCACCCGATACGATGCGGCGTCCAGGTCCTCATCGGGCCGTACCAGGTCGCCCAGTAACGACCACTGGTCGCTGAATTCTTCCAGGTCAGACCTGATTAATAATACCTTGAGTTCGTTCTGGTCAAAGCCGAAAATTACGCAGTCAACGGAATTGGCAATCTGGAAAAATTCGCTGTTCTCGGACCTCAGCTGGTGGACCGTTTTTTGAAGGGCTGTTCCCATCGTTGTAACAGATGCTGGTTTGATATAAAATAATCCACAAATTTATTTGGCCAAGGTTGATTCAATTTTAAAAGTATTGTCATATTTCAATGCCCTTGCGGCCCGCCACTCACAACTTTGTTACCCGGTACGCTCTGGTAACAAACTCCACATCAATTTTATGAAATGGTATTGGCATCTGTTATGGCAACTTCCTCTTCATCATATTTCCATTGCGCTCACTACGAGGATGTATACCTTGTTGCCGATGCGCAGCGTAAAAGCACCGTCTGCGTTGGTGGTAGTGCCTGTGGTGGAGCATTTGGGAACAACGGAGGCGCCCATAACGGGGGAACCATCCACCGGGTTGATGACCCTTCCCGAAATCACCCGGTGCTGGACAAGCAGTTGCAGTGGTAAAATAAGGACAGGGGCCACGATTCCCGCAAGCAATCGTTTTGGTTTCATAATTTTGGTTGTTTAAGCGCGCTTTGTGTTAGAATACACAAAGCTATTGTGTATCTTCTACACAATGACAATTTTTTGACCAATTTTGGGAAATTCCCCGGTTTGGGGTAGCAGTTAGAGGGGTAGGTGGGAACAGGAAAAGCCGGGAGGCAGGTTAGTACGAAGCTGGCATGACGGGAAGCATTTAGTTTCCGTTTGTCGAACTTTCGGACCTGATAAGCGGTTATGCTTTATCTTTAATTGCAAAACAGGTTACAAGCAATCATGTACACAGGGGAACAGATCAAAGCACTTCAGCAGCAAACAACGGAACTACTGGGCAAGGTCAATCAAAAGAAGATTTCCAAAGAAGATATTGATGTGCTGCGGGAAGTATTGCGGTTTCATGAATACCGTTATTATATATTGAATGATCCCCTGGTGGCCGACCAGGAATACGACCTGTTGTACAAAGCACTGGAGAAAATCGAAAAGGAAGATCCTTCCCTTATTGCGCCCGATTCTCCCACGCAGCGTGTTGCGCGTGAACTCACCAAAGATTTTCCAACGGTATCGCACCTGGTACCGATGTTGTCGCTGGAGAATAGTTACAATGCCGAAGACCTGCTGGACTGGGACCGCCGCTCCCGCGAATTATTGCGCACCGACACCATAGAATATTGTGTAGAACCCAAATTTGATGGGGCCAGCATTTCGCTGATCTATGAAAATGATATCCTCACCCGCGGGGCTACACGGGGAGATGGAGAGCGTGGCGACGACATCACTACTAATATCAAACAGATCCGCAGCGTTCCGCTGTCGGCAAAATTTTCCCGTTTTGGGATTCAAAAGATAGAAATTCGTGGTGAAGTGCTCATGAACAAGGCCAGCTTTAAAAAATTCAACGAGCAACTGGCCGAACAAAACCTTCCACCGTTGGCCAATCCACGAAATGCCGCGGCCGGTTCTCTCCGTATCAAGGACCCCAAAATTGTAAAAGAGCGTAATCTCGAAGCTTTCCTCTATAATATCAGCTACGTAGCTCCTTTGCCGGGAGCCACCCTTAGTGATGCCCTGCAAACACACAGCGGGGGCCTGAAAATGTTATGGGACCTCGGTTTCCGCAGCCCGGAGAAAGAAAAGAAAGTATTTAAAGGTATTCAGCCCGTTATTGATTACTGCCTGGAATTTGAAGCGCAACGTGACAACCTGGCCTATGAAATAGACGGGATGGTGATCAAGGTCAACGATACGCGCCTGCAGGACAGGCTTGGTGTGACGAGCCACCATCCACGCTGGGCGATGGCCTATAAATTCAAAGCCCGCCAGGCCACCAGTAAACTGAGGAGTGTGGAATTCCAGGTGGGACGCACGGGTAGCATTACCCCGGTAGCCAAAATTGATCCGGTGCCTATTGGCGGGGTTACGGTAGGTTCTATTTCCCTGTTCAATGAAGATGTGATAAGGGAAAAAGACCTGATGATCGGGGATACGGTACTGGTAGAAAGGGCAGGCGATGTAATACCCTATATTGTAAAACCCCTTACGGAATTGCGTACCGGGGATGAAAAGAGCATAAAATTTCCCATAAATTGCCCCGTGTGTGGCGACAAGCTGGTAAAACCTGTGGACGAGGCCGTTTGGCGCTGCAATAATATCAATTGCGAAGCGCAGGTTGTAGAGCGGATCATCCACTTTACCAGCAAGGATGCCATGGATATACGAGGATTTGGGGAAGCCAATGTGCGGAAATTCTTCGCATTGGGGTTGCTGAAAGATATTCCCGGCATTTACAGGTTACCGTTTGATCAGATACGCAAGCTGGAAGGTTTTGGAGAAAAAAGTATTACAAATCTTCAGCAAGCCATCGAAACTTCGAAGCAACAACCACTACATCGCCTTATCTTTGCGCTCGGAATCCGGTATATCGGTCAAACAACTGCCAAAACACTCGCCCAGTCTGTAAAGCACTTGTTCGATTTTAAAGAAATGTCCATAGAGGATTTACAAAACCTCGAGGATGTGGGCCCGAAAGTTGCAGGTAGTGTATACCAGTTTTTCCATAATTGGGACAACATCAAAATGCTGGAGCAACTGGAAGCGTTGGGACTGCAGCTGAAAAGTTCTAAGAAAGATGTGCCGGGAGGCGGCAAACTGGCGGGACAAACGTTCTTGTTTACGGGAACTTTGCCCACCCTTAAACGAAGTGAAGCGGAAGCCCTGGTAGAAGCCAATGGCGGACGGCTTCTCAGCAGCGTTAGCGCCAACCTCAACTACCTGGTAACGGGAGATGACGCCGGATCAAAGCTGGACAAGGCCCGTAAAATACCAACAGTGAAGGTTATCAGCGAAGCGGAATTTCTTTCGCTTATTAGCAATTGATATGATTCTTATCAATAGTTTGAAATTCACATTTGTTTTTTTGTAACTTTAGCCAAAAGGAAAAGGCGATGATAAAAAAACTCCCCGGAGAGGTGTGGAAACCATTACAGTTTCCTGGCTGGAAACACCTCCGTAAAAAGTATGCGCTTTCCTCTCATGGACGCATAGCCAGCTATACCAATGATGTTACCGAAGACGGAAAATTGTTACAGGGTTCGTTAACTACCGGTTACCGGACTTTGAACCTCCACCGCCCTGGTAACAACGGTACATTGTACATTCACCGAGAGATTGCCCGGTTATTTCTGAAAAAACCTTCACCGAAGAACAAGTACGTGATTCACCTGAATCACAACAAGCTTGACAACTCCGTGAAGAACCTGAAATGGGCAACGCTCGAGGAAATGATTGAGCACCAGCAACACAGTCCCGCCAAGATTGCCTACAAAAAAGTGCAGGCCAATCGTACCGAAGGCTTGAAGCTGAACGCCAATCAGGTGAAGAGCATTAAAAAGATTCTGAACGACAAAAACAGGAAGATCACCATCAAGCGCCTTGCTGAAAAGTATGGCGTATCCGAGATGACGATGTATCGCATCAAGAGTGGTGAAAACTGGGGCAGAATCAAATAATGCCAACGGTTAAAGCTTTAGAGAATAAGTGGTGTGGATTTACTTTCACACCACTTATTTTTTGCCCTGGACCCAACCGGCAGGTACACACCGGAAACCGAAGCCGTTTCCGTTGTAAACCATTTCACCTATGCTTTGTAGTTTTATCGAAACAAGATGACCTATGCTGGAAGTAGCTACCCTGAAATTTCTGAAAGACCTGAAGAAAAATAACAACAAGCCCTGGTTTGATGCCCACCGCCACCAATACGAAGCAGCGAAAAAAGATTTTGAAACTTTTATCCAGACCGTTATCGACAAACATGCATTGAAAGACCCTACCCTGAAAGACCAGGAAGCCAAAAAATGTATGTTCCGCATCAACCGTGATATTCGTTTCTCGAAAGATAAATCACCCTATAAAACCAATTTCGGCGCCAGCATCAACAGGGGCGGCAGAAAATCCATTTATGCCGGCTATTATTTTCATGCAGAACCGGGCGCCAGTTTTGTTGGCGGCGGCCTCTGGATGCCCATGCCACCGGAAATGAAAAAGGTGCGGCAGGAAATTGATTACTGCTTCGACGAGTTTCAGCAAATCATCCGCAGCAAAAAATTCCTGCGTGTGTACGGCGACCTGTACCGGGGTGAAGAAATTTCGCTCACCCGCGTACCGCAGGGATTTGAAGCAGACAATCCCGCTGCTGAATTCCTGAAGCTGAAAAGCTGGATCGCGATGCGCAAACTTAAAGATGCAGAAGTAACCGGGAAGAGCCTGGTAAAAATTACAGTGAACGCCTTCGAAACGTTGCAGCCGATGATTGAGTTATTAAACAGGGCGCTGGCGTGAGCTCACCTTATGCACTTCCCGGCTTCAGCCATTTAATTCAACAGTTTATTCGCCAGTAAATACTCTGCAATCTGCACCGCATTGGTGGCGGCGCCTTTGCGCAGGTTATCGCTCACAATCCACATGTTCAACGTATTGGGCTGTGTTTCGTCGCGGCGCAGGCGGCCCACAAACACTTCGTCTTTTTCGTGGGCGTCCATTGGCATGGGATATTTTGCATTGGCAGGATCATCTACCACTACCACACCAGCCGTGCGCGATAAAAGTTCTCTTACTTCACCCAGGTCAAAATCGTTGGCAAATTCAACGTTCACGCTTTCACTGTGACCGCCCATTACCGGTATGCGCACGGTAGTGGAGGTCACGCGAATGCTGTCGTCGCCCATGATTTTTTTGGTTTCATTCACCATCTTCATTTCTTCTTTGGTATAGCCATTGTCCAGGAATACATCTATCTGGGGAATGACGTTGAGGTCTATAGGATATTTATAGGCCATGGGATACTCGCCGTTCACTCCGTTTACTGCTTTGTTGCGTTCGCCCATGAGCTGGTCAACGGCTTTTTTACCCGTGCCGGTCACGCTCTGGTAGGTAGATACTACCACCCTTTTGATGGTATACTGCTTATGCAGGGGATTCAGAGCCACCACCATTTGAATGGTAGAGCAGTTGGGGTTGGCAATGATCTTGTCGTCTTTGGTCAGTACGCCGGCATTTACTTCGGGCACCACCAGTTTTTTAGTGGGGTCCATGCGCCAGGCCGAAGAATTGTCGATGACAGTAATGCCGGCTTCGGCAAATTTCGGTGCCCATTCCAGCGAAGTGCTGCCACCTGCCGAAAACAGCGCCACTGCTGGTTTGGCGGCAATAGCATCGGTCATGGAAACCACCTTGTACTTCTTTCCTTTAAACTCCACTTCCTTACCTACAGATTTTTCTGAAGCTACGGGAATAAGTTCCGAAACAGGAAAATTGCGTTCTGCCAGTACCTGTAACATTTTGGTGCCCACAAGACCGGTTGCACCTACTACTGCCACTTTCATTTTGATGTTGGGTTTATTGTTGTTAAATGATAAAAATTAAAAAAGCCTCCCTTTTACGGGGAGGCTCACGAATATTTTGATATACAAAAGTCCTTAACCTTCCCCTTGAGCGGAACGTGTCTTGGTAACCTTTGTATACTTCTTTATGTTTTGCATAGCGAGGGCAAAAATAGAAAGCGATTGCTTAGCCTCCAAATTATTTTGCGGGAAGGGTAACCGCAGTGAAGCTCAGCCCATAACCTCGCATCGTTTCTTTCATTTTCCGCCCTATCGCTCTAATTGGCTAAATCCCTGTTCAGCAGGGCTTGACATTGTATCCATTTCCTTATCTTCGCATATACCTGCCCGGTAACAACCATTAAATTACATTCTATGTTTACAAACATTCGTGTGTATGCACCGGGCAGATGGTGCAGCATTGCTATTCCTTTCTTGTTCCTGATCATTATACCCCGCACCGCCTGGGCACAACCCGTTAACCGGTTCAGCGTAGTCATCGACGAAATTTTTCCAGACCCTTCCCCATCGGTGGGATTGCCGGCTTATGAATTCATTGAAGTGAAAAATGTTTCCGCACATCCCATTTCCCTGCGCCACTGGAAAATCAGCGACGGTTCAGCTACTGCAACCATACAGGCCGACCTTACCCTGGCGCCTGACAGCTTTCTGATTATATGTCCTAATGCGGCCGTTCCCTATTATGAATCTTATGGCACTACTATCGGGGTGAGCAATTTCCCTTCGCTCAACAACGATGGTGATATTATTTCACTCTATGCAGCAGACGGCATGCTGGTGCATACCATTTCCTACTCCCTCGCTTTTTATAAAAACGATATCAAAAAAGAAGGCGGCTGGACACTTGAAATGATTGACCCGCGCAATCCCTGTGCCGGTATATCCAACTGGACAGCCAGTACGCATCCGCTGGGAGGAACACCGGGCAAGCGCAATGCAACAGATGCTGTCAATGCAGATGATGCCCCTCCGGTATTGGTACGCACCTACACACTGAACGATCATACCATTGTAGCGGTGTTTGATGAACCGGTAGACAGCAGCAGCACCATTCATCCGGAAAACTATTGGTTAAATAATGATGGTGGGAAACCTGTATCGGTCATTTTACCTCATCCTCTATCTGCAGAAGTACAATTGCAGTTTGCCGAACCGCTTCAGTCCACTATTATTTACCAGTTATCAGTACAACACATTACTGATTGTGCCGGCAATGTGATAGGTGCCTATAATACGGCAAAAGCAGGAGTGCCACAAACTGCCACTCCAATGGATATCGTCATCAACGAACTCTTGTTTAATCCACCTTCCGGCGGATTCGATTATGTAGAACTGTACAACAGGAGCAACAAGATTGTCAATCTTGATCAGTTATACCTTGCCGGTCGGAACAGTACAGGTAATTTGGTGCAGGTAAGCCGCTTATCTACAGCGCCTGTATTATTTTTCCCGGAAGAATACATAGCGTTTACAGAAAACGCAGACTGGCTGCGTAAAAACTATAGGGTGAAGAGCGAGGCAACCATAAAAGAAATAGCTTCTTTGCCCTCCATGCCTGATGATAAAGGTACTGTGGTGCTCACCAATACACCAGGCGATATAGTAGATGAACTCCGCTATGATCACAAATGGCATTTTGCCTTGCTGGGCGAAGAAGAAGGCGTGGCCCTGGAACGCATCAATTACAACGACAGCACCAACTCCCCGCACAACTGGACCTCCGCAGCCACCACAGCAGGATATGGTACACCGGGCTATCAAAACTCGCAATTCCGCGCCGATTTGCTGCCCCGGGCTGATGTGGCTATTTTCCCCTCCCTGTTCTCTCCGGACAATTCCGGTGCAGCTGATTTTGTAACCATTCAGTGTACCTTCAACGAACCCGGTTATGTAGTAAACATCACTGTATTCGATAGGCACGGCAGACCCGTGCGCCGCCTCATCCGCAATGCGCTGGCCGGCACCCGCGCCAGCTTCCGGTGGGACGGTCTGGACGATAACCGGGCAAAGTTGCCCGTGGGCCCCTATATCATTTTCACAGAAATATTCAATACTACAGGGAACGCAAAAAAAATTAAGAAGGCAGTAACACTGGCAAAATGATAGAGATAGTAATTCCCGTGACCGTTCGCCCCGGCCATCAAAAAGAAGAAGATGTAGCCTATCAGGTAATAGACGATCACTTTCACCTGGGGATACGAAAAGAAAACGACAGGAGGCACTGCAACCCGACAAGGGGATGCGCCAATAAAAATTCCTGTAACCGGCGCGTCGTACAATAAATACGACTGCAGGTTACAGGAATCTTTATAATTATTTATACCAATTCTATATCGAAATTCACCAAATCAACAAACTGTTGAATGCGCCTTTCAATATCTGTTTTGCTGATCTCTTTCAGTCGTGCCGGACCGAATTTTTCCACGCAGAAAGACGCCAGTGCAGAGCCTACAATGATAGCAGATTTCATATTGTTGAAAGACACATCGCGGGTTTTGGCCAGATGCCCGATGAAACCGCCGGCAAACGTATCGCCTGCACCGGTAGGATCAAACACTTCTTCGAGCGGAAGCGCAGGCGCAAAGAACACCTGGTCTTCGTGGAATAACAGTGCGCCGTGTTCGCCTTTTTTAATTACAAGGTATTTGGGGCCCATTTTCAGGATCTCGCGGGCAGCTTTTACCAGCGAATATTGTGCACTGAGCTGGCGCGCCTCGCTGTCGTTGATGATCAGCACATCCACCATTTTCAGCACCTGCTCCAGTTCGGGCATGGTAGACTCCATCCAGAAATTCATCGTGTCCATGGCGATCAGCTTCGGCCTTTTTTTCATTTGCCTGATCACCTTCATTTGCACTTTGGGATCGAGGTTGCCGAGCATCAGGAATTCTGCATCCTGATAAGAAGCAGGCAATTCCGGATCAAAATCGAGCAGTACGTTCAGGTCGGTTACGAGCGTGTCGCGGCTGTTCATATCCAGATGATACTTGCCGCTCCAGAAGAAAGATTTTTTGTCGGGCACCACTTTCACGCCTTCGAGTTGCACACCTCTCTTGCGTAATTCGTTCATTTCTTCTTCGGGGAAATCGAATCCCACAATAGATACCTGGTGAATGGGCTGTACAAAATTGCTGGCAGCATAGGCCACATAGGTAGCTGAACCGCCTATAACCTGGTCAGTTTTGGCAAAGGGCGTTTGAATTGCATCAAAGGCCATGGTTCCGACAACTATCAAAGACATATGGAAACTGTTTTTACTCCACCTCCCGTTCCCTGGACCGGAAAAAGAGCAATAATGAGGAAGTTTGTAGTTCGTTAACAATAGCGCCCTTCAGGGATCAGGGCGTGCAAACCTACGAGAATAATAAAGAACGAACAAGGAGGAAGAAAGCCTATAATTTTATGACTAAATTGTTGGTTGATGGTTTAATGGCCGGGACTGCCTGCAGCCAACTCAGCAATGGGACCAGGCAACCGGTTAAAACTATCTTTTGTTAGTCCTTTTTTTTAAATTTTTGTCTAACAGCTGTTAGCTTTATAGTATCTTTGGCAACCTCGAACTCATTATGGCAAAAATCAAGAGAAACAAAAACGGGACCCGCAAGGATGTGATCATCGCCAAAGCGGCCAAATTGTTCCGTGAAAAGGGATTCAGCGCCACCTCCATGCGCGACCTTGCCGAGAACGTAGGCGTGGAAGCCGCCAGCCTGTACAACCATATCAGCTCGAAAGGAGAAATCCTGCAGGAAATCTGTTTCAGGATAGCCAATACCTTTCTCTCGCACATTGAGCAGGTAGACGCTACCGACGAACCCAGCATCAGCAAAGTAGAAATGATCCTGCGCTTCCACATCCGGCAGATGATAGAAAATTATGAAGAAGTTTACGTGAGCGACCGCGAATGGAAACACCTCACCGATCCCTATCTGAGCAACATGCAGGCGCAGCGGAGAGCTTACCGCCAGCGTTTCGCCTCCATTATTCAACAGGGCATTGAACGCAAAGAAATAAAAGCCATTGATGCGCCCACCGTGGTGCTCATCATGCTGCATGCAGTAAGCGGCATTGAATCGTGGCACCGCAGTAAACAGAAGATTCCCGCCGAGCAACTGGAAGAAAATATGGTGCAGATACTTATCGAAGGGTTGCGCAATAAATAATTGTTCACGTTTCAACTTAACCGCAACTGTGGCTACGCATTTTCATAGGTTAAAGGTCAGGGAAATCAGGAAAGAAACACCCGAATGTATCAGTATTGCCTTTGAAATACCGGATTCGTTAAAAGAGGAATTTGCTTTCAGACAGGGACAAAATGTTACGCTGCGCACCACCATCGACGGCGAAGAAGTAAGACGTTCATATTCCATTTGCACCAGCCCGCTCGACAATGAATTGCGCGTGGCTGTAAAGCAGGCGCCTTTCGGCCGCTTTTCTACCTGGGCCAATGAACACCTGAAGCCGGGCGATGTGCTGGACGTGATGGTGCCCACCGGTAAGTTCTATACCGAACTCAATCCGGCACATAAAAAACATTACCTCGCATTTGCCGCCGGCAGTGGCATTACCCCTATTATTTCTATTATCAAAACCACACTGGCCACCGAACCGGGCAGCACGTTTACGCTGGTGTACGGCAACCGCAACCGCAACAGCATCATCTTCAAGGAAGAACTGGAAGCCCTGAAGAACCGGTATATTGACCGCTTTGCCGTTCATTATATTTTAAGCCGCGAAAAAACAGATGCGCCTGTCAATTATGGCCGCATCAATGCCGACAAACTGAACCAGTTGGGTGAAAAGCTGATCAATTTTCATACGGCAGATGAAGTTTTTATTTGCGGTCCGGAGGAAATGATTTTCTCGGTAAAAAAATATCTTGAAGAGAAAGGCATCAACAGCCGCAATATTCATTTTGAATTGTTCACCACACCGGGGCAATCCTCCGCCATGCGCCATACACAGCTTTCAACGGCCACAACGGTAGAAGAAAAAACAAGTAAGGTCACCATTAAACTTGATGGCGTTACTTTCGGATTTGATCTTCCATTTAATGGCGATACCATTCTTGAAGCCGCCCTGAAGCAAGGCGCCGACTTACCATACTCCTGCAAAGGAGGCGTATGCAGTACCTGTAAAGCACGACTGGTAGAAGGCGCGGTTGATATGGAAGTGCATTATGCCCTGGAACAGGAAGAAATTGATGAAGGATATATTCTCACCTGCCAGTCGCACCCGAGAACGGAAAAAGTAGTGGTGGATTTTGATGTGCGGTGAGTTGACTACACCGCTGCGCTATTCAGTCTCCGCGGTTTAACCGCCTTGCTCCGCTAAATCACATTGCTCCGCCGAAATCGAAAATAAGCGTAACTTATCCCAACAGGGTGTAATTTTGCCCGCCCCACCAAAGGGATTAGAGCATGACCGATCAACTTAAGCAACTGGCGCGTGAACTGGAAGGAGACCTTCACCTCGACAATACCATGCGGATTTTGTACGCCACCGATGCATCGGCTTACCGCGAAATGCCGCTGGCAGTTGCCATACCCCGCTCAATAGAGGATATTAAAAAACTGATAGCTTTTGCAAGAAAACATAAGGTAGGTTTGATCCCCCGTACCGCCGGTACTTCGCTGGCCGGACAGGTAGTGGGCAATGGCATTATTGTAGACGTATCGAAACATTTCACCCGCATACTGGAGCTGAATAAAGAAGAAAAATGGGTGCGCGTACAACCCGGCGTGATCCGCGATGAACTGAATCTTTTCCTCAAACCACACGGATTATTTTTTGGTCCCGAAACTTCCACTGCCAACCGCGCCATGATCGGTGGTATGGTGGGCAATAATTCATGCGGCAGCAACTCCGTTGTATACCGCAGCACCCGGGAGCATTTGCTGGAAGTAAAAGCATTGCTGAGCGACGGCTCCGAAGCAACTTTCAGGGCCTTGACACTCGATGAATTTCACAGCAAGTGCGAAGGCGATACGTTAGAAGCGAATATTTACCGCACCATTCGCCGGTTACTGAGCGATTACGATACGCAACAGGAAATACGCAAGGAATTTCCCAAGAAAACGGTAGAAAGAAGGAATACCGGTTATGCGGTGGACCTGCTGGTGGAAATGGCGCCCTTTACCGCCGGTGGTCCTGATTTTAATTTCTGCAGCCTGATTGCGGGTTCTGAAGGTACGCTGGCCTTTATCACAGAAATCAAACTCAACGTGGTGCCTTTGCCGCCACCGGAAAAAGGCCTGCTCTGCGTGCATTTCAATACCATCGATGAATCGCTGCGCGCCAATCTTATTGCGCTTAAATACAAGCCCAGCGCCAGCGAACTGATAGACCATTATATACTGGAATGCACCCGCGATAATATCGAACAGCGCAAGAACCGCTTTTTTGTGCAGGGCGATCCCGGCGCCATTCTCGTAATTGAATATGCCCGGCAAACGCGCGAAGAAATAAAAGAAGTGGCCCGCCAGGTGGAAGCTGAAATGCGCGCCGCCGGTCTCGGTTATCATTTCCCGTTATTGTTTGGCGAAGACACGAAGAAAATATGGACCTTGCGCAAAGCCGGCCTGGGATTGCTCGGCAACCTGCCCGGCGACGACAAGGCAGTGCCCGTTATTGAAGATACCGCTGTGGATGTAGCAGACCTCCCCGCCTATATTCGTGAATTCAATGAAATACTGAAGAAATACAACCTGTACTCGGTGCATTATGCCCATGCCGGTTCGGGAGAGTTGCACCTGCGTCCCATCATCAATCTCAAAACGCCCGAAGGCAATCAACTCTTCCGCACCATTGCAGAAGAAATTGCCACGCTGGTAAAAAAATACAACGGATCATTAAGCGGTGAACATGGTGATGGTCGCCTGCGCGGCGAATTCATTCGCCGTATGGTGGGTGATAAGAACTATGAGTTGCTGCGCAAAATAAAATACACCTGGGACCCGGAGAATATTTTCAATCCCAACAAGATTGTGGACACGCCGTCGATGAACAGCATGCTGCGGTATGAACCCGGGCAAAAAACGCCGGCGTTTAAAACCGTGTTCCGTTTCTATAACCAGGACATCCTGCAACATGCCGAACAGTGCAACGGTTCAGGCGACTGCCGGAAAACTCATTTGTCGGGCGGCACCATGTGCCCATCGTATATGGCTACCCGAAATGAAAAAGACACCACGCGTGCCCGCGCCAATGTGTTGCGCGAAATGCTTACCCGCAGCACCAAAGCCAACCGCTTCGATCATCAGGAAATATATGAGGTAATGGACCTTTGCCTGAGCTGCAAGGGCTGTAAAGCGGAATGTCCTTCGAATGTTGACGTAGCAAAACTTAAAGCAGAATTCCTGCAACAATACTATGATGCGCACGGTGTGCCTTTCCGTTCATGGCTCGTTGCCAACTTCAGCATGTTTTCCGCGCTGGGCGCCATATGGCCGGGCCTGTACAATGCCGTAGTAACCGGTTTCACTGCTCCGTTGGTAAAGAAAATCAGCGGCTTTGCTACGCAACGTTCCATGCCGCTGTTGTATAAAACCACCTTGCGCGCCTGGTATAAGAAACACCGTCGGCATAAGCAGGCAACAGGCGGCAGAAAGGTGTACCTGTTTTGTGATGAGTTCACCAATTACAACGATACAGAAATTGGTATCAAGGCCATCCTGCTGCTGGAACGCCTCGGCTATGAAGTAGAAATGCCGGAACATGCAGAGAGTGGCCGCACCTGGCTATCAAAAGGCTTGTTGCGCGATGCCAAAAAGATTGCCAATAAAAATGTTGCGCTGTTCAGCAAACTGGTAACGGCCGATACGCCGCTGATAGGCATTGAACCTTCGGCCATACTGACCTTCCGCGAAGAGTACATAGACCTGGCCGATGACGCGCTGTATCCTGCCGCCGAACAACTGGCCAAACACGTGTTTACCATAGAAGAATTCATTGCCATGGAAACCGACCAGGGCAGAATTCAAAAAGAACAATTCTCTTCAGAGAAAAAGCATATCAAACTGCATGGCCATTGCCAGCAGAAGGCATTGTCTTCCACAGCGCATTCGGTAAAAATGTTATCGCTGCCCCAAAACTATACGGTAGAAGTAATTCCTTCGGGCTGTTGCGGTATGGCGGGCTCTTTTGGATATGAAAAAGAGCATTATGATTTGTCTATGAAGATTGGTGAGCTGGTATTGTTCCCCGCTGTGCGCAATGCGGCGCAGGAAGTATTGATTGCTGCGCCGGGCACCAGTTGCCGCCACCAGGTGAAGGATGGTACGGGCAAGAAGGCATATCATCCTGTGGAGATATTATATGAGGCGTTGAGGAAGTAAGAAAAGGGCCGGAAAGCCATCACCACCCGTATTATTTGCTATCGCCAGTGGGCATTCAATCAATGCCCCTGTTCAGGCGGCCATAAAATCACGGGTACCTGTAGCGGTGCCGTTTTACCACATACCGCACCAACAACTTCAAAAACCAGTCAAAATTTTTATTGAAAATCAATTCATTACAAAAGTCCCTTTCAAAAATATCCCTCATTTCCTTGTTTATCGTATACTGATCGCATACCTTTGCCCCCCATTTTCATTTCACCGGGATGGCGGTGAATCACTTAAAAAGAAGCGTAACAATGAGTAAACTTCATTTCACAACAAAACATGCTAACGCGGCTACCGTACAGCGTGCCTGGTACGTTGTGGACGGTACCAATCAAACCGTTGGACGCATGTGTGCCAAAATAGCTGCTGTTCTGCGAGGAAAGAACAAGCCCTATTTTACGCCACATGTTGATTGCGGCGACTATGTGATCGTAATCAATGCCGACAAAGTAAAATTCACGGGCAACAAGCTCAACGAAAAAGAATATCAGAATTTCTCGGGCTATCCTGGTGGTCAGAAAATCGAGATTGCAAAAGACCTGCTGCGGCGCCGTCCGGAAGTAGTGGTGGAAAGAGCCGTGAAAGGCATGTTGCCGAAGAACCGCCTGGGTCGCAAGATGTTTAAGAAACTGTTTGTGTATGCCGGTCCCGAGCACCAGCATGCCGCTCAGCAACCGAAAGAACTGAAATTCTAAAAACGTATTCTCAACTTCATTACATGGAAAAACAGAAAACTGCAGTAGGTCGCCGTAAAGAAGCCGTTACACGGGTTTTCCTGAGCAAAGGTTCCGGAAAGATTACTGTGAACGACCGCGACTATAAAGAATATTTCCCCCTGGTATACCTGCAAAACCAGGTAGAACAGCCGCTGAAAGCTGTCCAGTCGCTGGACAAATATGATGTAAAGATCAATGCAGACGGTGGTGGATTGAAAGGCCAGGCCGAAGCTGCCAAACTGGGCATTGCCCGTGCACTGCTGGAACTCAGCGCAGAGTTTCGTCCTGCACTGAAAGCAGCCGGCGTACTGAAGCGTGATCCCAGGTCTGTTGAACGTAAGAAATTCGGTCACAAGAAAGCAAGACGCAGCTACCAGTTCAGCAAGCGCTAAAGCAACATATTACAATTGTTGTATTGTTATCTGGTTGAGATTTTTTATCGCCGTAAGGCAATACGACAATGTAGCAATACAGCAATTTAACAATAGGTATAAACATTCTTAATAAAGATAAAATGGAATCAAACACTTCATTGCAACAGCAGTTATTGGAAGCCGGTGTTCATTTTGGTCACCTGCGGAAGAAGTGGAATCCTAAAATGCTCCCTTACATTTTTGCAGAAAAGAAGGGCATACATATCATCGATCTCAATAAAACCACCGAAGCGCTGCAGGAAGCAGCAGCAGCACTGAAGCAGATTGCACGCAGCGGTAAGAAGATCATGTTTGTAGGAACGAAAAAGCAGGCCAAGGAAATCGTTACCGAATGCGCTAAAAAGGTAAACATGCCTTATGTAACCGAGCGCTGGCTGGGCGGTATGCTCACCAACTTCAACACCGTTCGCAAGAGCGTGAAGAAAATGCAGAGCATCGATAAAATGCTCGGCGATGGTGTAGCAGAAAGCCTCACCAAAAAGGAACGCCTTACCCTGGGCCGCGACCGCGATAAAATGGAAAAAGTGCTGGGTGGTATCGCTCAACTGGGTCGTGTACCTGCTGCGCTGTTCATTGTAGACATCGGTCATGAGCACATTGCACTGGCAGAAGCAAAACGCCTCGGCATTACTACTTTTGGTATGGTAGACACCAACTGCGATCCCAACAAGGTTGACTTTGCTATTCCTGCCAATGATGATGCTACCAAATCAATTGCTATCATCACGCAATATATTACTGCTGCCATAGCAGAAGGTCTGGCTGAAAGACAAGCTGCAAAAGATGAGGAGGCTGAAACTGAAGCCACTGATGATGAAAAGGAAAAGAAAGCCGCTCGCCTGCTGGCAGAAGCTGAAGCAGAAGCAGGTCGTGGTGGTGGCAGAACACGCAGTGGCAGTGGTGGCCAGCAGCAAAAACGCCGCGTGCCTGGTGGCGCCAGCCGCAGACCGGCCGGAAGATAATGGAACACACTACCGGAGCTGGTATCAAATGACAGGAAGCAATGTATTGCAACCTCGAATTGCCTCCTGATGGTTCATGGTAACGTGTTTGCTGTCATTTGTAAATACTGACCTGCTTCGGATTTTAAACATATTAAACCTGTAAAGAATTATGTCAACTGTTGCTATTACAGCCGCTGAGATTAATAAGCTGCGCCAGATGACCGGCGCCGGAATGATGGATTGCCGTAAAGCCCTGACAGAGACCAACGGCGATTTTGAAGCTGCTATTGACTGGCTGCGTAAAAAAGGCGCCAAGGTGGCTGCTCTTCGTGGCGACCGCGAAGCAAAAGAAGGTGTGGTAATTGCAAAAACCACTGCCGATAACACTACCGGTATTGCCGTTTGCCTGAGCTGCGAAACTGATTTCGTGAGCAAGAATGCCGACTTTGTGGCTTTTGCACAAAGTATTGCAGATGCGGCGATAGCCAACAATGTAAAAAGCATTGACGAACTGAATGCCGTAACCATCAACGGTTCAAAAGTAGCCGACCTGGTAAATGATAAACTGGCCAGCATCGGCGAAAAGATCGGCATCACCAAATTTGAACGTATAGACGCTCCTTATGTAGCTTCTTATATCCATGGCGCCAATCGTATTGGTGTATTGGTAGGCCTCAACAAAGCTGCCGCAGAAGCTGGCAAAGACGTGGCTATGCAGATTGCCGCTATGAACCCCGTTGCCATCGACGCAGCTTCTGTTCCTGCCGAAACCATTGCCCGCGAAAGAGCCATCGTTACCGAGCAGATCAAGAACGATCCCAAAATGGCCGGCAAGCCCGATGACATGATCGCTAAAATTGCCGAAGGTAAACTGAATGCCTTCTTCAAGGAAAGCACCCTCATCAACCAGGCTTTCGTAAAAGACAGCAGCAAAACCGTAGGTGATTACCTGAAAAGTGTTGACGGCGACCTGAAAGTTACTGCGTTCAAACGCGTAGCATTAGGATAAGCAAAGAAGTTTTACTTCATATACTATTAAAGGAAGGCAAATGCCTTCCTTTTTTATTGGTTTAATCAATACCGGGCGTCTTTGCACATTGCTTACCCAACAGCATCACACCCGGCAGCAAACCACCAACCCGCTGACCAATATCCGCCGCCACCGGCATGCTGACCCCAGATAAATTCACTATTTTGAGCACCTAACCAACAACGTATAATTCGCCATGAGCAAATGGTCAGGCCGTCTTTCATGGTTACAGCAGCGACCTTATTTGCTGTTCCTGCCATTCTTATTCCTGTACAGCACCATTGTAATAGTGTTTGCCAAAGACGAACTGACGGTTGACGAACCCAGTTACCTTGCCTTTGCCCGTAACCTGCTGCATGGCTATTACTCGCCGCCGCCTCCTGATATTGATCTGTGGCATGCACCTGGTTATCCCATCATCATTGCGCCGCTGGTAGGAATGGGCGCGCCGCTGCTGGTGATCCGGCTGTTGAACGCAGTGCTGCTGTATTGCTCCATCCTTCTTTTTTACCGGTTGCTGAAGAATATGGTGGCTGAAAAATGGGCGCTGATTGCTTCGGTTATAGCAGGCTGTTACTGGCTGGCATGGAAAGGACTGCCGGTGATCATGACGGAAACCTTTGTTTTTTTTCTGGTAACCGCCAGTTGCTACATGGCCTGGAAGTGCTTCCGGGAACCACGCCTGATCACCCGCAACGGCATATTGCTTTCCCTGCTGCTGGCCTGGCTGGCCCTTACCCGCTTTATGTTTGGCTATGTATTGCCGGCAGCCGGCCTGGTGTACCTGTTGTGGTGGATAATACGGCGCAAATGGGTGTACAAAAAAGCCGCTGTGGTACTGGGCATGGCGCTGTTGTTCACGGTACCATACCTGGCATACACCTGGTCGTTAACGGGCAGGATTTTTTACTGGGGCAATGCGGGTGGCTCTTCCCTGTATTGGATGAGCAATCCTGCGGAAGGCGAGTACGGCGATTGGTTCAACGAAAATCTTGAACTCAACGAATCCCTTGACGGCAATTTTCCGGGCGCCCGACAATTGCTGGAGGCCAACCATCGCGCGGTAATCAATGAATCACTGCAGTACACCGGCGTGGCAAAAGATGATTTTTTTAAGCGAAAGGCCCTGGAACAGATACAACAGCATCCCGTAAAATTTTTCAACAACTGGCTGGCGAATATTGGCAGACTGGTGTTTAACTATCCTTATAGTTATCGCCGGCAGGGACTGGCCACCTATCTCAATATGGTCCCGCATATGTTCCTGGTGGTGCTGTCGTTGCTGTTGCTGCCGGTTACTGTTATGATGTGGAAACAAATTCCCTTCTTTATGAAATTCCTGCTGCTGGTTGCGGGCATTTATTTTGCAGGCAGCACACTGTTAAGTGCTACCATTCGCATGTTTTACATTTTGTTTCCCGTATGGGGAACCTGGATAGTGTATGCAGGTATGCATACTATCCGCGTGCGATTAAGTAAAGACTAAGTGGGGTTCGAAAAAATTTTACACTATCTTCGCTGCGCAATCGGCTTTACTGCTATGCAGTGTCACGGCAGAGAACAACAAACGATCTGATGGGATATTGTCCATTCCAATCCCTGCAACAGGAGTCAAATTTGCTCTGTGGTGATGTTGACAGTAGTATTCAGTTGTCAAAGTAAAAATTTAAACAGGCATTCTCTGCATGCTTCCCAAATACAAGCGAATACTTCTCAAACTTTCCGGCGAATCATTGATGGGCGATAAGAGCTTTGGGCTTGACCCGGCAATTCTTGAACAATATGCCCGCGACATTAAAGAAATTGTAGAACTCGGCGTACAGGTAGCTATTGTGATTGGCGGAGGCAACATTTACCGCGGCATGAACGAAGCAGAAACCGGTATTGAGCGGGCGCATGGTGATTACATGGGCATGCTGGCTACCGTAATTAATGGTATGGCCATGCAGGCAATGCTGGAGAAGACCGGCGTGTTTACCCGCCTGCAAAGCGCCATCAAAATGGAGCAGATTGCAGAACCGTATATTCGCCGCCGTGCTATCCGTCACGTGGAAAAAGGCAGGGTGGTGATCTTCGGCGCCGGCACCGGCAATCCCTATTTTACTACCGACACGGCAGGCTCCCTGCGCGCCATCGAAATTCAGGCAGATGTGATACTGAAAGGTACGCGGGTAGATGGTATTTATACGGCCGATCCCGAGAAAGATCCCACAGCGAAAAAATACGATTCCATCACCTTCCAGGAATGTATATCAAAAAATCTGCGAGTGATGGATATGACGGCATTCACGCTGTGCATGGAAAATAATCTGCCGATCATTGTGTTCAACATGAACATTCCCGGCAACCTGCGCAAGGTAGCCTGCGGCGAAAGAGTGGGCACACTCGTAAAAGGATAATCACTTGTTACCATACTGATCAGGACAACCGGATAAAAATTAAAACACATTTTTCCACCGGCCTTGTATATGTGAAATTATAGCACTAATTTTCCGTTTGAAATCACAACTGAACAATAAGCGTATTCCTGATTAAGGGATTGGAGCGCTAGAAATCATGAAGGGACTGCCAAAAAAATCCCGCAATCTTGTACTTCAGAAATCACGAATCCGATTTCATACCGCTGTTCAGATCCCTTGAAAAATTCTGCGCTTAATCCAAACCAGCAAAAAGATGGGCTAACCCGTGCTTGTATGCATCAATTGTATCTCATATTCGGACTTCAGATCACTGTCGGCATAATAGAAATTATTGTGTTCCTGCTGGGCGCGCTGGTGCTCGGTTTCTTCATACACTTTTTCATTACCAGCCGCCGCGTAATACCTTCCACTTTACTGGAACCACCGGTGCTGGCAGAAAGCGCCATTCATGATGGCGAAGACTGGCAAAGCAAGTATTATGCAGAACTGGAATTGAAAGAACAATTGCAGCGCGAACTGGAAGAAGCGCAAAGCAACCAGGAAATGCTGCAAATGGAAATCGAGGAATTGAAACAGTTGCTCGAACAAAAAGAATCGCAGGATACAACAGCAGAAGAACAGCCGGGCGGCTTGTACGAAATCAACAACGATCCTTCCGAAGAATATCTCGCACGCCTGAAAAGCGCGCAGGAAAGCCTGAAAGAACAGAACCGCAACATTGCCCTGCTGCTGGAACAAATCGATCAGTTAAAACGGTCCGAACAAAAATATGCCGACACGGTAAAGGCCAACGAACTGCTGCAGGCCCGTGTGCAGGAACTGCAACAACAACTGCTGGAAAAAGAAGGCGAAGAACAACTGGTGCATCAGCAGCAACTGTTGCTGAACGAAATGAAAGACCGGCTCGAAACGGCTTATGCCGATTTCAATGCGCTGCGCCAGCGTTTGCAGCAACTGGAATCACGACTGGCCGACCCCAACGAACGGCAGTTTGAATATGAAGAATTGCAGCAAAACTATTTCCGCCTCACCAAGGAATTCGACGAATTGAAACTGAAACATATCGCCATGCTGGAAGAAAACCAGCGGCTCACCCGCCTGCTGGCCGATACCGAAGACAAACTGCGTGAATCGAATTTCCAGCGCCAGCAATTACAAAAGAAAAATACATTCCTCGAAGAACTCAACCAGGACCTACAGCAAATCAATGAGCAAAACAAAAAGCTGGGCGGACAGTTAAAACGCATCAGCGAAATTGAAGCCTTGCTGGCGCGGGTAGCAGCAAAGAAAGAGGAAGACGGAGGCGAATAATCAATCCCTGGCTGCTCAACATCCTGCTTCCATTCAATTAAAATTCATCCATCTTCATTCACCCCGGGCAATGGCCTTATACGGGGAATTTGTATCTTTAATACATCCTGTCATTGCCGGAAAGAGCATGACCGCGAAAGCAGTCACCCATGGCAAATGCACCAGGCCGGTTACTTGCCAGCATTACTATATACCAGCTTTAAAGACCTTGACTTCTATCCTTTCAACGAACAGAACCATCGTTCTGACGCTCTGAATACCTGTGAATTTTATTGATTGTAGCATTGCCTAAATTATTACCGTGCTTCATGAAAGCAGGTCCTGATCATAGTAGCATACTCCGCGGGTTACGCAGGGGAGAAGAAACAGCGGTCCGCGAACTCTATCGCAGGTATTACCGCCCGCTTTGTTATTTTGCCGACAGGATACTCCATAACAAAGAAGAGGCGGAAGACCTGGTGGTAGAAACTTTTCTGAAACTGCTCCACAAAAAAGACGACTTCAACGATCTGCCTTCCATAAAATCCTTCCTCTACACAGCGGTGCGCAATGCGTGTATTGATGTGTTGCGCAAAAACAAACGGCAGCACCAGGCCGGACAGGAACTGGAATACCTCACCCCGCAGGAGGAAGCGTTCCTGCACGATGAAATGCTCCGGGCGCGCGTGTTGCAAACCATTTATGAAGAAGTGGAAAAACTGCCCACCAAATGCAGGCAGGTGTTTATAGCCCTGTATGTAAAAGGACAAAGCACTGCCGATGTTGCCAAAGCATACCAGATCAGTCCGCAAACTGTATTGAATCAAAAATCAAAAGCTATCCGGCTCCTGCGTCTCGCCCTGTTTTCCAAAGGTTTGGACGCTCATCTCCTGCTCATTTGCCTGCTTTCCCAACACTGACTTCCGGAGTGCTGCCTCCAGACCATGCAAGGCTCCCTAACACCCCTTCGTGCCGCAGGATCAAACCCATATCCCGCCATACCAGAAAAATTTTTAAGAAAAATTGCCTTCCCGGATGGTTAAAATCATTTTTCCTGCGTGGTAGTAAATGGAAACATCAGCACATTCCATCCGTACCATTATTCTATTCCTAAAGCAAACCCTTCAACATGAAAGGCCCTAACCACGCCATAGAGGAACTGATCAATAAATACCTGAACAACACGCTTTCTGATAATGAACGGGTGGCGCTGGACCAATGGATCGCGGCATCGCCTGCCAACAAAACCCTCTTTGAACAGCTGACCAATGAAACCTGGGTAAACAACCAGTTGCAAAAGATATATGCATACGATGAAGCAAAAGGCTGGGAAAAAATCCAGGGCGGCCTGGCACAAATGAAGCTGGAGCAGCCCGTAGCCCATGGAAAAATGCGCAGGCTGTATACAAAAATGGCAGTGGCCGCCAGCGTGCTGCTGGCAGTGGCTGCAGGCAGTTACTATTGGTTCTTTACTTCCCCTGCCGGCAATGAAGCAATGGCCGAACAGGGGACAACCCAGCAGGACATTCCTGCCCCGGCAACCAACAGGGCCACCATTACACTCGCAGAGCAAACAGTCATTTATCTGGATAGCTCCCTCAATGGTGAACTGGCCCGGCAAGGCAATGCCAAACTGGTTAAGCTCGATAATGGCCGTATTGCCTATGAAGCCCACAGTGGCGCCGGGCCAGCTACCATTGCCTACAACACCCTCTCCAATCCACGCGGCAGTCGCGTGATTGATATGAAACTGTCCGACGGCAGCCATGTGTGGCTCAACGCCGGCAGTTCCGTAACCTTCCCGGTAAACTTCAGCGGTAAGGAAAGAAAAGTGTCCATTACCGGCGAAGCCTATTTTGAAATAGCGCCGGACAAAAAACGTCCGTTTCTCGTCACCTTTTCTTCCGGTAACAGGGAAGGCACGGTAGAAGTGCTCGGCACGCATTTCAACATCAATGCTTACGAAGATGAAAGCAGCAGCAAAATAACACTGCTCGAGGGCGCTGTAAAAGTAACCACCGGCAATGGCGCCTGTACGTTACAACCCGGCCAGCAGGCAGCCGTTGCCAACACGCTGGAAGTAATCAACAATGCCAACCTCGAAGAAGTAATGGCCTGGAAAAACGGCAAATTCTTTTTCCGTAAAGCGGATGTGCATAGCACCATGCGGCAGATAGCCAGATGGTACGATGTGGAAGTATTGTACGAAGGAAATATAGAAGGCTTTTTCAACGGCACCATTTCAAGAGACGAAAACGTTTCGGCCACCCTGAAGAAGCTGCAGCTCACCGGCGAAGTGCAATTTGAAATAAAAGACAAAAAAATTATAGTAAAGCCATGAAATACCCATCCTGTTTCTAACCCTAAAAAACAACCGAAAATGACGTAACCCCTGAAACAAAAACGAAAGCCGCCCTGAGGGCAGTCAGGGCGGCGAGTAGTTAAGGTCAGTTAATAACACAATCTGCTGAGATTGATCATTGCTAAACCAAAACCAAAACAAAGTTATGCGAAATGCTCTTTGTGCAAAACCGGTATTGGCCGGTTTTAACACCAAAACATTCATTTCCTGCCTTGCCGTACCGATTCGGGGCAGGGTGAAAAAACTGCTTTTGATTATGAAGTTTACCTTGTTATTGCTGTTGGTAGCCTGCCTCGCGGCACATGCCGGAGGATATGCCCAGAAGGTTACCTTATCTGCAAAAAACGCCCCGCTGGAAAGGGTGTTCGAGGAAATTAAAAAACAAACCGGGTACGATTTCCTGTACGGCAGTAAAACCCTCAAAATCGGTAAACCGGTAACCATCAACCTGAAAAACGCTTCGCTTCAAAGCGCGCTTGATCAATGTCTTGCCGGACAGTTGCTGGTATACCATATTATAGACGGGACCGTCATCGTAAGTCCTGCCACTCATCAGCATCAGGAAAACATTAGCGAAGACGTGGCAGCCGAAATCCCTCCGCCACCCCCTCCAGTAATTGTTACCGGTACAGTAACCGACTCTGCCGGTAAAGCGCTGTACGGCGCTACGGTTACTGTAAAGGGCACCAGGAAAAGCGTGGTCACTGATCAGTCGGGGGCGTTCAGAATCTCGGCCAACGCAGGCGAAGTACTGGTGATCAGTTTTGTGGGCTATGAAACCAGAGAAATAAAAGTTACCGAAGACGGAATGACCAACCTCACCATCCGGCTGAAGCTTACAAGCGAAGCACTGGAAGATGTGGTGGTGAACACCGGTTATCAAACGCTTTCGCCGCGCGAAATGGCCAGCGCCGTTACCCAGGTGAAGGCAAAAGACATCGAACTGAATTCAAAATTTTCGGTTGACCAGATGCTCACGGGCGTGATACCCGGCCTGATGTCGTTGCAATCTTCCGGTGAACCGGGCGCTACTCCCAAAATTCGCATCCGTGGTACATCTTCCATCATCGGCGGCAGTGCGCCGCTGTGGGTACTGGACGGTATCATCCTGGAAGACCCGGTGAACATCGATCTCTCCAACCTCAATTCTCCCGATGCGGCCTACCTGATCGGTAATGCCATTGCCGGCATCAATGCCCGCGACATTGAGACCATTACCGTGCTGAAAGACGCATCGGCTGCCGCCATCTATGGTTCCCGTGCTGCCAACGGTGTAATTGTGGTCACTACCAAAAAAGGCCGTATAGGCAAACCGCAGGTGAATTATTCCGGCAGCATCAGCATCAATGAACGGCCTTCCTATGGCAGGCTCAACCTGATGAATGCTGGCGAACGCATACAATTATCACAGGAAATCCTGGAAGATAATATTGAATACAGCCGCGTGCCGCGCCGTCTCGGTTATGAAGGTTTGTACCTCGATTACCTCGACCGCGTGATCACTTATGAAGAGTTCAAAGCAGGCGTGGAGAAAATGGTAAGAAACAATACCGACTGGTACGACCTGCTGTTCCGGAACTCCATCACCAACAACCAATATGTAAACATCAGCGGCGGCAGTGATCGTACTACGTACTATGCTTCGCTGGGTTATTCGGATATACAGGGCGCTGCACGCAAGAGCGATCAGAAGCGCTATTCAGCCATGCTCAAACTCAACTCCTGGCTGCGGCCCAACTTTTTTGCCGGATTGCAGGTGAACGCTTCCAACTCCAAAGGAAGGGGATTTCACAGCACCGTTAATCCGAACAAATATGCCTATGAAACTGCCCGCACCATTCCTGCTTACAATGACGATGGCACTTATTTCATGTACGAAACGCAACAACGTTCGCAGGAATTTCCGGTAACATCGGCGCCAAAAGAGGAAATGCTGTACAATATTCTGAATGAAATGGAACGTACAGGCGCCAGCAGCAATGTAACCAACATAACTGCACAGTTAAATCTTGAATATCGTTTCCTGAAAGGTTTCCGCTATAAATTCTTTGGCGGTTACGATCAGTCGCTCAGCAATTCGTCGAACTGGGCAGAAGAAAAATCCAACTTCGTTGCTACCAGGCGGCAATGGAATGCAGGCGTACTGGTGCAGGGCACCCCGGAATTTGATGCCTCTGTCATTCCCTGGGGCGGTATTCTCACCAACAGCGACCAGCGAAAGACTTCTTACACCATAAGAAACAGCATCGAATACAACAACATCATTGGCGGCGATCACCTGGTGAATGCCATGATATCGAATGAAGTAAGAAGCCTGCAGTATAAAGGCATGCAGGCCACTTATTATGGCTGGCAACCGGAAAGAGGCAATACCATTTCGCCTGCCCTTACCACCGCCTACTTCGGTATATTGAATTCACTGCGGCCTATTATTACCGACAGGGTGAACAACAATGTTTCCTGGCTGGCCACTGCTACTTATTCTTACAAAGACAAACTCACTTTCAATGGTAATGTGAGAGCCGATGGTTCCAACAACTTTGGCGAAAACCCCAAATACCGCTTCTTGCCGGTATGGTCGGTTGCAGCCAAGTATACGTTGTCGAATGAGGCGTTTTTAAATAACTCCAAAATCATCTCCTACCTCGCAGTAAGAGGTTCATATGGATTGCAGGGAAATATCGACAAGTCTACTTCTCCTGATCTCGTTATCCGCGTAGGCGCCAGGGACCAGTTGACAGGCCTGAATGAATCGTTTTTCCAGTATCTCGCCAATCCTAACCTGCGCTGGGAGGAAACCAAATCATACAACCTCGGGCTCGACTTTGCGCTGTTGCCCGGCAAACTCCCTGGCTCACTAGACCTTCTATCTGGCACCGTTGATATCTATACGAAGAAAGGCTCTGCCATTATTGTATCGCGCCAGGTATCGCAGGTGCTGGGCGTAGACCAGGTAAAGGTGAACGGTGGCAAGGTAAACAACAACGGTGTGGAAGCCAGTTTACGCATAGTGCCCTATCAAACAAAGAACGTTACTGTTTCTGTAAAACTGATAGCTTCTTACAACAAGAATGAACTGGTTGAAGCTAACCGCGAAATTGGTATCACCAACGCCAACAAACTCGCAGGCAATGCGCTGGTAGAAGGCAAGCCCATTGGTTCATTCTATTCTTATGCTTTTGCCGGGTTGAACGAGGATTATGGTTTCCCGATGTTTTATAACAGCAAAGGTGACAG
>Ga0182741_1000263_pt1:0-2500 | contig 81235 bp, 70 predicted proteins | sample eDN5th37CBELigOP_FD_128874 | JGI IMG/M metagenome (GOLD analysis project Ga0182741, IMG submission 128874) | Enriched Organic Plus compost microbial communities from Emeryville, California, USA - eDNA 5th pass 37_C BE-Lig OP (version 2) (version 2) ...
ACCGAACTGTCTCACGACGTTCTAAACCCAGCTCGCGTACCACTTTAAATGGCGAACAGCCATACCCTTGGGACCTGCTACAGCCCCAGGATGTGATGAGCCGACATCGAGGTGCCAAACTCCTCCGTCGATGTGGACTCTTGGGAGGAATCAGCCTGTTATCCCCGGAGTACCTTTTGTCCGTTGAGCGATGGCCCTTCCATACAGAACCACCGGATCACTAAGACCGACTTTCGTCCCTGCTCGACTTGTCTGTCTCGCAGTCAAGCACCCTTGTGCCTTTACACTCAATGCGCGATGTCCGACCGCGCTGAGGGTACCTTTGTGCTCCTCCGTTACTCTTTGGGAGGAGACCGCCCCAGTCAAACTACCCACCATACACTGTCCCTGACCCGGATGACGGGCCTAGGTTAGAACTTCAAACAAGCCAGGGTGGTATTTCAAGGACGGCTCCACGAAGACTGGCGTCTCCGCTTCAAAGCCTCCCACCTATCCTACACAGGCTTGTTCAAAATTCAGTGCAAAGCTGTAGTAAAGGTTCACGGGGTCTTTCCGTCTTGCCGCGGGTACACTGCATCTTCACAGCGATTTCAATTTCACTGAGTCTCGGGTGGAGACAGTGTGGCCATCGTTACGCCATTCGTGCAGGTCGGAACTTACCCGACAAGGAATTTCGCTACCTTAGGACCGTTATAGTTACGGCCGCCGTTTACCGGGGCTTCGATCAAGAGCTTCGCCTTTCGGCTAACCCCATCAATTAACCTTCCGGCACCGGGCAGGCGTCACACCCTATACATCCTCTTACGAGTTAGCAGAGTGCTGTGTTTTTAGTAAACAGTCGCAGCCACCTGGTTTCTGCGACCCCCACCAGCTCCGGACGCGAGGTCCTTCACCAGCAGAGGCGTACCTTCTCCCGAAGTTACGGTACCAATTTGCCTAGTTCCTTCACCCGAGTTCTCTCAAGCGCCTTAGGATTCTCTCCTCACCCACCTGTGTCGGTTTACGGTACGGTCGCTTGCTACCTGAAGCTTAGAGGCTTTTCCTGGGAGTTTGGCATCAATCACTTCGCCCCTGAAAAGGGGCTCGTCATCACGTCTCGGAATTGTGCTCCCGGATTTGCCTAAGAGCACTTCCTACGCGCTTAAACCGGGTAAACCGACACCCGGCTGACCTAGCCTCCTCCGTCCCCCCATCGCAGTAACAAGCGGTGCAGGAATATTGACCTGCTTCCCATCGACTACGGCTCTCGCCCTCGCCTTAGGGGCCGACTAACCCTGCGCCGATTAGCGTAGCGCAGGAAACCTTGGGTTTACGGCGTGCGGGTTTTTCACCCGCATTATCGTTACTCATGTCAGCATTCGCACTTCCGATACCTCCAGCATGCCTCGCAGCACACCTTCGCAGGCCTACGGAACGCTCCTCTACCGCGCAATCGTTCCGAAGAACGATCGCACCCGCAGCTTCGGTACATGGCTTTAGCCCCGTTGAATCTTCCGCGCGGGCCGACTTGACCAGTGAGCTGTTACGCTTTCTTTAAAGGATGGCTGCTTCTAAGCCAACCTCCTGGCTGTCTATGCCTTCCCACATCGTTTCCCACTTAGCCATGATTTTGGGACCTTAGCTGGCGGTCTGGGCTGTTTCCCTTTTCACGACGGACCTTAGCACCCGCCGTGTGTCTCCCGTGATTGCACTTCCCGGTATTCGGAGTTTGCATCGGTTTGGTAAGCCGGGATGGCCCCCTAGCCGAAACAGTGCTCTACCCCCGGGAGTGAGACACGAGGCGCTACCTAAATAGCTTTCGAGGAGAACCAGCTATCTCCGAGCTTGATTAGCCTTTCACTCCTATCCACACCTCATCCGAAACTTTTTCAACAGTTCCCGGTTCGGGCCTCCAGCAAGTATTACCTTGCCTTCACCCTGGACATGGATAGATCGCCCGGTTTCGGGTCTACTCCCAGCGACTATGGCGCCCATTTAAGACTCGGTTTCCCTACGCCTCCCCTACACGGTTAGGCTTGCCACTGAAAGTAACTCGCTGACCCATTATACAAAAGGTACGCAGTCACCCGCCGAAGCGGGCTCCCACTGCTTGTACGCATACGGTTTCAGGTTCTATTTCACTCCCCTCTCCGGGGTTCTTTTCGCCTTTCCCTCACGGTACTGGTTCACTATCGGTCGGTAAGGAGTATTTAGCCTTGGAGGATGGTCCCCCCATCTTCAGACAAGGTTTCACGTGCCCCGTCCTACTCTTTGTCACCCCTCAGCTTCACTTTTCGAGTACCGGGCTATCACCGTCTATGGCCGGACTTTCCAGACCGTTCCTCTAAGATCCGCTGATTGATGGTGACTGGGCTGGTCCCCGTTCGCTCGCCACTACTAAGGGAATCTCGGTTGATTTCTTTTCCTCTGGGTACTTAGATGTTTCAGTTCCCCAGGTTCGCCTCCTTACCCTATGGATTCAGGTAAGGATGACCACCGAAGTGGCCGGGTTTCCCCATTC
>Ga0182741_1000263_pt1:7500-81235 | contig 81235 bp, 70 predicted proteins | sample eDN5th37CBELigOP_FD_128874 | JGI IMG/M metagenome (GOLD analysis project Ga0182741, IMG submission 128874) | Enriched Organic Plus compost microbial communities from Emeryville, California, USA - eDNA 5th pass 37_C BE-Lig OP (version 2) (version 2) ...
TGTCCGACTCGCTGACGATGACGATGGCCGGCATCTTTCAGTGGGACATCGATTTCATCCTCGATCCACGCGTCGGCGACACCTTCACCGTCATCTACGAGGAGCACTACCGGGACGGCGAAAAGCTCGGCGACGGCCCGATCATCGCCGCCGAGTTCGTCAATCAGGGAAAGGTCTACAGGGCGGCGCGCTACACGGACGACACCGGCCGCACCGACTACTTCACGCCGGACGGCCGCAGCGTGCGCAAGGCGTTCCTCCGCGCACCGGTCGACTTCACGCGCATCAGCTCGAACTTCGACCTGAATCGACGCCATCCGGTCCTGAACACGATCCGCGCGCATAAGGGCGTCGACTACGCGGCGCCGACGGGCACGCCCGTCAAGGCGGCCGGCGACGGCAAGGTCATCCAGCGCGGCGCGAACGGCGGCTACGGCAACAGCATCACGCTGCAGCACGGCGGCAACATCACGACGTTGTACGCGCATCTGTCGCGCTTCGGCCAGTTCAAGGTCGGAAGCCGTGTGAGGCAGGGCGACATCATCGGCTACGTCGGCGCCACGGGCCTCGCGACGGGCCCGCATCTGCACTACGAGTATCGCGTCGACGGCGTGCACCGCAATCCGCGCACCGTCCCGCTGCCGCCGGCCGATCCGGTGCCGGAGAGCTCCCGCGCGGACTTCGAGGCGAAGGTCGCCGTGCTCTGGGAGCGGCTGGAGCAGGCATCCGCGCCACGCTACGCTGACGCTTCGAAGGCGGATTGACGCCGCCGAGCGTGACCGGCGCCGCGGAACGCCGGACGCGGCCGTAGCATCTTGGTGACACGGCCGTCATCGCGCTCCGACGGCGCGGGCTTTATCCTCATGGATTCGATGCCGCCCGAAGCCGGCGTGGAGGCCGGCGCCACACGACGATGGACGCTCCGAACCTCAAGCTGCCCGACTACTACATCAACCGCGAGTTGTCGCAGCTCGAGTTCAACCTCCGCGTCCTCGAGCAGGCCAAGGATCCGCGTGTCCCGCTGCTCGAGCGGCTGAAGTTCCTCTGCATCTCGTCGACGAACCTCGACGAGTTCTTCGAGATCCGCGTCGCGGGCCTGAAGCAGCGCGTCGAGGTCAGCTCGGCGCCCGCCGGACCCGACAACCTCGGTCCCGCGGAGGTCCTGCGCAGGATCGCCGAGAAGACCGCCGGCCTCGTGAACGAGCAGTACCGCGTGCTCAACGAGGAGCTGATCCCTGCGCTCAGGGCGGAGGGCATCCGCTTCGTGCGCCGCGACGAATGGAGCGACGCGCAGCGCGAGTGGCTCGAGCGGCTGTTCCGCGACGAGATCGTGCCGGTGCTGAGCCCGACGACGCTCGACCCGACCCGGCCGATCCCGCGAATCCTGAACAAGAGCCTGAACTTCATCGTGAGCCTGCACGGCCGCGACGCGTTCGGACGCCCCGTCCACCGCGCGATCGTCCAGGCGCCCCGCTCGCTGCCGAGGCTGATCCAGCTGCCCGCGGAGCTCGTCGAGTCCGGCGAGTCGCACTTCGTCTTCCTGTCGTCCGTGATTCACGCGTTCGTCGATCAGCTCTTCGCGGGCATGGAGATCGACGGCTGCTACCAGTTCCGCGTGACGCGGAACAGCGACCTCTACGTCGACGACGAGGACGTCGACGACCTGATGCGCGCGCTCGAAGGCGAGCTGTTCGAGAGCCGCTACGGCGCGGCGGTGCGCCTCGAGACCGCGCACGACTGCACCGACGAGCTCGCAGACTACCTGCTGAACCATTTCCAGCTGTCGGCGCAGGACCTGTACCGCGTGCCGGGGCCGGTCAATCTGAATCGCCTGCTCGCCGTCTACGACCTCGTGAATCGCGACGACCTGAAATACCCGCCGTTCACGCCGGGTCTGCCGAAGCAGCTCGTCAGCACGGGCATCTTCGATGCGATCGCGAAGCGCGACGTGCTGCTGCATCATCCGTACGAGTCGTTCTCTCCAGTCGCGGATTTCTTCTACCGCGCCGCGCAGGATCCGGACGTGCTCGCGATCAAGAGCACGCTGTACCGGACGACGCCCGACTCGACGCTCGTCGAGAGCCTCGTGTCCGCCGCGAAGGCGGGCAAGGAAGTCACGGTGCTGATCGAGCTCCGGGCACGCTTCGACGAGGCGGCGAACATCGCGCTCGCGAGCAAGCTGCAGGAGGCCGGGGCGCACGTCGTCTACGGCGTCGTCGGCTACAAGACGCACTGCAAGATGACGCTCGTCGTGCGCCGCGAGCGCGGGAGGCTCCGCCGCTACGTGCACCTCGGCACCGGCAACTACCATCCGCGCACCGCGCGGGCGTACACGGACTACGGGCTCCTGACCGCGAACGAGCAGCTCGGCGAGGACGTGCATCAGGTCTTCATGCAGCTCACGAGCCTGATGAGGACGCAGGAGCTCAAGCTCCTGTCGCAGTCGCCGTTCAACCTGCACGCGCGGCTCCTGTCGCTGATCCGCCGCGAGACCCGCCACGCCGCGAGCGGCGAGCGCGGACGGATCGTCGCGAAGCTGAACGCGGTCGTGGAGCCCGAGGTGATCCGCGCGCTCTACGAGGCATCGATGGCGGGCGTCGAGATCGATCTGATCGTGCGCGGCATCTGCTGCCTGCGTCCGGGCCTGCCCGGTATCTCGGAGAACATCCGCGTGCGCTCGATCATCGGCCGATTCCTCGAGCACTCGCGCTGCTACTACTTCCGCAACGGCGGACAGGAAGAGGTGTATTGCGCGAGCGCCGACTGGATGGACCGCAACTTCTTCCGGCGCATCGAGGTCATGTATCCGATCCTCGATCCCGGCCTGAAAGCGCGCCTGATCGCGGACCTCGAGCTCTACCTCGCCGACAACACGCAGGCCTGGACGCTCATGCCCGACGGCGGCTATGCGCTCGTCCGCGCGGGCGACGACGAGACGCCGGTCTCCGCGCAGGCCCGGCTGCTCGCTCAGCTCGCCGAAGCCTCGTAGCGCGGCACGTCCGGCCCGAACGAGAGATCCACGCCGACCGCGGCGAGCCAGCGCCGCTCCTGCTCGAGATCGGCATGCGTCAGCGGGTTCGCGGCGAGCCACTCGCGCGGGAAGCGCAAGGCCAGCGAGCGTTCGCCGGCCCGCACGTCGAGCGGCGGCAGGTCGAGCGGCCCGCGCCCGCGGTTCAGCAGCACGGCGATTCGAAGCAGCACGATCATCCGCTTTGCCGGCACGCGCCATGCGGCCGGCAGGCGCTCGATGATCGTCTCGTCGAGCTTCCGTCGGTGGGTCGCGACGAGCGCGGCCAGGAGCTGCTGCTCGAGGCGGCCGAAGCCCGGCATGTCGGCGTGCGCGAGCAGATAGCCGCTATGCTGGTGGTACTTCGAGTGTGCGATGTCGAGACCGACCTCGTGCAGGCGCGCCGCCCAGCCGAGGAGCTGGCGACAACGCGGATCCTCGAGCCCCCACGCGGCCTTCACGTGCTGTAGCAGCACCTCGACCGTCTTCTCGACGCGCGCGCCCTGCTCCCTGTCGACGTGATAGCGGCGCTGCATGCCGCGCACGGATCTCTCGCGTGCGTCCTCGTCGCGCAGGCGTCCGAGCATGTCGTAGAGCAGCCCTTCACGCAGCGCGCCCTCGCTCGCGTCGAGATGCTCGAGCCCGAGACCCGCCATGACCTCGGCGAGAATCACGATGCCGCCGGGAAAGACCGGCGCGCGCTCGGCGCCGAGGCCGGGGAGATCGAGATCCGAGACGCGGCCCGCGTCGATCATGCGCCCGATGATGGCCTCGATCGCGTCGAGCGACACGCCGCTGTCCACGAGGCCGAGCTGCCGCGCGATTTCCGCCGCGGCCTTCACCGTGCCCGAGGACCCGATCGCGCGGGACCACCCTGCGCGGCGGAACGGCTCGCGGACCGAGCGCAGCTCGAGCTGCACCTCGAGACGTGCCTGCGAGAAGCGCGACCGGCCGAGCTTCCCGTCGGCGAAGAACTGCCGGGACAGGTCCACGCAGCCGACCGACAGGCTCTCGAGCTGCCGCGGCTCGTACCCGTCGCCGATGATGAGCTCCGTGCTGCCGCCGCCGATATCGACGACAAGCGTCGACCCATCGATGCTCGGCGCGTAATGCGACACGCCGAGATAGATCAGCCGCGCCTCCTCGACGCCGGAGATCACCTCGACGGGATGGCCGCCGAGCGCCTCCTCGGCGGCCGCGAGGAACGCCTCGGCGTTCTTCGCGCGCCGCAGCGCGCTCGTGCCAACGACGCGCACCTGGTGCGCGTCCATGTCGCGCAGCCGCTGGCCGAAGCGCTTGAGGCACGCGAGCGCGCGCTGCTGGCTCTCGGCGTCCAGGTAACCGCTCGCGTCGAGACCCGACGCGAGCCGCACCATCTCGCGCAGCCGGTCGAGGATCGCGAGCTCGCCGTCTTGCGTGCGGGCGACGACGATGTGGAAGCTGTTCGACCCGAGATCGACGGCGGCGATGACGCCGGAATCGCCGCCTCGGGACCTCTTGCTGTTGCGAGGCAACTCTCGCCGATCAGACGGAGAAGGATGACCCGCAGCCGCAGGTCGTCGTCGCGTTCGGGTTGCGGATGATGAACTGTGCGCCGGACAGGTCTTCCTTGTAATCGATCTCGGCGCCCTGCAGGTATTGCACGCTCATCGGATCGACGAGCAGCGTCACGCCGCCCTTCTCGATCTCCGTGTCGCCTTCCTGGACTTCCTCGTCGAACGTGAAGCCGTACTGGAATCCGGAGCAGCCGCCGCCCTGGATGTACACGCGGAGCTTCAGGTCCGGATTGCCCTCGCTCGCGATCAACTGGCTGACCTTCGCGGCGGCCGCGTCGGTGAAATGAAGCGGCGGCTCGTTGCCCGCCATGCGCGGTTCGCTCATTCGACTACTCTCCGACCAGATTGACCGAGCCGACCGGCCCGGGCTCGTCGAGCTCGGCGACGGACTGCCCGCGATGCTCGCTCTCGTGGATCAGCTTGCCGTTGACCTCGGCGCCGACCGCCATCTCGATCAGCTTGTACTGGACGTTCCCTATGACCTTCGCGCGCGGACCGAGTTCGACCCGCTCCGTCGCCTTCACGTCGCCCTTCACGGTGCCGTTCAATCGCACGTGCGGCGCCGCGACCACGCCTTCGACGCAGCCCCGCTCGCTGATCGACAGCATGCTACGCTCCTCGTCGAGCGAGATCACGTTACCCCGGACGTACCCGTCGATGTGCAGGCCGCCCTTGAACTCGATGTCGCCCTGGATCCTCGAGTCCGCGCCGATCAGCGTCCCGGTGGCCGGCTGCCTGCGCTTCTTTCCAAACATCGGGAGTCATTCCTCCGGGCCGACGCCGCTCAGGGCCGCCCAATCGAACGTTTGCGTCAACGGCTCTCCGCGCGGCTCCTTCGGCCTGACCTCGACCTCGACGCCGAGCGGCTCGAATCCGACGGGCAAGGTGATTTCCTGCTCGAGCCCTTGGAAGTAGCGGAAATCGTACTCGAGCTCGCCGAGCTCCGCGGCGCCGGTCAGCTCGTCGAGACCGAGCGTCTGCGGCTCCCCGTGCAGGTTGCCCGACACCGACAATCTTACAACGCCGGTCGCCCTGCGGTTCTGCGCGATCGCCTGCATCAGCACGATACGGAGCACGTAGCGCTGCTCGCCGTTGCCGGGGGCGACCTCGACGCTCTGCACGCGGAGACCTGCCTGGCCGTCCGGCGGCGAGATGATGCCCCGATAGAACGCGAGCTCCTCCTCCTGGGCCTGCAGCTTCGCTTCGAGCTCCGTGAGCGTTCCCTTGAGCTGCGCGTAGGTCTCACGGTCGATCTCGCTCGACGTCTCGAGTATCGCGAGCTCCCGCTGGAGCTCCTCGATCAGCGCCGCCTGCTCGCCGGCTCGGCGGCGCAGCTGCTCGACCTCGGCTCGGTGATCGAGCAGCGAGTAACCCGCCTGGTAGCGGCCGAGCTCGAACACGAGGTACGCGGAGCCGAGCGCGAGCACGAGCACGATGCCGACGAGCCAGGCGCGCGGGCGTCTCATCTCACTTGGCCGTCGGGCGTCATCGCGCCGGTATTGTCGCCGCGCCCGATCGCGGGAAACAGGACGTGCTTCACTCGCGGGTCAACTGAGCACGCACGCGCGCTGCCAGCGGCGTGGCCACCAGGCCGGTGGCGCCGGCGGGCCGCTCTGCGGGAACGCGAGCGGACCCAGCTCAGAGAGCGCACGGACATAAACGAGCCGCTTGAAGTAGATAACCTCCTTGACCGGCCGCCAGTAGTCGACCCACCGGCAGCGGTCGAATTCCGGCTCGTCCGTCAGGTCGAAGCGCAGCCGACCGGGGTCGCAATGGAGCTGCAGCAGGAACCAGCGCTGCTTCTGGCCGACGCAGACCGGCGTCTGCTCGCGCCGGACATAGCGTTGCGGGAGGCGGTAGCGGAGCCAGCCCCGGGTCTGGCCGATCAGCTCGACGTCGTCCGGACCGAGGCCCACCTCCTCGCGCAGCTCGCGGTACATCGCGCACTCCGTGCTCTCGTCGGGCCGGACGCCGCCCTGAGGGAATTGCCAGCCGCCGCGGCCCCGCCTGCCGGCGATCAGCACGCGCCCGGCATCGTCCATCAAGATGATGCCGACGTTCGCGCGGTAGCCCTCTTCGTCGATGAAGTCCATGGATCCGGTCGCAGCCGGCGGCCGCCTGCGATTCGCTCCCGTTCTTCTTAACCGCATGATTATATTAGCCGTCATTTTGGACGGCGACCATATTCCGGCCGCCCGACTTCGCCGCGTACAGGGCGGCGTCGGCGCGGGCGAGCAGGGCCTCGCCGGCGTCCGCGCCCTCCGGAGAGACCGGCCCGTGCTCGGCAACGCCGACGGAGACCGTGACCGGCAGCGGCTCGCGGCCGCCGCCGAGCTCGAACGGGCGCTCCGCGACCGCCGCCCGGATCCGCTCAGCGAGCGCGGCGGCGGCATGCGCGTCCGTGCCGGGCAGCAGGATCACGAACTCCTCGCCGCCGTAGCGCGCGGCCACGTCGCTGCCCCGCACCTGGCGCGCGATCCGACGCGCGACGCCGCGCAGAACCTCGTCGCCGGCCAGGTGCCCGAAGCGGTCGTTCACGCTCTTGAAGTGGTCGACGTCGATCATCAGGCATGCGATCGGCGACCCGGACCGCCGGGAGCGCGCGATCTCCTCGCGGAGCCGGGCCTCGAGGTACCGGCGATTGTTCCAGCCGGTCAGCGGATCGGTCAGGACGCTGCGGACGAGCCGCGCGCGGTTCGCGGTGTTCTCGAGCGCGAACGCGGCCATCACGCCGAGGTGCTGCAGGAAATCCGTCGCGTGCCGGCGCGTGAACCGCGACGGGTTCGCGCTGCCCATGTTCACGCTGCCGACGAGCTTGTCCCGGCGCGCGAGCGGCACGAGCGCGACGCTGCGGAGCCCCTCGGTGCCCGGAAACAGGGGCCCGTGCCGCTCGCGATCGAACGCGCCGAGCCACGGACGGGGCGCCGCAGCGTCGAACGGCAACGATTCCGGCAAGCGATCGACGAACAGCACGTGCGGGAACGCGCTCGGGCTCGCGCCTTCTCCCATCAGCAGATGACGCAGCTCGTGCGCATCGTCGACGAGCAGGAGCGTCACGGCCTCGAGGCTGTAACCGGCGCGCAGCCCGTCCGTCGCGCGACTGAGCAGCGTCGCGAGATCGTCCGCCTCGAGCAGCTCCATCTCGCGTGCCTGCGCACGCTTCCACGCCTCTTCGTTCTTGCGCGCCTCGTCGGCAAGCCGCTCGATCCGGCGCTCGAGCTCGGAGAGCTTGAGCCCCTTCATCCCCCTTGCCTCGCACGACGCCGCGTCGGAGCCCCGCGTCGTCGATTCCCGATCCCGCTCACGACGACCGACCGCACGGCGCCGGCGTCGTCAGCCCCGATTCTCCAGGTACCGTCGCCCCGCCTCCATCAGCGCGACGAAACCTTCCTCGTCCCGTGTCTCGACGAGCCGGCTGACCGTCGCGGCCGCGTCCACCAACGCCGCCAGCGCCGTTCCGCCGTACTCGTTCAGCGTCTGGATATCGAAATAGAGGTGCGGATTGTCCCTCGCGACGAGCGCGGCCACCTTGAGCTGCGCGTCGAACGTCGTGCTCGAAAGCTTCTGCAGGCGCGGCACGAGCTCGCCGCTGTTCGCTAGGGCCGTGAAGAACACGAGGTTCAGCGCATGCGAGAGGCCGAGCACGAACGCGATCAGGCGGTCGTGGTCCTCGAGGCTCATCTCGATCTGCTCGGCCATCGTCGCGGCGAAGAGGCCGCGCGCCTGAGCCGTCGCGGAGGCGTCGCCGAGATCGACGAAGATCACATGGCGGCCCGACAAGAGCCGAGTGTCCGGGCCGAACATCGGATGGATCGACGTGACGCGGCAACCCGCCTCGACGAGCCGCGAAAGCCCCTCGCGGAGCGGCGTCTTCAGCGAGCCGATGTCCATCACGAGACCCTTCGGCCGGCGCTCGGCGAGCTCGGCGAGCACCGTGGCCGCGACCTTGATCGGCGTCGCGACGATGATGATGTCGTGGTCGAGCGGACTCTCGCGCCAGTCGGCGATGCGCGGGTAAGGAAGATTGCTCTCCATTGGATCCGCGAGCTCGATCGCGTAGCCCTGCGACGCGAGGAACTGCGCGAACCACGCGCCCATCTTGCCCGCGCCGCCGATCACGAGCACGCGCTTGCCGGCACCCGACGTGTCCGCCGCGACGCGCGTCTGCTCCTGGTGCGTCAACGACGACCGGATCAACAGGCTCATGACCTCCTCGGCGACGTCGGGATCGAGACCGAGCTCCGCGGCTCGCGCGCGCGCGCCTTTCAACACTTCCTTCTCGCGCTCATAATCGCGCGTGGGCACGGCATGCTCGATCTTGTACGCGCCGATGTCGGCGACGATGCGCTGCCTCGCGGCGATCAGCTCGACGAGCTCGCGGTCCACTTCGGACAGCCGCCGCCGCAGTTCTTCGAGCGTCATCGGGGTTCTCCGGTTGAGGTCCGGGGTTTGTACCCGTGCAACCGAGGTCGACGCAAGATCAAGGTCGGAAAAAGGTGTCTGACACGCTGTTTCGGCGGCGCAACCCGCGGAGGAAGGAAGGGATGTCGCATCATCTGGAGCTAGTCAGCGAATCGCGTTGCTTCGACGGTTGGCAGCGCACGTATCGCCATCAGTCCGAAAGCTGCCGCTGCACGATGCAGTTCGCGGTCTACCTGCCCCCGGCGGCCGAGCGCGGCCCCGTCCCGGCGGTCTACTGGCTGTCGGGCCTGACCTGCACGGAGGAAAACTTCAGCGTGAAATCCGGTGCGCAGCGCTACGCGTCGGAGCTCGGGCTCGCGCTGATCATTCCCGACACGAGCCCCCGCGGCGTCAACATCCCCGGCGAGGACGATCGCGTAGACGTCGGCAGCGCGGCGGGCTTCTACGTGAACGCGACGGCCGAGCCGTGGGCCGCGCATTACAGGATGTACGACTACGTCGCGAAGGAGCTCGTCGAGCTCGTGAACGGGCATCTGCCGGTCGATCCCGCCCGCAAGTCGATCAGCGGTCATTCGATGGGAGGCCACGGCGCGCTCCTGATCGGCACGAAGAACGCGGACGCGTACCGCTCGATCTCGGCCTTCTCGCCGATCTGCTCGGCGAGCCGCTCCGAGTGGGGCATGCCGGCGCTCGAGGCCTATCTCGGCCCGGACCGCGAGGCGTGGAAAGAATGGGATGCAAGCCTCGTGATCCGCTCGTCGCCGAGCAAGCACACGCTGCTCGTCGATCAGGGCGGCGCGGATCCGTTCCTCGACCGACTGCGCCCGAACGATCTGAAGGAGGCCTGCGCGGCCTCGGGCCAGAAGCTCGAGTTCCGAGAGCGTGCCGGCTACGACCACGGGTACTACTTCGTCAGCACGTTCATCGGCGAGCATCTGAAGTTTCACGCGAAGGCGCTCGCTTGAGCGAAGCAACCGGGGCGGCACCGATGTCCGAGCGCGCGCCTGCCGATCCGTTCGAGCTGGTCCGGCGCTGGCTGGACGAGGCAGCGGCCGGCTCGCGCCGCAATCCGCATGCGATGACACTCGCCACCGTCGGCGACGACGGTCGCCCCGCCGCACGGATGGTCCTGCTGAAGCGCGTTTCCGCGGAAGACGGCTACATCGTGTTCTACACGAACTACCGCTCGAGGAAGGCGCGCGAGCTCGACCGATGCCCGTGGGCCGCGGGCGTCCTCTACTGGGAGGAGCTCGGCCGCCAGATCCGGCTCGAAGGGCGCGTCGTGAAATCGCCGGCCGACGAAAGCGACGCGTACTTCGCGACGCGCCCGTTCCGCAGCCAGCTGAACGCGTGGATCAGCGAGCAGAGCGAGCCGCTGACCGACCCGAGCGAGCTCGAGCGGCGCGCCGTCGCGAAGGCGCGCGAGCTCGGCGGCGACTACTCGACCGACGCGCCGCCGGCACACGGCGTGCCGCGACCGCCGCACTGGGGCGGCTACCGTCTCTGGTGCGATCGCGTGGAGCTCTGGACCGAGGGCCTCGGACGCTTCCATACCCGCATGAGCTATTCGCGCGATCTGTCGAGCGACGCGGAAGGCCGTCTCGCCGGCGGTCCGTGGCGCTTCGAGCTGCTCCAGCCGTAACCTGCCCCTGCCGATGACCCGTCGAATTCGACTCGCGGCCCCACTCTGCGTCGCGCTCGCGGCATGCGTGCTCGTCGGAGGCACGGCGCGCTCGGAGGAGCGCATCGCGAACGTCAGCCAGGGCACGAACTTTTCGGTCGCGGTCTTTCCGGACCGCGAAGCGCTCGTAATCGACCTGCTCGGACGACTCTGGCGCGTGCCCGCGAGCGGGGGCGGCGCCGAGCCGCTGACTCCGGACGGCGAGGCCGCGCGGCACCCGCGCGTCGCGCCCGACGGTCGAACCGTCGTCTATCAGCGCCTCGTCGACGGCCAATGGGATCTGTGGCTCCTCGACGTCGACACCGCCGAGCATCGCGCCCTGCTCGCGACCGAGTTCGACGAGCGCGAGCCCGACTTCACGCGCGACGGGCGTTCCGTCGTGTTCGCGTCCAACCGGACCGGCACCTTCAGCCTGTGGCGCGTCGAGATCGACACGGGCGTGCTGACGCAGCTGACCGCGGAGCCGGGCGACGCGTCGTTCCCGACCGTATCCGAGCACGACGAGATCGCGTACGTCCGCCGGGACCCGGACGGCTGGTCGTTGCGCGTGCTGCTGCCGAGCGGCGCAGGCATCGAGCTCCTGCGCTCGCAGAATCGGCTGACCGCGCCGAGCTGGCGCGAGGGCGGCGGCGTCATCGTCTACAACGAGCAGCGCGCGGCGGGGAACGACACCGCACCGAGCAGCGAGCTCAAGATGCTCGTGCTATCGGCGAAGCCGGTCGTGAAGTCGCTGACGCGCGCCGAGGACGTCTTCGAGTCGCGCGCCGCATGGCTCTCCCCCGGAGAGTACCTCTACACCGCCGACGGCCGCATCTGGCGCCGCGGCATCGCGCACGTGTCCCGCGACCCCGTGCACGTCTTTGCCGCAGTCGCGGTCGACGCGCTCGTGCCGCCGACGCTCGACGTCCCGCTCGACGCGCCGGGGCCTCATGCGGCGCGAGGCAGCGCCGGCCGCAGCGCCTCGGCCGACGGCCGCGTCGAGGTGATCGGCGCGGTCGGGGATCTATGGCTCATCGAGCGTCGGAGCGCACCACGCCGCCTGACGGACGACGCGTGGGTCGACGTCGAGCCGAGCGTCTCGCCCGACGGCGACTTTGCCGTTTTCGCGAGCGACCGCGGCGGCAACTTGGACCTGTGGAAGGTGTCCCTGCCCGGCGGCGTGCTGACGCAGCTCACGCGAACGCCTGCACGCGACCGCGCCCCCGCCGTGTCGCCCGACGGCCGCACGATCGCGTTCCTCGAGACGGACGGCGTCGACCCGCACGGCACATCGAGCCTGCGCGTGCTGCCCGCGGCAGGAGGCGCGGCGCGGACGGTCGCGGCCGGGCTCGTCGGTGCAGCGAGCGTCCGCTGGGACGACGCGGACCGTATCTCGGTCGCGCTCCGGGCCGCCGACGGGGGCGACGCGGGGCACGTCACGTACGACGCGGCGAGCGGAAGGGTCGCCGCGCCGCGGAGCGTGCCCACCGCGGCGGAAGAGCCGCGCCCGCTTCCCGAGATCGAATGGCGCGCAGCCGGCGCGGATGCGCCGTATGCGATCCAGGTCGGCCGGTTGTTCGACTCGATACGATCCGACTACGTCAGGCACGTCGACGTGCATATCGAGGGGCAGCGGATCAAGGCGATCGTCGCGCGCGGCATGCTGCCCCTGCCCGAGCGAGTGATCGACCTGCGCGACGGCACGATCATCCCCGGGCTGATCGACGTGCACGCGGAGCATTCGCCGCTGCTCGGCGAGCGCCTCGGCCGCGCATGGCTCGCGCACGGCGTGACGACCGTGCGCGAGTATTCCGCGGACGTGTCCGCAGCGCTCGAGCGCGCGGAAGCGTGGGCGAGCGGGCGCCGGCTCGGCCCGCGGCTCGTCGTCTCGCCGGCCGCGCGTGCATCCGGCGGTGGGGCGATCGGGACGCCGGCGGACGCGTCCGGCGCGGACACGGCGCCCGACGCCGAGCTGCCCTACCCGATTCCGGTGCACGCCTATTCGAGCATTCGCCCGGCGACGTCGGTGTTTCCGCCGATCGACGGCGCGCCGCTCGCGCTGCCGATACCGACGGCGCTGCCGGTGCGCGCGTCACCGCTCGGCCTCGCCTACGACGACGTCTTCAACACGATCATCGAGTCGCGCACGGCGTTGATCTCGGGGCTCGGCGCGACGTTCGGCGTGCCCCGATCGTCGCGGGCGCTCGACCGGCTCGTGCGGCATCCCGTTTTCGAGCGCGCCTATGCGGACGCCGAGCGCACCTCCTGGCTCGCGCGGCCGGTTCGCGCCAGCGCAATCCGCGCGGTGCAGGAGCACCTGGTGCGGCTGGTCCGCGCCGGCGGCGTCGTCGCCGTCGGCAGCGGCGCGCCGGCCGTGCCGTACGGTCTCGGCGTGCACATCGAGATGGCGCTCCTTGCCGACGCGGGCATCGCGCCGGACCAGGTCCTGCGGCTCGCGACGGCCGGAAACGCGCTCGCACTCGGGCTCGATCGAGAGCTCGGAACGCTCGAGGCCGGCAAGCTCGCGGATTTCGTCGTCGTCGAAGGCAACCCCCTCGCGAACATCTCGGACGCGCTGAACGTCGTCGCGGTGGTCAAAGGCGGCGTGTGGCTCGACCAGGCCGCCCTGTCCGGGCATTGAGAAGACGCTCACTGCAGGCCGTTTCCGGACCGAAATTCGACGTCTGGATTCGAGCAGAATTTGCGCAGTCCATCCCGACAGCGAGTTACGGACGTATCGTGAAGATCGGGTTGAACTAAGCGTGGTAAACGCGTCGTCGGCGATCCTTACAAGACTCAGTCCAAACGCGCATCTTAGCTGAGCCCGAAAACCGTAACAGATTGAGCAACCGAATAATTTCCGTATGTGGCACGTCTCTTGCTGATTACAGGCCGACCCGTCAAGGGTCAGTGAGTGCGCAAACCGACAGAAAACGATGCTTTAGAGCAAAGGGTTCTGTTAAATTTCGTCCCGATACAAGAAGAAGAACGAGAACAAGAAGAAGAGAAAGGCTGTAATAACGACGACAACAAGAAATGGGGCATGACCATTGAGGGAATGACCGACAGCCAGGCCGCATACTTGAAACCGTAAACTCCGATAACAACAAATCCCTGACCCGGCGCTCCCACCGCCGGGTTTTCTTTTTTATGGCTCGCGGAAGCGCGAGCACGCGGGCGATTGCTATGATCGCCGTTCCGGCCTCGAGCCCCGGAACGAGCCATGGGACACCGCCTCTCGAAGATCTACACACGAACCGGCGACGACGGCACGACGGGGCTCGCAGGCGGCGTTCGAGTGCGCAAGCACGATCGTCGCATCGAAGCCATAGGCGACGTCGACGAGACGAACAGCGCGATCGCGCTCGTGCTCGCCGAGGCGGACATCGCGACCGACGTGCGCGATACGCTGCGCTCGATTCAGCACGACCTGTTCGAGATCGGCGGCGAGCTTGCGATGCCCGAATACCGCGGCATCACCGCGGCCGACGTCGAGCGGCTCGAGCAGGCGCTCGACGCGATGAACGCAGCGCTGCCGCCGCTCGAGGATTTCATCCTGCCGGGCGGAACGCGTGCGGCCGCAGCGTGCTTCCTCGCGCGTGCCGTCGCGCGGCGAGCGGAGCGCAGCGTCTGGGCGCTCGCGGAGCACGCGCAGCTCAACCCGGAGCTGCCTCGCTATCTGAATCGCCTATCGGATCTCTTGTTCGTCGCCGCGCGCCGGCTGACCCGCGATCGCGGCGTCGAAGAGACGCTCTGGCAGAAGAAAGGCAGCCGATGAACGCCTTGTGAGCGTCGCTCACACGGCCCAGCCGAAAATCGTCATCAGCGCGATGACGGTGACCCAGATGAACAGCGTGCGCATGACGAGCTTGAGCGCGTTGCGCGCCGCGGCGCTCGAGTTCGCGGGCTGCTCGAGAAAGCCCGTCATCGCCGCCTTGCCGACGAGCGCTGACACCCGCTCGGTGTGCGCATGGAACGGCTTGCCCGGGGCCGGCGTCACGCTGCGCCAGCGATTCCACGCGTCGTCGAAGCTCCCGGCGAGCGCATAGCCGAGCGCTGCGAGCCTCGCCGGCACCCACGCGAGGATTCCGTGCAGCATCTCCGCGGCCGGAAGGCCGGCTCTCGCGACGCCGTAGTCGCGCGACGACTCGAAAGCCGCGCGGCGCCGCAGCAGATCGCTCACACGGAAGAGCCACGCCCCGACCGGTCCGAGCACGACGAACCAGAACGCGACGCCGAAGATGCGATTCGTGGCCTGCACGAAGATCGCCTCCTCGACCGCATCGACGTCGCGCGGACTCGCATGCTGTGACTCGGCGAGCTCCGTCATCACGCGCCGCGCCTCGTCGTGGTCGCCTCGATCGAGCGCGGCGCAGTAGTCGTCGACCTCGCTGCCGAGGTCACGCGGACCGAGGCAAAGAAACACGACGAGGACGGCGAACAGGAGATAGGGCAGATCCCAGCGCACGAACGTCTCGTCGAGCACGCGGTCGATCCAGAGCACCGGCGCGGTCGCGAGTAGCAGGAACACGGCGAGCACGGCTGCGGCTGCGCCCGTCGAGAGTCGCCTTGCGCGCGCGAGCGCGAAGTCGAAGTACGGATCGAAGAAGCGCAGCTCGCGCAGCCTGAACCGGCGCGTCGCGACGTGCTCGAGCGCAAGGCCGAACAGGAGCGCGATCAGCTTCATCGTGCGCGGCTACGCGGCGCACATGCGCCGGCAGAGCTCCCAGTCGAACGCGGGACCGGGATCCGTCTTGCGGCCCGGGGCGATGTCGCAATGCCCGACGAGCGGCGCGTCGCGCAGCGTCGGATATGCGGCGCGGAGCGCCTGCACCAGCTCCGCGAGGGTCGCGTACTGCGCAGGCTCGTACGGCACGTCGTCGGCGCCTTCGAGCTCGATGCCGACCGAGAAGTCGTTGCAGCGCTCTCGCCCGCGGTATCGCGAGACGCCGGCATGCCAGGCCCGCTGCTCGAAGCCGACGTACTGCGTGAGCGTGCCGTCCCGCGCGATCAGCACGTGTGCCGAAACGGCGAGATCCGCGATCGATGCGAAGTACGGGTGCGCGCCCGGATCGAGCCGATTGACGAACAGATCGTCGATCCAAGGGCCGCCGAAGTGCCCGGGCGGCAGGCTGATGCCGTGCACGACGATGAGATCGAGCGACGCGCCCGGCGGACGCGCGTCGCAGTTCGGCGACGGGACCTTCCTCACGCCGCGTATCCAACCGCTGTCGATGATCATCGGCATGCTACATTGAAGACCGGACCCGCCGCGGATCGAGCCGCACTATACAACACCGCCGCCGAATCGGCCGGAAGGGGTGCGCAGAACCGCGGCGCGAACGACGAGCGAGAACGATGTCGGACCGTCGCATCACCCGCCTCTATGTCGATTGCGATCTCGGCGAGGATCGAGCACCGCTGACCGAGCGCGAGACGAAATACCTGGGCAGCGTTCTGCGGCTGAAGCGCGGCGATCACGTCCTCGCGTTCAACGGGCGCGGCCAGGAGCGGTTCGCGACGATCGCATCGCTCGGGCGTGCGCAAGGCGAGCTCGCGCTGCTCGACTTCGTCGAGCCGCTGCCCGAGTCGAAGCTCGCGCTGACGTTGGTCCAAGCGCTGCCCAAGACCGAAGCGATGGATCTCGTCGTGCAGAAAGCGACCGAGCTCGGCGTGCGCGCATTGTGGCCCGTCACGTCCGACTTCAGCGTCGTCAGGCTCGACGCGGAGCGCGCCGAGCGCAGGGTCATGCACTGGCAGCGCGTCGCGCAGAGCGCGTGCGAGCAATGCGGCCGGCATCGGCCGCCGGAGATCAAAGCCGTGCAGCCGCTCGCGGCGAGCCTCGAGCAGATGCCGACCGGAAGCACGCGGATCGTCCTCGACCCGCGCGCCGCGCAGCCGCTGTCGAGCGCCGAGCCGCCTTCCGGCGACCTGTTCCTGCTGATCGGCCCCGAAGGCGGCTTCAGCGAATCGGACCTCGAACGCATCGAGAGACACGGCGTTGCCCGCATGCGTCTCGGCCCGCGCACCCTGCGAGCGGAGACGGCCGCGATCGTCGCAGCCGGCCTCGTCCAGGCCCTGTGGGGCGATCTGCGCTAGACGCTCGCTGCGCTCGAGCCCTTGCCGCCGCTCACGCACCGTTCATGAACGTTCGGGCGTCGCGGTGGTCGGGCGCGGCGTGATATGCGCGTCTTGGGGACCGCCGTGAATACATCCCTGTAGGCTTCGCGTGCGCCATCCATGGCGCACACGATCCCCAAGACGCGCATATCACGCCACGCCCTCCTTAGCGGCGTGCCGTTCATGAACGGTGCGTGAGCGGCGGCAAGGCCGCGGCAGCGTTTACGCGGTCGCGCGGATCTGCTTTTGAACGTCCGCGACCATCGCCTCGAGCCGCTCGACGTCCGGAATCAGCGGGAACTCGTGGATCATCCGCACGCGGCACAGCGCTGGCTGCCCCTCGGGGATCGGCCGCTCGGTGTCGAGCATCAACACGTCCGGATTCACGCGCACGAGCTGCGGAAAGCCCTGCGTGAGGATGCCGTAGTAGCCCTTCAACGCCCCGGTGACCGCATGGAACACGACGACGCGCGTGCGCCCGCGCTTCTTCGCCGACGCATCGCCCGGACGGCTGCCGTCGAACGAGATCACGGGCAACGCGCGGCCGTTCCACTCGATCGTGCCGAGATACCACTCCGGCACGTCGTCGCCGACCGGCCCCTGCGTCTCGACGAACGCGATCACCTCCGCGACGCACATGCGCGGCACGAGGAGACGCTCCTCGCGAAGCGGGATCAACAGGCTGTAGAGCTCGCGCTGCTCGGCGGCTACCGCGCTCACAACGTCCTCCCGAGCAATGCTTCGACCGACGCGATCAGTTGCGCCTCCTGGTAAGGCTTGCTCAAGTAATCGTTCACGCCGAGCTCGATCGCCTTCGCGCGGTGCTTCTCGCCCGACCGTGACGTGATCATCACGATCGGCACGTCCTTCAGCTTCTCGTCGTTCCGCACGTGCGACGCGAACTGATAGCCGTCCATGCGCGGCATCTCGATGTCGAGCAGGATGATGTCGGGCTCGTGCTCCTGCAGCGCCGTGATCGCGTCGAGGCCGTCACGGGCCGTGACCACGCGCACGCCGCGCCGCTCGAGGAGGCGCTGCGTGACGCGCCGCATCGTGATCGAGTCGTCGACGACGAGCGCCGTCGGCGGACGCGCCGCCGGCGCCGCGTGCACCGACATCTGCGCCGTGCCGTGCTGCGCACGCACGAGCGTGCCGGCGTCGAGGATCACGATCACGCGGCCGTCGCCGAGAATCGTCGCGCCGGAAACGCCCTGCACGCTCGCGAGGTGCGGTCCGAGCGTCTTCACGACGATCTCGCGGCTGCCTTCGAGCGCGTCGGTCAAAAGCGCCGTCGAGTGCTCGCCGGCGCGGACCAGCACGAGCGACACCGCGCCTTCCTCCGCCGGCAGCGCGGACGGCATGCCGCCGACGAGGCTGCCGAGATGCTGGATCCTGTAGCTCACACCGCCGTAGTCGAGCTTCGGCTCGTCGTGCGTCAGCAGGTCGAGCAGCGTCTCGCGGGGCACGCGCGTGACGCCTTCGATCGTCGGCAGCGGCAGCGCGAACGTCTCCTCGCCCGCGGTGACGATCAGCGCGTGCGTGACGGCGAGCGTATACGGCAGACGGATGTAGAAGCGTGTTCCGCGGCCCTGCTCGGACTCGATCCGCATCGAGCCGCCGAGCTTCTTGATCTCGTTGTCGACGACGTCCATGCCGACGCCTCGGCCCGCGGCCTGCGTCAGCTCGTGCGCCGTGCTGAACCCGGGACGCAGGATCAGCTCGACGGCCTCGTTGTCGGAGATCTGCTGCTTGTCCGCGATCAGCCCCTGCTCGATCGCCTTGCGGCGGATCGCGTCGAGATCGAGCCCGCGGCCGTCGTCGGCGACCTCGATCAGCACCTCGGAGCCTTCCCTGCGCAGCGTCAGCTCGATGCGGCCCGTCTCCGGCTTGCCGGCCTTACGCCGCTCGGCCGGCGGCTCGATGCCGTGCACGACCGCGTTGCGCAGCAGATGCTCGAACGGCGCGAGCATCGTATCGAGGACCTGGCGGTCGACCTCGCTGCTGCCGCCCTGGACGACGAGCTCCGCGAGCTTGTTCGTGTCCGATGCCGCCTGGCGGACGATGCGCGCGAGCCGCGACGTATGCCGCTGGAACGGCACCATCCGCGTCTGCATCAGGCCTTCCTGCAGCTCGCTCGTGACGCGGGCCTGCTGCGTCAGCAGCGTCTCGGCCTCGGTCGCGAGCCCCTGCAGCAGCTCGTTGATGCTCGCGACGTCGTTCGCGGTCTCGGCGAGCGCGCGCGACAGCTGCTGAATCGTCGAGTAGCGGTCGAGCTCGAGCGGATCGAAGCCCTGTCCGCCCGCGGTGAGGTCGTCCTGATGTCGGTAGAGGATCTGCGCCTCGGTCTCGGCCTCGAGCTTGCGAAGCTGCTCCCTGAGCCGCGTCACGGTCTGACCGAGCTCGCCCAGATGGAAGTCGATCGAATGGAGCTGCTGCGTCAGCCGCGACTGGAAGATGTTGATCTCGCCCGCGCCGTTCAGCAGCGCGTCGAGCAGCGCGGCATCGACGCGGGCCGTCTCGGCCCGCTCGGCGGTGCGGCCTTCCGGCGGTGCGGCGCGCGGTGCCGCCTCGCGCGACGGCGGAGCGTCCGCGCCGACGGGCTCCGCTGCGGCAGCGCCGCTGACGTCGGCGGCCTCGGCACCGGCCGTCGCCCCCTGGAACACCGTCTCGTCCACCGTCTCGTCCGGAGCATCGGCCGGCTCGGCCGCCGCCGGAAGCTCGGGCTCCGGCGGCTGCGGCGTCGGCTTCGTCTCCGCGGGACGCTTGAACCTCGAAAGCCGGCGCGCGAGCTCGTCGAGACCGGGCACGGTCCGGCGGAAACCTTTGTCGGCGGCGGGGACGTCCGTGCCGGCGCGTGCCGCGGGCGCTTCGTCGGCGGACACGGATCCCGCCCCAGGAGCGCCGTCACGGGACGGCGTGTCCGCGGCAGGCTCGCGCTGATCCGCTGCGTCCGCGAGCGCCTCGTCGCCGAGCTTCGGCGCGAGCTGCCGGACCGTCGGCTCCTCGCCGCGTTGCGCGTCGGCTGCGCCGTCGGCCTGCGCCGCATCCGCGTCGGCTCGCGGAGCCGGCGCTTGCGCAGCCGGGGTCTGCGGGGCCGGCTGCGGCTCGGCAGACTTTGCTCCCGGCGAGGACAGCGCGTCGATGCGCTGGACGAGGCCGCCCGATGCGGGCAACGGACGACCGCCGTCGATGCAGTCCCGCATCGTGTGCAGCGTGTCGAGACACTGCTGCAGCAGCTCGAGCGTCTCGGGCGACGGAGAAACCCGCCGCTCGGCCATCGCGGCGAGCAGCGTCTCGAGCGCGTGGCTCAGATCGCCCATCGGCGTGACGCCGGCCATCCGCGCGCCGCCCTTCAACGTGTGCAGCAGGCGCTGCAGCTCGACGATCGAGGCCGAACCCTCGCCCTCGCGCCGCAACGTGTCGAGGGCGCTCTCCGCGTTCTCGAGGATCTCGGCCGCCTCCTCCATGAAGATCGCGGCGATCTCCGGATCGAAGTTCGGCACGAGCCCGGGCGACGAGACCTCTTCGGCGGCGGGCTGCTCGGGTGCCGCCGAATCCTCGAGCCTCTCGAGCCGCGCGACGACGTCCGAATCGGGCGCGAAGGGCGTGCCGCTCGTCAGCGCGTCGGTCATCCGCGCGAGCTCGTCGGCCGCCGCGGCGAGCGTGTCGATGCCCTCGTCGAGCAACCCGCGGCCCGCCTGGAACAGCCGGCCGAGATGCTCGGAAAGCGGCTGCGCGAGCGCGACGGCCGGCTCGAACGCGGCCATCTTCGCGCTGCCGAGGAGCGTGTGGCACGCGCGATAGACGGGCTCGTCGACCGGGTGCGGCGCGTTGCCGCGGCGCGCGGACTCGACGAACGCCCGCAGCGTCTCGAGATGGCCCAGCGTCTCCTTGACGAAGATGTCGACGAGGACCGGATCCATCTCCGGCGCGGCGGACGCTTCGTCGCCGGCGTCGGCCGCGGCAGGCGCCGCGGGCGCCTGAGCCTCGGTCTCGTCCGGAACGGGCAGCCGCAGCGAGTCGCCGGACAGGCGGGCCGCATCCGGGTCGCCCGCCGCGAACGCCTCGGCGCGCTTCATCAGCAGCTGAATGTCCGCACGCGGCTGGATACCGACCTCGAGCTGCTCGATCAGCTGCGGGAATACGTCGGCCGCTTCCTGGATGAACGCGATCATCGCGGGAGTCGGCTCGAGCGTCTGGTTGATCACGCGGTTCAGGAGGTTCTCGATGCTCCACGCGAACTCGCCGATCATCTGCGCGCCGACCATCCGGCCGCTGCCCTTCAGCGTGTGGAACGACCGGCGTACCGAGATCAGCGCGTCGGAGTCCTCCGGACGCTCGGCCCAGATCGGCAGGAACCGCGCGATGCTCGCGATCTCCTCCTTCGCTTCCTCGATGAAGAGCTCGAGAAGCTCCGGATCGGAGCGCTCCTCGTCGACCTCCATCACCGACGGCGGCGGCTTCGGCGCCTTCTTCGGCGGAGGCACGACCGCGACCGGCGCCGGCGCGGGCCGCTTCGCGGCCGGCAGCGCCTCGAGCAGATCGAGGCAGCGGCTCGCGTTGTCGAGCATGTACCACGGGTCGCTGCGCCCGCGGCTGATCGTCTCCATGTAGTACTCGACGGCGACGACCGCATCGGCCAGCCGCTCGAGGTACTCGGGCTTCAACGGCTTGCGGCCCGGGCCGAGCCGCGTCGCGATCACGGCGCCGATCCGCTCGACGATCTTCACCGCGCGCGTCTTGTTCAGCATCAGGAGCCCTGCCGTGATGCCGCGGAGCTGCGGCTTCACGTGCTCGAGCACGCGCCCGTCCTCCGGCGTCTCGATGAGCTGCGTGACCGCTTCCTTGACCTTCGTCAGGTTCACGATGCACTCGCCGACGACGGCCTGCGTGACGTGGCGGTACTGCTCCTCGGCCTCGCTGTCGGCCCGCTTGGCGTCTTCGCCTCCCGGCACGACCGCGCGGACGAGCTCGCGGTCGAGCGCGTCCTCGACGTCGAGCAGCGTCGCCGCGATCTTCTCGAGCGCGAGCGGACTCTCGATCTTGCGGCTCGCGACGAGCGCGTTCAGCTCTCGCGCCTCGCGCTGGATCTCCGCTCTCGCCTTCTCGAGCCCGAGCACGCCGAGCGTGTCGCCGATCTTCTTCAGCATGTCGAGCTGCGGCTTCAGCTGCTCGACGTCCTCCATGCCGGTGCGCACGAAGATATCGAGCGCGTCCTTCACCGAGGACAAATCCTCCTTGATCGCCTTCGCGACCGTGCGCATCAGCTTGACGCTCGGCCCCGCGAGACTCTCGCGCGCCTCGGCGAGCTGCGACTCGGGCGGCACCGCCTCGTCGAGCCGATAGAGCTCGCGGATCTGCTCGAGCCGCTCGTCGCCGTCCCCGGCGCGCGCGACGTAATAGAGGAGACTGTTCAGGAGCTCGGCCGGAGGCGACTCGACGAAGGCCGCCTCGCCGCTGTCGATCAGACGCTTGAGCTGCCGGTCCGCCTGGCCGACGAGGCGCTTCAGGTTCACGGTCGGCTCGAGCTGACCGCCGCGCAGCGCGCCGAGCACGCCGGTCAGCACGAACCAGAGCTGCCGCACCGCCTCGGTCGATGCGGCCTTCTCGAGCGCGCCGCTGATCTGGATCAGCCGCTCGAGATGCTGCGGCGCCTCGTTGCCGCGAATCCACTGGAGCAGCGCGGACTGGAACGCCGGCCGGAGCCTGCGCGCCGTCGCCTGGAAGCGCCGGCTCGACTCGGCGTCGACCGCGACCTGCGGCTTCGACGCGAGATGGCGCTCGAACGGCCCCGCGTTCAGGAGCAGCAGCGAGCCCTCGGACAGGATCGGATCGCCGCGCACCTGACGCAGCTCGTTCAGCAGCGGCAACAGCACGAGCGCGATGTCACGCCCGCCGCTCATCACGCGCTCGAGGTACGCCGGCAGCTGCACCATCGCGCGGGTCAGCGCCTCGAGGCCGGAGTCGACCTGCTCCTGCTCCTTGCACGCGCGCACGTGCCGGCAGGTGCGCTCCATCTCCTCGGTCAGCATGCCCGCGCCGTGCAGCTCGATGATCTTCAGCGCGCCCTGCGCGAGGTGCAGCAGATCCGCCGCGCGGTCGAGCGCGTCTCGCCCGGCGTTGCCCTCGGCGAAGTCCTCGAGCTCCCTGCGTGCCGTCTCGAGCGTATTGCCTATCTCGCGGCTGACGAGATCGAGCGAATGCGCCGCGAGATCGTTCCTCGTCTCGGCTTCGGTCGACATCGATGCGCTCATCCGGATCGCCTACGCGGCTCCGTTCGGGCGGTGCGCGCGGCTCGCGCGCCGGCGCCGGCGGCCGCGGGGGCGCCGGCGGTCGATGGGGCGGGATCCTCGACTCGCGGCGCCCGAGCCGTCTCGAGCGCCGCAGCGATCCGCGCCTGGCTCAGCACGCTCGTGCCGGTCGTGTCGTCGGGCAGCGTGAAGCCGCTGACACTCTCGCGCAGCTGCGACGCGAGCTCGGACAGCTTGCTGATCGCGGCGGAGGCCGCATTCGTCGATTCGGTCGTCTTCGCGCTGATCTCGCGCAAGACCCGCATCGACTCGGTGATCGCGGCGGTCGCGCGCGTTTGCTCGCGGGCCGAGCTCGAGATGTTCTGCACGAGGCTCGCGATCTGGTGCGACACCTGCTCGATCTCGTCGAGCGCGGCGCCCGCGTTCTCGGCGAGGAGCGCTCCGCCGACGACGTCCGTCGTGCTGCGCTCCATCGACACGACCGCCTCGTTCGTGTCGGACTGGATCGTGCGCACGAGCACCTCGATCTTGCGCGTCGCGATCGTCGAGCGCTCCGCGAGCTTCTGGACCTCGTCCGCGACGACCGCGAAGCCGCGGCTGCCCTCGCCCGCGCGTGACGCCTCGATCGACGCGTTCAACGCGAGGATGTTCGTCTGCTCGGCGATCTCCTCGATGAGCTCGACGATGTTGCCGATCTCCTGCGAGCTCTCGCCGAGCCGCTTGATCCGCTTCGACGTGTCCTGAATCGTCTCGCGGATGGTGTTCATGCCGTCGATCGTCCGGCGCACGGCTTCGCCGCCTTTGTGCGCGACGTCGACCGCGTGCCGCGCGACGTCGGAGCAGCGCTCCGCGTTGCCGGACACCTCCTCGATCGACTGCGCCATGCGGGCCACGGCCTCGGATGCCGCGGCCGTCTGCTTCGCCTGCGTCTCGCTCGAGCGAACCAGGTGCCGCACGGTCGCCTCGCTCTGCTTCGCCGCCGCGTCGACGAGGATCGACGTGTCGTGGATCGTCGCGACGAGGTCGCGCAGCTGCTCGATCGCGTAGTTGATCGAGTCGGCGATCGCGCCGGTGATGTCCTCGGTGACCGTCGCCTGGACGGTCAGGTCGCCGTCGGCGAGGTTCGACAGCTCGTCGAGCAGCCGGAGGATGGCCTGCTGGTTACGCTCGTTCTGCGCGGCCTGCGCCTCGGCCATGCGCCGCAGGTCGCCTGCCCGCTGGTACGCCAGCATCATCGTCAACAGCAGGAGCAGCGCGGCACCGACGAGGATCAGCGGCAGGCCGCCGCCGTCCCGCGTGTAGAGCAGCACGGCGGCGCCCACCATGAGCGCCGCCGACGCGAACGCGAGCGGAGGCAGGACTTTGATCCATGGGCTCGACTTGATCATCGTCAGCTCATTTCCTCGTGGTCGCTTCGCCGGCATTGAGGAATTGCTCGTCGGCGAGGAGCTTTGCCAGACTGAAACGCGGCCAGACTTCCGTCCCGTGCACGAATCCCCCGTCGAGGTAGTGGTCGCAGCGGACGACGGTCGGAGGCACCTCCTGCCTGAAGTCGTCCTGCGCGAAGCGGCGGATGCCGACGACCTCGTCGACGATCAGGGCCGTCGGCACGTCGCGGCTCGCGGCGACGAGGATCCGGCAGCGCCGGTCCGACCCCGCGCTGCCTGCGCCGAGGAACGCCTTCAAGTCGACGACGGTCAGGAGCTGTCCGCGCACGTTCGCGATGCCCCGCATCCAGAATTTGGCGCCGGGCACCCGCGTCACGGGGTCGGGCACGGGCAGCACCTCGCGCACATCGCCGCGGCCGGTCACGAAATGCTCGTTGCCGATCCGAAACCCGATGCCTGACCATTCGTCGGCCGCCGCCGTGCCGCCGTCCCGCGCGGCGCTCGCCGCGCGCGCGAGGCGCTCGAGCTCGAGCAGCAGCTCGAACGGGCGTTCCCTGAGCTCTGCGAGGCTCAACTGCGCGGCCCCTCGCTCCGCCGCTCGAGAACTTCGTTCGCCTTCGCAACGAGGACGGCTTCGCTGACCGGCTTGACCAGGTAGTCGACGGCGCCCTGCCGCATGCCCCAGATCCGGTCGGATTCCTGGCTCTTCGTCGTGATCATCACGACCGGGATCGACTTCGTCAGCGGGTCGCGCGTCAACGTGCGCGTCGCCTGATAGCCGTTCACACCCGGCATCACGACGTCCATCAGGATCAAATCCGGACGCATCTCCCGCGCGAGCGAGATGCATTCAGAGCCGTCCGCTGCGGAGACCGTGTCGAAGCCGTGCTTCTCGAGCACGGTCTTCATCACGTGCACCTCGGTCGGCGAATCGTCGACGATCATGATCAGCGCCATGGGCAGCCCCCCGGACGTCGAACCGCTTTAGCGTCCGACGTGACTCGAAATCGCACTTAAGAGCTCGTCCTTCGTGAACGGCTTCGTCAGATACTGCTCGGAGCCCACGAGCCGGCCCCTCGCCCGATCGAACAGCCCGTCCTTGCTGGACAGCATGATCACCGGAGTGTCCTTGAAGAGCTTGTTGTGCTTGATCAGGGAGCAGGTCTGATAGCCGTCGAGACGCGGCATCATGATGTCGACGAAGATGATGTCCGGCTGGTGGTCGGCGATCTTCGACAGGGCGTCGAAGCCGTCAACGGCCGTGAAGACCGTGCACCCTTCTTTCGCCAGCAACGTCTCGGCGGTGCGACGGATGGTCTTGCTGTCGTCGATCACAAGGATCTTGAGGCCCTGAAGGCTAGGCCTCGGGCTTACCGCATTACCGGTCGACACGCACTTCTCCCTGCGCCTTCGGCGGCCGCCGCTCCCCGGTTCTTCTACAGCGGCACCGCGCGAGCTCAACGCGCCTTTTAACATATTGATGAGACGCTTCCAACGACTACGCCCGTCGGTCGGAGGGCTGCCGACAGCGAGCTGCGACACCGCCCCGAACGCGCCTCGTCGCGGTACCGGAGCACCGCATTCCGCGGGCTATGGTAGCGTTGCCGTTTTCGGCGAAACTGCGAACCTGCACTCAAAAAGCGAGGACCGATGGACAGCTCGTCACGACTGCTCGGCGTCGTCATGGACCCGATCGAGTCGATCAAGCCGCAGAAGGATTCGACGCTTGCGATGCTGCTCGCGGCGCAACGCCGCGGCTGGCGCATCGCGTACTTCACCCAGAACGGTCTGTCCGTGCGCTACGGCGGGCCGTTCGGCCGCGGACGGTTGCTGACCGTCCAGGACGACCCGGAGCGGTGGTTCACGTACGGGGACGAGTGGGCGGGCCCCCTCGAGGGGCTCGACGTCCTGCTGATGCGGAAGGACCCGCCGTTCGACATGGAGTACGTGTATACGACGTACATCCTGCAGCTGGCCGAGGAGCGCGGCGTGCTCGTCGTGAACAAGCCGAGCAGCCTCCGGGAAATCAACGAGAAGGCGTACACGGCCTGGTTCCCCCACTGCACGCCGCCGACGCTGATCACGCGCTCGCGCACCGACCTGCTCGAGTTCCTCGACGAGCAGGGGAAGATCGTGCTGAAGCCGCTCGACGGAATGGGCGGGCGCTCGATCTTCGTCGTGACGAAGGGCGACCCGAACACGAACGTGATCATCGAGACGCTGACGCAGAACGCCGCCCGCTTCACCCTCGCGCAGCGCTACCTGCCCGAGATCGCCGACGGCGACAAGCGCGTGATCCTGATCGACGGGCAGCCGGTCGACTATGCGCTCGCCCGCATCCCCGCCCCGGGCGAGTCGCGCGGCAACCTCGTAATGGGCGCCCGCGGCGAGGGCCGGCCGCTGACGCCGCGCGACCGCTGGCTCGCGACCGAGGTCGGGCCGACCCTTGCGGCCAAGGGCGTGCTCTTCGCCGGGCTCGACGTGATCGGCGACTTCATCACGGAAATCAACGTCACGAGCCCGACCGGAATACGTGAATTGGATCGGCAATTCGGCATCGACATCGCTGCTAGACTGCTCGACGCCGTGGAGCGGCGGCTCGACAAGTGACCGGTTGCGCGTGATCCCCGAAAATCGTGTCAGACACCTTTTTCGCAATAGCGGTGTCGGGCCGGGTTTCCGTACGCCGCGAAAAAGGTGTCTGACACGATTTTCGACGTCCGTCGTTCTCGCGGCGCTGATCGTCTCGGGATGCACCGACGGTCCCGGCGTCGTCGAACGTCGCCTGTACGCAATGGGCACGTGGGTCGATCTCGCGGTCGTCGCGACGCCGCGGACGGCCGCGGCCGCCCTCGACGAGGTCGAGGCGTTCCTGCGTCGGTTCGAGATCGATTACTACGCGTGGGCAGCCGACGGCGAGCTCGCGCGGCTCAACCGCGCGCTCGCCGAGCGCCGGGAGGCGACCGTGAGCCCCGAGATGGCCGCGCTCCTCACGACGGCCAAGGGTTTCCACGCCGCGAGCGGCGGCGCCTTCGATCCGGGCATCGGTGCGCTCGTCGAGCGCTACGGGTTCCATGACGCGAACGCGGTGCCTCACGAGCCGACGCCCGACGAGATCGACGCCTGGCTCCGCGAAGGCGCGAGCATCGCGGCCGTCGACATCGACGGCGTCACGGTCTCGGCCCGGACGCCCGTGCTGCTCGACCTCGGCGGAATCGCGAAGGGCGCGGCCGTCGATCGAATCGTCGAGCTGCTCCGCCGGCACGGCATCACGTCCGCGCTCGTCAACGCGGGCGGCGATCTTCGCGTCCTCGGCTCGCGCAACGACCGCTCTTGGCGCATCGGCATCCAGGACCCGCGCGCGGACGGCGTGCTCGGCGTCGTCGAGCTCGCCGACGGCGAAGCGGCATTCACGTCAGGCGACTACGAGCGCTACGTGGACCGCGGCGCGGAGCGCCTGCATCACATCCTCGATCCGCGCACCGGCCGGCCGGCGGACGAGACCCGGGCCGTGACCGTGATCGCTCGCGGCGGCGTCGCCGCCGATGCGGCCGCGACCGCGCTCTTCGTCGCCGGCGACGATTGGGCCGAGGTCGCCGACGCGCTCGACATCGATGCCGTGCTGCGCGTCGACTCGAGCGGACGGATCGAGGCGACCGAAGCGATGCGGCGGCGCCTCGACGCAGGCACCGCGGAGCAGTGGGATGTCGTCGCCGATTCGTAAGCGGCGCACGGCCTCGCCTCAGGCCGACGCGGGCGCGCCGCCGGCGAAAGTCAGCGCGGACCGGCTGAGCTCGACGCTGTTTTTCGCGGCCCTCGCACACGGCGTGCTGATCCTCGGCGTCACGTTCACCGGGCCGAGCGCGCCCGAGACCGAGTCGCTGCCGTCGCTGAAGGTCACGCTCGTCGTCGATACGAACACGATCGAAGAGGCGCCATCCGACGCCGAGTGGATCGCGCAGGCGAACATCGACGGCGGTGGCGCGCCGCGCGACGGGCTCCGGCCGACGACGACGCTCGCGGCCGACCAGCCGATGACCGCGCTCGGGGACCCGACCGCGGTCGATGCCGCCGACGGCCGGCCGCGCGAGGCCGCACCTGCGGCGGACGAGATCCTGACCCGAGGCGAGTCGGAACGGCAGGTCGCGGCGGTGCCGAAGGCGGCGGAAGCCGCGGCGGCCGAGGCCGAGACGCGCGCCGCGCTGCTTGATCGCTCGGCGGCCGAGACCCTCGCGCTCGAGATCGACGACGTCGCCGCCCTGCCCGATACCGACGATCCCGACGTCGCGGCGGCGCCGTCGACGCGCGAATCGATCCTCGCCGCGTACCTCGATACGTGGCGGCGGCGCGTCGAGCGCATCGGCACGCTGAACTTCCCGGCGACGCTGCGCGAGCGAAAGAACGTCGGCCGCCCGCTGCTCGAAGTCGCGATCGACGAGAACGGCGCGCTGACGGACATCGTCGTCCGCCGTTCGTCCGGCGACGGCGCGCTCGATCAGGCGGCGCTGACGATCCTGCGTCTCGCCGCGCCTTTCGATCCTCTGCCGCCCGAGATCCGCAGCCAATACGACGTGCTGCGCTTCGCGTACGAGTGGGATTTCTCGGGTAGCGTCGACGAGCGCTCCGCTTCGGCCTCGTCGCCGATCGCAGACTGACGTTTGCGCGTCCTTTCGTCGCGAGCCGTTGCCGCAGCGACGGGCTCGGGCGACCTGCGATAGAATCCCATTCATCATGGAACGCGAAACACGGCAGGTGCGGAGCCTTCAGGATCACTTCCTGATCGCAATGCCCGCGATGGGCGACCCGAACTTCAACGAGACGGTCACCTACATTTGCAAGCATGACGAAGAGGGCGCGATGGGCATCGTCATCAACCGCCCGACCGACATGCTTCTCGCCGAGATTTTTCGGCAGCTTTCGCTCGAGCCGGCCGATCCGCGCCTCGCCGAGCTGCCGGTGCTCGCCGGCGGTCCCGTGCAGCGCGACCGAGGCTTCGTCGTCCATCGTTCCGACCGGCACTACGACTCCACGCTCGAGACGGGCGCGGGAATCAAGATCACGGTTTCGCAAGACATTCTCGCGGCGATGGCCCGCGGCGAAGGGCCTGAGCCGGTGCTCGTCGCGCTCGGCTACGCCGGCTGGGACTCGGGGCAGCTCGAGGCGGAGATCGCGGCGAACGCGTGGCTCAGCGTTCCGGCGGACCACAAGGTGCTGTTCGAGACTCCGTTCGAGCAACGTTGGCGTGCGGCCGCGGGCCTCTTGGGCGTCGACATCCATCAGCTCGCGAGCTACGCCGGGCACGCGTAAAGCCGGCAGCGGCGTGGCGTCGACGCACGGCAGCGGAATCGTGCTCGCGTTCGACTTCGGCCGACGGCGAATCGGCGTCGCGACCGGCAACCTGCGCACGCGCACGGCGTCGCCGCTGACGACGCTCGAGAGCGGCCGCGAGCTGCCATGGGCGCGAATCGACGCGGTCGTCGCCGACTGGCGCCCGGAGCGGCTCGTCGTCGGCGTGCCGGAGTCGTCCGAGGGCGCAACGTCGGTGGCGGCGGCCGCGCGCGCGTTCGCGGCCGAGCTCGGGCGCCGCTATGCGCTGCCGGTCGAGACGGTCGACGAGGCCTTCACATCGGCCGCGGCCGCGGCGGACGTCGCGGAGGCCCGAAGGAGCGGAGCGCTGCGGCGACGGAGCCGCAAGACGGAAATCGACGCACGCGCGGCATGCCTGATCGCGGAGCAATGGATGAGCGCTGCGGAAAATGGAGAGCGATGACGTGACGGTCGCGGGCGGCGCGAGCCGGAGTAGTTCCGGGACGCGCGGCACGATTCACCTCGAGGACGCGGAGATCCTCGCGCACGACGCGTGGCCCGGCAGGCAGTTCGTGCTCCGCGTCGCGGCACCGGCCGCGGCGCGGCGCGCGGAGCCCGGCAGCTTCGCGCACATCACGTGCGACCCGTGCGTCCCGCTGCGGCGGCCGCTGTCGATCATGCGCGCGAACCCCGACGAGGGTTGGCTCGAGTTCCTGTACAAGCCGGTAGGCAGAGGCCTCGAGAAGCTGACGGCACGCCGCCCCGGCGAACGCCTGAGCATGCTCGCGCCGATCGGCCGCGGCTTCTACCCCTCGCCTTCCCGCCCGCGCGTGCTCGCGATCGGCGGCGGCGTCGGTATCCCGCCGATGATCTTCGCCGCGGAGCGCCTCGCCGCGCGCCCGGAGTTCCGAACGCCGATCGTGCTGATGGGCAGCGAGCTTCCGTTTCCGTTCGATCTCGTGCGGTCGGCGCTGCCCGTGGCGGGCGCGCCGGAGGAAGCGACGCACGGGATGGCGCTTCTCGAGGATCTCGGCATCCCTTCGCGGCTCGCGAGCAACGCAGGCCTGCCCGGTGCGTACCCGGGCTTCGTCCCGTCGCTCGCGCGGCGTCTTCTCGAATCGATGACCGAAGACGCCCGCGCCGAGACTCAGCTCCTCGGCTGCGGTCCCGAGCCGATGCTGCACGCGCTCGCGATCCTCGCCCGCGAATTCGATCTGCCGTGCCAGCTCGCGCTCGAGGAGTACATGGCGTGCGGAGTCGGCGGCTGCGCGGGCTGCACCGTCCGCATCGAAACGCCTGCCGGACCCGCGATGAAGCGCGTCTGCGTCGACGGGCCGGTGTTCGAGGCCCGCGAGGTCTACCCGGCCGTCTTCGCGTAGCGCGCTTGCCCGCCGCCTCTTGCCTCCGCTCGTGCCAGTCGACCGCGTAGGTGTGCGCTCAATGTGCGCTTTCGGCGGCACGCGGGAAGAACATCCTGTCGCTCGACGGCGCCGAAAGCGCACATTGAACGCACACCCACGCTACGTTGGCAGGCGATTCGACGCCGCTGGAAGAGCAGCTTCGTCGACCGCACCGGTGAAATTGGGGTCAGAGCCTTTTTCCAGCCGAAGAACCTCGCGGGCGAATTGGGGTTAGGGGACGAACTTGGGTCAGCTCGGTCGAAACGTTCTGTGGAGAACGCACCGAGCTCGGATTCGCGATCGCGCGACGCCGGGCAACGATACGCTCTCCCACCGTGTTGCCCCACCGTCTGCCTCATCTCCCCGCGTCACCGTGGCGGGCGAATTCCCGTTCGATGCACCGACGTGGCGGGGGCGCGTGCTCGACGCACAAAGGGCTCTGACCCCAATTCCGACCACACAAACGGGCTCCGACCCGTCGCTTCACAAACGGGCTCTGGCCCCAGTTTCGCCGCTGTCCGAGCGCGTTGCCCCGTCAGCCCGCGACGACGTAGCGGGGGTGCGTGTTCGATGTGCGCTTTCGGCGGCCGTTCGGCGGCCAGGGATGGCCGCCGCCGAGCGACAGGATGTTCTTCCCGCGTGCCGCCGAAAGCGCACATCGAACGCGCGCCCCCGCGGACGACTGGCACGCCCACGAGTCGATCGTCACAAACGGGCTCTGACCCCGATTGAGTTGATCGGCGCACCACGTTCGCGTTAAGTAGGGAGTCACGGCGGGCACTTGAGGCCGCCCGGGGGAGGCAGTCATGGAGCTCGATCGCAGGAATTTCATCGCGGCGCTCGGCGGCGCCGCGGCCGTGGCGGCGATGAGTCACGAGGCGCGCGCGGACGCGCTGGAAGACGCGCTGATCGCCCAGCTCGATTCGGGTGCTGCGGCAAACGCCGGCGCCGCGGAAGCGTTTCCGACGGCCGCCGAGGTGGAGGCTGCGATCACGACGCGGCCCTACCGGCGCGGCGTGGGCAACCTGTTTCTCGACACGACGGGGGCGAACGTCACGCGCCTCCCCCCGATGCCGGAAGCGCCGACGCTCCTCGATTTCTTCGAGCTCCGATTCACGCGCACGCGCAACCACTGCTTCCAGAGCGCGAACAAGGCCCGGGAGCGCGGCGCCGACGACGAGATCGTGCTCGCATGCCTGCTGCACGACGTCGTGCAGGAGATCATGAAGACGGATCACGGCTACTGGGGCGCGCAGCTCTTCGAGCCCTACGTCCCCGAGCGCACGGCCTTCGCGATCCGCTATCACCAGGCCCTGCGGTTCTTCCCGGACGAGGCCGCGGGCTATCACTACCCCGACCTCTATCACCGGATCTTCGGCGAGGACTACGTGCCGCCGCCGCACATCCAGGCCGCGTACGAATACGCGCGCAAGCACCGCTGGTACGACGCCGCCCGAGAAGTCACGGTCAGCGACCTGTACGCGTTCGACCCGAACGCGGTCGTGACGATCGAGCCGTTCGTCGACCTGATCGGACGATACTTCCGTCAGCCGAAGGCAGGGCTCGGCAACGACGCAAGCCCCGTCGCGCACATGTGGCGCACGATCGCGAATCCGGACGCCCCGCTGTAGGCCGTCAGCCGGGTCGTCAGCCGAAGTTGATCTTCGCCTCGAGGTTGCTGCGCGAGTCGGCGTTCGACAACGCCTCCTCCATGCTGATGATGCCTTTGCGGTAGAGGTCGAACAGCGCCTCGTCGAACGTCTGCATTCCGGGCTCGCGCGTCTCCCGGAATGCTTCCTTCACGTGCGCGATGTCCCCCTTCTTGATCATCTCGGAGATGTGCGGCGTATTCAGCATGACCTCCACCGCGGCGACGCGCCGACCCTCCTTCGAGCGCACGAGCCGCTGCGAGATCACCGCACGCAAATACTGCGAGAGATCCATGAACACCTGGTTGTGCTGATCGTTCGGATACATGTTGATGATCCGATCGATCGTCTCGGGGGCGTTGTTCGCGTGCAGCGTCGCGATCGCGAGGTGGCCGGTTCCGGCGAGATCGAGCGCCGCCTGCATCGTCTCGCGGTCGCGGATCTCGCCGATCAGCACGACGTCCGGCGCCTCGCGCATCGCGCTGCGCAGCGCGCGTGCGAACGAATGCGTGTCGAGCCCGATCTCGCGCTGATTCACGATCGACTTCTGATTCGTGTGCAGGAACTCGATCGGATCCTCGATCGTGATGATGTGCGACGCCGAGTTGCGGTTGCGGTGATCGATCATCGCGGCGAGCGTCGTCGACTTGCCCGAGCCGCTCGCGCCGACCATGAGGATCAGGCCGCGGCGCAGCATGACGAGGTCTTTGAGGATCTCGGGAACGCCGAGATTCTCGAGGCGCGGCAGGTCGGGCGTGATGAAGCGGAGCACCATCGCGACGTTGCCGCGCTGATGGAAGATGTTCACGCGGAAGCGGCCGAGACCGGGCTCGGATATCGCGAAATCGATCTCGAGATCGCGCGTGAAAGCCTCGAGCTGCTCCTCGTTCATCAGCTCGAGCGCGGCCTGACGCACCATCTTCGGCGTCAGCTCCATCTGATTCACCGGCATGATCTTGCCGTCGATCTTGATCATGACGGGCGCATAGGTGGTGAAGAAGAGGTCGGACGCCTTCTTGTCCACCATCAGCTTGAAGAGCGGCTTGACGTTCATTTCGTGTAGTGGGCCGATCGTTGAAGCTGCGGACCGCTCCCCTCCGGCGCCGGGACCTCGAGCCCCTGCCGCCGGGCGGTCGCCCGACGGCAATCAGAACTTGTGGGCGCGTTCCTCCTCGAGCAGGCGCAGGCTCTCGCTTTGCTCCGCGGCCGCCGCGGACTCCCGCTTGCTCTGCAGCTTGATCCGCAGGCGAAGCTCGTTCTGCGAGTCCGCGTTGCGAATCGCCTCGTCGTACGAGATCACGCCGTCCTCGTACAAGTTGAACAGCGCCTGGTCGAACGTCTGCATGCCGAGCCGGTTCGACTTGGCCATGACTTCCTTGATCGACGCGACCTCGCCTCGGAAGATCAGGTCCCGAATCAGCGGCGACGCGAGCATGATCTCCATCGCCGCGACGCGACCCATGCCGTTCTCCCGCGGAATCAGCCGCTGTGATATCAGCGCCGTCACGTTCAGCGAGAGATCCATCAGGAGCTGCTGCCGGCGCTCCTCGGGGAAGAAGTTGATGATGCGGTCGAGCGCCTGGTTCGCGCTGTTCGCGTGCAGCGTCGCGACGCAGAGGTGTCCCGTCTCCGCGAACTGGATGCCGTACTCCATCGTCTCGCGATCGCGGATCTCGCCGATCATGATGACGTCCGGCGCCTGACGCAGCGTGTTCTTGAGCGCGTTGTGCCAGCTCTCCGTGTCGACGCCGACCTCGCGATGCGTGACGACGCAGCCGCGGTGCGTGTGCACGAACTCGACGGGATCCTCGATCGTGATGATGTGGCCGCGGCTGTTCTCGTTGCGGTAGCCGATCATCGCCGCGAGCGTCGTCGACTTACCCGAGCCCGTGCCGCCGACGACGAGGCAGAGACCGCGCTTCGTCATCGCGACGTCCTTGAGCTGCGGCGGCAGATCGAGATCCTCGAACGTCGGGATCTTCGTGACGATTTGCCGGATCACGGCGCCGACGTTGCCCTGCGCGACGAACGCGCTCACGCGGAATCGGCCGATGCCCTGCGGCGCGATCGCGAAGTTGCACTCCTTCGTCGCGTCGAACTCCTTCGCCTGCTTGTCGTTCATGATCGAGCGGACGATCAGCGAGCTCTGCGCCGGCGTCAACGGCTTGTCGGCGAACGGCTTGATCGTGCCGTCGATCTTGATCGCCGGCGGAAAGTCCGCGGTGATGAAGAGGTCGGAGCCGTTCAGCTCGACCATCTTCCTCAGCAGGTTCTGCGTCAGTCTGACGGCTTGATCGCGTTCCATCTCCGCCCTTTCCCTTGCGGCCCGGACCCGATCAGAAGTTTTCCTTCATCACGGCCTTGAAGCGCGCCTCTTCCTTCGTGATGAGGCCCTTCTGCATCAGCTCCTGAAGGTTCTGATCGAGCGTCTGCATGCCCTGGGCCTGGCCGGTCTGGATCGCGGAGTACATCTGCGCGACCTTGCCTTCGCGGATCAGATTGCGGATCGCCGGAGTGCCGATCATGATCTCGTGCGCGGCGACGCGGCCGCCGCCGATGCGCTTCAGCAGCGTCTGCGAGATGACCGCGCGCAGCGACTCCGAAAGCATGCTGCGCACCATCTCCTTCTCGGCGGCCGGGAACACGTCGACGACGCGGTCGATCGTCTTCGCGGCCGAGCTCGTGTGCAGCGTGCCGAAGACGAGGTGACCGGTCTCGGCGGCGGTCAACGCGAGTCGGATCGTCTCGAGGTCGCGCATTTCGCCGACGAGGATGACGTCCGGGTCCTCGCGCAGAGCCGAGCGCAGCGCTTCGCTGAAGCCGAGCGTATCGCGGTGCACCTCACGCTGGTTGATCAGCGACCGCTTGCTCTCGTGAACGAACTCGATCGGGTCCTCGATCGTGATGATGTGGTCCGGCTTGTTCTCGTTCACGTAGTCGATCATCGCGGCGAGCGTCGTCGACTTGCCGGAGCCCGTCGGCCCCGTGACGAGCACGAGGCCGCGCGGATGCATCGCGATGTCCTTGAAGATGCGCGGGGCGTTGAGCTCGTCGAGCGTCAGGATCTGGGACGGGATCGTGCGGAACACCGCGGCGCAGCCGCGGTTCTGGTTGAACGCATTCACGCGGAAGCGAGCGAGCTTCGGGATCTCGAACGAGAAGTCCGTCTCGAGGAACTCCTCGAAGTCCTTCCGCTGTTTGTCGTTCATGATGTCATATACCATACTGTGCACTTCCTTGTGCTTCAGTGGTGGCATATTGATCCGCTTGATGTCTCCGTCGACGCGAATGATCGGCGGCACGCCGGCCGACAAGTGCAGGTCGGACGCGTTGTTCTTGACGGCGAAGGCGAGCAGCTGAGCAATATCTACGGCGGCCATACTGATCCCTGAATCGAAGCGGACCCCGCACCCGATCCGAGGCGGATGCGAGGCGTTCGCGTTCATACTATAGCCAGCAGCTACCTCAGAACGTGACAGATATCACGGAGCATTTGTCGGCGATCCGCGAACGAGTCCGTATTGCGGCGCAACGCACAGGTCGAAGCGCGCGCGACGTGACGATCGTCGCGGTAAGCAAACAGCAGTCCCCGGACGCGATACAACAGGCGTATCGAGCCGGACAACGCGATTTCGGCGAGAGCTACGTTCAGGAAGCGGAGCCGAAGCTCGCGGCGCTCGCGGAGCTCGACATCGTCTGGCACTTCATCGGACGCATTCAAGGCAACAAGACACGCTTCATCGCGGAGCGCTTCCACTGGGCGCACACGGTCGATCGAGAGAGGATCGCGAGGCGGCTTGCCGAGCAGCGCCCGTACCATGCACCTCCGCTGAACGTCCTGATCCAGGTCAACCTCGCGGGCGAGCCGCAGAAGGGCGGCGTCGCGCCCGACGAGGTGGAGCCGCTCGCCGACGCCATCGCCCGGTTCGACCGGCTCGCTCTGCGCGGCCTGATGACCATCCCGCCTGCCGGCCTCGACGACAGCGAGAGCCGCGTGTATTTCGAGCGGCTTGCGGCGCTCCAGGCGCGCCTTGCGGCGCGCGGCTTTGCCGTCGATACGCTGTCGATGGGAATGTCGGACGACTTCGAGACCGCGATCGCGGCGGGCTCGACGTGCGTCCGCATCGGGACGGCGATCTTCGGCCCGCGAGAGGGTTGACGCGCAAGGCCGGGACGAGCGGCCGCGAAGGGTGGGTGACCGCGCACCGTCGAGGCGGAAAGGCTTCGCGTGCTATCTTTCCGCGGGCCCTACCGGATGAACGGCATGCAGACTGCGCTGATTTTTCTCGTCAAGACGCTCGCGGATCTCTACGTGCTCACGTTCCTGCTGCGCTTCATCATGCAGTGGACCCGGGCCGACTTTCACAACCCGTTCGCGGAGGTGATCCTGCGGATCACGAATCCGCTCGTCCGACCGGCGCGCCGCATGCTGCCTTCCGCACGCGGAATCGACCTGCCGACGCTTCTGCTGCTCGTCGCGCTCGAGGCGATCGTGACCTTCGTTCTGCTCGCGCTCGCGGGCATCTCGCTGCCCGCGGCCCCGTTCGTCGTCACGGTCGTGCTGAGGCTCGTGAACCTGACGATTTGGTTCTACACGATCGCGATCTTCGTCTACGTGATCCTTAGCTGGATCGGGCAGGGACGCTACACGCCAATCGGCTCGCTGCTCGCCGATCTCGTCGAGCCGATCCTCGCGCCGGCGAGGCGGATCGTGCCGCCGATCGCCGGCGTCGACCTGAGCCCGCTGCTCGTGCTGGTCCTCCTGCAGGCGGTATCCATCGCGCTGCCGCTCGCGCCGTTCCTGCGCTAGGCCGCACGCGCCGCGCCGCCCGCTGTCGGCGGCCGGAAAATGGGTTTATATTGGGGGCGGCGACTGTAGGAGAATTCCCATGATCCGGCAAGCGATCCAGCACGCCCGCCTGCTGCCGCTCCTCGGCACCTTCGCCTTGATGACCGCCTGCGAGCAGCCGACGCAAACGGCGGTCGCCCAGGAGCAGGACGATCAGGACGTCGTTCTCCCAGGCACGGAGCACATGAAGGATTTCGGAGACTACGTGCTCCACTTCAACGCGATCGGCACCGACCAGCTCAACGACAAGATCGCCGCGCAATACGGCATCGTCCGGAGCAGGAATCGCGCGATGCTGAGCGTCAGCATCCTGCGCAAGGCCGAGGGCACGATGGGCACGCCGGTCACCGGGAGCGTGTCCGCCACGGCGATCAACCTGACGGGCCAGCTGAAGAACATCAACATGCGTGAGATCAAGGAAGGAACCGCGGTCTACTACATCGGCGAGACGAGCATCACGGACGGCGAAACGCTGATCTTCACCGTGGATGCGACGCCGATCAACGAAGCGAGCCGGTTCACGGTGCGCTTCAAGAAGCAGTTCTTCGTCGACGGCTGATCGCGGCGCCCGAACGACGGGCGTCGTTCCCGAACGTAGCCGCGCCTCGTCGGGCGCGGCGGTGCCGTCAGCGCACGGCCGCGGCGTCGCGCCCCGTCGCCTCCCGAACGAACGACTCGACGCGCTCCGAGAGCTCCGTCAGCCTGCCGTGAAAAAAGTGCGTCGCGCCTTCGAGCACGACGAGGCGTGCCGAGTGTGCGTGCTGCGCTCGCCACGCCTTCACATCGTCGAGCGGCACGAGCTCGTCGTCCGAGCCGTGCACGATGAGCCACGGGCAGTTGGGCGGCGTGATCCCGCCGGCGAGCCGCGCGACGGGCGGCGCGACGGTGACGAGAATGGCCGCGTCGAGCCGGCTCGCGACGCTCGCGGCGATCCCGGCGCCGAACGAGAACCCGCCGAGATAAAGCGGCAGGCCGGGATAAGCTTCACGCGCCCAGCGCACGACGGCGACCGCATCGTCGCGCTCGCCATCACCGCCGGAATGCGTGCCCGCCGAGGCGCCTACGCCGCGGAAATTGAAACGAACGGCCACGGCGCCGACGCGCATGAACGCACGCGCAAGCGTGTACGCGACCTTGTTGGTCATCGCGCCGCCGTGCAGGGGATGCGGATGACACACGACCGCGACCGCCGCGGCCGCCTGCGGTCCCGCCTCGACGAGCGCCTCGATCGAACCGGCCGGCCCCGGGATCGCGAGCTTCTCGGCCGCCGCCGCACTCCGCGTCATGCGTGACCTCTACGGCGCTACCTGCATCGACTCGCCGTTCGCGAGTCGGATCAGCCCGAGCACGTGGCGGTAGACGTACCAGAGCCACGCGACGCCGAGTATCAGCCAGCCGACGAGCACCACGGTCGTGACCCAGCCGATCACGACCCAAAGGAGCGCCCACCAGAACGTGCGGATCATCCAGCGGTGGTGGCTCGCGAGCAGCGCGTCGACCTCGCTGCGCTTCAGGTAGTTCAGCAGAAGACCGATCAGGCTCGGGATCGCCGCAATGCTGCCGATCAGGTGCAGCACGTAGGCGATGAGCACGGTTGCGCGCTCCGAGTCGGCGTGCGCGTCGATGCTCTGCGAATGCTGATTCATCCTCTGCTCCGCGACGCGAGTGACGTGGAGTAAACCTGCAAGAACCGCGCCCGCCGACTCATCGGCCTACGCCGCCGCGGAGCCGAGCTCGACGAGCAAATGGTTCAAGCGCTTCACGAATGCGGCCGGGTCCTCGAGCTGCCGGCCTTCCGCGAGCGCCGCCTGATCGAAGAGCAGGAGCGCGAGACGCTCGAACCTCGCATCGTCCCGCTCGGTCTTGAGCCGCTCGATCAGCGGATGACGCGAGTTGAGCTCGAGGCTCGGTGCCGTCTCGGGGGCATCGTGGCCGGCGGCCTTCAAGAGCTCGCGCATCCGCGGACCGAGATCCTGCTCGCCGATGACGAGGCACGCCGCGGACTCGGTCAATCGCTCGCTGAAACGCACTTCCTGCACGCGCTCCCGAAGCACCCCCTTCACGCGCTGCAAGAGGTCCTTCTCTTCCTCGCTCGGCTCGTTGGCGCCAGGGTCCGCACCGAGCTTCTTCAGATCGATCGCCCCGCGCGCGACGTCCTTGAGAGGCTTGTCGCGGTACGCGTCGAGGAACTGCATCACCCACTCGTCGAGCCGATCGGTCAACAGGAGCACCTCGACGTCACGGGACTTGAACACCTCGAGGTGCGGGCTCGAGCGCGCCGCAGCGAGCGTGTCCGCGTGCAGGTAATAGATCACGTCCTGCTCGGGCTTCGCCGCGTCGACGTACGCCGCGAGGCTCCGGTCCTGCTCGTCGCCTTCGGACTTCGTGCTGCTGAAGCGCAGGAGCTCGGCGATCCGCTCGCGATTCGCGGGGTCTTCCGCGAGCCCCTCCTTCAGCACCGTGCCGAACTCCCGCCAGAACGTGCGGTACTTCTCGGGCTCGTCCTTCGCGAGGCGCTCGAGCATGTCGAGCACGCGCTTCGTCAACGCCGACTTGATCGCCGCCACGTGCGGATCCTCCTGCAAGAGCTCGCGCGAGACGTTCAACGACAGATCGCTCGCATCGATGACTCCGCGGACGAAACGCAGGTAGAGCGGCAGGAACTGCGGCGCGGCATCCGTGATGAAGACGCGCTGCACGTAGAGCTTGAGCCCCCGCGGCGCCTCCCGGTTCCACAGGTCGAACGGCGCGACGCTCGGCAGATACAGGAGGCACGTGTATTCGCGCTTGCCCTCGACGCGGTTGTGCGTCCATGCGAGCGGCTCGCGGAGATCGTGCGTGACGTGCTTGTAGAACTCGACGTACTCGCTGTCGGCGATCTCGCCGCGAGGGCGCGCCCAGAGCGCTTTCGCCTGATTGACGACCTCGGCGGCTCCCGCGCCCTCGCGCAGCTTCACCGGGAACGCGATGTGATCGGAGTACTTGCGGATCAGGCCGCGAATTCTCGCGGCATCGAGGAACTCTTGCGCATCGTCCCGCAGGAAGAGCCTGACGACCGTGCCGGGCTCGGCCTTCTTCTTGCTCTCGACCGTGAACTCGCCCTTCCCGTCGGACGTCCACAGGACGCCCGCCTCGGGCGGCTCGCCGGCCTTACGGCTTTCGACCTCGACGCGCTCCGCGACGATGAATGCGGAGTAGAAGCCGACGCCGAACTGGCCGATCAGCTGCGAGTCCTTGCGCTGGTCGCCGGTCAGCTTCTCGACGAAACGCTGCGTGCCGGAGTGGGCGATCGTGCCGAGCTGCTCGACGATCTCGTCGCGGGTCATGCCGATTCCGCTGTCCGCGATCGAAATGGTCTTCGCGCGGGAGTCGACGGCCACGACGATCTCGAGGTTTGCGGCCTGCGAAGCGAGCTCCGGCCGGCCGAGTGCCTCGAAGCGCAGCTTGTCGCTCGCGTCCGATGCGTTCGAGATCAGCTCGCGGAGAAAGATCTCGCGGTTGCTGTAAAGCGAATGCACCATCAGGTGAAGCAACTGCTTCACCTCGGCCTGGAATCCGTGGGTAGTCGGCGTCGTCTCCATTGGCAGGCGGCCCGATGTAGAGGTACGGGCTACGATAGGGCCGGCCTGCGATTTTTCAAGCGCGGCGAGGCGTGGTGCTGACGGCTTCCGCGACGGCGGCGAGCGCCGCTCCGAGCACTCCGACGGATACGCTGGCGGCCGCGACCGCCGCGAGCGGCAGCACGAGGTCCTCGCCGACGACCGTGCTCGGGGCGAGCGCCGCCGTGGACGCCGCGCCGATCTCGATACAGCGCCGCCGGAGCCGTTCCCATGCCAGGACGAGCGCGAATACCGCGTCGTCCAGGTCATCGAGCCACTGCAGGACGATCTCCATACGGGAACGAAGAATCGACTGCAGAGGATCGTCAGTGCGTCTTGCCGGGCGCCCGGCGTTCGTCGGCGCGGTCGTCCGCCGAGAGCGGATCCCGCAGGCGCTCCCTGTGGCGCCTCGCGGCATCCATCGCGGAAGCGATCCACTCGAGCGAGTGAACGATGTCGGCGAAGGGATTATCCGTGCCGTTCTTCTTGGCATCCATGCGAGAAGACTCCGCTTGAGACGATGCTGGTCCGACTCGTTCGATCAGCTTTCCTCGGGCTTCCAGGCCTGACGTACCTTGTCGGCCCAGTTTTGGTAGCCCTTCCAGCTATAGATCGAGTGGTCGATCGGCGAGCGGTGCACCGAAGGCTTCCGGCTCACGTGCGTGACCCATCTGCGATACGCGTCCCAGCCCTGCTGATCCTTGGTCGGCTCGTTGCTCCCGTTGACGGTCCTCGCCGCGGATGCGCCGGCAGCCTTCGTGTGGTACAGCGGAGGACGAAACCGGTGCGACTTTTGCTCGCTCATCAGCTTCCAAATTCGGTTGTACGAACTGTGCGTAAACGTACCTGCGCGAGCGTCGTCGCTCCAGGAACTGGGTCTCAGTCGTAACGACCGAAAAAGCGAGCAGAGTCAGTGAATTGCGAGCAGTTAACGTAAGCCCGAAACGACCGCGCGAATCAACCCACGATTCGGAAACACGGCACGTAATTGCACGGGTCGGAGAGACGCATCCGGCGCTGCGCAACGAAGTCGTTCAGGAGCCGCTCGAGCGCGTTCGTCACCGTGCGATCGCCGCGCAGCTCGAACGGCCCGTGCTCCTCGACGAGGCGGATGCCGGCCTCGCGAACGTTGCCCGCCACGATGCCGGAGAATGCGCGCCGCAGATTGATCGCGAGCTGGTCGAGAGGCTGATCGCGGTGAAGCTCGAGCGCCGCCATCGACTCGTGCGTCGCATGGAAAGGCCGCTGGAAGTCGATACCGATCTCGAGCTGCCAGTTGAAGAAGTACGCGTCGTCCGTCTTCGCGCGCGCGGCGCGCACGACCTCGAGCCCTGCCGCGACCTCGCGCGCGACCGCGGGCGGGTCGTTCAGGATGATCTTGTATTTCGACTGCGCGGCCTCGCCGAGCGTCTCGCCGATGAACGCGTGCAGGCGCTCCATGTAGTAGCGGCTGCTCTCGGGACCGGTGAAAATCAGCGGCACCACGACGTCCTGATTCCTCTCGTTCAGGAGGATGCCGAGCAGATAGAGGATCTCCTCGGCCGTGCCGACGCCTCCCGGGAAGACGACGATCGCATGCGCGAGGCGCACGAACGCCTCGAGACGCTTCTCCATGTCCGGCAGGATCACGAGCTCGTTCACGATCGGGTTCGGCGCCTCGGCGGCGATGATCGTCGGCTCCGTGAGCCCGAGATAGCGCGCGTTCCGCACGCGCTGCTTCGCGTGACCGAGCGTCGCGCCCTTCATCGGGCCTTTCATCGCGCCGGCGCCGCACCCCGTGCAGATGTCCATGCCGCGCAGGCCGAGCTCGTAGCCGACGACCTTCGAGTAGTCGTACTCCTCGCGGCTGATCGCATGGCCTCCCCAGCAGACGACGAGCCTGGGGTCGGCCTGCGCGGTCAGCGCGCGGGCGTTGCGCAGGATGTGGAAGACGGCGTCGGTGATGCCGCTCGACGTCGTGAGGTCGAAGCGGTCGTTCATCAGCACGTCGCCGTGCACGTAGAGCAGGTCGCGCAGCACCGCGAACAGATGCTCCCTGATGCCGCGGATCATCTGCCCGTCGACGAACGCGCGATCGGGCGCGTTCTTCAGCTCGAGCGCGATGCCGCCGACGTGCTGGATGATCGAGATCCTGAAATCGCGGTTGCGCAGCAAGATCTCGCGGACGTCGTCCTCCTCGGCCCCGGAGTTCAGCACGGCCAGGGAGCACTGGCGCCACGTCTCGTAGAGTCGGCCGCCCCCGGCCCCGCGGAGCTGGTTCACCTCGGAGCGGGAAAGGACCTTGAGCACGCCCTCCGGCGCTATCGTGACGTCCATGGCTACATGTCTCGATGGTGGGCGGCACCGGCGAGGTGCCGACTGAGCCTTACGGCCGAATCTCGATCGGGGTCGAGTCTTGGGTCATCAGCCAGATGTCGATCATGTCCGAGTTCGACACCGCGATACAGCCGTCCGTCCAATCCCAGCCGAGGTAGCTCTTCTCGTCGCGCCTCGGATTGTTCGGCAGACCGTGGATCATGATCTGGCCGCCCGGATCGACGCCGAGCGCCTTCGCCCTCGCGCGATCCTCCGCGTTGGGATACGACACCTTGATCGAAAGGAAGTAGTCGCTCGACGGATTGCGGGACTCGAGGACGTAGCGGCCCTCGGGCGTCCGAAAGTCGCCTTCGCGCTCCTTCGGCCCCACCGGCCGGAGGCCCAGCGAGACGTTGAACTCGCGCAGCACTTCCCCGTCCTTCAAAAGATACAGCTTCCGCTCGGATTTCACGACGAGCACCTCGTCGGCGATCTCGTGATGGCGAATCAGCGCGGCCTGAGCGAAAGCGACGCCGCTCGCGAGGGCGAGCGTGACTGCGGCGAGCAGACGAACGGCTGGACGTGCTTGCATCGGGTTCGGACTCTATGCAAACGGAGCGGCGATTTCAACGGACGGCCCTGCACTTTCTCCGAGGAACGAGAGGAGCCTTCCGACGCCGCCCGGTCGCTCGAACTCGATCGCGTGCATGCCGACGCGGGCCGCGGCGGCGACGTTCTCCGGCCTGTCGTCGACGAAGACGCAAGGCCGCCCGCCGATGCGGTCGAGAACGTATCGATAGATCGCCTCGTCCGGCTTCGTGCGGCCGAGCAGCCCCGACAACACGACGGTCTCGAAGCGCTGCATGAACGGAAAACGCCGATAGAGGAAACGCACGTGCTCGGCCGGATAGTTCGACAGCGCATGCAGCCGGTAGCCGCGCCCCGCGAGCAGCTCGACGCACGCGACGGTCTCGTCGAAGTCCCCCGCGAACATCCGCTCCCACTTCGTGCCGTAGCACGAGATCCAGTGCGCGTGCTGCGGGAACCGTTCGGCGAGCGCACGCGTCTCGGCGACGAACGACGCGCCGCCGTCGAGGCGTGCGTGCCATTCCGGCGTGCAAACGCGCTCGAGGAACGCGTCGACCTCGGCGGGATCGCCGCCCAAGTGATCCCGGAAGAGATAGCGAGGATTCCAGTCGACGAGGACCCCGCCGAGATCGAAGACGATGTCGCGAATCGGCGTCGGAGTCACGGAGCCGCGGAAGCCCCCGCCCTAGGCGTTGCGCAGCGCGGCGATCCGCTCCTCGAGCGGCGGGTGCGACAAGAACAGCCGCTTCAGGCCGCCCACGTGACCGCCCGCGATGCCGAACGCCTGCATCGGCTCCGGAAGGCCGCTGTCGTCCGGGCTGTGGACGCGCCGCAGGCCTTCGAGCGCGGCGATCATGTTCTCGCGGCCGGCGAGCTTCGCACCGCCCGCATCCGCGCGGAACTCGCGCTGACGGGAGAACCACATCACGATCATGCTGGCGAGGATGCCGAACACGATCTGCGCGACGAGCGAAGCAATGAAGAAGCCGGGACCGTAATCGCGCTCCGTGCGGAACACGACGCGGTCGACGATGAAGCCGACGACCCGCGACAGGAAGATGACGAACGTGTTCACGACGCCCTGCAGCAGCGCGAGCGTCACCATGTCGCCGTTCGCGACGTGGCTCACCTCGTGGCCGAGCACCGCCTCGACCTCGTTGCGGTTCAGCTGACGCAGCAGCCCCGTGCTGACCGCGACGAGCGCCTTGTTACGGTTCGCGCCGGTCGCGAACGCGTTCACGTCCGGCGAGTCGTAGATCGCGACCTCGGGGCACTGGATGCCGGCCTCGCGCGCCTGGCGCTGCACGGTCGAAACGAGCCATCTTTCGGTCTCGTTGCGCGGCGACTCGATGACCACTGCACCCGTGAGGTGCTTCGCCGTCCACTTCGACATCGCGAGCGAGATCAGCGAGCCCGTGAAGCCGACGACGGCGGAGAAGATCAGAAGCGCCTGCAGATCGAGCCGAGTGCCCTGCTCGGCCAGCAGCGACTCGATGCCGAGCAGCTGCAGCACCACCGACAGCACGACGAGCACAGCAACGTTGGTGGCGACGAACAGCAGTATCCGCTTCATACGAGCTCCAAGTCCTCGAAACGTTCAAGCAAGATGGCGGTCCAATCGACGCTTTTCAAGCGCCTTCGGCGGCGGCACCGCCGTGGGGCGTGCACCGTGCGCCGGCACCGACCGGCCTCCGTTGGACCCGTCGCCGTGCCTTTGATTCCGTGCCGCCGAAGACGTGGCTGCTAGAATGGCGCCGATTTTTCTCGTTCCTCCGTCGTTTCGCAATGTCCGCCGAAAGACGCCGCTTCTGGAGCCTTCCGCTCGCCGCGCCGCGCTTCGCCGCGGCATGGCTCCTGTATGTCGCGATGCGCGCGCTCCTGTTGCTCCCGTACGAGCGGCAGCTCGCGATCGGCAGACGCCTCGGCCGCATCGCGTGGCACGCGATGGGCAAACGAAGACGCATCGCGGAACGCAACATCGAGCTCTGCATGCCGGAGCTGTCACCGGCGGAGCGTGCCGCGCTCGTCGAGCGGCACTTCGAGGCGCTCGGCGCGTCGCTCGCGGAGACCGCGATGGGCTGGTTCGGCCCCGTCGACGAGATCAAGCGGCGCGTGACGATCCGCGGCGAGGAGCATCTGCGCGCGGCGCTCGAGCATGGCCGCGGCGTGATCCTCTATTCCGCGCACTTCACGTCGCTCGAGTTCAATTTCCCGGCGCTGCGCCCGCTGTGCCCGCGGATCACGGGGATGTACAAGGAGCAGCGCAATCCCGTCATCAATCGAGTGATGGCGCGGGGCCGCAATCGCAACGTCGACGAGACGTTCGCGAAGGACAACGTGCGCGCGATGATCCGCAACCTCGCCGCCAATAGCGTCGTCTGGTACGCGTCGGACCAGAGCTACGGGCGCAAGGGCTCGGCGCTCGTTCCGTTCTTCGACGTGCCGGCGATGACGAATACCGCGATCTGCCGGATCGCGGCCCGCACGGACGCGGTCGTGCTGCCGTACTTCTACCGGCGGCTGCCCGGCGAGGCGCGGTACGTCGTCGATATCCTGCCCCCGCTCGACGGTTTTCCGAGCGACGATGCGGCGGCGGACGTGACCCGTTTGAACCGTCTGCTCGAGGACTACATCCGGCTCTGCCCCGAGCAATACCTGTGGATCCATCAGCGCTTCAAAGGACGCCCTGCGCCCTACCCGGACGTCTACGCGACGGTCCGCCGGCCGGCATGAGCGCGCGCACGCCCGAAAAGACCGACGCGGCCGTCGCGCCGAGCAAGCCTCACGCGGAATCGGGCGACGACCTTTCGCTCGGCCGCTTCCGTGCGCCGCGCTACTGGCCGACGTGGGTCGCGCTCGGGTTTCTCAAGGTCGCGGCGAAGCTGCCGTTTCGCGTTCAGCTCGCGCTCGGCCGCGCGCTCGGCTCGGCGCTCGCGGCGCTGATGCGGCGTCGCCGCCGGGTCGTCGAGATCAACCTCGCGACGTGCTTCCCCGAGCTCACGGCCGCGGAGCGCGCCGCGCTCGCACGCCGCCACTTCCACGCGATCGGCATCTCGTTCGTCGAGATGGGCATCGGCTGGTTCAGCTCGCCCGCGCGCCTGCGCGAGCTCGTCCGAATCGACGGCATCGAGCATCTGGAGCGTGCCCGCGCGGAGCGCCGCGGCGTGCTCCTCGTCAGCGCGCATTTCACGCCGCTCGAGGTCGGCTTCGGCGTCCTCGTCGATGCGTGGCCCGGCATCAGCTGCATGTACCACACGCAGCGCAACCCGATGATGGACGTGCTGATCCGCCGCGGCCGCAGCCGCTACGTCGACGAGCAGCTCCCGCGCGACAACGTGCGCGGGCTCGTGAAGGCGCTGAAGCGCGGCCGCGTCGTCGTGTACCTGCCCGATCAGACGTATGTCGGCAACCAGAGCGAGCTCCTGCCCTTCTTCGGCGAGCCCGCGATGACGAACATCGCGATGACGAAGCTCGCGCAGATCGGCGACGCGCTCGTCGTGCCCTATTTCTTCCGGCGCCTGCCCGGCACCGCCGGCTACGAGGTGACGATCCTGCCGCCGCTCGAGGGCGTCCCGAGCGACGATCCGGCGCGCGATACCCTCAAGTGGGTCGAGCTGCTCGAGGCGCAGATCCGCAAGGCGCCGGAGCAGTACCTGTGGATCTACAAGAAGTTCAAGGGCCGCCCCGCTCCGCTGCCGGACCTCTATCGCGGGCTGTGACGGAAGCGGCGCCGCGTTCGGCTAGCGGCCGTGGTAGCCCGCCTCGAGCTCGCGCCAGCCGCGCTCGTCGAACTCGCCGCCGGTCTCGAGCGCGACCTTCCTGAGCGAGCGCTCGAGGCGCGCGAGCCCCGCGGCGCGCCACGATCCAGGCGGGCGAAGCCGCGCGTTGTCGAAGTCGACGAGGAACGTGCGCCCGCTCGAGTCGAGCAGGATGTTGTGCGCGGTCAGGTCCGGATGATGCACGCCGTGGTCGTGGAACGCGCGCACCATCCGGCCGATCTCCCGCCACAGCCCGTCGAGGGGACGGCCCTCGTCGAGGAACGCGGACAGCGGGCGCGTATCAGGCAGGTAGCGCGTCACGATATCGGCCTGGTACACGAGGCCGCTGCGCACGACGCGCGCCGCGACGGGCCGCGGCGCCGGCAGCCCGAGATCGGCGAGCCGCGCGAGGAGCCGCCATTCACGAAACGAGCGCGCGCGATCGAGCCCCATCCACACGTAATGGTCGTCCACGAAGCGCGCGATCGCGCCGCCGCGATGGTAGTGACGCAGCACCCAGCGTTCGTCGCCGCGGTCGACCACGCGCACGCCGCCGCGCCCGGTGCGCTCGTCGAGCCGCCGCGTCTCGCGCTCGACGAAGGCGCCGTCGAAGAGGCAGAGCACGCCCTGCTCGGGGATCGCCGCGTCGTGAACGACGATCGCACCGTCGGTCCGAACGATCCGCTCCTCGGTCATGATTCGCCGATCCGTCGAGTCATCGATGATCCTGTCGGTTCGCCGAGGCCGCGGCGCCTCGCGCATCGCTCGGGCGAGGCCCGGCGATCGCGGCGAGCGTCGCCGCGAGCACCGTGTCGACGCCGATGTCCTTGAGGCAGCGCAGATGGCCGAGCGGACAGGTCCGCTCGAAGCACGGGCTGCAGTCGAGGCCGAGACGCACGACGGTCTTCGCCGTCGTCATCGGCGGCGTGAAGTCCGGGCTCGACGATCCGTAGATCGCGACGACGTGCGTCCCGACCGCCGCGGCGACGTGCATCAGGCCCGAGTCGTTCGTGACGGCGACCGCGGCCGCGGCGAGCACGTCGACCGCGTCCTCGAGGCGCGTTTCGCCGCAGAGGTTCCGGACTCGGCCGGGCGCGGCGCGCTCGATCGCGTCGCCGAGCTCGCGCTCCTTCGCGGAGCCCAGGACCCAGACGCCGAGCCCCGCCGCGGCGAGGCGCGCCGCGAGCTCCGCGAAGTGCTCGATCGGCCAGCGTTTCGCGGGGCCGTACTCGGCGCCCGGCATCAGCGCGACGGCGGGCACCTCGTTCGCGAGCCCGAAGCGCGCGGCGAGCGCCGCGAAATTCTCGGGCCGCGGCGCCAGCGCGGGCGCGGGCAGCGTCTCCGGCAGCGGCTCCCCGCGCTCGAGGCCGAGCGCGACGAAGCGCTTGACGGTCTGGTCGAGCGCGCCGGCGTCGAACGGCCGCATGTCGTTCACGAGCCCGTAGCGTGCCTCGCCGCGGAAGCCCGTCCGCACCGGCACGCGCGCGAAGAACGGCACGAGCGCGGCCTTGAAGGAGCGAGGCAGCACGATCGCGCGCTCGTAGCCTTCGCTCGCGAGGCGGCGGCCGAGCGCGAGCCGCTTGCCGAGCGCGAGCTCGCCGTGCGCGACCGCGAGCTCGATCCCGCGTGTCACCTCGGGCATGCGCTCGAGCAGCGGCAGCGACCACGCGGGCGCGACGACGTCGATCACCGGGCGCGACAAGCGCTCGTCGAGCAGCTTGTACAGCGCCTGTGCGAGCACCATGTCGCCGACCCACGAAGGACCGACGACGAGCAGCTTGCGTCGATCGCTCACGAATCCTTGCCGAGCGCGTCCAGATAGGCCGGGACGCCGGTGTCGACGTCGAGGAACTCGTGCGGGTACCCCGCACCGCGCAGCGCACCGAGATCCGCTTCCGTGAAGCTCTGATAGCTCGACTTCAGGTCGTCCGGGAACGGGACGTAGCGGATCGTGCCGCGGCCGTGCCAGCGGATCACCGCGCGCGCGACGTCGTTGAAGCTCGCGCTCCTGCCCGTGCCGACGTTGAAGATGCCGGAGACCTCCGGATGGTCGAGCAGCCAGAGGTTCACGCGCACGACGTCGTCGACGTGCACGAAATCCCGGCGCTGCTCGCCGGCGGCGTAACCGTCGTACGCGTCGAAGAGCTTCGCCTCGCCGCTCTCCGCGACCTGCCGATGCAGGTGATAGACGATGCTCGCCATGCGCCCCTTGTGCGCTTCGCCCGGGCCGTAGACGTTGAAGTAGCGGAGCCCCGCGATCTGCGACCGGGCGCCCGCGAGACGCCGCCGCACGTAGCGATCGAACAGGAGCTTCGAGTACCCGTAGACGTTGAGCGGCCGCTCCGCCGACGCGTCGTGCTCGACGAACGTGCGGCTCTTGCCGTACACGGACGCGGAGGACGCATAGATCAGCGGCACGTTGCCCGCGAGGCAGTACTCGAGAAGGTCGACGGAGTAGCGGTAGTTGACGTCGAGCATGTAGCGGCCGTCCCACTCCGTCGTGACCGCGCACGCGCCCTGATGCAGCACGGCGCGCGGCTTCACCGCCAGGCGCTCGAGCCGCTCGAGCGCCGCGTCGCGATCCCAGTAGTCCGCGATGTCGCTGCCGACGAGATTGCGGAACTTGCGTCCGTCCGTCAGATCGTCGACGACGACGACGCTCTCGCCGCGCGCGCAGAGCGCACGCACGATGTTGCTGCCGATGAACCCCGCGCCGCCGGTGACGACGATCACGGCGCCGTCAGTCCCTGATCAGCCGGTAGCTCGCGCTGCAGTAAGGGCACTTCGCCTCGCCGGTCGCCTCGATCGGGAGATAGACCTTCGGATGCGAGTTCCACAGGTACATCTCGGGCAGCGGACAGTGCAGCGGCAGATCGTCGGGCGTCACCGTGTACGTCCACTCCGCGTTCGGGGTCTTCAGGTTCTCGTCGACTCTGCCGTGCCGTTCTCGCACCGCCGCTCTCCGTCGCTTCCGGGAAAGCGCGGATTATACGGAAGCCGGCGCGGCGTCGCCGCCGAAGACCTCGTCCCAGCACGCAATCACGAACGCCCGGACGTCGGCGAGCTCGGTTGCGTCGACGACCCGCCCCCGCTCGTCGAGCGCGAGGGCGTGCACCCGCTGGCGGAGCGCGAGATACGCGGCCTTGAGGCGCTCGGCGCGGTCGGGATCCAGGAGCCCCGCCGCCGCGAGGCCCTCGATCTGCCGGATGTTGTCCGGATGCTCGACGAGCTCCGGGTGCTCGGGGGCGTGGCGCAGCACGAGGTAGTCGACGAGAAACTCGATGTCGGCGATCCCGCCCGCGTCCTGCTTCAGATCGAAGCGGCCGGGACCGCCGAGCGTGAGCTCCGTGCGCATTCGCGCGCGCATCTTCGCGATCTCGTCCTTCAGCCTGTCGCGCGCGACGTGATGGACCAGGATCTCGCGCCGCTCGGCCTCGAACGCGGCCCGGATCGAGCGGGAGCCGGCGAGCGGGCGGCTTCTCAAGAGCGCCTGGTGCTCGTAGACCCACGCCTCGGTGCGCTGATAGCGGCGGAAGTTGTCGAGGCTCGCGACCATGAGCCCGGCGCGGCCGCTCGGCCGGAGGCGCGTGTCGACCTCGTAGAGCCGCCCGGAGCTCGTCTGGATCGTCAGGAAATGGATCAGGCGCTGCACGAGCCGCGAGAAGAACCGCGCGTTGTCGAGGACGGCGGGACCGGTCGTCTCCTGATGGCTGCCGGAGGAGTCGTGCAGGAACACGAGATCGAGGTCGGAGCTGTAGCCGAGCTCGAGCCCGCCGAGCTTGCCGTAGCCGATCACCGCGAAGCCCGCTTCCTTGAGCGCGGGCGGCTCGCCGTACATCGGCACGCCGTGCTTCGCGACGAGCTCGGCCCACGCCGTCTCGAGCGCGAACTCGAGGACGAGCTCCGCGATGTCGGTCAGGCGGTCGCTGACCTTCATCAGCGGCAGGCGGCCGAGGCGGTCCGCGATCGCGACGCGGAACACGGCCGTCCGCTGGAACTCCCGCATCGCCTCGAGGCGTGCCTCGACGTCCTGTCCCGCGCGCGCGACGCGGGTCTCGAACATCTCCGCGAGCTCCTCGCGCGTCGGCGGATGCTCGAGGATCCGCGCATCGAGCAGCTCGTCGAGCAGGAGCGGATGCTCCGCGATCCATCGCGCAAGCATCGCGCTCTGCGCCGCGAGCGACACGAGCCGCTCGAGCGCCGGCGCGTTCTCGTTCAGCAGCGCTAGATAGGCGCTACGCCGGCACACCGCCTGGTACACGGAGAGCACGCGCCGCAGCGTCTCCTCCGGGGCCGGCTGCTTCGCGAGCGGCTCGATCGTGCCGATCACGACCGCGGCGAGCCGACGGCGGCTCTGCTCGTCCATCCGCTGGTAGAGGCCGCCGGTCCTGAGCGCCTCGAGCTCGTGCGCGACGGCGTCGTTCCCCTCGAGCGGCGTGCCGGCGAGGATCGCGCGGATGTCGCCGGCCTCCCACGCCTGCTGAGCCGAGGCACCGTCGTCGGCGCCGCGGCGCGTGCCCCGCCCGTCCCACGCGATGCGCTCGAACTCGCGCTCGACGGCTGCGCGATGCGCGGCGAGACGCTCGGCGAACGCGGCCCAGTCGGGCTCGCCGAGCGCATAGGCGAGGCGCGCGCGGGCCTCCGCGTCGGCGGGAAGGAGATGCGTCTGCCGGTCGTCCATCGCCTGGATGCGGTTCTCGACGGTGCGGAGGTACCGGTACGCCGCGCCGAGCCGCTCGACGGCGGCACGCCCGAGCTCGCGCTCCGTCGCGAGCAGGGGGAGCGCGGCGAGCAGCGAAGGCGTGCGCAGCCTCGCGTCCCGGCCGCCCCGCACGAGCTGGAAGGCCTGCACGACGAACTCGATCTCGCGGATGCCGCCCGGACCGAGCTTCACGTGGTCGACCATCTCCTTGCGCGCGACCTCCTGCTCGATCAGCCGCTTCATCTGCCGGAGCGCGTCGAACACGCCGTAGTCGAGATAGCGGCGGTAGACATAGGGCGTCAGGATCTCGTCGAACACGGACGATGCGTGTGCCTCGCCCGTCACGAGCCGCGCCTTCACGTATGCATAGCGCTCCCAGTCGCGCGCATGCTGGACGAGGTACGCCTCGAACGCCGTGAGGCCGACGACGAGCGGACCGCTCTGGCCGAACGGCCGCAGGCGCGTGTCGACGCGGAGCGCGAAGCCGTCGTCGGTCGTCTGATCGAGCAGCCGGATCAGCGTCTGCGCGAGCCGGCGGTAATACTCCGCCGGCTCCTCGGCGTCGCGGCCGTCGAGGCGCACGCCGTCCGGATGCAGGAACACGAGGTCGACGTCGGACGAGAAATTGAGCTCGCGTCCGCCGAGCTTGCCCATCGCGAGCACGAGGAGCGGCGCGGGCACGCCGTGCTCGTCGACGGGCCGGCCGAAGCGCGGCTCGAGCCGCTCGGCCGCGTGCGCGAGCGCGGCGCGGATCAGCACGTCCGCGAGCGTCGAGAGGTCGACGAGGCTCTGCTCGATCGTGCTCGAGCCCGCGAGATCGCGCCACGCGAGGCGCGCCATCTCGACGTTTCGGACCCGACGGAGGCGCGCCATCGCGTCCGCGTCGGCGAGGCCCGCGAGATCGAGACCGGCCGCGAGCGCGCCCTCGTCGAGCGGCGAGTCATCCGCGAGCCGGTCGACGAGCGCAGCCCCGTGGCGCTCGAGCACGGCGACCACGAAGTCGCTGATCGTCGTGACCTTCGCGGCTTCGTTGGCGAGCGCGCCGGGCAGCTCGACCGGCACGTTCGCCAGCCGCTCGGCGACGCGGCGGAAACGGTCAGCGAGCGCGTCCGACAGGTCCGCCGGTGCGAAGAGCTTCAACTCGCACCTCGAGCGCGCGGGCGACGTGCGGCCGTCGGGCTAGCGCGCGCGCCGAAAGCCGTACTCGAGCGTGAAGAATTCGGCGCCGAGCTGGGCGAGGGGCTCGCGGAGCTTCGCGAGCTCTTCTGCCGGCCCGTGGATCTCGAGCCGCTCGACATCGGCGATCGTGAGCGCCTCCTGGAGGAGCGCGCCGATGTTGTCGACGTGGGCGAGCAGACCCTCCGCGTCCTCGTACCCTTCGCGGCAATGGACGCGGTCCCCGTTGAACGTGAAGCCGTAGTAGAGGCACTTCGGCTCGGTGCGCGTCTTCTCGACGAACTGCTCGCAGAGCTTCTTGAACGCGTCGAGTTGCCCCGCGTGGACTTTGAAATAAGGCACGATCGTGCAGCACTTGTCTTCGGTTGCCATCGATTTCTCCGAGCCGGCAGAATCGTCCTGGCGCTCCGCTGAAGCTTCTCGTCGCGCGGTCGAGGCCGGAACCTGGGGCGCCGGCGCTAAGGCGATCTTTTCGTCGGACAGGCTCCTGGCCGAATGTTAGCGGGAAACGGCCGCGCGGGCACTCGCCGGCCGTCGGAACCGCTCGGAGGAAACCCATGGCGAAGGTGATCCACACGATGGTCCGCGTGCGGGACCTCGACAAGTCGCTCGACTTCTACGCGAAGGCGTTCGGGCTCGAGGTCGCCGACCGTTTCGACTTCGACGATTTCACGCTCGTCTACCTGCGCAACGCCGAGAACGATTTCGAGATCGAGCTCACGCTGAACAAGGGCCGGGACACGCCGTACACGCACGGCGACGGCTACGGCCACATCGCGGTCTGCGTCGACGACCTCGCGGGCGAGCACGCGCGACTCGAGGCGCTCGGCTTCGCGCCGACGCCCGTAAAGGAGATGCGGCACGGCGGCGACGTGATGGCCCGCTTCTTCTTCGTGCAGGACCCGGACGGCTACAAGATCGAGGTCCTCGAACGCTACGGACGCTACCGGTAGCGGACACGGCTTCGGCCGGACGCGGTGATGCAACGCCTCGTCCCTCCATCGCCGGTCATCGGCCTCTGCGCCTATCTCGCCGCGGCGATCGCGATCGGCGCGCTCGTCTCGTTTCCCGTGTACGCCGCGCTGCAACCGGTCGCCGGTCCCGAGTTCGACTCGGTGCTCCATCGCGTGACCGCGTTGACGCTGCTGCTCCTGCTGCCGCTCTACCTTGCGAGCGGACGTGCCCCGCCGGCGCCGGCACGCGGCATCGCGTGGGACGCGCGACCGGTCCGCGGGCTCGCGACGCGGGAGACGCTCGGTTTCGGCTGCAGCACGCCCGAGTTTCGCCGCGGTCTCGTGCGGGGCTTCGCGCTCGGCACGCTGGTCGTAGCGCCGCTGATCGCCGTGTTCCTGCTGCTCGGCGTTCGAGTGCCCGCCGAAGGCAACCCGTCCGTGCCGGAGATCGCCGCGTACGCCGGGTACGCGCTGATCGCGGCGCTGATCATCGGGCTGATCGAGGAGAGCTACTTCCGCGGCGCGTTGCTGGCGCCGCTCGATCGCCTACGCCCGTGGCTCGCGATTTCGATCGTCGGCGTCGTCTACGCGGCCGTGCACTTCGTCGGCGCGCCGCTGCCCGCCGACGACGTCGGGTGGACGAGCGGGCTCGCGAGCATCGCGCGCAGCGAGTTTCCGCTCGACGCGTTCTTCGCGTTGCTCGCGGCCGGGATCTTCCTCGGCGCGCTGCGGCTTCGTTGCGGGCACATCGGCGTCTGCGCGGGCTTCCACGCCGGCTGGGTGTGGCTCATGAAGCTGAACCAGGAGTACACCGACATCGTGCCGGGCAGCGAGTGGCGGTTCCTCGAGGGGTCGTTCGGCGGAACGATGGGAACGCTCGGGCTCGCATGGATCGTCTTGCTCGGCATCGGCTGGTACGTGCTCGAGCACGCGCGGAGCTCGCGCGACGGCAAGCGCGGATGAGCGCGGCGGCGAGGCGCTCCGCGCCGCGTGGCACGGCAACTGCTTCACCACCGCCGTTCGATTCGCCCCACCCGAGGACCCTCCGATCGCCGCCATCCCGCAGCTCCGCCGGCCGGATCGAGCCGGCCCCGCCCCGGTGCGTCCGCGCGACGCCGGCCTGCGCTATGTGAACGGCGACGAGCCGGGCCTCACGCGTCGCCGCTGCGGGCGCGGCTTCGCTTATTTCGACGACGCGGGCCGGCCGGTGCGGGACAGGGCCGAAAGACGCCGCGTCGCCGCGCTCGCCGTGCCGCCCGCGTGGACCGACGTCTGGCTCTGCTGCGATCCCCGCGGCCACATCCAGGCCACCGGACGGGACGAGAAGGGCCGCAAGCAGTACATCTACCATCCTGAGTGGCGCGAGCAGCGCGAGCACTCGAAGTACACGCGGCTCGCCGAGTTCGCGCGCGTGCTCGGGCGCATTCGCCGCCGGATCGAGCAGGACCTCGCGGTCGCGACGCACGACGAGCCGGCCGTGCTCGCCGCGGCGGCGCAGCTCCTCGACCTCACCGGCATCCGCGTCGGGAACCGGAGCTACTTCGAGGAGAACGGCACCGTCGGCCTGACGACGCTGCAGAGCCGGCACGCGACGATCAAAGGCGACCGGATCGGGCTCAAGTTCAAGGCGAAATCCGGCAAGCTCGTCGAGATGCGGCTCAACGACCGGAGGCTCGCGCGCATCCTGCTGCGCTGCGAGGAGCTGCCGGGACAGCGGCTTTTCCGCTACCGCTGCGCGGAGACGGTGCGGGAGGTCGACTCCGCGCGCTTCAACGACTACCTGCGCGAGATCGGCGGCGCCGACATCACGGCCAAGGACTTTCGCACGTGGATCGGCACGGTGACCGTCGTCGAGACGTGGATCGCCGCGCGTGACCGGATGCTCACGATCAAGGAGGCGACGACCGCCGCCGCGAAGCGCCTCGCGAACACGCCGGCGATCACGCGGCGGAGCTACATTCATCCGAGGATCCTCGAGATCGCGACGAGCCGCGCGCCGACCGAGCTCGAGCTGCGCTCTGCGCGGCGCGCCGGCGTCCGCCTGACCGGGGCGGAGCTCCTTTGCGCGCGTCTGCTCCAGGACGGCACTCAAGCCGCGCGCGACGCGGCCTGACGACGACGCCGGTCGGCGCGAACACCAGCCGAGCGCGGCAAGCCGAGGCGTGATTTCCACGCTTGCGCTCGGTGCGCACTTCGAGTATTGATGTCGCGCCTGATCAGCGCCGACTTTCCGCGCAACTGCGCGCCCATTGCACGCGCGGCGGGCTTTGTTTGGTAAGGAGCGATCGGTCGGGCGCACTCGATCGTTCGGGACGCCCACCCGCCGGAGCACTCACTCACCCGTGTCCGTAGTCGAGCTCGTCCTGCTTTGCACAGGCGGCTTCGTCGCCGTCGGCGTGCTTGCGGTCGGCGCAAGTCGCCGCGCGGGCACGAGCGCCTTCGTCTACGCGGCGACGCTCGGTCTGTCGCTCGTCGCGTTCGTCGCATCACTCGCCCACCTGGTCTCCGGGCCCGAGAACGTCTCGTCCGTCGTCCTGCCGCTCGGCTTGCCGTGGCTCGGCGCACACTTCCGGGTCGACGCGCTCGCCGCGTTCTTCCTCGCGGTCGTCAATCTCGGCGCGGCCGCGGGGAGCCTCTACGCGGTCGGCTACGGCCGGCACGAGGAGGCGCCGGGACGGGTTCTGCCCGCCTTCGCGCTCTTCGTCGGCGCGATGAATCTCGTCGTCGTCGCGGACGACGCGTTCACCTTCCTGCTCTCGTGGGAGCTGATGTCGCTCGCGTCCTGGGCGCTCGTGCTCGCGCATCACGAGAACGCCGAGAACGCCCGCGCGGGCTTCGTGTATCTCGTGATGGCGAGCTTCGGCACGCTCGCGCTGCTCCTCGGCTTCGGGCTCCTCGCGGGCGCCGAAGGCGACTACGCGTTCGACGCGATCCGGGCCGCCGCGCACGAGCCGTTGACGGCGGGTCTCGCGCTCGCGCTCGTGCTGCTCGGCGCAGGCTCGAAGTCCGGCCTCGTGCCGCTGCACGCGTGGCTGCCGCTCGCGCACCCCGCCGCTCCGAGTCACGTTTCGGCGCTGATGAGCGGCGTGATGACGAAGGTCGCGATCTACGGCTTCGTCCGCATCGTGTTCGATCTGATCGGCGAGCCGGCGGCCTGGCAGAGCATGGTCGTGCTCGCCGTGGGCGGCGCGACCGCGGTGCTCGGCGTGCTGTACGCGCTGCTGCAGCGCGACCTGAAGCGGCTCCTCGCGTACAGCACCGTCGAGAACGTCGGCATCGTCTACATGGGCTTAGGCCTCGCGCTCGCGTTCGCGGCGAACGGCTTCGACACCGCGGCCGCGCTCGCGCTGACGGCCGCGCTCTTTCACGTGCTGAACCACTCGCTCTTCAAGAGCCTGCTGTTCTTCGGCGCCGGGGCCGTGCTCACGGCGACCGGCGAGCGGAACATGGAGAAGCTCGGCGGCCTGATCCGGCGCATGCCGGTCACGAGCCTCGTGTTCCTCGTTGGGTGCGTCGCGATCTCCGCGCTGCCGCCTCTGAACGGCTTCGTGTCCGAATGGCTGACATTCCAGGCCGTGCTGCAGAGCCCGGACCTGCCGCAATGGGGCCTGAAGCTGATGGTGCCCGCGATCGGCGGGCTGCTCGCGCTCGCCGCCGCGCTCGCGGCGGCGTGCTTCGTCCGCGCGTACGGCATCACGTTCCTGGGCCGGCCCCGCTCGCCGGTCGCCGTCACCGCACCGGAGGTCGAGCGCTGGTCGCTCGCTGCGATGATCGGGCTCGCGGCGCTCTGCGTGCTCGCGGGCATCCTGCCCGGTACGGTCATCGACCTCGTGTCGCCGATCACGCTCGGCCTGCTCGACGCGCGCTTGCCGGCCCAGTCGGACATTGCGTGGCGCTCGATCGTGCCGGTCGCCGAGGGCGAGAGCTCGTACAACGGCCTGCTCGTGTTCGTGTTCATCGCGATCTCGGCGCCGCTCGCGGCCGCCGTGATCAAGCGCTTCGCGTCGAACGCCGTGCGGCGCGGGCCGGCATGGGACTGCGGATTCCCCGATCCGAGCCCGATCACGCAGTACTCGGCGGGCAGCTTCGAGCAGCCGATCCGCCGCGTCTTCGGCACGACGCTCTTCGCCGCGACGGAGCGCGTCGACATGCCGAAGCCGGGAGACCTGCGCCCGGCCCGGTTCGAGGTCACGGTCCGCGACCTGATCTGGGAGACGCTCTATGCGCCGCTCGCGCGCGCCGTCGGCGTCGCCGCGGACCGGCTGAACAAGATGCAGTTCCTGACAATTCGCCGATATCTGAGCCTCGTGTTCCTGTCGCTCGTCGGCCTGCTGCTGGTGGTCGCGCTATGGCAGGCCTGATCGACTGGCTCGTGCAAGGGCTGCAGATGGCGCTCGTGCTGCTCGCGGCGCCGCTCTTCACGGGCTTCGTCCGCAAGGTCAAGGCGCGGCTCCAGCGGCGGCGCGGCCCGTCCGTGTGGCAGCCGTATCGCGACCTCGTGAAGCTGCTCCGCAAGGAGGTCGTGCTCGCGGAGAGCGCGTCGTGGCTGTTCCGCGCCGCGCCTTACCTGATCTTCGCCGCGACGTGGGTCGCGGCGGCGCTCGTGCCGACGTTCGCCGCGGGGCTCCTCTTCAACTGGACGGCCGACCTGATCGCGATCGCGGCGCTCCTCGGCACCGCGCGGTTCTTCCTTGCGCTCGCCGGCATGGACGTCGGCACGAGCTTCGGCGGCATCGGCTCGAGCCGCGAGGTCATGATCGCGTCGCTCGCGGAGCCCGCGATGCTGCTCATGGTGTTCACGCTCGCGCTCGTCGCGGGCTCGACGCAGCTCTCGACGATCGCGCTGGTCCTCTCCGACCCCGGCATCGGGCTTCGCGTCTCGCTCGCGATGGCCCTCGTGGCGCTGACGATGGTCGCGATCGCCGAGAACGGGCGGATCCCGGTCGACAACCCGGCGACGCATCTCGAGCTCACGATGGTCCACGAGGCGATGGTGCTCGAGTACTCGGGCCGTCACCTCGCGATGATCGAGCTCGCGACTTACCTGAAGCTCCTCTTGTACGCGTCGCTGATCGTCTGCCTGTTCCTGCCGTGGGGGATCGCGGCGCCCGGCACGGGTATCGGCGCGTACGTCGTCGCCGCCGTGGGCTATGCGGCCAAGCTCGCGCTCGTCGGCGTGCTGCTCGCGCTGTTCGAAACCGCGATCGCGAAGATGCGGGTCTTCCGCGTGCCCGAGTTCCTCGGCGCCGCGGTGATGCTCGGCCTGCTCGGCACGCTGCTCCTGTTCGTGTCGAGGACGTTCTGATGGGCAATTTCGAGCTCGACGTCGCGCATCTGCTCGCGGGCGGTCTCGTGCTGCTCAGCCTCGTGCAGCTCTATCAGGACCGGCTGTCCGCGCTGATCAACGTGTTCGCATTGCACGCGCTCGTGCTCGCGGCATCGGTCGCCTGGCAGGCGCACGTGCAGGACGCGGAGCACCTGTTCGTCACGGCGGGGATCGCCCTCGTGTTCAAGGCCGCAGTGATCCCGACGGCGCTGCACCGCATCATGAAGCAGCTCGACATTCACCGCGAGATCGAGCCCGTCGTCGGCATCGGCAAGACGATGCTCGCCGGGATCGGGCTCGTCGCGCTGTCGATGGTCCTGATGCTCAAGGTCACGGCCGACGCCGATCCGCTCGCGCGGGAGGATCTCGCGTTCGCGCTCGCCGTGATCCTGCTGGGGCTTCTGCTGATGGTCTCGCGCCGCAACGCGGTCTCGCAGGTCGTCGGCTTCATGTCGCTCGAGAACGGCCTCGTCCTCGCCGCCACCGGCGCGCGAGGCATGCCGCTCGTCGTCGAGATCAGCGTCGCGTTCTCGATCCTGATCGCGTTCATCGTGATCGGAATCTTCCTGTTCCGCATCCGCGAGCGCTTCGACACCGTCGACGTTCACGCGCTGGACAGACATCGCGGCGAGAGGGGCTGAGCGCATGGATCCGGTCGCCGCCATCCTGCTGATCCCGATCGTCGCGGCCGCGCTGCTCGCGGTGCTGCCGGGCTACGCGATCCCGGCACGGCTCAACGTCGCCGCGTCGGGCCTGACGCTCCTCGCGTCGCTTGCGCTCTTCGTCGTCGAGCGGCCTACGCCCGGCAACTATCTGCTGATCGACGACCTGAACATCTTCTTCGTCGTGCTGAACAACTTCGTCGCCTTCACGACGAGCGTGTTCAGCGCGAGCTACATCGCGCACGAGCTCGAGACGGGCCGCCTGACGCCCGCGTATCTCCGCTTCTACCACGCGATGTATCAGGTGCTGATGTTCGGCATGAACCTCGCGCTCCTCGCGAACAACATCGGCCTGATGTGGGTCGCGATCGAGCTCGCGACGTTGACGACCGTCGTCATGGTCGGCATCTACCGCACGCACCAGGCGCTCGAGGCCGCGTGGAAGTACTTCATCCTCGGCAGCGTCGGCATCGCGCTCGCGCTCTTCGGCACGATCCTCGTCTACATGGCCGCGCTGTCCGTCGTCGGCGAAGGCGTCGACGCGATGGTGTGGACGGTGCTCGCGGAGCACGCGCCGCGCCTCGACCCGGCGCTCCTGAATCTCGCGTTCGTGTTCCTGCTGCTCGGCTACGGCACGAAGGTCGGCCTCGCGCCGCTGCACGCGTGGCTCCCGGACGCGCACGCGGAGGGCCCGACGCCGATCTCGGCCGTGCTCTCCGGGCTCCTGCTGAACGTCGCGCTCTTCGCCGTGCTGCGGTTCAAGATGCTGCTCGCGGCGAACCCGGACACGATCGCGCCCGGCCCGCTGCTCGTGACGATGGGGCTCGTGTCGCTCGTCTTCGCGTCGTTCATGCTGTACCGGCGCTCGGACATCAAGCGGCTCTTCGCTTACTCGTCGATCGAGCACATGGGCATCATCGCGTTCGCGTTCGGCATGGGCGGGCCGCTCGCGAACTTCGCGGGACTGCTGCACATGGTGATGCACAGCCTGACGAAGTCTGCGATCTTCTTCGGCGTCGGCCACGTCGCGCAGATCAAGGGAACGCAGAAGCTCGCCGAGATCCGCGGGCTCACGCAGTCGCACCCGTGGCTCGGCTGGGGGCTCGTGCTCGCGGTCGTGACGATCGCGGGGCTGCCGCCGTTCGGCATCTTCATGAGCGAGTTCCTCGTCGTGACCTCGACGTTCGCGCGCGAGCCGCTGCTCGCGATTCCGCTCGTCGCCGGCATCCTCGTCGCGTTCGGCGCGTTGCTGCTCAGGCTGACGGGCATCGCGTTCGGCACGCCGGTCGGCGGGATGGGACACGCGCACGCGTCGCTGCTGCCGCTCTATGCGCACGTGGTGCTCGTGCTCGTCGCGGGCTTCTACCTGCCGCCGCCGCTCGTCGAGTGGTTCCAGAACGTCGCGAGTCTGCTCGGGTGACGCGATGACCGACGCAACGTCCTTGCTCGATCTCGTCTCCCGCGGCCGGCTCGTCGCGACGCACCGGCCGTGGCCGCGCTACGTGATCGACGAGGGCACGTGGGTCGCGCTCGGCGGCCAGCTCGCGGCGGGCCGTGCGAGCCTCGTCGGGCTCTGGGCCGAGCCGGGCGCCGTGCACGCGGCGCTCTCCGCCGACGGCGCGTTCTGCGTCGCGAGCCTCGAGTGCCGCAACGGAACCTTTCCGTCGCTCGCGCGCGTGCACGCGCCTGCGCTCCGCCTCGAGCGCGCGATCCGAGACCTCTACGGCATCGAGCCGGAGGGCTTGCCCGATCCGCGTCCGTGGCTCGTCCACTCGCGGGGATCGAGCTATCCGTTCCTGCCGGTCGAAGGCGAGAGCCTGCATCAGATTCCGGTGGGCCCGGTGCACGCCGGCATCATCGAGCCCGGGCATTTCCGCTTCACCGCGAACGGCGAGACGGTCGTCCGTCTCGAGGCGCGCCTCGGCTACGTGCACAAGGGCATCGAGAGCCTGATGGCGGGCGCGAGCGTCGAGCACGCGGCTCGGCTCGCGGGCCGGACGTCGGGCGACAGCACGGTGGGCTATGCGATCGCGTTCGCGCGTGCCGTCGAGGCGGCGATCGGCGCGGACGTTCCGGCGAGAGCGCATTGGCTGCGCGCGCTGATGGGCGAGCTCGAGCGCCTCGCGAATCACCTCGGCGACATCGGCGCGATCTGCAACGACGCGGCGTTCGCGCTGATGCACGCGCATTGCGCGATGCTGCGCGAGCGCGTGCTGCGCGCCGCGGACGAGTGCTTCGGACATCGGCTGATGCGCGACCTCGTCGTGCCGGGCGGCGTCGCGGTGGACCTCGACGCAACGAAAGCGCGTGTCCTCGTCGGGCTCGTCGACGACATCGCCGCGCGCTTCCCGGCGCTCGTCGATCTCTACGAGAGCACCGCGTCGCTGCAGGATCGGACCGTCGGCACGGGCGTCCTCGCCCCGTCGCTCGCCGAGCAGTTCGCGGCGGGCGGCTACGTAGGCCGCGCGTCCGGGCACGACTTCGACGCGCGGCGAAAGCCGGGCTATGCGCCGTACGACGCGCTCGACTTCGACGTGCCGGTGCGGAGCGACGGCGACGTGAACGCGCGCGTGTGGATTCGCATTCGCGAGGTCGAGCAGAGCCTGAAGCTCGTGCGGCACCTGATCGAGCGGATGCCTGAAGGCGCGACGCGCACGGACATCGCGGGCGCGCTCGCTGCGTCGGCGACGTCGAATGCGGAGACCGCTCCGGCTGGCGCGACGGACGACGCCACCGGCGGCAGCCCGCCGCGGCGCGAAGGCGTCGCGCTCGTCGAAGGATTCCGCGGCGACGTGCTCGTCTGGGTCGCGCTCGACGCGGACGGCACCGTCGCCCGCTGCCATCTGCGCGATCCGTCGTGGTTCCAGTGGCCGCTGCTCGAGGCGGCGATCGAGGGCAACATCGTCGCGGACTTCCCGCTCTGCAACAAATCGTTCAACTGCTCGTACTCGGGCCACGACCTCTGAGGATCGAACGTCATGCGCAAGCTGCTCCTCGAAAGCGTGATTCGGCCGCCGGTGACGCTGCCGCGGCCGGAACCGGACACGGGCGCGATGGCGGAGGTCGGCGCGGCGCTCGAGCGGGCCGCGCGCACCCGGCTCGGCCGCAGCCTCGCGATCCGCGAGGTCGACGCGGGCTCGTGCAACGGCTGCGAGCTCGAGATCCACGCGCTGAACAACCCGTACTACGACCTCGAGCGCTTCGGTCTGCGCTTCGTCGCGTCGCCGCGGCATGCCGACGTGCTGCTCGTGACGGGCCCCGTGACGAAGAACATGCGCGAGGCGCTCGAGCGCACGTATGCGGCGACGCCGGCACCGAAGTGGGTCGTCGCCGTCGGCGACTGCGCGCGCGACGGCGGCCTGTTCGCGGGAAGCCGCGCGATCGAGGGCGGCGTCGGCAGCGTCGTGCCGGTCGACCTGCACATCCCCGGCTGCCCGCCGTCGCCGCTGAAGCTGCTCGAGGGGCTGCTCGCGCTCGTCGAATCGGAGGACGCGCGCCGGCCCTAACGCGCCGGACTGCATCGTCGGAGCTCGCGATCGTCCGGTCGAGCGCGCTAGCGATTTTCGGGTTCGTCGTTCTCTTCGGATGCCGAGCCGACCTGCACGTCGCGCAGCCCGACGTCGCGCTCGAGCGCGTGCGCAGCGGCGTTGACGAACGCGTTCCGCAACAGGCCGACGAGGGCCGTGAGCATGTCGGCGTCGGGATCCTCGAGCTCTCCCGATAGCGGCAGCTCGGTCGCGACCTGATCCTGCTCCGGATTCTTCAGGATCTGCGTGCCGATCTCGACCAACGCTTCCCATGCCTTCTGGAACGGTCCTTCGGTCTGCTCGCCCGGCCGAAAAATGCGCGGGTTCTCGAGGATCGGCTTCACGTAGCCTTCGAAGCGGCCGTTCGATGCGGCGAGCTCCGTGTACATCGAGAAGGTGCCGCTCTCCGCGTCCACGTTGACGAACTCGCGAAGCCACGGGTTCACCTCGACGACGCTCGCGCCCTCGATCGTGAGGTCGACGTCGAACGTCGGCGAGGATGCGTTCGGGTTCATTCGGCCGTTCAACGTGATCGGCGCGTCGCCCATCACCGCCCCTTGCGCGCGGATCGAAGCGAACGCCGGAGTGTTCCGCTCCTCGACGTTCGTCAGATCGCGGAGCACGGCGTCGAGACGCTCCAGTGTCAGCGACTCGTCCGCGTCGATGCCCGGCGCGCGGAACGTCGCGGTGCCGTTCTGCACCTCGACGCGGTTGAACCGGAACGGGAAGAACCGCCGCACCTGCTCCGGCCAGTTCACGCCCGTGCCGAGCTGCGTCTCCTCGTCGCTCTCGCCCTGGATCAGGTTGAGAACCGGGTTTCGCATCACGAGCTCGCCGACGAGCTCGCCGTCGAGCAGCGCGCGCCACTCGAGCGAGATATCCATCAGCGGCAGCTCGAGGAAAGGCTCGGCGCCGGATCCGACCTTGACGATGGTCAGGTCATGGACCGTGTACGCACCGCGCACGAGCGCGAGGTCGACGTCCACGACCCTGCCGCTGTACTCGCCGATCTCGGCAAGCTGACGGTTCACGTACCGCTCGACGAACCACGGCATCGCGGCTCGTACGCCCAAGGCCGAGAGCACGATACCCGCGCCGATCGCCGCCGCCGTTTTCTTCTGCACGCGTGGTCCCTTGCCGCTCCTGAGCACGGTCGCTGCAAGCGGCGTGCCACGCGATAGAGGGTGGTCGACGGCTACTCCGCTCGCAGCGCGACGATCGGATTGATGGCCGCGACGCGTAGCGCCGGCCCGAGGCACCCGAGCGTCGCGGCGATGACGAGCGCCAAGGCGACGCTCGCGAGCATCAGTGGATCCGCCGGCGCCGTGTCGAACAACAGGCCGCGCAGCGCCATGCCGAATGCGACCGAGATCTGCTGCAGACCGACGTAGACGGCGAAGCCCACCCAAACCACTGCGAGCGTCGTAGCGAGGCTGCGAACGGACGGCTTGTGCTCGGCGGCTTCGGGCATCGGCGCTGCTCGGCTGTCGGTGCGCCAAGCCTAGCGCGATTCGTGGGACGAGTGGATTCCCGATCCGAGCCGGCGCGCTCCCGAGATGAGGTCGCCCCGGACACCAGAGCGCGGTGCCACGGATCAAACGCGATTGCGGCGGTTGCACCGCCTTCGCTAAGCTCGCGGCAACGATGGCATCCGCCGGTCAGACCGATCTCCCGATCCGCTGCACGTGCGGCGCGCTCCGCGGCGTGCTGCACGCGTCGAGCACGCGCGGGAATCGCTGCGTCTGTTACTGCGACGACTGCCAGTCCTTCGCGCATTTCCTCGGGCGGCCCGCCGACATTCTCGACGAGCACGGCGGAACCGAGGTGTTCCAGACCTCGCAGGCCCTCGTCGAGATCGCCGAGGGTGCCGATCGCCTCGCGTGCATGCGGCTCACGTCGAAGGGACCGTTCCGCTGGTACGCGAGCTGCTGTCGAACGCCGATCGGCAACACGATGGCGACCGGGAAGCTGCCGTTCACCGGCTTGATCCGAGCATGCCTCGACGCCGACGATGCGGCGCTCGATGCCGCGATGGGTCCGGTCCGTCAGAGAACGATGGGCCGGTTCGCGAAGGGCGACACGTCGGGTCTCGACATCCACGAGCGCTTGTCGTTCGGACTGATCGCCCGCGTGCTGCGCATCATGCTCGGCGCGAAGCTGCGCGGCGACGCCCGGCGCTCGCCGTTCTTCGATGCGCAGAGCGGAGAGCCGATTGCGGCGCCGAAGGTGTTGAGCGACGGCGAGCTGCGAGAAGTCGAGAGCGCGCGCGACCGATATTCACCTTCCGCGCGCTGACGGCCGCCTCCGCCCCGCAAAGCCGCCCTCCGCCCCGCAAATATTCGACTGCAAATACGACGACGCCCGCGATGCCGACGGCACCGCGGGCGTCGCACGTGACGACCCGGACGCTTATCGCCGCTTGAACGTGATCGGTAAGCCGCCTTGCGAGCTGCTCACGACGCCCGACAGCGTGCCGTCCGGCGTGATCTCGCCCTGGAACCTCCACGGATCGACGTTCGGGAACGTGAAGCTCATGACGTCACGTTCCAGCCGCTGGTCGGGACCGTAGTTGAAGTCCCGGAGCGGCTTGTTGATCTCGCCGAGGTTCGTGCCGATCAGCTTCGCGTTGACGGTGCCGTCTCCGTTGTCGATGAACTCGATCTCGACGTCGACGTCGATCGTGACGATCGGCGGCCGACCGACCCACCGCCCCGCGAGCTGCTTCGCGAGCTCCGGCCCCACTCGCACCGGCGCCTGCTCCGGCTCCGGCGTCGGATTCGCCCGCTCGTAGCGGCTCGTCTCCGTGTAGTTCCTGACGATCGTGTTGCCTTCATGGCAGGCGTACTCGGGCATCAGGTATTCCGGGTTGTGCCGCATCGGATAGCGCACGGTGAACTTGTCCGTGAGGATCACCGGGTCCTCGGTCGTGATCTCGTAGAGCCACGTATCGTCGTTCAGGCGGACGATCCTCTCGGTCGTCTTCATCTGATCGCTGATCGGGAAGCGATTACCCGGCGGCGAGCCGACGACGGCCAGATTGATCATCGGCGGGCCTTCCTGGTAGTTCGTCGTCTCGACGACGAGCGTCGTGCCTTCCCAGTGACCACGCGACTGCCCCATCCACTGCTTGATCTCCGGCGGAAGCTGCTCGACCGGAGTCGTCGGGATGACGCGCGCCTCGTGGATCATCTCGAGGCGAAAGATTACGTAACCCGGCGCCTGCTCGATGAAAAAGCCGCCGTTGTAGCGATACGGCATCATCGACGACGGCATGCCGCGCGTGATGCAGCGGTCCCAGCTGTCGAAATCCTCGGGACCGTCGAACGTCAGCGTCTCGCCCGGAAGGGCCCAGTCGCTGCCCATCAACGGCGCGCGGCGCCTGCCTTCGGGCGTCAGCGCGGGCAGCAGGCCGTTCGCCGGATAAACGATCAGGTTCGTCTGACGTTGGGGGATGTTCGGATCGACGAGACCGGTGCGCAGCGACAGCGCGATGTTGCCTTCGGCCAGAGCCTGCCGGCTGGTATCGGGCGTGCTGGCCCACCGCTCGATGGCCGCCTGATACTCCTCCTCGGTCAACCATTTCTTGTTCATGTCGCACGGCGGAGCGCCGAACCGATAGCTGCTCGCACACCGCTCGAGCGGGACTCGGGACGCCTGCATCATGTCCAGCTTCGCCCGAATGTCCGGCTCGCCCCAGGGCGTCATCGGATGCTTCCAGCCTTCCGGCGTCGCAATGAAGTGGTTGGCTTCGCTCGGCTCGCCGCGGATCGAGTCGTTGATCTGCGCGTGCGCCGTCGCGAGAAGAAGCGGCGCAACCCCTGCGCCGAGCACTAGAGTTCGGATCGTGGACCTGAGCGGGTGCATAGTGACTCCTGTTGTGTCGGCCGACGGTAGGAAGCCGACCCATCGCACGAAAAGGTACCGTGCCGGCCGCGCTCCGTCCACAAGCCGAGTTGCAAGTTTTCCCTAGAACGGGGCCGGCTCCGTCGAACGGCTCCGGTGCCGTCGCGGCTCGGCACGGCAGCCCCGCTTCGGGCCGCCGATCCTCGTCCGCGGCCCGGCACGTCGGTGCAGGGAATCCAGCAAAGACGCGTGCGGTCAGGGCTTCGTGCGCAGATGGCGGCTGAAGAACGGCAGCACGCGTTCCTCGAAGCGCTGCTCGATCCGGTTCACGTGATCTCCGTCGTACGTTTCGAACGTGTGCTCGATGCCGTAGCGCGTCATCGTCTCGCTCAACGTGCGGTTCGCGCCGATCAGGCCGTCCTGCTCGCCGACGTCGAGCATGATCGCCGTCATCTTGCGCAACGCGTTGACGTGCGACGGCAGCATGGCTTGCGGCGAGTTCACGGCGAAGCGCGCCGCGATCTCCGGCACGACCTCGCCGTTGCGCGTCGGGAGATCGAGATAGAACGGCGGGTTGTCCGGATTGGGCGACCAGGCCGCGGTCACGGCGAACGTGCGGAGCGCCCGACGATCGAGCTGCTCCTCGGTCTTGATCTCCTCGAGCGCCGCGGCGCGCTCGCCGCCGGGCGGAGCATACTCGTTCAGGCAGCACGCGCTCAGCGAGTACAGCGCCGAGAAGACCTCGGGCCGGTGCATGCCGATCAGCCACACGCCGTAGCCGCCCATCGAATGGCCGGCGAGGCCGCGTGCGCTGCGGTCGGGGATCGTGCGATAGTGGCTGTCGATATAAGCGACCAGATCGTCGGCGATGTAGTCCTCCCAGTAGCCAGTCGCCGCGGAGTTCGCATACATGCAGCCGCCGAACGCGTTGTAGCAGTTCGGCATGACGATAATCATCTTCTCGACCGCTCCGGAGCCCATCGCGCGATCGGCGGCACCGCGCCCGTCCCAGAACGCGTTCTCGCCGAACCAGCTCTCGTCGGTGCCCGAGTAACCGTGCAGCAGATAGAGCACCGGGTAGCGGCGATCGGTCTCCTCCGCATAACCGGGCGGCAAATAGATCGAGACCTCGGGCGAATCCGTCTCGCCGCGCAGATTGCCTTCGAGCGACTTGCCGAATACGCGGATGCGGTCGTAGCTGCCGACGGTCGACTGCGCGAACGCATTCAGCGACAGCGTCGCGGTCACCAGAAGAAGCGCTGTTTTTCCGATTATCGTTCTCATCGCCGGAACCCCCTGAATCCCATTCCTAAGCGTCGGGCCGGCAACGATTCTAGCCCAGCCCGTAACGGCGTTTGCGCGAGCTCGACCAAGGGGTACCCAGATCTACGTATGTACGGGCCGGGTGCCGCGAGCTAGAACACCTGTGCATAGCCCCCGAAGGAGAGACGCCATGACGGCGAAGCAGATGCTCTTTCGTTCCGATGCTCGCGAGAAAGTCTTGCGCGGCGCCACGAAGCTTGCGGACGCGGTCCGTATCACGCTCGGGCCGAAGTCCAAATCGGTGCTCATCCAGAAGAAGTGGGGTGCTCCGGTCGTCTGCAACGACGGTGTGACGATCGCGAAGGAGGCCGAGCTCGACGATCCCGAGGAGAATCTCGGCGCGCAGATGCTCCGGCAGGCCGCGGAGAAGACCGGCGATGCGGTCGGCGACGGCACGAGCACCGCGACGATCCTCGCTCACGCGATCTTCTCCGAAGGCGTGCGCAACGTCGCGGCGGGGGCCAGTGCGATCGACCTGAAGCGCGGTCTCGAGCAGGGGCTCGAGGCGGCGAAGAAATCGCTCGCGTCCCAGGCGAAGGCCGTCGTGGGCCGCAAGGAGAAGGCGCAGGTCGCGACGATCTCGGCGCACAACGACCCCGTGATCGGCGAGCTCGTCGCCGACGCGATGGAGAAGGTCGGCGGCGACGGCGTCATCACGGTCGAGGAGTCGAAGACGACCGAGACGACCGTCGAGATCGTCGAAGGGATGCAGTTCGACCGCGGCTATATCTCGCCGTACTTCATCACCGACGCGAACTCGATGGAGGCCGTGCTCGAGGACGCGTACGTGCTCCTCTGCGACCGCAAGATCTCGAACGTGAAGGACCTGATTCCGCTGCTCGAGCTCGTCGCGAAGGCGGGCCGGCCGATCCTCGTCGTCGCGGACGATGTCGAGGGCGACGCGCTCGCGACGCTGATCGTGAACCAGATTCGCGGCGTGCTGAAGAACGCGGCTGTGAAGGCCCCCGGCTTCGGCGACCGGCGCAAGGCGATGCTGCAGGACATCGCCGTGCTGACCGGCGCGCAGCTCGTCTCCGAGGACCTCGGTTACAAGCTCGAGGACGCGACCATCGAGCAGCTCGGCACTGCGAAACGCATCGTCATCGACAAGGAGCACACGACGATCATCGGCGGAGGCGGCAGCAAGGAGGCGATCGACGCGCGGATCCAGATGATCCGTGCGGAGCTCGAGAAGACGACGAGCGACTACGATCGCGAGAAGCTCGAGGAACGGCTCGCGAAGCTATCGGGCGGCGTCGCGGTGATCCGTGTCGGCGCGCCGACGGAATCCGAAATGAAGGCGAAGAAGGACGCGCTCGACGACGCGATCAGCTCGACGAAGGCGGCCGTCGCCGAAGGCATCGTCGCCGGGGGCGGCTTCGCGCTGCTCAAGGCGTGCCCGGCGCTCGACGCGCTCGCCGACGAGCTCGAGGGTGACGAGCGGACCGGCGTGGTGATCCTGCGACGCGCGCTCGAAGCGCCGGCCCGGCAGATCGCCGAGAACTCGGCCGCGGACGGCGGCGTCGTCGTCGATCGCATGCTGAGCAGCAAGGGCAACGTCGGCTACGATGCCGCCCGCAAGGAGTACGTCGATCTGTTCGAGGCCGGTATCGTCGACGCCGCGAAAGTCGTGCGGCTCGCGCTCGAGAACGCCGTGTCGATCGCGAGCGTGCTGCTGCTCACGGAGGCGACGATGACCGAGAAGCCGGAGCAGCACGAGTCGGCCGATTAGGCGGCGCCCCGGGGTCGCCGAACCCGGCGCGGCGGATAAACCAACCTACCAGCTCACTCCGAACGCGAGCTCGAGTATCTCGGCGAACCCGATCGGAGGGTGCGCCGTTGACAGCGAGCATTCGCACCTTATAATGCGCGGCCCGCGCAACAATCCCGCACCGTCGAACGATGTCGCGAAACGTAATTCAAGCTGGAGCACCTCGTCATCACGGCACGACGGCCGCCGATGCGTTGGTCGCTCTACTACCGCTCGACGGCAAGCTCGCCGCGGTCGATTGGTTCGGTGCGGCCGATCTCTTCGGTTGCATCGACGCGTGTGAATTCATGCACTGAGCCTTCCGAACAACTGTCGGACGGCTCGGCTAAATCAAGAGCCTTCCGGTCGCACTAGAAGCCCCGGTAGGCTCGCCTGCCGGGGCTTTTTCATGTCCGGCAGAACGATGGTTGGGTTCGCGTGCGCGCGTTCTGCGGCGCGGGTTCCGATGCCCGCCCGGCGCACTCACGCTAACCATTGCACGGTGTGTACCGAGCGAACGTACGCCCCAGCCTCCGTGGAACTAGCTCAGAGGCAGAGCACCAGATCGTGAATCTGGCGGTCGCCAGTTCGATTCCGGCGTTCCAAGCAAGGCCCTGAACGGGCTAGTGGTAAAGGCGAAAGCCTGCGGTTCGAATCCGCTGCCGGCGGGAAAGCCGCCACCACGCGTCCGTCGCCTGCCCGGGTCAGGCCTGCGCGTGCGAGAAGCCGCTGCAAAGCGGTCGTGCGCGAGAGAGCCGGATTCGTGCAGCCGCACGAACGCCGATTGCCGTAACACGCGGTCGGTCCGCTGCGCCGTCCGCGGTGCGGAATCACCCCGCTCACGCGTGCTCGCAAACGCGCGCGCGGAGGCGGAGGCGAGACGCATCGCTCGCGACGCAGCCGATTCTTCCAGTACCGGCGATCCGCGCGCGTGCGGTGGCGATGGACGCACCTTATTCCTCGTTCTCGGGCGTCGACAAGCCGCGCGAGAACTCGGAACGAAAAGCCCGTCCTCGGACGGAACGACAACGACACGAAGGAGAACGCACCATGTTGCTCATCCGAAAGTTCATCGTGCGCAAGCACGAGCGCGGTCTCCTGCACAAGGACGGCGACTTCGTCCGGTTCTTGGCACCGGGGACCTATCGGTTCGTCGACCCGCTCGGCCGCTACGCGGTCGAGCGCTTCGAGCTGACTCGTCCGGCGTTCGAGCACCGGCTCGTCGACTACCTGATCGAGGCCGAGCGCGACGAGGTCGAGCGTCTGTTCGAGGTCGTCGTCACCGGCGCCTCCGAGGTCGCGGTCGTGTACCACAACGATCGCGTCGCGGCGGTGCTCGGCCCGGCCGAGCGCAGGCTCTACTGGAAGGGCATCGTCTCGATCCGGGTGGAGCGTTTCGAGCTCGAGGCGACTCCGCGCGTCGATCCGCGCATCGCGCGGCGTCTGCTCGGGAGCGGTGATGTGCGCGTGACCGACGTCGCCGCTCATGCGGTATACGCTCGCGTCGTGCCGGACGGGCACGTGGGTCTGCTCTACGTGGACGGCGAGCTCGTCGAGACGTTGCCGGCAGGCTTGCACGCGTTCTGGCGGTTCGAGCGAAGCGTGAACGTCGAGCTCGTCGACCTGCGCGTCAAGACGCTCGAGGTCCAGGGTCAGGAGATCCTGACGAAGGACAAGGTTGCGTTGCGCATCAACGTGACGGCGACCTACCGGTTCGTCGACGCTGCAACGGCCGTGCGCGCGGTCAAGGACCCGCTGGATCACCTGTACAAGGAGATCCAGTTCGGTCTGCGCGCCGCCGTCGGCACGCGGACGCTCGACGCGTTGCTCGAGGACAAGACCGCGATCGACCGCGAGGTCGCCGCGCGTCTCGGGGAGCGTTTCGCCGAGATCGGTCTTGCCGTCGTGAGCGTCGGCGTCAAGGACATCATCCTGCCGGGCGACATGAAGGAGCTGCTCGGCAAGGTGGTGGAGGCCGAGAAGGCCGCGCAGGCCAACGTGATCCGTCGCCGCGAGGAGACGAACGCGACGCGCTCGCTGCTCAACACCGCGAAGGTGATGGAGAACAACGCGGTCGCGCTGCGTCTCAAGGAGCTCGAGACGCTCGAGAAGGTGACGGAGAAGATCGGGACGCTGTCCGTGTACGGTGGTCTCGACGCGGTGCTGAACGGGCTCGTGCGGTTGAAGCAGTGAGCTCGGCACCGGGAGGGGGAAGGTGGTGCCTTCCCCCTTCTTTTTTTGCCTCGCTGCCGCTGACCTGTTGCGGCAGCTGCTTTAGCGATCCGGCGAGCGAGTGTCGAGCGCCGGGCCCGACCTCGAGTACGCCACGCCGGTCGGCTATAGGGAACGGCAAACGCGGATCGAAATCACTCCCGAGCGCGGGACAAGCTCGCAGAGCTCACGCTTCTCAAGGGACCTGCAATTCTCGTCATTTAGCCCAATTTTTCAGGCTGTTGCGCATCTCGATATAGACATAATTACAGCTATTTCCGTCGCGTCCAAGGTGCCTCGATGACCAGCGCTTCCGCCGCCGCGCCCTACGACCGCCATGCATCGATCGACGAGCTCGACCGCGCGATCGTGCGACTCGCCGCCCGCATCAACGCCGCCACGTACGATCTCCT
>Ga0182741_1000264_pt1 | contig 81070 bp, 77 predicted proteins | sample eDN5th37CBELigOP_FD_128874 | JGI IMG/M metagenome (GOLD analysis project Ga0182741, IMG submission 128874) | Enriched Organic Plus compost microbial communities from Emeryville, California, USA - eDNA 5th pass 37_C BE-Lig OP (version 2) (version 2) ...
CCTCAAGCGCGACCTTGGCCTTGAACTCGGCCGTAAACCGTCTGCGTGTCTTCATGCTGGATCGTCCTTTTCATCGGTCGATCCACCTTATGCCCCTGTCTCAGAAACCGGCACCACCTCACCTTACGCCTTCGCAGAAATCATTCTGGAAGAGGTTGGACTACATGAAGCGTCAGAGTCGGCCATGGATAATATGGCAGAAGCTCTGGAAGATGCCGCCCGTATGCTGCGGCGGCTAAGCTATGACTTTCACGGGGTGAAGGATGCCGTCCCCTTGGTATGCGATAAGGATGATGCCGCCTGGGTATTCGATAAGGATGACGGTTCTACCCGCTACGTCCTGCCGGTGATCGAACAGAAGGAGGCCGCATAATGGCGAACGCAGATACCAAGAACCCCTTTGAAGGCTTCACTTTCTGGTTTGGTCCTAATGCCGGCAACCAGCATGGAACTGTCGAACGCGGTGCTATTGCCTTCAATGGCGATCCGGTAGCGATCTACAAGCACAACCTGAATACTAATCTTGTTTCCGTCGCCACTATCGACGGCAAGACCAAGACCACCCAAGCAGGCGGCTTGCGGGCCGAACAGGTCGCAGAAATGTTGCTTCGCGAACTGATGGCAGAGGCGAAAAAAGCCGTCTGATCCACCACGACGACCGAGGCCCCGGCGCACCCGCGACCGGGGCTTTCTCATGGCATGACGTAACGTCAATTCGGTGCCAGAATTGGTGCCAGAATCGGTGCCGGAACCTCTTGTAACTAATTGATTTTACTTTGATAATCGAAAATTCAATCCTCTCTCGCAGCACCATCCCATTCCCTCAGACCCAGAAAGTTCCTGCATTGCAGGGCCTGCCGGTGCGGTCGATGCGCGCCGGGCCGCAGTTACCGGGTCATTCCCGCAAGCCTGCCGACGCTGTGGCGCGGTTGCCGACAGGCGGCCTGAAAGCGCAAGCGGGGCCGCCCGCAAACCCGCTTTCGAGCCGGTTCCGGGGCAGGACGCCGCCCGGAGCTCTGCAACGACCTCTGCGGCAGGAAGCGCCGCGATTTCCGGCGCGTCGCGTGAATCGCGCCCATTGGAAGCGGCCGCCGCCTCTCTCTGGCGCGACCTTGTGGCGGCGAGATCGAGGGGATGCTTTCCCACCCCTGCACCCCGTTCCTCGAACCCGCGGCCGGGCAAGCGGGACAGCGACGATGACCCGCCGAGGGGTTCGGGAACTTCCGGCCCCGCCCTACTGCTTGCGCTCCCAGCGGCCGCCGGCCTCGGACCAGTATTCCGCAGCGATATCCTCGGCCTTCAGCGCCCGCCATTGCGTCCGGGCGCGTTCCAATGCCTCTGGATCATTGCCGTCGAAGACGATGCAGGCGCGTTCCAGCGCCAGGCATTCCGCGCCCGAGACCGCGGCCCCGTCCAGCGCGATCAGGCAGCGCGGGGCATTGACGGCCGCCTGGCCCTCGACGGTCAGCAGCACCGGCTGGCGGGCGTCATGCGGCCCGCCGGCCAAGCCATGCGGCAGGAAGCCCTCGTCCAGCCACAGCCTCTCGTCCAGCACCACCTGCCGCGCCCGGTCCCTGCCCCGCAGCTCGACCCGCCAGCCCGCTTGCAGGCTCTTGCCGATCAGCATCGGCAAGAGCTGCGCCGGACCCGAGCGCGTCAGGTGGTAGAACAGGGCCGAGCCCATCAGCCCTGCTTCTCGAAGCGGTCGCGCACCAGCCGGTCCAGCGTCATCACGCCCCAGCCGGATGCCCCCTTGGGCGCCAGCCCGGTCTCGGCGGGCGGCAGCGCCACCCCGGCGATGTCCAGATGCACCCAGGGCATGCCCTCGCCCACGAAACGCTGCAGGAACTGCGCCGCGGTGATCGAGCCGGCGGCACGCCCGCCGGTGTTCTTGATGTCGGCCAGGCGCGAATCGATCAGCTTGTCATAGGCCGGGCCCAGCGGCAGCCGCCAGGCGCCCTCGCCCTCGGCCTTGGCGGCATTCAGCACCGCCGTGGCGAAGGCGTCGTCATTCGAGAATACCCCGGCATTCTCGTGCCCCAGCGCGATGATGACGGCGCCGGTCAACGTCGCCAGATCGACCAGGGCGGCGGGCTTGAAGCGTTGCTGCGCATACCAAAGCACATCGGCCAGCACGAGCCGGCCCTCGGCATCGGTATTGATCACCTCGATCGTGTCGCCCATCATCGAGCGCACGATGTCGCCCGGACGCTGGGCGCGGCCGTCGGGCATGTTCTCGACCAGGCCAACCAGACCCACGACATTGGCCTTGGCCCGGCGCAGCGCCAGCACCCGCATGACGCCGGCGACCACGCCCGCACCGCCCATGTCCATGGTCATCTCCTCCATGCCGGCGGCGGGCTTGATCGAGATGCCGCCGGTGTCGAAGACCACGCCCTTGCCGACCAGCGCCAGCGGCGCGGCATCACCGCCGCCGTTCCAACGCATGACCACGACCTTGGAGGGGCTCTCGGACCCCTGCCCCACGGCCAGCAGCGCCCGCATGCCCAGCCTGGCCAGCTCATCCTCCTCCAGCACCTCGACCTCCAGGCCCAGCTCGCGCATGGCCAGCAGCCGGTCGGCGAAATCGCTGGTGGTCAGCACATTGGCGGGCTCGTTCACCAGGTCGCGGGTGAAGAACACGCCCTCGGCCAGGGCGGCGCCGTCGGTGGCCGCGCGGGCCAGCGCCTCGGGATCCTGGTGCATGAAGATCACCCGGCCGCGCGGCGTGGCGCCCTGAGCCGGCCCGGACGCCGGCTCGTCGGTGCCTGCCGCATCCGAGAGCCGCGCATCCTGGGGCGCGCCGGTGTGGCTGGTGGTCGCGGCGGGCTCGGCCGGGGTCTCGCCCTCGGCGGCGGCGCCATTGCCGGATTTCTTCGTCTTGTAGGCCGAGAAGTCATAGGCCCGCAGCGCCAGCCCCAGCGCCACCTCGGCGGCGCGCGCATGGTTGCCGGCCAGCACCAGGGTATCGGCCTTGCCCAGCCGGGCGCCGATGCTGGCACCCGCCGCCCGCGACGTCGCCACGTCGGCGCCGGACGGCAGCAGCACGATCTGCAACGATTCCGCCTTCAGCCCGGCGGGAAAGGCCAGCTCCAGCGCCTTGCCGGGCTTGACCGCCTTCCAGGCCTCGGATGCGAAGGCCCGCCCCACCGCCTCGCGCGTGGCGCGCGGCAGGCCGGCGGGCAGCCGCCCGGTCTTGGGCACCAGGATGGCGATGCGGCCGGGCCGCTCGGCCAGCCCCGCGACATCCGTCGCCGTAAAGGAAATTTCGACTGGATGAGTCATGGTCCTGCCCCCTCGCGTTGCTCCGTCCTGGCGGAAACTAGTCACGCCCGCGCGGCTTGACCAGAGCCGGGGCTTTCCCAACGCCCGCGCAACGGCTAATCAGGCGGGGTCCGAGCCCGCGAAAGCCCCCATGCCCCGCATCGACCGCTACATCCTGTCGCAACTTATGACCCTGTTCGGGTTCTTTGCGCTGGTGCTGGTGTCGGTCTACTGGATCAACCGCGCCGTCTCGCTGTTCGAGCAGCTGATCTCGGACGGGCAGACCGCGCTGGTGGTGCTGGAATTCACGGCGCTGACCCTGCCGCTGGTGATCTCGGTCGTGCTGCCCATCGCGGCCTTCGCGGCCAGCGCCTATGGCACCAACCGCCTGGCCTCGGAATCGGAGCTGGTGGCGATGCAGGCGACCGGCATCTCGCCCTGGCGGCTGGCGCGGCCGGTGCTGGTCTTCGGCGTGCTGGTCGGGCTGATGGTGGCGCTGCTCGTCCATGCCGTGGTGCCGATGGCGCGCGGGCGGCTGGCCGACCGCCAGGCCGAGATCGCGCAGAACGTCACCGCGCAATTCCTGCGCGCCGGCTCGTTCCAGTATCCGGCGCAGGGCGTCACGCTTTACATCCGCGACATCGCGGCGGACGGGCGGCTGGTTGATTTCTTTCTTGAAGACGCCCGCGACCCCGGCAGCCAGACCACCTATACCGCGGCCGAGGCGCTGCTGGTCAGGACCGACGAGGGGCCGCGGCTGGTGATGATGCAGGGCATGGTGCAGGATCTGCGCCATGCCGGCGACCGGCAAAGCCTGTCGGTGACGCGGTTTTCCGAACTGGCCTATGACCTGGGCAGCCTGATCGACACCGGGGCGAGCCGCAAGCGCGACCTGCGCGCCTATTCGACGCTGCGGCTGATGGACCCCGACCCGGAATTGCTGGCCGCGACCGGCGCCACCCCCGACCGCGCCCTGGCCGAGGCGCATGAGCGGCTGGCCAAGCCCTTCCAGGCGCCGGTGGCGGCGCTGCTGGGCTTTGGCATGCTGCTGCTGGGCGGCTTCAGCCGCTTCGGCGTCTGGCGGCAGGTGATCTGGGCGGTGGTGGCGCTGATCGTGGTGCAGTTCCTCGGCACCGCGGCCGAGAACCAGGTCGCCGGCAATGCCGCGCGCTGGCCGCTGATCTATGTCTCGCCCCTGGCCGGGGCGGCGATCTGCGCCGCGGTGCTGTGGCTTGCCGCCCGGCCGCGGCGGCTGCGCGGCAGCCCGAAGCCCAGGGCGGCGAAAGGGGGCGCGGCATGATCCTGTCCACCTATGTCGCGCGGCGCTTCCTGCGCATGCTGGTGATGATCGCGGCGATCTTCGGCGCCATCCTGTTCCTGATCGACATCGTCGAGCAGATCCGCCGCTTCTCGGACGAGAATATCGGGCTTTCGGGCGCCGCGGGCCTGTCGCTGCTGAACATCACCGCCAGCTTCTATTCCATCCTGCCGCTCATCACGGTGCTGGCGGGGATCGCGCTGTTTCTGGGCCTGTCGCGCACGTCGGAACTGGTCGCGATCCGGGCCTCGGGGCGTTCGGGCATCCGGGTGCTTTGCGCCCCGGCGATCACCGCTGCGCTGGCCGGGATGCTGGCGGTCGCGGTGCTGAACCCGATGGTGGCGGCGACCACGAAACGCTATGACGACGCGGTCGCGCAGATGCGCAGCGGCGGCGGCCAGACCGTCAGCGTCGGCGACAATGCGGTCTGGCTGCGCCAGGCCCTGCCCGCGCCCGGCGCGAACGGGACCGAGACCGCGGGCCAGGTCGTCATCCGCGCCAGCCGCGCCAGCCCCGATGCCACGACGCTTTATGACGCGACCTTCACGGTCTATTCGCCCCAGATCGGGCCGACCCGGCGCATCGACGCCGCCACGGCGCGGCTGACCCAGGGGGCGTGGGAACTGACTGACACCAAGGAATGGCCGCTGACCCAGCCAAACCCCGAGGCGATGGCCCGCACCGCGCCGCGGCTGGAACTGCCGACCGACCTGACCGCCGCCCGCATCCGCGACAGTTTCGGCCGGCCCGAGGCGATTCCGGTCTGGCAGTTGCCGGCCTTCATCAAGGGACTGGAGCGGGCGGGCTTTTCCGCCCAGCGGCACAAGGTCTGGTTCCAGATGGAGCTGGCCCGGCCGCTGCTGATGGCGGCCATGATCGCCATCGCGGCGGTCTTCGCCATGCGCCATATGCGCGGGCGCCGGATGGGGCTTCTGGTGCTGGGGGCCTTCGGCTGCGGCATCGCCCTGTTCTTCCTGCGCAATCTGGCGCAGGTGCTGGGCGACAATGGCGGCATCCCGCCGGCCCTGGCCGGCTGGGCGCCGCCCATCGTGGCGCTGCTTTTCGCCTTGGGGGCACTCTTGCGGCTGGAGGACGGTTGATGGCGCGTGGCCACAGGGGACGGAAGACTGCGAAAACGGCCAGCGCCGCGCTGCTGGCGGTCCTGCTGCCCGGCATGGCCCCGGGGCAGAGCCTGACGCCCGAGGGCCAGACCCTGCCGGTCTATAACCAGCCCGACGAGGTGCCGCAGGGCCCCGACGGCCCGGCGCTGGCCCCGACCGAAAGCCCCGACGGCACCGTCCGCTTCGCCGACGGCACCGAGGCGTCGCATACGCCCAGCCTCGCCGCACGGCCCGGCAGCCTGCGCATCGCCGGCGGCGATGGCGAGGGCGCGGGCAGCCCGGCCACGCTGCTGGCCGATCAGGTGACGCTGGGCGCGGACAACCGGCTGACCGCCTCGGGCGGGGTGGTGATCTGGTATCGCGGCGCGCGGCTAATCGCCTCGCGCGTGGTCTATGACAACGCAAGCGGGACGGCGGTGATCGAGGGGCCGATCCACCTGACCGAACCCGCCCGCGCCGGCACGCCCCAGGAAACCATCCTGATCGCCGACAGCGCCCAGCTGGACCCGAACATGCAGGACGGCATCCTGCGCGGCGCCCGGCTGGTGCTGGCGCGCGAGATGCAGATGGCCGCGCGCGAGATGCGCCGCAGCGAGAACGGCGCCGTCACCCGGCTGGACAATGTCGTCGCCTCCAGCTGCCAGATCTGTGCCGAGAACCCGATCCCGCTGTGGGAAATCCGCGCCCGAGCCATCACCCATGACGCGCGCACGCAGAAGCTGCATTTCGACCGCCCGCAGTTTCGCGCGCTTGGCCTGCCCATCGCCAGCCTGCCCTGGCTGACCGCGCCCGATCCCAGCGTCGAGCGCATGACCGGATTCCTGCGGCCGCAATTCCGCACCACCTCGGGGCTGGGTTTCGGCATCAAGCTGCCCTATTTCGTCACGCTGGGCGATCATGCCGACGTCACGCTGACGCCCTATGTCGCGCTGTCGCGCACCCGTACGCTGGAGCTGCGCTATCGCCAGGCCTTCAGCAACGGCGCGATGGAATGGAACGGCGCCATCTCGCGCGACGACATCGAGGAGGGCGAGACCCGCGGCTATCTGTTCGGCGGCGCACGGTTCGAGCTGCCGCGCGGCTACATGCTGGGCCTGCAGATCCAGATGGCCAGCAACCGCGCCTATCTGCTGGATTACGACATCTCCAACGCCGACCGGCTGTGGAGCGGACTGACGCTGGACCGCGTGCGCCGCGACCGCATGATGATGGCCCGGATCGGCAATTACGAATCGCTGCGCGAGGACGAACCCGAGGAGGTCACCCCCTCGGTGGTCGCCGATGCGCTGTGGAAGCGGCGCTGGACCCCCGGCCGGATCGGCGGCATCGCCAGCCTGGAATGGTCGCTGCACGCCCATCGCCGTGCGTCCTCGACGGATCATGACGGCCGGGACATGGCCCGCGGCTCGGTCGCGCTGGACTGGTATCGCAGCGCGATCCTGCCCGGCGGGCTGGTCGGCACGGTCGAGACCCGGCTTGATGCCGATTTCTATCGCATCAACCAGGACAGCGATTACGAGGATTGGGTGATGCGCACCGATCCGGTGCTGGCCGCCGAGCTGCGCTGGCCCCTGGCCCGCCATTCCGGCGGCGTCACCCATATCGTCGAGCCGGTGGCGCAGCTGGTCTGGTCGCCCGAACGCGATGCCGAGGACAAGGTGCCGAACGAGGACAGCCGCCTGATCGAGTTCGACGAGGGCAACCTGTTCGCGCTGAACCGCTTTCCGGGCTGGGACGCGCGCGAATCGGGCTGGCGCGCCAATCTGGGCATCGGCTGGACGCGGATCGACCCGGCCGGCTGGTCGATCGGCCTGACCGCCGGGCGGGTCTTTCGCAACAAGGCCGATCCGGCCTTCGAAAACGACCCGGCGGACCCGGCATTCTGGGACGGCGGGCCGCTGGGCGGCAAGCGGTCGGACTGGCTGGTCTCGGCCACCTATCAGGGCATGAACGGGCTGGCACTGGTCAACCGGGCGCTGTTCGACGACGGCTTCTCGATCAGCCGCAACGAGCTGCGGCTGGGCTGGTTCCAGCCGGGCCTGCAGGTCTCGGCCGGCTATCTCTGGCTTGATTCGGACAAGGGCGAAAGCCGGCCCGAGGATGTGTCGGAACTGACCATGGCCGGGGGCTGGCAGGTCGCGCCCGGCTGGTGGGCCACGACCGAGACGCGCTATGACTTCACCGCCGATCGCGCGCAAAAGGCGCAGTTGGGCCTGGAATATCGCAATGAATGCATAACCGTCGAAATGTCGGTCGAGCGGCGCTTTACCTCTTCGGACGAGGTGCGGCCCGACACCCGTTTCGACCTGGGTATCCGGCTGGGCGGCTTCGGCCAGCAAAAGCCCGGTCCGGGAACGGTGGCGCGCCGCGCCTGCCTGCGCTAATGTCCGGCAAAACCATGCGGCGAGGGAGCTGATGCGGCGAATTCTTCTGGGGGCGGCCATGGCCGCGATGCTGGCAGCAGGCGGGGTGGCCCCGGCCTTTGCGCAGGGCAATCCGTTCCAGCCGCTGGTCTATGTCAACGATTCGGCCGTCACCCGCTATGAGCTGGAGCAGCGCATCCGCTTCCTGCAGATCCTGCGCGCGCCCGATGCCGACCGCGCCTCGGCCGAGCAGGCGCTGATCGACGACCGGCTGCGCCTGTTTGCCGCGGAGCAGATGGGCATTGCCGCCAGCGACGCCCAGATCGACGCCGGCCTGGCCGAGTTCGCCGGCCGCGCCAATCTTGGCGTCGAGGAATTCACCCGCGCCCTGGCCCAGGCCGGGGTCGAGCGGCAGACCTTCCGCGATTTCGTCGCCGCCGGCATTGTCTGGCGCGAGGTGGTGCGCCAGCGCCTGGTACCGCAGGTCCAGGTCAGCGATGCCGAACTGGACCAGGAAATGCAGCGCCTGCTGGAGACGCCGCGCATCACCCATGTCGCGCTGTCGGAACTGATCATCCCCGCCCCGCCCGGCCAGGAGGCGCAGGCCATGGGCCTGGCGGAATCGCTGGTCCAGAGCGTGCGCTCGGAGGCGGATTTCGCCGCGGCCGCGCGCCGGCATTCGGCCACGCCCTCGGCCGGGGAAGGCGGGCGGCTGCCCTGGATGCCGCTGGAGAACCTGCCGCCCTCGCTGCGGCCGATCATCCTGTCGATGAAGCCCGGCCAGATCAGCCAGCCCCTGACCGTCGAGGGCGCGGTGGTGCTGTTCTACCTGCGCGACAGCCGCGGCACGCTGCGCCCCGGCGCCAGGGAACAGGTGCTGGATTACGTGCGCTTCCGGCTGGCCAGCCTGGCCGAGGCGAACCGGATCGCGGCGCTTTCCGACACTTGCGCCGATCTTTTCGTGCATGCCCGCGGCCTGCCGCCCGAACAGATCCAGCGCCAGACCCTGTCCCAGGGCCAGATCCCGGCCACAGAGGCGCTGCGGCTGGCCGTGCTGGACGACAACGAAACCTCGGTGGTCAGCCAGGGCGGCGCGGCCGAGCTGCTGATGCTGTGCAAGCGCCAGTCCGCGCTGCTGGCCTCCGGCGCTGCGCCGGAGGCGCCGGTGGCGGTGACGGCGGAGGGCGAGACGGCCGCCGCGCCCGACCCCGACGCGCTGCCGGACCGCGAGGAGATGCGCAACCAGATCTTCAGCCGCAAGGTCGGCCAGGCCGCCGACAACTACCTGGCCGAATTGCGCGCCAATGCGATCATCCGGCGGCCGTGAGCCCCCGGCCCCGCCACCGGGGGCGCTTCGCCCCCCGGACCCCCAGAGGGTATTTGGGAAACGGAGAAGATGACTGAAGCCCGTCCCATCATCCTGACCTGCGGCGAGCCGGCGGGCGTCGGGCCGGAGCTGGCGCCCAAGGCGCTGGCCTCGGGCGTGCCCTTCGTGTTCCTGGGCGATCCGCGGCATCTCCCCGAAGGAACCCCCTGGGCCGAGGTCGCAGCTCCGGGCGAGTCGGTGCCCGAGGGCCTGCTGGCAGTGCTGCGGCATGATTTCCCGGCGCCGGCGGTGCCGGGCCGGCCCGATCCCGCCAATGCGCCCGCGGTGGTCGAGGTCATCGCCCGCGCCGTCGACCTGGCCCTGTCGGGCGCGGCGGGCGGCATCTGCACCCTGCCGATCAACAAGGAGGCGCTGAAGCGCGGGGCCGGCTTCGGCTTTCCCGGCCATACCGAATATCTGGCGCATCTGGCCGGCGACGTGCCGGTGGTGATGATGCTGGCCTCGACCACGGTCGAGCCGCCCTGCCGGGTGGTGCCGGTGACCATCCACATCCCGCTGTCCGAGGTGCCGCTGGCCCTGACGCCCCTGCGGCTGGAGCAGGCGATCCGCATCACCGATGCCGCGATGCGGCGCGATTTCGGCCTAGCCCGGCCGCGGTTGGCCATCGCCGGGCTTAACCCGCATGCCGGTGAGAACGGCGTCATGGGCGACGAGGAGGCGCGCTGGATGGCACCGCTGATCGAGCGGCTGCGCCGCGAAGGCTTCGACCTGCGCGGGCCGCTGCCGGCCGATACCATGTTCCATCCGGCGGCACGGGCGCGTTACGACGCGGCGCTGTGCGCCTATCACGACCAGGCGCTGATCCCGATCAAGACGCTGGATTTCGCCGGGGGCGTGAACGTGACGCTGGGCCTGCCCTTCGTGCGCACCTCGCCCGATCACGGCACCGCCTTCGACATCGCCGGCCAAGGGATCGCCGATGCGCAAAGCGTCATCGCGGCGCTGCGCATGGCGCATGAGATGGCGGGCCGGCGATGAGCGCCATCGACGGGCTGCCGCCGCTGCGCGAGGTGATCGCGCGCCACGATCTGCGGGCGAAGAAGCAGCTGGGGCAGAATTTCCTGCTGGATCTGAACCTGACCGCCAAGATCGCGCGGACGGCCGGCGACCTGACGGGCTGTGACGTGATCGAGGTGGGGCCCGGTCCGGGCGGCCTGACCCGCGGGCTGCTGGCGGAGGGTGCGCGGCATGTGCTGGCGATCGAGAAGGACGCCCGCGCCCTGCCCGCCCTGGCCGAGATCGCCGCCGCCTATCCCGGCCGGCTGGAGGTGATCCATGGCGATGCGCTGGAGGTCGATCCGCTGGCGCATCTGTCCCCGCCGATTCGCATCGTCGCGAACCTTCCCTATAATGTCGGCACCGAGTTGCTGATCCGCTGGCTGACGCCGGCCGCATGGCCGCCCTTCTGGCAGTCGCTGACGCTGATGTTCCAGAAAGAGGTGGCCGAGCGCATCGTGGCGCAGCCGGGCGGCAAGGCTTACGGCCGCCTGGCCGTGCTGGCGCAATGGCGGACCGAGGCGCGGATCGTGATGGCCCTGCCGCCCGAGGCATTTGTCCCGGCGCCCAAGGTGCATTCGGCGGTCGTCCACCTGACCGCCCTGCCCGAGCCGCGCTATCCGGCCGATCCGGCAGTGCTGAACCGGGTGGTGGCGGCCGGGTTCAACCAGCGCCGCAAGATGCTGCGCGCCTCGTTGAAGGGCCTGCACCCGGAGATCGAATCGCTGCTGGTCCAAGCCGGCATCGCCCCCACCGCCCGCGCGGAAGAGATCGGGCTGGAGCAGTTCTGCGCGCTGGCGCGGGGCCTGGCCGCCGCACCGCGCTGAGCCTCATTCGCCCGAGGCGCTTTCGGGCTGGGTCTTCGCCGCCTTGGTGCCGCGGCCCGAGGATTTCGCGGCGGGAGCCTTGCCGCCGTCTTCGGACGGTTTCTTGCGGCTGCGCGGCGCTGCGGTCGTGCTGCGGCTGCGGCGGCGCGGGGCCGATTCGGCAGCGGCGGGCTCGGCCGAGATCGCGGCAGAGGCTTCCGGGGCCACGGCGGGCTCGGCCGGCACATCGGCAGAGGTCGCGGCGCTTTCCGGGGTCTCGACCGGGCCGGCGGCATCCTCGTCCGCGGTGATCACCGGCGGCAGCCCGGAATCGATGGGCGCGGCAGCCGGCTGGGCGCGCTCTTCCGCGCGGGCTTCCATGCGGGGGGCGGGCTGCTGGCGTTCCTCGCGGCGGTCGTCGCGACGCTCGTCGCGGCGGTCCTCGCGCCGGTCGTGGCGATCCTGACGATCCTGGCGGTGGCCGTGATGACCGTTCTGGCCATTGCCGTTCTCGGACGCGGCCGAGGTGTTGCCATCCTGGGCATCGTCGTCGCGCCCCTGCTGCTGGTGGCCCTGGCGTTCGGCCTGCTCGCGCTGCGCCTCGCCCAGCATGCGGGTGTAATGTTCTGCGTGTTGAAGAAAGCTCTGCTCGGCCACCCGGTCGTTGGAAAGCTGGGCGTCGCGGGCGAGCGTGAGGTATTTCTCGATGATCTGCTGGGGCGTGCCGCGCACCTTGCCCTCGGGGCCCGAGGAATCGAAGACGCGGTTGACGATATTGCCCAGCGAACGCTGTCGGTTCGACTTGTTACGCGAACGGGATTTGGATGATCTCATCAGCTTGTTGTCAGTTTATGTCCGGCAAGGGCCGGCTGAGGTTGGGGTCATTCCTAAGGCGGGTGTCAGCGCAGGTGCGGCGTTTGCTCCGGCTCCCGCGTCACCAGTGAAAGGCTGGGTTATCTGAGTATGACTGACCCGTGCGTGGGCGGCGCGCCCCCGTCACAATTGCGAATAAACACGCCGCAGCGCCGCTTACAAGCGAAAATTTCGTCAAAACCCGCGAAAGGCGCGGAACCTTGCCGGATCAAAGCGGCTTTCGGGCGGCGACGACCCGGTCGCGCCCGTCCAGGTCGGGCAGGATGCGGGGCTCGGCCAGCCCGGCTGCACGCATCAGCGCCGCCACGGCCGCGCCCTGCGTGGGACCGATCTCGACCATCAGCCGGCCGCCGGGCGCCAGATGCGCGGGCGCCCCGGCGGCGATGGCGCGATAGGCGGAAAGCCCGTCCGCCCCGTCGGTCAGCGCCTGCTGCGGCTCCCATTCCCGCACCTCGGGCGTAAGCTGCGCCATTTCCGCAAGCGCGATATAGGGCGGGTTGGAGACGATCAGGTCGAATTGCCCCGTGACCGAGGCAAACCAGTCGGATTCGAGAAAATCCGCGCAAACCCCCATGACCTTGGCATTTTCCCGCGCCACGGCAAGAGCGGCCGGCGAAATTTCGGTGCCAAGCCCGCGCGTGCCCGGCCGTTCGGCCAGAAGCGAGATCAGGATCGCCCCCGTGCCGGTGCCAAGGTCCAGGACCGAGGCAAAGGGTTCCGCCAGCGCCGCCTCGACCAGCGTTTCGGTCTCGGGGCGCGGGTCGAGCGTGTCTCGGGTCACGCGGAACTCGTGCTTCCAGAAGGCGCGGCGACCAAGGATCTGGCTGACCGGCTGGCGCGCGGCGCGGGCGGCAAGCGCTGCGTCGAAACGTCGCAGCGCCTCGGGCGGCAGCGGCGCGGCCAGCACGCCGGTCAACTGGTGGCGCGGCAGGTCCAGGGCATGGGCCAGAAGCAGCCGGGCATCCTCGGCCGCACCGGGCACCCCGGCCTGGGCGAGTCGAGCGGCGCCTTGCCGCAGGGCCTCGGCCCCGGTCACGGAATCACTCGCCCTGCGCGGCCAGGCGCGCGGCCTGGTCATGCGCGGTCAGCGCCGCCACGATCTCGCCGATCTCGCCTTGCATGATGCGGTCGAGCGCATAGAGCGTCAGGCCGATGCGATGGTCGGTCATCCGGCCCTGCGGGAAGTTGTAGGTGCGGATGCGTTCCGAGCGGTCGCCCGAGCCGACCTGGCTCTTGCGGTCCGCGGCGCGCTCGGCATCGGCGCGCGACCGCTCCATGTCGTAAAGCCGCGCCCGCAGCACGGCCATGGCATTGGCGCGGTTCTGGTGCTGGGACTTTTCCGAACTGGTCACCACGATGCCGGTCGGCAGATGGGTGATGCGCACTGCCGAATCGGTGGTGTTGACATGCTGGCCACCAGCGCCGCTGGCGCGCATGGTGTCGATGCGGATATCGCTGGCGGGAATGTCGATATCCACCGCCTCGGCCTCGGGCAGCACGGCCACGGTGGCCGCGCTGGTATGGATGCGCCCGCCCGATTCCGTCTCGGGGACGCGCTGGACGCGGTGGACGCCCGATTCGTATTTCAGCTTGGCGAAGACGCCCTCGCCCTCGATCCGCGCCACCGCCTCACGCACGCCGCCCAGGTCGGATTCGGCCAGTTCGAGCATCTGGAACTGCCAGCCCTGCGATTCGGCAAAGCGGCGATACATGGCCAGCAGATCGCCGGCGAACAGCGCCGCCTCCTCGCCGCCGGTGCCGGGGCGGATCTCCAGGATGGCCGGGCGGGCATCGGCGGCGTCGCGCGGCAACAGCGCGATGCGCAGCGCATGTTCCAGCTCGGGCAGCGCGGCGCGCAGGCGCGACAGTTCGTCCTGCGCCAGTTCGCGCATCTCGGGATCGACCAGCAGGGCCTCGGCCTCGCGCAGGCCGGCCTGCGCGGCGCGCCATTCGGCGATCTGCGCCACCACCGGCTTCAGCTCGGCATATTCGCGGCTGATCGCGGCGATTTCCTCGGCCGCGGGCCCGGCATGCAGCCGCGCCTCGAGATATTCGAAACGCGCGACGATCTGGGCAAGGCGGTCTTCCGGCAGCATTTGATGCAATTAGCCGTTGAACCGCGGGCCGACAAGGCGGAACCTTGCGGGCATCTGACCCAGATCAAAGCAAGGCCGGCCGCCGTGGTGCAGGGTATCGCCAAACGCGCCCACCAAGCCAAAGGAGGCCCAACGTGAAACTCGTCCCCTTTCTGACAGCGACGAGTCTTGCCCTGTCCGCTCTGCCGGTCATGGCGCAGACTGAAGCCATCGACAACGGCGCCCTGCGCGAGGAAGCCAAGGGGGTGTTCGAGGCGATTCCCGAAAAGATGACCGCCATCAAGCAGACCGAGGACAATCCCGAGGGCGTTCCGCTGACCGCCGAGAAGATCGAACTGGGCAAGGTGCTGTTCTTCGACCCGCGCATGTCCAGTTCGGGGCTGATCTCGTGCCAGACCTGCCACAACGTCGGCTTGGGCGGGGTGGACGGCCTTCCGACCTCGATCGGGCACGGCTGGCAGAAGGGGCCGCGCAACGCCCCCACCATGCTGAACGCGATCTTCAACGCCGCGCAATTCTGGGACGGCCGCGCCGCCGACCTGGCCGAACAGGCCAAGGGCCCGGTCCAGGCCGGGGTCGAGATGAGCAACACCCCCGACCAGGTGGTCAAGACCATCAACTCGATGCCGGAATATGTCGAAGCCTTCAAGGCCGCCTTCCCCGAAGAAGCGGACCCGGTGACCTTCGACAATTTCGCCGCCGCGATCGAGCAGTTCGAGGCCACGCTGATCACGCCGAACAGCGCCTTCGACCGCTTCCTTGCCGGCGACGATGCGGCGATGACCGACCAGGAAAAGCGCGGGCTGCAGGCCTTCATGGAAACCGGCTGCACCGCCTGCCACTATGGCGTGAACTTCGGCGGGCAGGATTATCACCCCTTCGGCCTGATCGCCAAGCCCGGCGCCGAGGTGCTGCCGGCGGGCGACACCGGCCGCTTCGAGGTGACGCGGACCACCGACGACGAGTATGTCTTCCGCGCCGCGCCGCTGCGCAACGTCGCGCTGACCGCTCCCTATTTCCACTCGGGCGTGGTCTGGGAACTGGCGGAAGCGGTCAAGATCATGTCCTCGGCCCAGATCGGCACCGAGCTGACCGACCAGCAGGCCGAAGACATCACCGCCTTCCTGGGCACGCTGACCGGCGAGCAGCCGGTGATCGACCATCCGATCCTGCCGGTGCGCACCGGGACGACGCCGCTGCCCACACCGATGTAAGCCGGGCAAGGCGAGAAACGAAAAGGGGCCCTTCGCGGGGCCCCTTCTGCTTGCGGTCCGGCCGGTGGATCACTCGGCCTTGACAGCCTCGACGGTGATCTTGATCTCGACCTCGTCCTCGACCGCCGGGGCGAACTTGCCCAGGTTGAACTCGGAACGCTTGATCTCGGTCTCGGCATCGAAGCCGACGGCCTGCTTGCCGGTCATCGGATGGGCGGCAAGCAGGTTCAGGTCGACATCCAGGACCACCTGCTTGGTCACGCCGTTCAGCGTCAGATCGCCCGTGACCTTGGCCTCGTCGTCATCGTCCGGCGCCACATTGGTCGACTTGAAGGTCGCGACCGCGCCGCTGGCATCGGTGTTGAAGAAATCCGGCCCGAACAGGTGCTTGTCCAGCTCCTCGGACACGGTGCGCAGCCCCGACAGCGGGATGGTCGCCTCGACGCTGGAATTGGCCGGGTTCTCGGCATCCAGCGTCAGCTTGCCGGTGATGCCGTTGATGATGCCGGTGCTGGTCGAAAAGCCCATGTGATTGTATTCAAAGACGACCTGGCTGTGCGAGGGGTCGAAATCATAGACCACGGGCTCGGCCATGGCGGCGGTGGCGCCAAGCAGGGTGATCGCGGCGACGGGGGCAAGGATGGGTTTCATTCTGGTCTCCGGATTGAAAATGTCATGCACGGTTCTGCCAGAAAATGCCCCAGCATCAACAAGGGTTTCCGACAAAACCCCTGACAATTTCGTGTTTCGCCGCAGCGCGGAAACAGTATCGCCGCAGGGGCGACTTTCCGGGATTTCCCGGCCTTTTTCCTTGCATTCCCCGGCATGATCGCTATAAGGTCGCATCCTTCCGCAAATGCGAAACCGGCGCAGCCTCTCGTGGCGGGGCGCGGAAGGGCTGTCCCGCCGTTGAAGCGCGCCCCCAAGAAAGGTGCAGACATGCCGCTTTACGAGCATGTGCTGATCGCCCGCCAGGACCTGTCGAACGCGCAGGCCGAGGGGCTGATCGAACATTTCTCGACCGTGATCGCCGACAATGGCGGCAAGGTCGTGGACAACGAATACTGGGGTGTGCGCACCCTCGCCTACAAGATCAACAAGAACCGCAAGGGCCATTACGCCTTCCTGCGTTCGGACGCGCCCTCGGCCGCCGTGCAGGAGATGGAGCGCCTGGCCCGCCTGCATGACGACGTCATGCGTGTGCTGACCGTCCGCGTGGACGCGCACAAGGAAGGCCCCTCGGTCCAGATGCAGAAGCGCGACGAGCGCGAGCGCGGTGATCGCAGCGACCGCGGCGAACGCCGCGAGCGGCGCGACCGCGACGACCGGAACTAAGGGAAAGGAACCAGGATCATGGCCAACAAGCCCTTCTTCCGCCGCCGGAAAGTCTGCCCCTTCTCGGGCGACAACGCCCCCGCCATCGACTACAAGGACACGCGCCTGCTCCAGCGTTACATCTCGGAACGCGGCAAGATCGTGCCCTCGCGCATCACCGCCGTCTCGGCCAAGAAGCAGCGCGAACTGGCGCGCGCCATCAAGCGCGCCCGCTTCCTCGCCCTGCTGCCCTATGCCGTGAAGTAAGGAGAGACGATCATGCAAGTCATCCTGCTGGAACGCGTGGCCAAGCTGGGCCAGATGGGCGAAGTCGTGAAGGTCAAGGACGGTTTCGCGCGCAACTACCTTCTGCCGCAGGGCAAGGCGCTGCGCGCCTCGGACGCCAATATCCAGGCCTTCGAAGCCCGCAAGGCCGAACTCGCCGCCCGCAACGACGAGAGCCGCGCCGAAGCCGAAAAGATCGCCGCGAAGCTCGACGGCCAGACCTTCGTCATCATCCGCTCCGCCTCGGATGCCGGCGCGCTCTACGGCTCGGTCACCCCGCGTGACGCCGCCGATGTCGCCAATGCCGAAGGTTTCGCGATCGAGCGCCGCCAGGTCGTGCTGACCGCCCCGATCAAGGATCTGGGCCTGCACGAGGTCCGCGTGCACCTGCACCCGGAAGTCGATGTGACGATCAAGCTGAACGTCGCCCGCTCGGCCGAAGAAGCCGAACTGCAGGCCTCGGGCAAGTCGATCCAGGAACTGGCCGCCGAAGAGGAAGCCGCCGCCGAATTCGAGATCGCCGAGCTGTTCGACGACATCGGCTCGGCCGGCCGCGACGAGGACGAAGCCGCGAACTGATCGCGCCTTTGTCGGAACAGGGAAAACGCGCCGCAACCGGCGCGTTTTTTCATGCCCGCATGGCAGCACCCCTTGCCCGCGTCTCGGGTTCGGCGGAACATTCGCCGGGCTGCGGGGTTGAGCCGCAAAGCGCCCTTCGCCAGAGGATTTGCCGGCATGCACCACCAGGACGACCAGCCGCCCATCACCCGTACCCCGGCCGACGAGACCAGCCAGACCCGCTTCGGCCCCCGCCCGGTCCCCGAGGGCCATCGCCGCCCGCCGGGCCCGGCGGAATCGCGCCGCATCCCGCCGCATGGCGATGTCTCTCCCGATGGCAGCCATCCATGGCCGCGCCCCTCGCGCGGGGCGAAATGGCTGGTCTGGGGCGGCACCGGCCTGGCGGCGGCCGCCCTGACCGCCGGCACGGTGATCGCGGCGCGGCATATGATCGACCTCATTGCGGGAGATGACCCCGGCCGGCCGCGCAGGCCCGACGCCGACCGGCGGCCCGGATCCGGCCCGATGGAACGCCAGGCACGCCCCGAGCCAGACCGTCGGCCCAAGGCAAAGGCCGCCGCCCGGCATGTCCCGCAGGGCCAGCGCCGCCCGCCGCGGCAAAGCCTGCTGCAAGAGGTCGAGGCCAATACCGCCAGCCTGACCAGCGGCGTCGAGAACGTGATGCAGGCACTGACCGCCGCCGTGACCGGCTTCCGCTCGGTCGCGGGCCAGGCCAGCACCATCATGCAGGAATTCGGCGATGCCGCGACGATCATGCGCAGCATCATCGACCGCAAGCCGGCGCCGCAGCGGCGCGGCCCGTCGCAGCGCCGACAAGGCGCACAGGCCGACCGCGCCGATGACATCACCGCCAATGTCCACCACGACGCACGAATGCCGGATCTGCGCGACGACCCGCTGCTGCACGACCCGATGGAGGGCCCCGATCCGGGCGGGCCTGCCGATCACGACCCGCGCGTGCATCGGCTCTGACGCCGAAGGGCCCCAGGATGGGCCGCCGCCCGCCGGTGCCGCCAGCAAGGCGCGACCCGTTGAGCCGGCTTCTTCGTTCCACAAATACCCATCTGCACCACCGCATTCCGACCCCGCCCTGGCCAGCCGGGCGCGGCAATGAAAAAGGCCGCCCCAGCGGGACGGCCTTTCTCGTCGCGGCAAGGCAGCGGATCAGAGCTGATCCAGCGCCTCGATGGCCTTTTCCAGCTCTTCCTTGGACACGGATTTCTCCGAAACCTTGGCACCCTCGACGATATGGTCCACGACCTTGTCCTCGAAGATCGGCGCACGCAGCTGCTGCTGCGCCTGCGGGTTCTGCTGGATGAACTCGAAGAAGGCGCGCTCCTGGCCGGGATATTGGCGCGCCTGGCGGAGCACGGCCTGGGTCATCTCCTGGTCCGAGACGGTGATCTCGGCCTTCTGGCCGATTTCGGCCAAGAGCAGACCCAGCCGGACGCGGCGCTCGGCCAGTTTCTTGTGCTCCTCCGTCGGCTCGATCTCGCCATGGTTATGGCCGTGTTCCTCGGGGTGCTCCTCGTGCCAGAGCTGGTGCGCGATCTGATGCGCCTCGGCCTCGACCAGCGAATCGGGCAGGTCGAACTTGACCAGCGCGTCCAGCTTGTCCAGCAGCGCGCGCTTGAGAACCTGGCGCGAGGCCCCCTTGTATTCCGCCTCCAGCCGCTCGCGGATCTGACCCTTCAGCGCGTCCAGGCTTTCGGCACCGAATTTCTTGGCCAGTTCGTCGTCGATCTCGGCCGGTTTCGGCGCCTTCACCGCCTTGACGGCGGTCTCGAAAATCGCGTCCTTGCCGGCCAGGCCGGGATGGCCGTAATCCTCGGGGAATTTCACTTCGACCTTGATCTCGTCGCCAGCCTTGGCGCCGAGCAGCTGCTCCTCGAAGCCGGGGATGAAGCTGCCCGAGCCCAGCACCAGCGGGTAATCCTCGGCCGAGCCGCCCTCGAAGGCCTCGCCATCGACCATGCCCTTGAAGTCGATCACGACCTGGTCGCCGTCCTTGGCCTTGCTGCCCTTCTTGCGATCCTCGAAGCTCTGGGCGTTCTTGGCCAGATTCTCCAGCGCCTCGGTCACCTGCTCCTCGCTGGCCTCGACCACCAGCCGCTCCAGCTCGACGCCGGACAGGTCGGTTTCCGGGATGGCGGGCAGCGCCTCGTAGGCGACGGTGACGACGACGTCGTCGCCCTCTTTCCAGGTCTCGCCGTTGACCATCTCGATCTTGGGCTGCAGGGCGGGGCGGTCGCCGGATTTCTCCAGGTGGTCGCGCAGCGCCTTGTCGATGGCCTCCTGCATGGCATCGCCCATGATGCGCTGGCCGAACTGCTTCTTCAGCAGCGCCATCGGCACCTTGCCTTTGCGGAAGCCCTTCATCTCGACCTCGGGCTGGGCCTCTTTCAGCTTCGCATCCACCTGCGCCGCCAGATCGGCCGCAGGCAGGGTGAATTCATAGCCCCGCTTCAGCCCTTCGTTCTGGGTTTCCTTGACCTGCATTTGTCTTCCTTCATCCACGAACCGTCTTGCGGGTCCGAGGCATTACAGCCTCGCCGACGCCGGAACCTAACGTTCCGCGCCTCCGCCTGTTTCAGCGCGCTAGCTATGGGATTTCGGCCGGCATAGCAAGGAGGAAGGCAGGAATCGCCGCGTCCCGGCCGGGTTTCGCACGGTGTTTCCGGCTGGGCCGCGCCAGGGGTGGTGCCGGAAAACGCCCGCCCCCCGCCCACCCTCGCCGCGAGAACTGAGGCCAGAGGACATCCTTTGGTTGAAATGGGCATTATCGTCCCATCGGCCGCCGAACCGGTTGACCCCAGGGAAGCGGCGATAAGCGATCTTCCGCCGGCCTGGGTGCCTTGCAGCCGCAAGTTGCAGCCGCCGCAAAATCAACGGGCTGCCGTTATTAGGTCAGCAAACGGCACCTAACTTATGGATATATTCCCTTCCGCGGCGTGACGGTGCATACAGGCATCGTTGCGTAAGCGGTTGTTTGTTAACCTTGGTAAATGGTCTTTGGTCATGTGTTCAAAACTGACCGGGCGGGTGCGCATCCTTGTTCCCGCCCGGTCGTGAACCGGCAAGAGGTCGCGGGATCCGTTCCTGACATGGTTGCGTCTTTATTGGGCACGGCCGGATCCCTACTCGCGTCTGGCGATTCCTCTTGCCCATACATATCGAACAATAAACAGCGGACCGGTCCTTGCAGCGGCAGGGTCCGGCCGGCCTGAAACGACAAAGGCCGCCCCTAAAGGCGGCCTTTGCGCGTGATTGACGCCGCAGGCTCAGCCGCGCGCGCGCACAACCTGCAACAGCGGCATGACCTCGGACATGTCCGGCCCATGCGCCTGGCCGGTCAGGGCCTTGCGCAACGGCATGAACAGGCCCTTGCCCTTGCGGCCGGTCGCCTGCTTGACCGCATTGGTGAACTCGCCCCAGCTCGCATCGGTATAGGGCGGCGGCGGCAAGAGCTTCATCGCCTCGGCGATGAAATCGGCATCCTCGGCGTCGATCTGCGGCTCGGCCCCCGTCGAGAAGATCTGCCACCAGCCCGCCAGGTCGTCCAGCCGGGTGATGTTCTGCGAGGCGACGCGCCAGAACCGCTCGGCCAGCTCGTCCGGCACGCCCAGCGCGGCGATCCGGTCCCTGACCTCGGCGAAGGGGCGCGACTGGTTGGCCTCGCGCGTCAGCGGCCACAGGTCTTCGGCATCGAACTTGGTGGGCGAGGCGCCGAATTGCGACAGGTCGAACCCCTCGGCCAGTTCGTCCAGCGACATCCGCAACTCGACCGGCTGCGACGAGCCCAGCCGCGCCATCAGCGACAAGAGCGCCTCCGGCGCCACGCCGTTTTCGCGCAGGTCGCGGATCGACAGCGTGCCCAGGCGCTTGGACAGTTCCTCGCCCTGCGCGCCGGTCAGCAGGCTGTGATGGGCAAAGGTCGGCGGTTCGGCTCCCAGCGCGCGGATGATCTGGATCTGCGTCGCGGTATTGGTCACATGGTCGGCGCCGCGCACGATATGGGTCACGCCCATCTCGGCGTCGTCGACCGAACTCGCGAAGGTGTAAAGCACCTGCCCGTCGGCGCGGATCAGCACCGGGTCCGAGACCGAGGCCGCGTCGATGGAAATCTCGCCCAGGATGCCGTCCCGCCACTCGATCCGCTCCTGGTCCAGCAGGAAGCGCCAATAGCCGGCGCGGCCCTCGGCGCGCAGCCGGTCCTTGTCCTCGGCCGAAAGCCTCAGCCCGGCGCGGTCATAGACCGGCGGCTTGCCCATGTTGAGCTGCTTCTTGCGCTTCAGGTCCAGCTCGGTCGGGGTCTCGAACACCTCGTAGAGCCGCCCGGCTGCGCGCAGTCCCTGCGCCGCCTCGGCATAGCGGTCGAGGCGATCCGACTGCCGCTCGATCCGGTCCCATTGCAGGCCCAGCCATTCCAGGTCGCGCTGGATGCCGTCGGCATATTCCTGCTTCGACCGTTCGCGGTCGGTATCGTCCAGGCGCAGGATGAAGGTGCCGCCCGCCTTGCGCGCGATCAGATAGTTCATCAGCGCCGTGCGCAGGTTGCCGACATGGATGTGGCCGGTGGGCGAAGGGGCGAAACGGGTGGTGGTCATGGGGATCTCCTGTCGGCTTCGCTCTTTCACAAACGGCGGTTTTTGTCCATATCGGGGACCAAAGACGAGGTGAGCCGATGCTTGACTGGAAGAATGCCGAGGCCCCCGACGCGGCCATGATCGAGGAATTGGCGCGCGAGGCCATCGCCGGCCTGCCGCCGGAATTCGCCGGTCCGGCCGCCCAGGTGGTGCTGCGCGTCGAGGATTTCGCCAGCGAGGAATTCCTGGACGAGTTGGAGATCGACGACCCGCTGGAGCTGACCGGGCTCTATGACGGCGTGCCGATGACCGAGAAATCCGCCAGCGCGCCGCAGCATTTTCCCGACACGGTCTGGCTGTTTCGCCGCGCCATCCTGGACGAATGGGCCTCGCGCGGGGACGTAACGCTGGGCCAGCTGGTCGCGCATGTCGTGGTGCATGAATTCGCCCATCATTTCGGCTGGTCGGACGACGACATCGCCGCCATCGACCGCTGGTGGGAATGATGGAGCAGGCGCCGATCCTGACCATCACCCTGAACCCGGCGCTGGACGTGACCACCGGCACGCGCCAGGTGGTGCCCGACATCAAGCTGCGCTGCGAGGCGCCGCGCTTCGATCCGGGCGGCGGCGGCATCAATGTCAGCCGCGCGATCCGCGCCATGGGCGGCGACAGTACGGCGCTGGTCGCGCTTGGCGGCGCCACCGGGCAGCGCATCGCCGAGCTGCTGGCGGAAACCGGCGTCCCGCTGATGACCCTGCCCGCGCCGGGCGAGACGCGTCAGTCCCTGACCGTGGACGACCGCACCATCCGCCAGCAATACCGTTTCGTCATGCCCGGCCCGGAATGGTCCGCCGACGATGTCGAGACCGCGCTGCAAGCCGCCACCGGCGCCGCCGAGCCCGGTGCGCTGGTTGTGCTGTCCGGCTCGAACCCGCCGGGCGTGCCGGCGCGCTTCGCGGCCATGCTGGCCGAGCGGCTGCGCGGCACCGGCGCACGGCTGGTCGTGGACACGTCGGGCGAGGCGCTGGCCGAGGTGGCCGCCGCCACCGACCGCCGGGTCGAGATCCTGCGCATGGACGACGAGGAAGCCGCGGGACTGGCCGGCCATCCCCTGCCCTTCCGCGCCGACACCGCCGGTTTCGCGGCCAGTCTCGTGGCCTCGGGGGCCGCGCATGGGGTGATCGTGGCGCGGGGTCGCGATGGCAATATCATCGCCACCGACCAGGGCATCTGGCATGCCGAGGCCGCGCGGGTGCAGGTGGTCAGCAAGGTCGGCGCCGGCGACAGCTTCCTGGCCGGCTTCACGCTGGGCCATGCCCGCGGCTGGCCGGTCCGCGATGCGCTGGGGCTGGCGGCCGCCGCCGCCTCGGCCGCGGTGCAGACGCCGGCGACCGAGCTCTGCCGGGGCGAGGATGTCGAACGGCTGTTCGCCGCCCGCGTGGTGACGCAGATGCGAGGCCCGAGCTAGTCGCGCCCGTCCATGCGGACGAAATCCAGCACGCTGCCCTGCGCGGGGGCCAGTTCCGACCAGTCGTCGATCTGGAAATCGACGACCAGCGTCGCCGCCGTCGGATAGCGGCGGAAATCCGGGTCCAGCGGTGCCCGCGCCGGCAGCATGGCGGCGAATTCGGCAATGCCGGGATTGTGGCCGATCATCATCACCGTCGGCGCCGAGGCGCTGCGCAGGATCTCCAGCATCTTCTGGGGCGCGGCGTGGTAAAGGCCCGGCTCGTAACGGATATGCGGCCGCACCTCCAGGGGCGCCATGGCGATGCCGGCCCAGGTCTCGCGCGTGCGCTCGGCGGTCGAGCACAGCACTTCCTCGGGCTCGTAGCCGCGACTGGCCAGCCAGTCGCCCAGCTCGCGCGCCGAGCGGCGGCCGCGCGCATTCAGCGGCCGGTCGTGGTCGGGCTGCGCCGGATCGTCCCAGGACGATTTCGCATGGCGGGTCAGGATCAGACGGCAGTGCCCGAGTGGAGTCATCGAATTGCCTTTTCGGCCAGACGGTTAAAATTACGCGACGTCGCCGAGCCTGCCATAGCTTCCGCCGGGCGGGCAAGCCCTCTCTTTCGGGCGCGATGCCGCGCCGGTCACAGGCCGCTGTCCCCCTGGCGCAAGCCGCGCGGCTTGACCCGCGGCTCGGTCGAGCGGATCAGCGAGCCGGCGCCATGTTCGGTGAACAGTTCCAGCAGGCAGGCATTGGGCACCCGCCCGTCCAGGATCACCACGGCGCGCACGCCTTCCTCCAGCGCCTTCAGCGCCGTCTCGGTCTTGGGGATCATGCCGCCGGCGATGGTGCCGTCGGCGATCATCGCCCGCACCTGGTCGGGATGCATCGCCGTCACCACCTCGCCCGAAGCGTCCTTGACCCCCGAGACATCGGTCAGAAGCAGCAGCCGGTCAGCCTTGAGCGCACCGGCGATCGCCCCCGCGGCGGTGTCGCCGTTGACGTTGAAGGTCTCGTTATCCTCCATCCCCGTGGCCACCGGGGCGATGACCGGGATCAGCCCGGCATTGTAGAGGTCGCGGATGATCTGCACGTTCATTTCGACCGGGCGGCCGACGAAGCCCAGTTCCGGGTCGTCCGGCGCGCAGACCATCAGGTCGTCGTCCTTGCCGGAAATGCCGACAGCGCGGCCGCCGGCATCGTTGATCGCCTGCACGATCCGCTTGTTGACCAGCCCGGACAGCACCATCTCGACCACCTCGACGGTCTCGCGGGTGGTGACGCGCTTGCCGCGCACGAAGCGGCTTTCAATGCCCAGCTTGCCCAGCAGGTCGTTGATCATCGGCCCGCCGCCATGGCAGACGACCGGATGGATGCCCACCTGCCGCATCAGCACGATGTCGCGGGCGAATTCGGCCATCGCCTCGTCGTCGCCCATGGCATTGCCGCCGAACTTCACCACCACCACCGCGCCCGAATATCGCTGCATATAGGGCAGCGCTTCGGACAAAGTGCGGGCGGTGGCGATCCAGTCACGGTTCATGTTCTGCTTTCTCATCAGGGGCCCCTGTTCGTCGCACCCGACCCTAGGACGCGGGCGCCGATCAGTCCAGAGCGGCTATGATGGCGCGCAGCGTGGCAATGCCCTGCCCCTTGTCCGAGCTTGTGATCACAAGCTCGGGATAGGCGGCAGGATGCTTTTGCAGCGCCTCCTGCACCTGCGCGACGGTGGCCTCCATCGCCTCTCTGCCGATCTTGTCGGCCTTGGTCAGCACCACCTGGAAGGGCACGGCGGAGCGGTCGAGCAGCTTCATGATCTCGTGATCGACATCCTTCACGCCATGGCGCGAATCGATTAGCGTGAAGGCGCGGCGCAAGGTCGCCCGGCCAGCCAGGTAGTTCTTCAGCAGCGCCTGCCATTTCGCCACCACCGCCACCGGCGCCTTGGCAAAGCCATAGCCCGGCAGGTCGACCAGATAGGCCTGCTCGCCCAGGGTGAAATAGTTGATCTCCTGCGTGCGGCCGGGCGTGTTCGACGCCCGCGCCAGCCCGTTCCGGCCGGTCAGCGCGTTGATCAGGCTGGACTTGCCGACATTCGAGCGGCCGGCAAAACAGACCTCGGGCCGGTCGGCGGGCGGCAGCCCATCCATGGCGACCACGCCCTTGAGGAAATCGACCGGGCCGGCGAACAGCTTGCGCGCCGCCTCGGCGGTCTCGGCATCCGGCTCGGGGGCGACGGGAAAGGCGACCTTCATGCCCGCACCTCGTCACCCAGCGCGATCTCGCCGCCACTCACCACTTCGGCATAGATGCCGAAATCGCGATGGCCGAACTGCGCCTCCAGCGTCTCGGGCATGTCGATGTCGATGCGGCCGGTGGCCGGATCGGCGCTGGTCGCGGGGCAGCGGCCGATGGTCTCGGTCACGCGCAACTCGACCTCGCCCAGGGTCAGGACATGGCCGATCAGTTCGCGCTCGGCATAGGGCTGCCAGCCCTCAAGCCACAGGTTTCCGCGCCAGCGTTCGATACCGAGCGGCTGGCCCAGCCGCCCTTCCAGATCGGCCAGGCTGGACAGCGACAGGATCGAGATCCAGGGCTGGTTCGCATCGGTCCAGCCTGTCGGGCCGCGCACCAGCCGCGTCGGCGCCGGCTTGTCCGCAGGCCAGAGCGGGCGCACCCATTCGACGAGGCGCGACCCCTCGGTCTCGGGGTCGAACTCCAGCTCGGGCAGGTCGGGATGGGTCAGGCGGATGCGGCCCCCTTCCGCGCCCTCGCCCCAGCCGCCGCGCACCGCCTGCAGCCCGGCCGAGGCCGCGCCGCGCAGAAAGCAGGATTTCGGCAGCCAGCGCCCCGGCACCTCGCCGGTGTGGCGCTCGCCCGCTGCGGTGAGCAGCGCCCAGAGCCGGTCGCCCGGCAGGCGCCGCGCCGCATCCAGCCGGGTGCGGCGCAGATCCTCGCCGCCGATCGCCTTGATCGGGTGCCGGCGGATCCGGGCAATGCGGGCGGTCATTTGCCGCCCTTGTCCCCGCCCTTTTCGCCCGCCTTGGCCTCGGTCTTGGCGCGTGACGGCAGGCTGGAGCGGATATTGCCGAAGAAGTCGGGCCGGTGGCCGTGCATCGACATGATCGTGTATTGCTGGATGATGGTGATGGTGTTGTTGGTGATCCAGTACAGCACCAGACCCGAGGCGAAGCCGCCCAGCATCAGCATGAACACCCAAGGCATCCAGGCGAAGATCATCTTCTGCGCCGGATCGGTCGGGGCCGGGTTCAGTTTCTGCTGCATCCACATCGAGATGCCCAGCAGGATCGCCAGCACCGGCAGGGTGAAGCTGTGCAGGAAGCTGCCCTGGCCCGGCGCCGCCCAGGGCAAGAGGCCGAACAGGTTCCACAGGCTGGACGGGTCGGGCGCGGCAAGGTCGCGGATCCAGCCGATCCAGGGCGCATGGCGCAGCTCGATGGTGACGAAGATCACCTTGTAGAGCGCGAAGAAGATCGGGATCTGCAGCAGCACCGGCAGGCAGCCCGCGGCGGGGTTCACCTTCTCGCGCTTGTAAAGCTCCATCACCTCTTTCTGGAACTTCATCCGGTCGTCGCCGGTGCGCTGCTTGATCGCCTCCATCTCGGGCTGCAGCTCCTTCATCTTGGCCATCGAGATGTAGGATTTGCGCGCCAGCGGGAAGACCAGCAGCTTCAGCACGAAGGTCAGCGCGATGATCGCCCAGCCCATGTTGCCGATCATACCGTGCAGCCAGTGCAGCAGGCGGAAGATCGGCTTGGTCAGGAAATAGAACCAGCCCCAGTCGATGGAATCGACGAAACGGTCGATGCCGGGGGCTTCCTGGTAGCCGTTGATGACCTCCCAGACCTTGGCGCCGGCGAAGAGATAGCTCGAGCTGGTGCCGGTCGCGCCGGGGGCGACGGTCTGCACCGGCATCCGCGCCTCGGTCTGGTAGATGTCGGCGCCGGGGGCGTATTTCACCACCGCGGTAAAGGACTGGCCGGGCGCGGGCGCCAGCGTGGTCATCCAGTACTTGTCGGTAAAGCCGATCCAGCCGTTTTCCTGCACCTCGATCAGCTGGGCCGGCCCCTCGCCCGGCAGCGGGTCGAGCTTGGCCATGTCCTTGTATTTTTCTTCCAGCAGCTTGCCATCGGTCATGCCGACCGCGCCCTCGTGCAGGACGAAGAAATTCTGGGTATCGGGCTTGCCGTGCCGCGCCAGGATGCCATAGGGCGCCGCCGCGAAGGGCGCGGCCCCGGTGTTTTCAAGCGACTGGGTCACGGTGAACAGGAACTTGTCGTCCAGCTCATAGGTGCGGCGGAAGATCTGGCCGGCGCCGTTGTCCCAGCGCAGCGTGACCGGCTGGCCGGGCGCGAGGGTCGAGCCGGATTCGACCTCCCACATGGTGGCCGGGCCGGGAACCAGGGCCGGATCGGTGCCGGCGGCCGGCATCCAGCCATAGACCGCGTAATAGGGTTTCTGCACCGCGACCTCGGCATTGCCGCCCGGCGCGACCGGGCTGCCTTCGGCCTGCACGGTGGTCTGGGCGGTCGGCGACAGCAGGCGGACATAGGGCGAGCGGGAATCCAGCGTCTCGTGATAGCCGGTCAGCTCCAGGTCGTCGATGCGGCCGCCGGCCAGCGAGATCGTGCCGGCGAGCGAGGGAGATTCGATCCTGACCCGCCCGGCATTGGCGGAAGGATCGTTGCTTGCCGCCGCGGGCTCCAGCTCCGGCGCCGCGCCCTGCGGCACCGCGCCGGGCGTCGCCGGGGCGCCGGTTTCGGGCTGAGGGACGCCCTGGCTGCTGGCCGGCACCGTATCCTGCGCGGGCGGCACCGGCTCGGGGGCGAAGAAGATCGACCAGACGAGCATGACGAGGGCGGAAAGCACCATCGCCAGGATGAGGTTGCGGTTGTTGTCTTGCATGCCGGACCAGCCCTTCGTCGTCACCCAGTCTGAGGGTTCGGGCCGCTTCAACAGAAGCGACCGGCAAAGGTCAAGGGAATTTGCCGGAAAACCGGCTCAGTTTCCGCGCCGATCGGATGTCCCGCCCTCCGACCCGGTGCGTCCGACGCGGTTCCTCGGCTCATCCTGGCCCCACCCGTCCGGGCCTTCGCTCGGCCGGGCCCCCAATCGTCCGGGGCCTGCCGGACAGGCGGGGCGGCCCTCCTGCGCCCAGCCCCGTCTTGCCGGCCCGGGTCGCGGCCTCGGCAGGGGCCGCGCGCGGCGCGGCCCGGCACCAAGGCGCGAGCGCCGCGGGCGCATCGTTTCACGGCGCGACCGGCCCCGGCCGGGCGCAGCCGCCAAACCCCATGCGGCGCGGACGCGAGACTTTACCCCGACGTCGCAACCGGCCCCGGCCGTCACGCCTTGCGGCGCAGGTCGAACGGTGCGGGCAGCGCATGGTCGTGGTCCAGCAGGAATTCATCGACCGCCCCGGCGTCCAACGGCAGGGCCACCGCCGGTCCCTGCACCGCGTCGAATCCGATCTGCGCCAGGAAGGCGTTCTCCTCCGGCGTGGCGACCCCGTCGGCCACGGTCGCCAGGCCCAGGTGTTCCGCCAGCGCCAGGATGGCCAGGATCATGCGCCGCTGGTCGGCGCGCAGGTCGCAGCCGGCGATGAATTCGCGCCCAATCCGCACCCGCCCGATGCCGAAGCGGCGCAGATCATCAAGGCTGGCGCTGCCGGTGCCGAACTCCCCCAGGGCCAGCGAGCAGCCCGCGGCGGTCAGGCGCTGCAAGCTGGCGGTGACCGGCCGGCGCCCGCCGCCGCGGCCGATCGGCTCGCTCACCTCGATTTCCAGGCGCTGCGGGGCCAGGTCGTTGCGCTCCAGCTCCCACAGGATCATGTCGGCGAGGACAGGATCGCCCAGCATGCGGTCGGACAGCGGCAAGGACAGCAGCGGCACCGGCCGGCCCAGGCGATCCCAGCCGCGCAGGCCGGTGAAAGCCTGGCGCAGCAGTTCGGCCACGACCTGTCCCAGCACCGCGTCGTCCAGCCGCGGCGCCAATTCGGCCAGGTCGCAATCGTCGCCGCCGTCCATCCGCATCCGCGGCAAGGCCCGCAGCGCCCGCACCTGCCCGGTGTCGCAGCAAAGCTGTGGCTGGAACAGTACCCCCACCCGGTCGAGCGCCGAGCCCGCCAACCCGCTGGTTTCGGCCTGCGACCCCGTCTCGACGAAGCGGATCTGGCCCGCGGCCGAGAACGGGCTCAGCCCCTGCAGGGCCATGCGGCCATGGACGTAAAGCGCCGCCGCCTCTTGTCGGCCGGTTTCGTCGCTGACGATGGCGGCGTTCACCACCGGGCAGATGCGCAGGTCCGGCAGATCGATCCCCTCCGAACAGATGGCCTGCAATCGCGCCAGCAAGCCCGGCACCGCCTGCTGGCGCCCGATGGCGATCAGCCCCAGGATTTCGCCACAGCCAGGGCTGCGGCCCTGCGGCAAAAGCCGCAGTTCCCCCACCAGCCGCAGCATGAGCCTGTCCAGCATCCGCTCCAGCAGCGCGGGGCCGATGCTGGCGCGCAGCATCTCGACATTCTCGACCCGCAGCACCAGCGCCAGCCGGGTTCTGCCCTGCGCCGCACCCTGCCCCCTGACCAGCCTTGCCAGCCCCGAGGCGGCCCCAGCGATTCCGTAAGCCATTGCCTGATCCGAATCTTGTTCCACGGATCGCAGCCTAGGCCGAGGACGCTTTTCGCTCCGTTAATGTTCGCGCAGGATCGGCACGTCTTTTTCGCTAAAATCCGACATATCCGGCATCAGCGCGGTGAAATCGAACAGCTTGGGATCCGGCAGATGCGAGGGGCGCACGTTCATCAGCGCCCGGAACATCACCTGGCGCCGGCCGGGCGCGCGCGTTTCCCATTCGTCCAGCAGCTTCTTGACCTGCATGCGCTGCAAGCCCTCCTGGCTGCCGCAAAGGTCGCAGGGAATCACCGGATAGTTCATCGCTCGGGCGAAGCGGTCGCAATCGGCCTCGGCCACGAAAGCCAGCGGGCGCAACACGTTCAGGTCGCCTTCCTCGTTCAGCAGCTTGGGCGGCATCGAGGCCAGCCTGCCGCCGTGGAACAGGTTCATGAAGAAGGTCTCCAGGATGTCGTCGCGGTGATGGCCCAGCACCACGGCCTGGCAGCCCTCTTCGCGGGCGATGCGGTAGAGATTGCCGCGCCGCAGCCGCGAACACAGGCTGCAATAGGTCCGGCCCGCGGGCACCTTTTCCTTCACGATGGAATAGGTGTCCTGGTATTCGATGCGATGCGGCACGCCGCGCTCGGTCAGGAATTGCGGCAGCACCGTCGCCGGAAAGCCCGGCTGGCCCTGGTCGAGATTGCAGGCCAGCAGTTCCACCGGCAGCAGGCCGCGCCATTTCAGCTCGTGCAGCACGGCCAGCAGCGTATAGCTGTCCTTGCCGCCCGACAGGCAGACCAGCCAGCGGTCGCCGGGGCGAACCATGTCATAGGTCTCGATCGCGGCGCGGGTTTCGCGCACCAGGCGCTTGCGCAGCTTGCGGAACTCGGTCGAGCCGGGCGCGCCGGAAAACAGCGGATGGATTTCCTCCGCCTCATGGTCCTGGGTTTCGCCGGTCTCGTCCCGCATCTGTCGATCCTTGTCGCCTTTGCGCCCTGATGAAAGCGCCGCCTTGGTCCTGCGCCTTGCGCCTCAGTCCTGCGGCGGCGTCTCGCTGCCCGGCACGGGGTCGAAGCCATGCCCGCCCCAGGGATGGCAGCGACAGACCCGCCGCGCCGCCAGCCAGCCGCCCTTGGCCGCGCCATGCCGCTCCAGCGCCTCCAGCGCATAGGCCGAGCAGGTCGGCTGGAAGCGGCAGCCATGCCCGACCCAGGGGCTGGCCACCAGCCGATAGGCCCGTACCGGCAGCGCCAGAAGTTGCGCCAGCGGGGTCACTTCCCCTCGCCCCGCGCGCCATGCACCCGAGACAGCGCCGCCGCCAGATCGGCGCGCAATTCGGCAAAGCCGCGCTCGACCGTGGCGCCGGGACGCCCGACCAGCACGTAATCCCAACCCGGCCGCGCCGCGCCCGGCATGACCTCGCGCGCCAGCGCGCGCAGCCGGCGCTTGGCACGGTTGCGCGTCACGGCATTGCCCAGCTTTTTCGAACAGGTGAAGCCGACCCGGATCGCCTGCCCCGCCTCGTCCTCGGGGCGGCGGCGGGCCTGAAGCAGAAAGCCGGCCGTGCCCTGCCGCCGGGCAGAGGCGGCACGCAGGAAATCCGCCCGCTTGCACAGGGTTTCCAGCCGCACGCCCGAAACGGCAGAAGCCGCCCTGTCCGGCATCGCATCTGCGCGGGTCCGGTCAGCGGCGGCGGTTTTGGGGGTGCTGTCCATCACGGCAAGCCCACGCCCTGCGGCGCGCGGGCTTACGCGCTGAGGGTCTTGCGGCCCTTGGCGCGGCGGGCGTTGATCACGCGGCGGCCGCCCTTGGTCGCCATGCGCGCGCGAAAGCCGTGGCGGCGGGCGCGAACCAGGTTCGACGGCTGGTAGGTGCGTTTCGACATCTTTCAACTCCGGGTCGGGGCGGGTCAGGGTATGGGCCATCGGCCCACGCAGGACGCGCCGGTCATTCGAGGCCCGCTGGATAGTCGCCCCCGCGGGCCAAGTCAACCACGTTGAAAGGATTTCGCGGCTGCGGCAGGTTCGAGGGGAACCGGGACCGTGTCACGCAGGTTTGAACTGCACAATACCAACCATTATGTGATGCAACGGCGCCGCGACGAGGGGAATAGCAGAACCGACCATGTCCCTGAATAGCTTATCGGGCCGATTCGCGGTGATCACCGGCATTTTCGTGCTTCTGGCCGAATTGCTGATCCTGCTGCCCTCGATCGCGAATTACCGGCTGGATTTCCTGGAATCGCGGCTGGAGCGGGCGCAGATCGCCAGCCTGGCGCTGCTGGCGACCGACGAATCGCTGGCCGCGGACCTGGAATCGGAACTGCTGGAGAATGCCGGCGTCTTCAACGTCGTGCTGCGGCGCAACGACGTGCGCCAGTTGGTGCTGTCCTCGCCGATTCCGGGACCGATCGCGGCCACCTACGACCTGCGCGACCAGCCGTTCTGGACCTCGATCCGCGACGGGCTGGCGCAGTTGGCCGACCCGCAGAACCGGGTGATCCGGGTCATCGGCGCGCCTGTGAACCAGGCCGGGCAGCTGATCGAGATCACCACCGACACCCAGCGGCTGCGCACCGAGATGATCGATTACGGCCTGCGGCTCTTGCTGATCTCGGCCGCCTTCTCGGTCCTGACCGCACTGCTTCTGAACCTGGCGGCGCAGCGGCTGCTGCTGGTGCCGATCCGGCGCGTCATCAGCCACATGACCGCCTATGCCAGCGCCCCCGAGGACGCGCGCTCGATCATCACCCCCAACGCCCGGCTAACCGAACTGAACGAGGCCGAGACGGCGCTTGCCGCCATGCAGCGCACCGTGACCTCGGCGCTCAAGCAAAAGGACCGGCTGGCGCAACTGGGCCAGGCGGTGGCCCGCATCAGCCACGACCTGCGCAACATCCTGACCACGGCGCAGATCTTCGCCGACCGGCTGGAGACCAGCGCCGACCCGGCGGTGCGCCGCGCCGCGCCCAAGCTGGTGAACTCGATCAGCCGGGCAGTGAATCTGTGCGAGACGACGCTGGCCTTCGGCAAGGCCGAGGAGCCGGCACCGGCGCTGTCGCGCTTCAACCTTTCGGCGCTGGTGAGCGAGGTGACCGAGGGCGAGGCGCTGGCCTCGGACCATCCCGAGGGCGCCGAGCCGATCGAGTTCCTGACCGACGTGCCCGCCAGCCTGACGATCCGCGCCGACCGCGACCAGCTGTTCCGGGTGCTGTCGAACCTGGTGCGCAATGCCCGCCAGGCCATCGAGGCCACGCGCCGGCCCGGCACCATCGAGATCGGCGCCGGCGAGGACGAGCAGGAATGGTGGATCCGCATCGGCGACACCGGCCCCGGCCTGCCGAAAAAGGCGCGGGACTTCCTGTTCCAGCCCTTCTCGGGCGGATCGCGCAAGGGCGGCACCGGGCTTGGCCTGGCCATCGCCGCCGACCTGGTGCGCAACCATGGCGGCCGGCTGGAGCTTTTGCGCAGCGACGAAGAGGGCACGCAGTTCATCCTGCACCTGCCGCGCGAGCTGGCCGGGCTGGCCTCGCAGGCCGAGACCACGGCGGGTTAGGCTGTTCGCGCGGATTTTCAGAAAAAGTTTGCGATGAAGGTCGTTTTGGCCTTGCACCCCCCCGGCGCTCACTCTAAATCACCGGCTCACAGCGGACCCGTAGCTCAGCTGGATAGAGCACCAGACTACGAATCTGGGGGTCGGGCGTTCGAATCGCTCCGGGTCCGCCATTTCTCCCATTGAAGATGCTAGACAATTAAAGCGCCTCCTTACTGGGGATGTGGTGGCTTGCAGCCGGTTTGCAAAAGCTGTTGCCGGGCTGTTCTCAAATGCCAGGATCGCCGCCTTGGATAGCGCCGGGGTCATGGCCAGATACTTCTCCAAGATCCGGGTGGCCGATTGCAGCGTGCGGCCGGTGACGGCGCAAATCTGCGGGATGGCGTTCCCGGCCTCGGGCAGCAACGTGACAGCCGTGCCGCGCACATCATTGAAGCGCAGATACTCGGCTTTCTGCGCCTTCGGCAGCTCGGCATAGCCTTCCGGACGCAAACCGCAGGCGACCATGTGCGCCGACCATTGCTTGCCCGGTTCCTTGTCGTTGCCCTCGGTGAACCAGGGACGGCCATCGGGGCGGGTCAGGATATAAGGCCCTGCCCGGCTCATGCCGTCCAGCATCCGCCGCAGGGCTTGCGAGACATGGATCGTCACGCGCGCCTTGGTCTTGTTCTGGCGCAGACTGATCGTTTCGCCCTGGCAGTCTGCCCAGGTGCGCATGGCTCGTGTTGCAGAACCGGCTGCAAAACTTGTAGTGCCCTTCCGGCAAGGGCTTGTAGCAGCGAACGCAGCGCGTCCGCTCGGTCAGGGTTCCTGCGTTGATCGTCCATTCCGGTTGCCCCTCATGCCAATCCGGGCGCTCGGCCCCGACGAGTTGAAAAGCCTCAGCCATCAGGTCGCGCACCATCAGGTCGGCCGAGGTCCAGCCCCAGCCTTGGCGGCAGGAATCGGCGCGGAGCGCGGCTCGTAGCGGCCCCTCAAGACCGAAGATCGATGCCGTCTCGCCCGTCTCGAAAGCCAGGCGCACCAGCCCGGCCAGATCCTTGACCATGGCGCGAAACCGGCCGGCGCCGATGCGGCCGCGCAGGGCATCGCGTTCGCGGTTCCGCTCCCCGCGCAAACGCCGTTTCATCTCGGACTGTTCATGGCAGTGCAAGAACATGGGACGCGCGGAAATGATGCTCTCGCACGCGGCATTGGCGATTGACACGAATCTCATTCCATGTTTACTTTATCGTATACAAAAACATCTAAACCGATACGAAATCGCGTCGGTGCCATGGTCCGGACGATGCAGGCGGCAATCCAGCCCCAGCCAGACACCAGTCTTGGACCTGCACATGACGCGTGACCCGTAAGGGACGCATACGCCGCCAGATCCCGGCAAAGGGACGCAACAACAGGGAGACGACGAATTGAAATCTGATAAAGCGACCACCATCGGCCTGGGCCTCGTCATGGCGATGTCCTCAGCCGCCCATGCGGATACCCTCCAGAACATCATCGACAAGGGCGAAGTCGCGATCGGCGTCAAGGCCGACTTTGCCCCATGGGGGATGCGCGACACGAACGGCAACGTCGTCGGCCTTGAAATCGACCTAGCCAACGATCTTGCCCGCAAGCTGAGCGAGCAGGCGGGAAAAGAGATTACCGCAAGAACCGTCGTGGTCACGACGTCCAACCGGATGGAGTTCCTGGAGCAGGGCCGGATCGACGTCCTTCTTGCAACCATGGCAGATACACCCGAGCGCAGAAAGGTCGTCGGCATCCTGCAGCCCAGCTATTACTCGTCCGGCATCGCTGTCCTTGCGAAAAAGGACAGCGGGATTGACGGCTGGGAAAGCCTCGATGGGAAAACCCTCTGCGGAATTCAGGGGTCATGGTTCAACAAGGATTACGGCCTGAAAAACGGCGCCGAAATGGTTGTCTTCGCAGGCAATGCGGAAGCGGAAGCCGCGCTGCTCGCCGGACGTTGCGAAGGCTGGCTTTATGACGACGCATCGTTCCGGGCGCGCCTTCAGAGCAATCCTGAGAAATGGGAAAACTACACGATTGCCACGCCGGTCGTCGCCGATGCGCCTTGGGGGGTCGGGGTTCGGAAACAGAATCTCGAATCGCCGATCGCCGCAGCGGTGTCCGATGCAATCATCGAATGGCACAAGAGCGGGATGATCGTGGAGCTTGAGGAAAAATGGGGGCTAGGCGCCTCTGACTGGGTTCTGCGGATGCAGGAAAAATGCCTTGCAGGGGATCCCGTCTGTGATTCTGCCCGAGATGATTCAGAGTAAGGCAGCTTAGCTAGGCAAGGCTCCCCTCGCGGGAGCCAAAGACCCAAGATACCGTCAAGGGATACACGACATTGGACATGGTGTGGGAATGGTTTCGCTGGCTTGCCGAAACCAAGGGCATAAACCTGACCATCTTCTACGACGACTGGGATCGTGGTAGATTTTTTGCAGGCGTACGGACAACGATCCACCTCTCGACGATTTGCATCATCCTGTCGATCCTGATCGGAATATTGGGGGCCTGGTTGCAGAAATCCAGGTTCCGGATAGTCAGGGGCTTGGTGCAGGCCTATATTCAATTCTTCAGGAACACACCGCCTCTCGTCCAGATCTATTTCTTCTATTTTGCCGTGGACGCACTTCTATCCGACTACATGGGCATCAGCGGTGGCATTCTTGGAAGTTATGGCTGGGCTGTCATCTCCTTGTCGTTCTTTGCGGGCGCATTCAATGCGGAGATATTCAGGGCGGGCATCGAGGCGGTGCCGGAATCGACGATAGAATCCGCGGAATCCCTTGGATATACCAATGCGCAGATCTACCGTTATGTAACCTTGCCGCTGGCTTTCCGCGTTTGCCTGCCTGCGCTGAACGGCAACCTCATCAACCTCGTCAAATCCACGACGATCGCCTATGCGATCGCGGTCCCCGAGACCCTGTATGTGTCGAACCAGATCTGGTCCGACGAGCTGAACGTCACCGAAATGATGTATGTGATGTGGCTGACATATCTGCTGCTTGTCGGCGCCCTCGTCTGGGTCATGCACCGATGGGAGAAATCCATCCGTGTTCCCGGTTTCGGTCGGAGATAGATCATAATGGAAAATACCAGAACGCCGTGGAAGTCCTATCTCGCGATGACGCAGACCGACCTGCCTGTCATGAAGCCCTTTCAGCTGGCGCCCGCCAAGCCAGTCGGCGAGGTTTGCCTGGATATCCTTTCCCAGCGGCGGTTTTGCCTGTGTCTGCTGGCTGTCTTGCTGGCTTGGATATCCGTTGATGCGGCGATCGCTCAAAGTAGCGGAGGCAGCCGGCCATCGGCGTTGGAGACGATCCTCAGATGGACGCCGCTTATCTTCTTCGGCCCCTCCGGGGAGGTCGGCGGTTTTCTTCTGAATATTCTCGTCAGCTTCATGGCCATGGCCATTGGCACATTTCTCGGCCTTTGGTTGGGAATCGGGCAAATTTCGCTGATTGGTCCGGTCAGGAAAGCTTCCTGGCTGGTGACGCAGATATTCCGAAACTCTCCCTGGCTGGTCCTGCTGTTCTTCTTCATGTTGCTTCTGCCATATGAAGTGGAAATTCTCGGGAAGCGATATGAGGTTCCGGGATGGGCCAAGGCAACATTCGCCTTGTCGCTGCCTGTCATGGCGAATGTATCCGAAATCGTCCGCGGTGCGATCGCATCGCTGCCCACCGGGCAATGGGAATCCGCCGAGAGTCTCGCGTTCAGCCGGCGGCAAACGATCTGGAGCATCATCCTGCCGCAATGCGTCAAGCGGATGCTGCCGCCGTGGATGAACTGGTATTGCATCCTGACGATGTCGACACCACTGATTTCAATCCTTGGGGTCAATGACAGCATGGCTCTGACGCAGAATGTCATGGCCGCGGAAGATCGCAGCGAGATCCTTATCCCGCTTTATCTGTGGCTGATGTCCTGGTTCTTCCTCTACAGCTACCCGATTGCCGTTTTGACCCGCAGGCTGGAACGCCGTTTCGCCGTCAAGCAATAGGAGAAAACAGATGAGTGCAGCGAAATGGACAACCGATATGCCGATCGTATCCCTTCGGGACGTGCATAAGTCCTATGGTGCCTATGAAGTTTTGAAGGGCATCAGCATGGATATTATGATGGGCGAGGTGATCTGTATCATCGGCCCATCCGGCTCGGGAAAATCGACCCTGATCCGATGCATCAATGCCCTCAATGACATCCAGTCAGGCTCGATCAAGGTCGAGGGTCAGGAAGTCAACGACCCGAAGCTGGACAAGCTCGCCTTGCGAAAGAAGGTCGGGATGGTTTTCCAGCAATATAACCTCTTCCCACACAAGACTGCTTTACAGAACGTCATGATGGCACCGATCAAGGTGCTGAAGCAGCCGCGCGACGAAGTCAAAAAACGCGCCCGCATGCTTTTGAAAAAGGTGCGCCTGGAGGGCAAGGAGAATGCCTATCCCGGAGAGCTGTCCGGGGGGCAGCAACAGCGGGTCGCGATCGCCCGGTCCTTGGCGATGAACCCACAGGTGATGCTCTTCGACGAGGTGACTGCCGCCCTTGACCCCGAAACGGTCAAGGAGGTTCTGACGACGATCAAGGATCTTGCCGCAGATGGGATGACCTGCATCCTTGTCACCCATGAAATGGCTTTCGCACGCGAAGTCGCCAATACCATCTATTTCACGGATCGGGGCGTCATCGTCGAGCACGGGCCGCCGGATACGTTTTTCGCGAATGCTCGCGATCCGCGCACCCGCGAATTTCTCAGCCAGATCCTCTGAAACGACCAGTCCTCACGACGCCGGTCCAGACAGCATGTGAAATGGCCCAGACCTTTCTACTGCGGACATATGCGGCGATCTACCGAAAGTTGACCCAATGAGTGCCGAAGAAAAAGACCAGGCTTCTCGCAGTGATAACGCACCGGTTCCCCCGGCTTACAGGGCCCTTTTCGAACCCTTTCGCCTCAAGCATCTGGTGCTGAAGAACCGAATCATGAGCACGTCTCATGCACCGGCTTACGCTGAAGGCGGCATGCCGACGGAGAGATACCAGAAGTATCACGAGGAAAAGGCCAAGGGCGGTCTTGCGCTGTCGATGTTCGGCGGCGCTTCGGCAATCGCTCCGGATTCGCCGCCCTCTTTCGGGCAGCTTTATGTCGGAAGCGACGATGTCATCCCTTATTTCCAGGAATTTGCGGATCGCCTGCATCGGCACGATACCGCGCTCATGTGCCAGCTGAGCCATGTCGGTCGCCGCACCCATGCCAATTCCGGCGGCTGGCTGCCGGCGATCTCCGCCTCGCATCTCAAGGAGCCGGCGCACGGCTCCTTTCCCAAGGCGATGGAGAGGTCGGATTTCCGCCGCGTGGCGGACGCCTATGCCGCAGCGGCGCTTCGCTGCAAGAAGGGCGGGCTGGACGGATGCGAACTCCTGATCGCCGGACATCTGATCGGGCAGTTCTGGTCCCCGCTGATGAACCAGCGCAGCGACGAATATGGCGGGTCGCTTGAAAACCGGCTGCGCTTCGGCTTCGAGATTCTCGGGCGCATCCGCGACGCCGTGGGGCCGGATTTCATCGTCGGTATCCGTTTCACCGCCGACGAAAAGCTCGAGGGCGGCATCGACATCGAGGAAGGGATCGAGATCGCTCGTCTGCACCAGCAAAGCGGCCTGATCGATTTTCTCAACGTCAATGCCGGCAGCAACTGGACGAATGCCGGGGTTGCCGAGACGGTGCCCGGCATGGCCTTTCCCAGCCCGACGCATATCGCCGCCCTGAAGCGGGTGCGTGCCTCCGTGACCATGCCGATCTTTCACGCCGCGCGGGTGACGGATTTCGCGACGGCCAATGCCATGATCAAGGACGGCGATGCCGACATGATCGGCATGACCCGCGCCCATATCGCCGACCCGCATCTGGTGCGCAAATACCGCGAGGGGCGCGAGGCCGAGATCCGTCCCTGCGTCGGCGCCAGCTACTGCATCGACAGGATCTATCGCGGCGGCGATGCCCTGTGCATCCACAATGTCGCGACGGGGCGGGAATCCTTCATCCCGCAGGTGATCCGGCCGACCGATGGCCCGGTGCGGCGCGTTGTCATTGTCGGCGGCGGGCCCGGCGGCATGGAAGCCGCGCGGATCAGCGCCGAACGTGGTCACAAAGTCACGTTGCTTGATGCCGGGGCAACGCTCGGCGGTCAGGTGCTTCTGGCCAGCGAGGTGAGTTGGCGGCGTGACCTGCTGGGAATAACCCGGTGGCTCGCCGATCGCCTGACAACACTTGGTGTCGATATTCGCAGCAATTTCTATGCCGAGGCCGGGGATGTGACGGCGCTGGATCCGGATGTCGTCGTCATCGCCACCGGCGGCATCCCGAACATGGAACTGGTCAATGGCGGCGAGCTTGCCGTCAGTTCATGGGATCTGCTCAGCCGCGCGGTGCAGCCTGCGCCGCGGGTCCTCGTCTATGACGACAATGGCAGCCATCCCGGCCCGGTCGTTGCCGAATACCTCGCGAACGCCGGGAGTACCGTGGAACTGGTATCCCCGGACCCCGAGATCGGCGTCCGGATCGGCACGACCAACGCCATCGTTCACCGCCGCAACCTGTATCGGAGCGGAGTCACCCTGACTCCCGATCGCCGGGTCATCACTGTCGAGCGCAGCGCGAACGGATTGGGTGTGCAGCTTAGGAACGAATATACCGGCGAAATCGAGACGCGCCAGGTCGACCAGGTGGTCATCGAATGCGGAACGCTGCCCAATGAGGATCTCTATCTTGAGCTCCAGGAAGACTCGACCAACCAGGGCCGCTTCGACCTGGAGGCCTTTGCCAAGGGAAAACTCATCCCTGCCCAGGATAATCCGCAGGGCCGCTATCAACTCTTCCGCATTGGGGATGCCGTCGCCTGCCGGGATATCCATGCCGCCATGTATGACGCGATGAGGGTATGCAAGGATCTTTGATCCCCGCCTCCGGGCACCGCCCCTGCCCTTTCCTTACGCCATACAGGATGCCATGCGCTTCATCGATGCCCGCACCATCTCGGGAGTTCTGACCTATCCTATCCTGATCGATGCCATCGAGAGTGCGCATCGCAGGCCGAGGATCGAGGTACAGGATGTCATGATGACGATGGGCGACGACCATTATTTCACTCGTCACGCCGTCGATGCCGGGCGTTATCTGGGCAGCAAGCTGATCACCAGCTTTCCGGGCAATCGCCAGGCGGGCGGCCGGCCGACGGTGCAGGCGGTCTGCGTGCTGTTCGATGGCACAAACGGGGCGCCCCTGGCGGTGCTGGACGGAACCGAGATCACCTATTGGCGGACCTCGGCCGATTCCGCACTGGCCAGCAGGCTGCTGTCGCGCCAGGATGCGGAAACCCTGCTGGTCGTCGGTGCGGGCGCCATGTCGCGCTGGCTGGTGCGGGCACACCGGGCGGTGCGGCCATCGCTGGCACGGGTGCTGGTCTGGAACCGCAATCCCGAGAACGCCCGGACGTTCTGCACCGAGTTGCAACAAGCCGGGATCGCTGCGGAACGGGCCGAGGATCTGGATGCCGCGACGGCGCAAGCCGACATCATCACCTGCTGCACCGCAAGCCGGACCCCGCTGATCCGGGGTGCGCTTATTCGTCCCGGCACGCATCTGGATCTGGTGGGCGGGCATTCCGAGGACATGCGCGAGGCCGATGACGAGGCCGCGCGCCGCGCCCGCATCTTCGTGGACCGGATGGAGGTCGCATTGCGCGGCATGGGCGATATTCTCGGCCCAATCAGCAGCAGCGCGATCCGCCGGGACGACGTGCTGGGCGATTTTCACGACCTGATCGGCAGCAGGATGCCGGGGCGGCTGTCCGATCAGGACATCACCTTCTTCAAGAACGCGGGCGGCGGCCATCTGGACCTGATCGCCTGCGAGGCCGTCTATTCCCCCGTCGTGCAGGATGAGGCCGGCCGCGCCTGGCGATAGCTGCGGCCTCGCAGGCCGAAAACGCTAGCTCAATGTGTTCGCTCTCCTCAACGCCGCCTCGATACCCTTGCCGACGATGTCATCGAAACCATCTGCCTTCATCGTTTCCAATGCGGCGGTGAGCATCCCCTGATATGCAATGAACTCGTCGACCACATCGGCGGGGCACCTGTCCTGCGCTTCGACCAGACGGCCGGTGCCGACAAGCAGGGTGTTGACCGCGCGTCTCGCCACCTCTGCCGGGATGTCATGTGCGATCGCATGCCGGCGGAGCGCATCGGCGAGCAATGCGGGAAAGGCCGGGCCGGTTCCGCTGATGGCGGCAAGATAGTCGACCTGCCTTTCCTGGGTCAGTTCGTCGGCCTTGCCGCAGGCCTCAAAAATCGTCCGGGCCGCTATCCGGTCGTTATCCGTGCAGGCCGGGGTCGCGACCCAGGGCGTATGCGACCGGGCAACCTCTGCCGCGGCATTGGGAAGCGCGCGGATGATGCGATCGCTGTGCAGTTGCGCCTGTATCCTTGCGAAAGAAACGCCAGCCATGACCGAGATGACCAGCTTGCCTTGGGTGTCGACCTCCACGGCGGCAAAGTCGCCCGGCCGCACCGAGACGAGAACGATATCCGAATTGTCGACCAGAAGCTGGTTGTCATGCGTCCATGTCGCGCCGGGGAAGAGGCCGGCGCGCGGGCGGCGGCTGGACAGATACAGACGGTCCGGGGTGATCGTACCGCTGTCCAGCAGGCATTGCACGATGGCCTTGCCCAGCCATCCGCCCCCTCCGACGACGCCAAGTCTCAGATTGGCCAGTCCCGTCATTTGCTTTCCTTTCGATACGGCAGAGCCGCCTGACCCGATGAAGGTCGGGATCAACCGACGCGGCGCAGGCACCAGACCGCCAACAACGGCTGTTCGCCTGAACGCATCGCATGCAGCATGTCCGGGTGATTGTAGAAGCTGCCCCCGACGCCAGGGGAAAACCAATCGCCATCATCCCCGTGCCTGAACGCGCCGGGCGTGAGGCAAAGATAGGTTTCCTCGGGCTTGTGACAGTGGTCGGGGTAACGGACGTTTGGCGCCAGCAGACTGATGCCCACCTGGACGTCGTCGCGCGTCTCGAGACCGCCGGGGCCGACGACCATCGCATTGGCATGGCCCTCCATGATGTTGGCGCTGGCATTGGTGCCCCCGGGACGCCGTGTCCAGTCGATCAAGGGCTCAAGCGCAGTGAAGCTGGCCATGATAGCTTCGAATTCCGGTCTTGTGCCTTCCACAAGGCGCGTGGCGGCATCGAGATATTCGCAGGCCGGAAAGCGCCTTCCGCCTTCGTTTCGCTCGCCGTTACCGGCTTCAAGCGCCGCGAATACGGCATGCACACAGCGCCGGGTGTCGGGGTCCATGTCGGACACCTCGTAGCCCCGCCTGACACTGGTCAGAAATGCTTCTACATCAGGATAGCGCGACATCTTTCCCCTGTCCTTCGTGAACAGCCTGACCCCGCATCGATGCGTGGTTTCAATCGAGGCGCCGCCCCTTGCGGCGTCTCGATCCGATCATGCTGCCCTGTTTACGCCGCGCGTATCAGAGGGCGCTCTGAACCTTTTCGGCCACATCCTCGGGCACCCATTCCCGCCAGACTTCGGGGCTGTTCTCCAGGAAACGCCGCGCGCCATTTTCCCCGGTGGCCTGATTTTGCTGCATCCACAGGATCAGTTCGGACACGACGTCGGTGCTCCAGGTCTGATCCTCGAAATATGTCTTGACGGGTTCCATGCCCGGACGTTCCAGCAACTGCTGCGTCACGAGGTTCGAGACCGGGCTGGCGACCCAGTAATTGGGTTTCGGATCCGGACAGCTACCGACCGTGGTGCAACGCTGCCATTCCTCGTCGTCGCGCTCTACACCACCCTCCAATCGCACCATCGGATACTGCGCAAGCAACGAGGTCGGCGACCAGTAATAGGTGATGTAGCCTTCCTTGCGCTCATAGGCGCGCGAGATGGCACCATCGAGGCCTGCGGCCGAGCCGGCGTTTACCAGCGTGAAGCCCTTTTGCTCCGCGCCGAATGCCTTGAAAAGCTGGTTGGTGACGACAGTGCCGCCCCAGCCTTCAGGACCAACGAGAATCCCGCCGCGCGAAGGATCTTCCGGTGCCGGGAAAAGTTCCGGGCGCGCAAGCGCATCCTCGATGGTCTTGATCTCGGGATTCTCGTCCACGATGAATTTCGGAACATACCAGCCTTCGAGGGTTCCCTCGGTGATAGGCTTCCCGAGAGCGACGATGCGCCCCTCTTGCAACCCGCGCTCTGCCACCGCGGGCAAAAGCGACAGGTTGGCTTCGGGGGCGACGTCTGGCTGGCCGCGCTCGACCATCGAGGTGATGGTCGGCACCGTATCGCCCGCGATGACGGACACGCTGCACCCGAAGCCATGTTCCAGGATGAAGGCGTGAACATAGGCAAGCACCTCGGCGGATTGCCAGTTCAGCGCGCCGATGGTGATATCGCCACAATCATCCTGGGCAAACGACGGCGGCGCAAAGGCTACGGTGCCCAACAGCAATGCCGGAATGAGTTTCTTCATTGATCCAAGCTCCCTGATCTCTTGATTTGCTTGCGCCTCGCCGGGTCTGGCCGCGCCGAGGCATTACGTCAGTGCGGTTTCTTCTTTCTCCCTTGCCTGTCCTTCTTGGCTGACAGCCTCAGGCCGAGGCCTCGAAATGCGGTGTCACCATGGCCGAGACGATCTGGCGCAGCGCCACATGGCCCACCCGCTCCCCCGAGGGGTCCGTGACATCGATGCCGTCCGCATCCTCTCGGGCCAGCACTTCCGCGGCGTCCTCAAGCGTCGTCCCCAGCGACACGGTCGCCCCCGAGGCGGGCGTTCCCGGGAACGGCGGCATCATGATGCTGTCGACATGGATGACCTTGCCGCGGTTCACATGCCTCACGAAATTGGCCACGTAATCGTCGGCCGGATTCAGAACGATGTCCTGCGCCGATCCGACCTGGATCATCTCTCCATCGCGCAGGATCGCGATGCTGTCGCCCAGCCGCAGCGCCTCGTCCAGATCGTGGGTGATAAAGACAATGGTCTTGCCCACGTCCTTCTGGATGTCGAGCAGGACGGTCTGCATGTCCATCCTGATCAAGGGATCGAGCGCAGAGAATGCCTCGTCCATCAGCAGGATGGGCGCGTCCGTCGCCAAGGCCCTGGCAAGGCCGACACGCTGCTGCATTCCGCCGGAAAGCTGATTGGGATATTTGGACTCGAACCCCTTGAGCCCGACCCGCTCGATCCAGCGCATCGCCGTGTCGCGCTGTTCGCGGGCGGACAGGCCCCGTACCTCCAGGCCGTAGACGGTGTTTTCAAAGACAGTGCGGTGCGGCAGCAGGCCGAATTTCTGGAACACCATCGCCGTCTTGTAGCGGCGAAAATCCAGCAGCTCCTTTTGCGTCATCTTCACGACATCGGTTCCGGCAATGACGACCTCGCCCGAGGTGGGCTCGATCAGCCGGTTGATATGGCGAATCAGGGTCGACTTGCCCGAGCCCGACAGGCCCATGATGACCTGAATGCATCCGCCATGCATGGTCAGGTTGATGTCGCGCAATCCCAGGACGTGGCGATGCCGGGCATTGAGCTCCTTCTTCGACATGCCCTGCTTGACGACCTCGACATAGGCCGCGCCGTCGGTGCCGAAGATCTTGAACAGACTGCGGATCTCGATGTCGGGGGCCTGATCAGTCATGCATTGCCTCCTGATGCTTCTGCAGCCGGCGCCCATAGGCTTGGGTCACGCGGTCGAACATGATGGCGATGCCAACGATGGCCAGGCCGTTGAAAAGGCCCAATGTGAAATACTGGTTGTTGATGGCGCGCAGCACCGGCTGGCCCAGCCCCTGCACTCCGATCATCGAGGCGATCACCACCATGGCCAGCGCCATCATGATGGTCTGGTTCATCCCGGCCATGATGGTCGGCAGCGCCAGGGGAAGCTGAACCTTTTTCAGCAGTTGCCATGACGAGGAACCGAAGGCGCGCGCGGCTTCCAGCGTTTCGCGGTCGACCTGCCGGATGCCCAGGTTGGTCAGCCGGATGATCGGCGGAAGCGCATAGATGACCACCGCGATCACCCCTGGAACCCGGCCGATACCAAGCAGCATCACCACCGGGATCAGGTAGACGAAGCTGGGCATTGTCTGCATCACATCCAGCACGGGCGTGATGATCCGGCTCAGCCGGTCGGAACGCGCCATGAGGATGCCCAGCGGCAGGCCGATCACGACCGCGATCACGGTGCAGACGAAGATCATGGAAATCGTGCGCATCGTATCGGTCCACATATCGAACCAGCCGATGATCAGCAGCGTGGCCACAGCGCCGAGAACGATCGGCCAGGAACGGCTTGCCAGCCACGCGAGCCCCGCGATGACCAGCAGGACAACCGGCCATGGCGTTCCGGTCAGAAGCCTTTCGGCCCAGATCAGGAACGCCTGGAGCGGCTGAAACAGCCCTTCGATCGCGTCTCCATAGCTCCGGGTGAACCCGCGAAACCCGTCGTCGATCACGTTTCTGAGGGCGCTTAGCGAACCATCGTTCATATGTGGAAATGAGTAAAACCAGTCCATGTCGGTCCCGATCCCTTGCTATAAGCCCATGCGCGCCTGCAGGGACCAGACGATGTTATGCTTGGCATCATCATGTTCGGGCGCACTCTGGGGCCGATTCCGCGCAGAACGCACGATGGCTCCGCCCGCAAAGCTCGCGGTCCCGGCGTCGTCTCGCGGATTCTTCCAGAACGCATCGCTCATTGGCGCCCTTTCTCTTTCCCTGGCTATGGTCCTGCTTGCCGATGCAAGGGGTCTTACCCTCAGAGCCTGCTACGTTGCAGGCTTGATGGTATACTATTTTATCATTACGGATTACATTCCTGCATGCCGTATGGGTTTGTCAATCATTTTTCGCGGCTCGCGCCCGAACGGCGCGTGCCGACCGTAGTCAGGCTCAGCGGAGGGGTTACGAAGTTTGGCCGTTCCTCTGCTCTGTTCAAGATTCTTCTTGATTTATTCCAAGTTATATTATCGTATACGTTAATGATGGATTGACTACCGGCGTGAACCCCATCTCCACGGCAAGAGGCGGCAAGGCGGTCGTCGATCTGCTGACTGAAACAGGGTCATGTTCAGGCCACGCCACGTCCATCGACAGCACGTCAACAGGACCATGCCAGATGTCGAACGACCCGCTCCTCCAGCCTTTCAAACTGAAAAACCTGACCCTGCGGAACAGGATCATCATCACATCGCATGAACCGGCCTATCCCGAGGACGGCATGCCGAAAGAGCGATACCGGGCCTATCATGTCGAGCGCGCCAAGGCCGGGATAGCCCTGACCATGACCGCGGGTTCGGCTTCTGTCGCCCGCGACAGCCCACCCGTTTTCAACAACATCCTGGCCTGGAAGGACGAGGTCGTCGGCTGGATGAAGCAGCTGACCGACGAATGCCACGACCACGGCGCCGCGGTGATGATCCAGCTCACGCACCTAGGCCGGCGCACCCGCTGGGACAAGGCTGACTGGTTGCCGGTGGTGTCCTCCAGCCATGAACGCGAACCGGCGCACCGTGCCTTTCCCAAGAAGATGGAAGAATGGGACGTCAGGCGAATCATCGAGGACTATGCCGATGCCGCCGAGCGCATGAAGGCCGCGGGGGTGGACGGGATCGAGTTCCAGGCGAACGGTCACCTGCTGGACCAGACCTGGTCGCCACTGACCAATACCATGGATGCCCCCTATGGCGGCAGTTTCGAGAATCGGATCCGCTTCGTCCTCGAGATGCTGCAGGCGGTGCGCGACCGGGTCGGGCCCGATATGATCATCGGCATCCGCAACACCGCTGACGAAACCCTGCCCGGCGGCGTCGACAAGGCCGAGGGGATCGAGATGGCCCGCCGCTTCATCGCCACCGGCCATATCGACTATATCAACGTGCTTCGCGGCCATATCGACACCGATGCGGGCCTGACCGACCTGATCCCGGTGCAGGGCATGCGCAACGCCCCGCATCTGGATTTCGCCGGGGAATTGCGGGCTGCCACCAACAACTTCCCGACCTTCCATGCCGGCAAGATCCCCGACGTGGCCACCGCCCGCCATGCCATCGCCAGCGGCAAGCTGGACATGGTCGGCATGACCCGCGCCCATATGGCCGATCCGCATATCCTGAAGAAGATCATCGCCGGGCAAGAGGACCGTATCCGCCCCTGTGTCGGCGCCACCTATTGCCTCGACCGGATCTATCAGGGCGGCATGGCTTTGTGCATCCACAATCCCTCGACCGGGCGCGAGATCGAGCAGCCGCACGAGATCGCAAAGGCCAGCGAGCGCAAGCGTGTCGTGGTGATCGGCGCCGGCCCCGCGGGGATGGAGGCGGCCCGCGTCGCGGCCGAGCGCGGCCACGAGGTCATCGTGCATGAGGCCGCGAACCATCCCGGCGGCCAGATCCGCCTGACCGCGCAATCCGAGCGCCGGCGCGAGATGATCTCGATCATCGACTGGCGCTACGAGGAATGTCAGCGCATGGGCGTGACCTTCAGGTTCAACAGCTATGCCGAGGCCGACACCGTTCTGGGCGAAAAGCCGGACGTGGTGATCGTGGCGACCGGCGGGCTGCCCCGCACCGAGATCCTTGAAGAGGGCAACGATCTGGTGGTGTCGACCTGGGACATCATCTCGGGCGATGTGAAGCCGGGCAGCAATGTGCTGATCCATGACGATGCTGGCGATCATGCAGGCATGCAGGCGGCGGAAATCATCGCCCAAAGCGGGGCCAAGCTGGAAATAATGACCCGCGACCGCGCCTTCGCGCCCGAGGTGATGGCCATGAACCTGGTGCCCTATATGCGCACCCTGCAAAAGCTCGACACCACCTTCACCGTGACTTGGCGGCTGATCTCTGCCCGGCGCACGGGCAATGCGATCACCGCCGTGATCGGAACCGATTACGACGGCACCACCAAGGAGCGCGTCGTCGATCAGATCGTGGTCAACAACGGCACCCTGCCGCTGGACGATCTCTATTTCGAGCTGGTCCCGCATTCGGTCAATGGCGGCGAAGTGGATTACGACGAGTTGATCGCCGGCAAGCCGCAGACGGTGCAGCGCAACCCAGATGGGCAATTCGCCCTGTTCCGGATCGGCGATGCTGTTTCCTCGCGCAACACCCATGCCGCGATCTACGATGCGCTGCGGCTGGTGCGGCATATTTGAGGCTTGGACAAGGCGCATGGGCGATGTCCCTCGCGCCTTGCCGACATCGCTGCCCGTTGCCGATTTCGGCCGCGCGACCGTGAAGCCCTCTATATTCCCAAAGAAATGTTCAGGCCCTCCGGCGCCGCATAGGCGGCGATATCATGCCTGGAAAGATCGAAATGCTCCCGGATGAGCGCTTCCGCCCTGTCGGCATCCTGCCGCTCGATCGCTTCGATGATCTGATCGTGGTGCCGCATCGCAGCCTCGATCCGGCATTGGGCGTCCTTGCCCTCCCGAAAGAAGGACCGGCCTATCCGCCCATTGTCGATCAGCAGCCTGCGCAGGCTCGGCAACAAATAGGCGTTGCGTCCGATCAGGCCGATCTGGAGGTGAAATTCATTGTTCAGGAGGATTCTATCGTCCACATCGCCCGAGATCGTCGCCTCTCGGAGGCGGCTTTGAATGTCCTTCAGCAGCGCGATGTCCGCCCGAGTGGCCCGCTCCGTCGCAAGTCTCGTCGCCGCTATGTAGATCATCGGACCGGCGAGGAAAAAACCGCGCAAGGCTTGATATCCCATCGGGGCTACGCGCGCGGGGCGATTGGGTTCCAGTTCCACATAGCCTTCGCCGGCCAGTTGCCGCAGAAGCTCTCGCACCGGCGGCTTGGATAGACCGAATTCTTCGCTGAGCTCGCCCTCGTCAAGCACGGCACCAGGAGCAATCCGCATCGTCAGGATGCGTCTGCGCAATGCGTCGCCCAGGTCCACCTTCCGATCCTGTCTGGGCTCTGTGCTGCTGTTGCCCGTATGCCGCTTCGCCACCCGCATCTCCGTTATTTCGTTGATAGTTTAACCGCCTACCATTGATAGCGCCAGACACGGGACCACGTCGGTTTCGTGGCTCACATGAGTGAGCAACTCGCCTGTCAGATTCGACACAAGGCCCCCCGCTGTCCGGTTCCGACTGTCGCCTGGCTTACAATCCGCCCACCGCCTCTTCGCCGTCGGAGGGCGCATAAGCAGCGATATTGCGACGAGACAGGTCGAAATGCGCGATCACGATAGTCTCTGCCGCATCGGCGTCATGGCGCTCGATCGCATCGATGATCTGGTCGTGATGCTGGACTGCGAGCCGCAATTGCTCTCCCGCTTCCGGATCGCGTCGGAAAAACGTGCGCCCGACGCGGCCGTGGTCGATCAGAGCGCGGCGCAGGCTGGGCAGCAGGAAGTCATTCCTGGCGATCCTGCCGATCTCGTAATGGAACTCGTTATTGGCCATGACGCGCTCTTCCACGTCGCCGCTTTCCACCGCTTGGCGGAAATGTTCCTGGATCCGGCGGAGGTTCTCGACATCTTCCCGGGTCGCCTCCTCGGCCGCAAGCCGTGTGGTCGCCACATAGAGCATCGACGCTACCGGATAGTAATCCTGCAGCGTTTCATAGCTCAGCGATGCGGCGCGGGGGGGGCGGTTCGGCTCAAGCTCGAGATAGCCTTCGCCTGCCATCTGCCGCAGCAGTTCACGCACCGGAGGGCGGGACAACCCGAACTCCTCGGCCAGCGCGAACTCGTCGATCAGCGCCCCTGGCCGGATCTCCATCGTGAGGATCCTGCGGCGGAGCGCATCTTCCAGTGCCGCCCTTCGATCGGGCCCGCCCTTCGGGTTGCCTCGCTCAATACTCACCTTGGGCATTTCCCGCCTCCTTTCTATTTTTCATAGACTGGCAGTCTATTAATGATATACTGATCTCACCAAACGGCAAGCGCACCGATTCGTCTTGTTAGCGCGGTTCACGAAATCATGCCCGTATCCCCTGCAACCCGCACTGCCGTTGCAGCCGGCGGCGCATATCTGGAGGAAAGTTCATGGCATTTGAAGGCATCCTGACGCCGGTGATGACGCCCTACAACGCTCAGGGCGAGATCGACTTTGACGCCTATTCCGAGATCCTCGAGGCCCAGATCGCTGCCAAGGTGCATGCGATCATCGTCGCCGGCTCGACCGGAGAATACTATGTCCAAACGCAGAAGGAGCGCTTCGAGATCGCCGAGCATGCGCGCAAGGTGGTGGGCAATCGCCTGCCCCTGATCGTCGGCACGGGCGCCATCCGCACCGAGGATTCCATCGAATACGCCAAACATGCCCGGGAAATCGGTGCCGATGCCATCCTGATCACCACGCCCCCCTATGCCATGCCGACCGAGGAAGAGAATGCGCAGCACACCCTCGCCATCGACAAGGCGGCGGGCCTGCCGGCCATGCTCTACAACTATCCGGCCCGCATGGGCGTCCAGATGGGTGAAAAGTATTTCCGCCTGGTGAGCGCATCGAAGAACATCGTCGGCATCAAGGAAAGCACCGGATCGACCGACAGCATCCACCTCCTTGCGCTGAAATTCCCCAACATCGCCCTGTCCTGCGGGTGGGACGACCAGGCGATCGAATTCTTCGCCTGGGGTGCGCGCAGTTGGGTTTGCGGGCCCGCCAACTTCATCGCCCCCGAGGCCATCGCGCTCTACGAGGCCTGCGTCCTCGAGAACGACTTCGCCAAGGGCCGGGCAGTCATGGGGGCCCTGATGCCGCTGATGGAACTGCTCGAGACCAACTTCAAGTTCGTGCCGAAGATCAAATACGGCTGCGAGTTGATGGGCTTGCCGGCAGGCATCGCCCGCAAACCGTTGGGCGAGTTGAACGAGGAAGAGAAAGCCCTGTTCAAGCAGGTCGTTACCGACCTCCAGGCGAATGTCGCCAAGGTGCTTGCGGACAAGCAGGCCGCCTGAACCAAACCCGCTCGGCACCCGATGATCGAAGGATGATCCAGTGAACACGCTCAAGGTCAGGAAACTGCCCGTCGATACCGGACGGTCGGGATGGGAGGCGATCGCGCCGCGAACCTTCCCGGTCCGCGCACTCGACGGCGACATCACGGCGGATTGGCTGATAATCGGTGCCGGCTTCGCGGGCCTGGCCGCCGCGCGTCGGGTGACGCAACTCCATCCCGGCGCCCGCATCGCGGTCGTCGATGCCCGGGAACTGGCGCTTGGTCCCGCCGGGCGCAATTCCGGCTACATGATCGACGTGCCGCATAACGTTTCGACGGGAGGTTACGCCGTCGGCGATGCGAATGACTCGATCCGCGAAATGGCCCTGAACCGTTTTGCCATCGACTTCGCGAAGCAAGCCGCCGCCGAATACGAGATGCCGGTCGAGACCTTCGACCCTTGCGGCAAGATCAATGCCGCCGCCACGGCGAATGGCGAGAAACACAATGCGGATTTCAGCGGCGCCCTGGCAGGGATCGGGGAGCCCTATCGGCTGCTCGACGCCGCCGAGATGCGCGAGATCACCGGGACTGACTATTACTGCTCCGGAGTGCTCACGCCGGGCGCCGTGCTGATCGAGCCGGCGGATTACATCCGGCGCTTTGCGCAGGGGCTGGGCTCGAAAATCGCGCTATACGAAAACTCGCCGGTGACCGAGCTAGCGCGTGCGGGCAAAGACTGGAAGGCCCGGACACCGAAAGGGTCGGTGACAGCGCCCAAGGTCATCCTCGGCGTCAATGGCCACATCCAGAGCTTCGGACACTTCAAGGGAAGGCTGATGCATGTCTTCACCTATGCGTCGATGACGGCCCCATTCCACCACAAGGCCGGCCGGGATCGTTGGGCGCTGCTGCCTGCGGATCCGATGGGCGCCACGATCCGCAAGATCACCCATGCCGAAGGCTCGCGGATCGTGATCCGCAGCCGCTTCACCTACAACCCCGATCTCGAGACGACCGAAGGCACCGTGCGCCGGATGGCGAAAACCCATCGCGCCTCCTTCGACGCCCGCTACCCGGATCTGCGCGGCCTGCCATTCGATTACAGCTGGGGCGGCCGGCTTTGCCTGAGCTGGAATCATAGCCCGGCTTTCGGCGAGGTCGAGGAAAACGTCTATTCCGCCTGCTGCGAAAACGGGCTTGGAACCGTGAAAAGCACGCTCGCGGGGATCATGGCCGTCGATCTGGCCTCGGGCCGGCAGTCCGAACAGCTGGACATCTACCGCAATCATGTACCGCCAAGCCGGCTTCCGCCGGCGCCGATCGCGACGATCGGCGCCCGCATCGTCATCCGCCTGCAAGAGATCCGGGCAGGCCGGGAAGGGTAATCAGCCGACCGGACAGAGGAGTACCCGACACAATCCGGTCATCATGGAAGGGAGAGAAGATGAAGATCAAGGCTTTCTGCAAAGCTCTTGCCGTTGCCGCCGTGGCCGGCCTGAGCGCACTGCCTGCCCTGGCGCAGGACAAGACGATCAAGCTGGGCACGATGGCCTGGGAAGATCTGGTTCCGATCACCGGCATCGCCAAGAAGGTGTTGGAGGACAAGGGCTATACGGTCGAGGTCACCGAGTTCTCCGAGATCGGCATCGCCTATGCTGCCCTGACCAAGGGCGACGTGCAGGCGATGGTGTCGCAGACGGATTACATCGCCCAGGATTACTGGAACAAGAACAAGAGCCGGCTGGAAAAGATCTCGACCGTCTCCTCCGGCTGCTACCAGACCTTCGCGGTTCCCAGCTATGTCCAGATCGAGTCGATCGAAGAGCTGAACGCGAACTCGGACCTGCTCGGCGGCAAGATCATCGGCATCGAGCCCGGCTCTGGCCTGATGCGCGACGCGGCCGACGCGATGAAGGAATACGGCATCGAGCTTGAACTGGTCGAAGGCAGCACCGCCGGCATGACCGCCGCGCTGAAATCTGCGGTCGATCGCCAACAACCCATCGCGGTGACGCTCTGGAATCCCAGCTGGATGTTCCAGAAGTTCGACATGAAATTCCTGCAGGATCCGAAGGCCGTCTTCGCTCCGCCCTGTGCCTATCACATGATCGCGCACAAGGATTTCTCCGCGGAACACCCCGAGGCGCGCGAGCTGCTGGCCGCCATCTATGTGCCCCTTGAGGCCAACATGGAAATCAACACCGCCGTCGTCGACGGAAAGACCATGGATCAGGCGGTCCAGGACTGGCTGGAGGCGCATGCCGAGTTGGTGGGGCGCTGGGGAAACATCAAGAGCTACTGATGCCTGCCGGGCCGCTGGCGTGACAGCGGCCCGCTGCCATTCATTCGGGGGGGAATATGCAAGCCATGTCGAAAAACGTTGATGATGTCCTGTTGGATTGCCAATCGGTCTGGAAGATCTTCGGAGATCGCGCACCTGCCGCAATGAAGGCGGTCGTCGAGCGCGGCCTGTCGAAACGTGAGGTGCTTCAGGAATTCGAATGCGTCATCGGCGTTTCCGATGCCTCGTTGCAGGTCCGGCGCGGAGAGATCTTCTGCATCATGGGCCTGTCCGGCAGCGGCAAGTCGACGCTGATCCGCATGCTGAACCGGCTTATCGCCCCGACCAGCGGCAAGATCACCGTCAAAGGCCGCGAACTGTCCAGCCTGAGCGCGACTGAATTGCGCCAGCTTCGCGCCCGAGACATCTCGATGGTGTTCCAGAGCGTGGCCTTGCTGCCCTATCGCACCGTTCTGGAAAACGCCGCCTTCGGGCTCGAGGTGCAGGGCATCTCCAAGGACGAGCGCAACGGCCGCGCCAAGGCTGCTTTGGAAAAGGTCGGGCTCGGCGACTGGATGCAACGCTACCCCTCGGAACTCTCGGGCGGCATGCAGCAGCGGGTGGGTCTGGCCCGCGCGCTGACCTCGGACCCGGAGATCATCCTGATGGACGAGCCGTTTTCCGCGCTCGACCCGCTAATCCGCCGGCAATTGCAGGACGAGTTCCGCCAGCTCACCAAGGATCTGGGCAAGTCGGCAGTGTTCATCACCCATGACCTGGACGAGGCGATCCGCATCGGCGACCGCATCGCCATCATGAAGGACGGCGTCATCATCCAGACCGGCACTGCCGAGGAGATCATCCTGAACCCCGCCGACGATTACGTCGCCGATTTCGTGGCCGGCATCTCGCGCCTTCACCTGATCAAGGCGCATTCCGTCATGCAGCTGGTGACGCGGTTCGAGGCCGAGAACCCCGGCCAGGATGTGTCATCCTTTGCCCACACCCATCCCGAGGCAGATATCGACGAACTGATCGACCTGACGCTGCAGCATCGGGCCGCCGGTCTGGCCGTGCGCGATGGCGGTGAATTGGTGGGGATCGTTACTCCCGCCGACCTGTTGCTGGGCGTCAAGGGCTCGCAATCCCCAGCCCAGACCCACGGCTGAGCAAGGGAGGACACCATGGATACCGCTTCCATCGCAGAGACCTTCGATGACACGGTCGATGAGGCGCTGATCTGGATCAGCGACAACGCTACCTCGCTTTTCGACTGGATTCGCGCCTTCTTCGAGGGATTCTACGACGGCATCCTGATTGCGATGGGATTCGCTCCCTGGTTCGTCGTCGCCATCCTGCTCGGCCTTCTGGCATGGCGGATCGCAGGTCTCCCGATGGGGATCATGACCGCCCTCGGCCTGGCGATCTGCTGGCTCATCGGGCTCTGGCCTGAAGCCATGAGCACATTTGCGCTGGTCGTCAGTTCGACCTTCCTGGCCCTGATCGTTGCCATTCCGGTCGGCGTTCTCGCAGGCCTGTTTCCCAGGCTGAACCATGTCGTCGAACCGGTTCTCGACCTCATCCAGACGATGCCGCCCTATATCTACCTGTTGCCTGCCATCGCGCTTCTGGGGTTCGGCCCAGCGACGGCCCTGGCAGCGACGCTTGTGGTCGCAATGCCGCCGGCGGTCCGCCTGACCAGTCTGGGGGTTCGAAACACGCCCCGGCAGTTCATCGAGCTCGGCTGGTCGAACGGCATGACCAACGTGCAAATGTTCTTCAAGATCCGCCTGCCTTTCGCCCTGCCAAGCATCATGGCCGGGGTGAACCAGAGCCTGATGATGGCCTTCGGCATGGTCGTCATCGCCGGCATCGTGGGTTCGGGCGGCCTGGGGGGAACGATCTATGAAGCGATCCGGACCCTCGATATCGGCAAGTCGATCGACGCCGCCGTCGCCATCGTGATCCTGACCATGATCATCGATCGCATGACCCAGAACCTTGTCCGGTCTGGAAAGGATAAGCCATGACCTTCCATTTTTCACCGGGCGCCTGGCTCGCCCCCGGCCTCGACTGGCTGAACCGGAACTTCCATCCCTTTTTCGACGCGATCTCGCAGGTGGTCGACGGGACCATCGTCGGCCTGCAGACGGCGCTGCTCTATCCGCCCTCCTATGTCATCATTCTTGCCGCCGCCGGGATCGCCTGGCTGCTTCTCGGCTATCGCATGGGACTGCTTTCGCTGTTCGCGCTCGGGTTCTGCTTCATGATGGATCTGTGGCGAGAGACCATGCAGACCGTGGGCCTGGTGTCCGTCGCCGTGCTCATATCAGTGCTCATCGCCGTGCCGCTCGGCATCTACGCCGCGCGTCGTCCCAAGGTCGAAGCCAGGCTGCGTCCGATCCTGGACATCATGCAGACCGTGCCGCCATGGGTTTATCTGATCCCTGCCGTCATGATCTTCAGCCTGGGTCGGGTGCCCGCGATACTCGCGACCATCGTCTACGGTGTTCCGCCCATGCTGCGCCTGACTACCCTGGCGTTCAAGGGCGTGCGGAAGGATCTGATCGAACTGGGCCAGGCCATTGGCGCGCCGCCGCGGGTGATCCTGACGAAGATCGAGTTTCCCTCGGCCATGCCCACGCTGCTGGTCGGCCTCAACCAATGCATCCTGCTGTCCCTGGCCATGGTCGTCCTGGCTGGCCTGGTCGGCGCCGGCGGCCTTGGCGCCGAGGTAACGCGCGGCCTCACGCGGATGGAGATGGGCCTCGGCCTTCGTGCCGGCCTTGCCATTGTTGCGGTCGCCATCCTGCTGGACCGGCTTTCCCGCGCGGCGTTCCAGCGCCGCAAGATACCGGGCGACCAGCACTAGGCGAGTGCCGCTCCAAATTCAGAATTTTTGCCAATATCGGAGAAACACATGCAGGCCGAACTTATCGTCATGCTGACGCATAACGACATCACCGTCGATAATGCGAAAGAACTCTTTGAATCCTGCAAGGATCTTTCCGTCAGGTTCTGGGGCTTCAAGGATGTCGGGATATCGAGGGAAGAAACCATCGCCCTCGTCGATCTGATGAAGAAGAACGGCAAGGTGACCTTCCTGGAGGTCGTTACCTATAGCGAAGAGGAATGCCTGGAAAGCGCCCAGCTCGCCATCGATGCAGGGTTCGAATATCTGACCGGAACGCTGTTCTACCCTTCCGTGGTCGAACTTCTGAACGGAACGGATATCAAATATTATCCGTTTGTCGGTGATGTCGGCGGCAGCCCCGTAACCTTGAAAGGAACGGTCGAAGAAATCCTGGCGGATGCGAAGCGCCTGGAGGGAGCCGGAGTGAGTGGCCTGGACCTGGTTGCCTATCGCTATGCAGATGGTGACCCGGTCGAGCTTGCCAAAAAGCTGGTCGCGGCTGCCTCTGCGGATGTGATCATCGCCGGCAGCATTTCGAGTGTCGAAAGGCTGCGCGTCGTCGATGACATCAATCCCTTTGCCTTCACCATGGGGGGCGCCCTTTTCGACGGGAAATTCGCGCCCAATGGCGATTTTCGCGAAAACCTCGAAGCCGTCGTCGACGTCATGGCTTCGATCTGAAACCCAAAACCAACGAGGTAAGTCATGAATAGCGAAATCAAGAAGCAATCCGAAGCCAGGATATTCATGGAAGGCGCCGAAATGTGCCGCCTTTACTACAAGACAGACAAGCTGACTTTCGGCTCGTCGCAGCTGAGCCCCGGCCAGACCGGTGCGGTGGACAAGGGCCATCCGAACTCGCATGAGGTGTTCTTCTGCGTTCGCGGCACCGTTTTGCTGATGTGTGGCGACAAATATTACGAGATGCACGAGGGCGACGCGGTCCTGGTGCCGCCTTCGGAACCTCATCAGCTGACGAACATCGGCTCCGAAATTGCGCTGGTTACCTGGAGCCTGGCGCCGAGTGAGAACTGATCGCCGCTCGGCGCTTTGATCCAGGGGGAGAGAGTAATATGAAATACGTCATGGGAGTAGACATCGGGACGACAGCGATCAAGGCGGCGCTGTTCGCCGAGGACGGCTCGATCAAGGGAAGTTATACTTGCGAATACAAGCTCCAGACCCCGGCCTCGGGTTGGGTCGAGCTTGACGCACAGGCCTATATCGACGCTTTCAAACGTGCCGTCACGAAGGCGATCGACGTTTCCGGGGTCTCCAGGGCGGATATCGCCTCCCTGGGAATCTCGGCCCAGGGTGAAACCCTGTTCTGCCTGGACGGAAATGACCAACCACTTCGGCCGGCCATCGTCTGGATGGACAATCGCGCCAACAAGGAAGCCGACTGGATCGAAGAACAGCTTGGGAGGAGGACCATTCACAGCACGACGGGTCAGGTCGGCATGTCCGCCATCTGGCCCGCCTCCAAGATCCTGTGGCTCAGGAACAACGAACCCGAGACCTTTGCGAAGACTGCGAAGTTCCTGCTGATCGAGGATTTCTTCATCCTGCTTCTGACGGGCCAATACGCATCGGAGGATTCGCTTCTCTGCTCCACGATGTATTGGGATATCAATACGCGCGGATACTGGCCTGATATGCTGAGGTTGCTGGGCATTCAGGAAGCGCAGCTGCCGCAGATCCACCACCCCGGCACGCCCATCGGCAATGTGACCCCCGAGGCGGCATCGGAGTTCGGTTTATCCACTGATACACTGATCTGCCTTGGCGCGCTGGATCAGGCTTGCGGCGCCATCGGCGTGGGAAATGTCAAACCCGGTATCTTTTCAGAAAGCACGGGGGCGGCACTTGCCTCGGTCGCCATGGCGACCGAACCGGTCATTGATCCCGCCGGGGAAATGCCTTGTTTTGCCAGCGGAATTCCGGGAATGTATATGGTGCATTCCTATTCCACCGGTGGAATGGCGATCCGCTGGTATCGCGACACCTTCTGCGCCGGCGAATTGGCGTCTGAACATGCGGGCGGGATCAACGCCTACCAAGCAATCGACGCAGCGGTGGAATCCACCCCTCCTGGTGCGGACGGTTTGCGGGTTCTGCCCCATCTCCAGGGTTCGGGGCCGCCGGATACCGATGACGAAGCGAAAGGCGTTTTCCTGAACGTGACTCTTGCGCACTCCAAATCTCATTTCGCACGCGGGATCATGGAGGGGGTCACCATGGTGCTTCTGCGGATGATCGAGTCAACCCGGATCCTGGGTGTGGATGTGAAGGAAATCCGCTCTCTCAGCGGAGGGGCCAAGAGCCGTGCCTGGTGCCAGATCAAGGCAAATGCCTCCGGCCTGCCGGTTCACACCATGAAAACCACCGAAGCCGCTGCCTGTCTCGGCGCAGCCATTCTGGCGGGTGTCGGTGCCGGAATATGGAGATCCGTCGAAGAGACGGCAACGCGATTGGCTGAATATGACCTGGAATATAGCCCGGACACATCGCATCGGGCGCTCTATGAGAGAATGCTTTCCGACTACAAGCTGCTGATGACGGAAGCCTCACCGTTGTTCAGGAAGCTCGCGGCGGCATGATCCACCGTTCCGACAGGCAAGGGAATCTATCCCTTGCCTGTCCCTCATTGCGCGCGCAGCCGGCCTGGAAACGGTCTTGCTGCAGCATGCGTGGCCTGCTGCCGAATGTGCAGGTCAAGGGCAAAGACCTGAACACCCGGCAGGAGCCGGAAAAGATCTCTCATAATTTTCAATGCCCTGCCAGAGCAGTCAGGTTGGGAAAGGTCATTTCACGCTTCGCAGAACAGCGCATCTGCCAGCCGGGCCGCAAAACCGCATCTGGCGAAATCGCGTCAAAGGTGTAGCCTTGTGCTTGCAGCAAGGAGCCGATGCGCATGTCCCGAAAGACAGCCCGCTATGTGATCGTTCCCGACGACAACGTCTTCAACGACAGCATGGAGACCACCAGCTTCCAGCTGTTTCGCGCCATGCACCGGCGGCTGTTCCGCGCCTCCGGGGCAAGGCCCGCGGACAGCATGGTGCAGGGCGCCTGCGAAGGCTCGGCGCCGGCGACAAGGCCACGCCTGCGGATGCTGGAGACCGAGGTCGGCCGCATCCGGCTGCTCGATTCCATCGGCGAGAACGAGGCCTCGCTGGTCAGCATGACCCCCGAACAGGCGCGCGAATTGCAGCGCGCCTATCCCGGCCTGCGCGTGCGGCGCGAATTGCGGCTTTACCCGCTGCGCTACGGCCGGCTCAACATCATCCGCAAGGAGGCCAAGCCCGCCGCCTTCCGCTCGGCCAAGGCGCTTGAGCTGCGCTGCGTCGATGCGGCCAGCGGCAAGCCGGTCGCCGGGGCCTCGGTGGTGGTGGTGCTGGACAGGCGGCGTAGCTTCGGCATCTCGGATGCAGTGACGGACAAGGACGGGCGGTTCCGCACGCCCCTGCCCGCCGGCCAGACCCGGATCGACGCGGTGATCTGCCAGCCGCTGGCCGGATACTGGCCCGGCGGTACCGAGGACATCCCCGTCAAGGCAGAGGGCGTGACGGAGTTGGAACTGCCGCTGGTGCCCATCGCGGCGGATTTCCCGGACGGGCTGGAGCGGATGCTGGCGCCGGCGAAAAAGGCCGACGGGCGCGGCGTCCGCGTCGCCATCGTGGACACCGGCGTCGATCCCGCCAGAGGGCTGAACCTTGAGCGCGGGCTGAACACCACCGGGACCGAGCCCGCCGACGAATGGTTCGACAACGGCACCGGCCACGGCACCCATGTCGCCGGCATCGTGGCGCGGGTCGCGCCCGACGTGGTGCTGCATTCCTATCGCGTCTTCGAAAAGGGCGCGGGCGGGGCCAGCGAATTTGCCATCGCCCGCGCCATCCGCCAGGCGGTCGAGGACGGCTGCGACATCGTCAACCTGAGCCTGGGCCAATCCTCGGAGCCCATCGCGATCTCGCGCGAGGTTCGCCGCGCCCGCGCCCTGGGCGTGGTCTGCGTCGCGGCGGCGGGCAACGACTACATGTCGCCCGTCTCGTATCCGGCGCGCTCGGGCGTGGTGGCGGCGGTCTCGGCCGGGGGCGTGCTGGACGCCTGGCCAAAGGGCGCGATCACCGGACGAAATGTCGCAGCCGACCCGGCCCCCGTCCAGGACCGCTTTTTCGCCCGATTCAGCAATATCGGACCGGAAGTGGACTTTATCGGACCGGGGGTCGGTATTATATCTTGGGTCGACAAGACCTCGAAAGGGGTGATGGACGGCACCTCGATGGCCTGTCCCGCCGTGGCCGGGCTGATGGCGCGATTGCTGTCCCGCACCCCCGAAATCCTTTCGGCAGAGCGCAACCAGCAGCGCTCTGACGATATTATCAAGCTGGCGAACAGCCATGCTGTTCCGATCGGTTTCGGCCCCCGCTACGAAGGTGCCGGCCTGATCGACCAGAAATGACGGCGCAGAGGTATGACCATGAAGGCCGAACGCAAGAAGACCCCGAGCTGCATGCTCGTCTATTCCGATGACCGCGACCCCAGCCGCGAGGAAACCGCCGAGGTGCTGGACCAGCTGAAGCCGTTTCCCGCCGAGGAGGTCGTGCCGGGCACGATCCGGGTCAAGGGCAGCGTGCAGGACGTGCGCAAATGCCTGGGCGATCTTGCGCATTGGCGATTGGCGCAGGAAAGGATCTTCCGGCTCAATCCCCCGCACAAGGCACAGCTGCGCTGATGCGGCGCGGCTTCGGCCCGCCCGCCGGGCCGGACCCGCTGCGGGTGGCCGAGACGCCGCTGCCGCTGGAAAGCTATGGCGACCGGCAGGGCTATGACCCCCGCTTCATCCTGCCCGACCAGCCCCTGCCCCTGCCCGGACCGGGCCGCTGGGCGGACGATCTGGTGGACCTGGTTCCCGAGGCGCGCGATCCCGGCGGGGACGGGACCGAGATCCGCTATACCCATTTTTCGGTCCGCATGTCGCGTTCGCGCGGCCTGCCGCTTTACAGCGCCTGCAACATCGACGGCAGCCGGTCCCGGCGCGGCCTGCCGCGCAGCGACGTCTGGCGGCGCGATCCGCGCATCGACCCGCAGGTGCAGAACCTGCGCGAAGGCTATGGCCAAGACCACCAGGGCCTGTTCAGCCGCGGCCACCTGACCCGGCGCGAGGATCCGAACTGGGGTGCGCCCGAGATCGCGCGGCAGGCCGATGCCGACACCTTCCACATCACCAATGCCGCCCCGCAGCGCCAGGGCTTCAACGGCGGCATCTGGCTGGCACTCGAGGATTACGTGCTGGACAATGCCGACCGCGCCAACCTGAAGGTGACGGTGATCACCGGCCCCATGCTCTCGGCCGGGGATCCGGTCTATTACAACCGCCAGATCCCCACCGCCTTCTGGAAGATCCTGGCCTTCGTCCATGACGAAACCGGCGAGCTTACGACCATCGGCTATCGCCGTTCGCAGATGGACTACCTGCCCCGGCCGGCGGGCGGGCGCTTCGTCTTCGGCGATTTCCGCGACAGCCAGGTGCCGATCCGCGCCATCGCGCAGGAAAGCGGGCTGGAGCTTGCCGCCTATGCCGCGCTGGACGTGATGGCCGGTGCTTCGCCCGAGATGGAAGTCGCTGTCGCCCGCGCCACCGATTTCTACCTGTCGCGCTGATCCGCCGCTTCCGCCCCGACCGGAAAGCCCTGGGCCAGGATGCGCTCGGCCAGGACGGCGGGGATGGCGCCGGGGGTGCGGCCGCGCTCGGCGCCCAGGCGGGTGCGCACGAAAGCCCCGGCCAGGTCGGCATCGCCCTGGAGCAGCAGCACGGCACCGGCCAGCAGCAGGGCGCTGCGCTCGGTGAACCAGCGCGCCTCGGCCTCGGGCACGCCGCCGCCCCAGCACTCGCGATGCGCGGCCAGCGCCGCGTCAAAGGCCGGGTCCAACCCCCGCGCGCCATCCAGCCGCGCCGCCAGCACCTCGGCCGCCAGCGGCTCGCGCGCCAGCGTGCGCAGCACGTCAAGGCAGATGACGTTGCCCGATCCCTCCCAGATGCCGTTCAGCGGTGCCTCGCGATACAGCAGCGGCAGGGGCGTGTCCTCGACATAGCCCATGCCGCCCAGCACCTCCATCGCCTCGGCCACGACCATGGGGCACAGCTTGTTCGACAGGTATTTCGCCAGCGCCACGCCGATGCGGGCGAAGGCGCGATCCTCGGCCGCCTGGCCGTCGAAGCTGGCGGCGACATGCAGGCCAAGCGCCAGGCAGCCCAGCCAGTCCAGCACCAGATCGGCCAGCACCGAGCGCATCAGCGGCTGGTCGATCAGCCGGCGCTGGAAGGCGCTGCGCTGCGCGCTCCAGTGATGCGCCTCGCGCAGCGCCGCCCGCATCAGCCCGGCCGGCGCCATGGCGGTGTCGAGCCGGGTGTGATGCACCATGGCAAGGATGGTGCGGATGCCGGCGCCCTCCTCGCCGATCCGCCAGGCCAGGGCGCGCTGGTATTCGATCTCGGCCGAGCCGTTCGAGCGGTTGCCGAGCTTGTCCTTGAGCCGCTGGATGCGGATGGCGTTGCGCCCGCCCTCCAGCCAGCGCGGCGCCAGAAAGCAGGTCAGCCCGCGCCCGGTCTGCGCCAGGGTCAGGAACCCGTCCGACATCGGCGCCGAGCAGAACCATTTATGCCCGGTCAGCCGCCAGGCGCCCCCGTCCGGCTCGGCCCGCGTGGTATTGGCGCGCAGGTCCGAGCCGCCCTGCTTTTCCGTCATCGCCATGCCCAGCGTCGCGCCCTGCTTGGCGGAAAGCGGCAGCACCGCCGGGTCGTAGCGCCGCGAGAGCAGCGCCGCCCGCCAGTCGCCCGGCAGATCGCCGGCGCCCGAAACGACCGGGATGGCGGCATAGGTCATGGTCAGCGGGCAGCAATGCCCCGGCTCGACCTGGCTGGCCAGATAGACCATGGCGGCATGGGTCAGGTGACCGGCCGGCCGGCCCTCCCAGGCGACCGAATGATAGCCGGCGGCGATGGAATCGCGCATGAAACGGTGCCAGGCGGGGTGAAAGCGCAGCTCGTCCAGCCGCCTGCCGCCGCTGTCGAACAGCACAAGCTCGGGCGGGTGGCGGTTGGCATCGCGCGCCGCCCCCGCCATCTCGGCCCGGCCCAAAAGCGCGCCGTAACGGGCCGGCCCCTCGGCCTGCCCGCCGCCGGCCTCCAGCATGGCGCGCAGGGCCGGATCGTCGCGCCACAGGTCGCGGTCGCCGGGCGCGGCCGGCTGGTTCAGCACCTCATGCGTGCCCAGATCCGCCGTCGGATCGATATGCATGGCCAGGCCCTCCTGCTGCCGCCTGCCGGGCGATCCTAACCCGGAAGGCCACCGCGCCGCGAGTCCCGACGGGGAAACGGGCGGCCCGCGCGAAGCGCATGGAAAACCGCGGCCGCCCGCATCGGGGCAGCCGCGGCATCAGGCATGGTTCGGGCCGGCGGTCAGGCGCGTTCGGGGACGGGCAGGTCGAGCCAGTCCTTGTAGAAGGTCTCGATATCCGGCTCGAAGTCGTGGATCACCGGATACCAGGGCGTCGGCGCCTCGACATCCAGCAGATCGCCGGAAAGCGGGCAGAAATATTCGCGGATCACCTGCCATTCCGGCGAGGGCGCCATCAGGCGGGGATAAAGCTCCTCCATCCTTTCGGCGGTCTCGCGCACACGGATGCGGGCGTGCAGCTTCCAGTTCTGGTCCCATTCGCAGAAATCATGGCCGGCCTGGCTGCGGATCATCCATTTCCGGTCCGACTGGCGCTGCACGATGTAAAGCTTGGGCCCCAGCGGCAGGATGATCGGGTCGTCCCAGTCCACCTGTTCCTGCAGGATCTCCAGGTAGATCTGGAAGCGTTCGCGGTCCTTGGGCGTGGACAGCATGGTGTGCAGCGTGTCGCGGTCGATCTTGCCGTCCACCAGGTCTTTGATCTTGGCTTTGGTATAGGCCATCTTTTCCTCCATTGGATGGGCCTGAAAGAACGGCTGCGCCCGAGGGGGACGGGCGCAGCCCCGGGCGTCATTCCTCGACGAATTGCACGGTCCGGACGTCCGGCAGTTCCGAGATGTCCATCGAGTATTCGCGCCCGTAGGACGGGATCGGCAGGTCGGCCTCCATCAGCTTCCAGTCCGCCGGCAGGTTCCAGAAGCTGCGGAACTGCTGCTCGAAGCGCGGGCCCAGCTTGAAGGAGGCGGCATACATCTGCTGGACATGCACGCCGGCCTCCTTGGCCAGGATGCGCTGGCGCTCGCCCGCCATCCATTCCTGCGTCGGCACCGATTCCTCCAGCCGCTGCTTGCGGATGGCGCGGCGCCGGGCCTCGGTCGCGGCGGCGTCCACGCCCTTCATGCCGTCGCCGGCACCCTTCAGCACCACGCCATAGACGCTGTCGGCAAAGCGGGGCAGCAGATAGCCGCCGTTCACGTCGTCGGCCACCTTCTGCGGCTCGCGGTCCAGGGGATCGCCGAAGCCCGGCCCGCCGCGCATGTAGTTCAGATAGAGGTCGTAATCCTTGAACATCGCCTCGGTGGTGATGGCCTGCTTGTCGCGCTTGATCCGCGCATCGGGCAGCATCGCCTCCCAGCTCGGGTTCTCGGGGTCGGTGTCGCCGCCATGCGGGATGGCGCCGCCCGCGGCGATGATCTCCTGAAGCCGGGTGTCATGCGCCTCGAAGCGATAGCCCGAGGCCGCCGGATAGCCGCCCATCAGCCCCCAGTCCGAGCTGATATGACCGTTGCCCATGAAGAACATCGTCCAGTCCTTGGCGTTCCAGACCATGCGCAGGCTTTCGAAGCCGCAGCCGCCGCGATACTTGCCGGCGCCGCCGGAGCTGGCCTTGATCTGCCGGCCCAGATAGACCAGCGGCTCGGCCAGTTCCCAGATCTCCATGTCGCCCATGTCGCCTTCGGGGTTCCAGACCGCGGCGGCATGGCTGATGCCGTCCATATGCGCGCTGGCGCCCACGCCGTTCGCGGCGCATTCGAACGAGTTCACGGCATGGATCTCGTCATACTGGTTGAAGCCGCCGCCCTGCAGCCAGTTCGAGGTATTGGCGTTGCCGGCGTTCACCTCTTCCAGGTAGCCGCGGCCGAAATAGGCGCGGCTGAGACCCCGCCACAGCGCCGTCCAGGAGCTGACCAGGAAGTGCCAGGAATAGCTGAAGGCGACGCGCCGGTCGTCCGGGTTCATCCAGGTGCCCTTGGGCAGGCGGAACTCGGTCCCGTAGGCGGCGCCGTCGTTGATCATCTCGGTCGGGATCAGCGATTGCGTCATCATCACCCAGATGCCGCTGGTGAAGCTGACCTGATGGGCGTTGTAGGTGTGCCAGCCCCAGCGGCTTGATCCCTCGAAATCCAGCCGCCAGGTGCCGTCGCCGCGGATGGTGATTTCCGACGGGGTATGCATGATCGTGTCGACCTTGGCGAAGTCGGAGGGCACCCGCACGTCGTCATGCGCATAGGGCACGTCCACGAATCCGACCTGGCGATACTTGCCGGGGATGGTCATCGCCTTGATGCGGGCCTGTAGGCCGATACGGCCGTGTTCGACCGATTCATAGGCGAATTTCCAATAGGCCTCGATGCCCTCGTCGGCGATCACCTCCTGCACCAGGTCGCGGATCATGTGGCAGCCGGCGACGCGGGTGCGCTCGTCCAGCATCCAGTAGCGGGTGGTGCGCACCATGCGCTGGCTTTCATGCAGCCAGTCGCGCTTCAGCTCGTCGTTCTCGCCGATCTTGCGGCAGGTGATGGAATAGCCGTCGCCGAAACGCTGCACCTGGCCCGTGGACATCGAGCCGGGGCCGACCGAGCCGGTGTCGATCACATGGGTCACGCCGCCGACCCAACCGATCAGCTCGCCCTCGTGAAAGATCGGCACGATGGTGTGGATGTCGCAGGGATGGACATTGCCGATCAGGCTGTCGTTGTTGCAGAAGATGTCCTTGTCGCGGATGCCGGGGTTATGCTCCCAGCCGTTCTCGATCATGTATTTGATCGCCGCGCCCATGGTGCCGACATGGATGATGATGCCGGTCGAGGTCAGGATCGAATCGCCCGCCGCGTTGTAGAGGGTGAAGCACAGCTCGCCCTCCTGCTCGACGATGGGCGAGGCGGCGATCTTCTTGGCGGTTTCGCGGGCATCCACGACGCCGGCGCGCAGACGGGAAAACAGCTTGTTGTATTTGATCGGGTCGCTGTCGCGCAGTTCCAGCCGGTCGAGGCCGGCGTAATGTTTCGTCCGCTTGGTGGCCTCCATCAGCCGGTCGCGATGCTGCTTCAGCGTCTCGCCGCCGCGGACGATGCCGCGCGTCTCGACTTTGGATTGCATGTTCATGATGTTTCCTCCCCGGGAAATCAGACTTCTTTCAGGTGGAACAGGCGGTGACCGTCCAGCCAGGTCTCGAACCCGCCCGGCACCACGAAGGTCGTCGCGTCGGATTCGATCACGGCGGGGCCGGTGATGCGGTTGCCGGGCTGCAGCGCCTCCATCCGGTAAAGCTGGGCATCGACCCATTGCTTGTGCCGGTAGAACTTGCGCATGCCGAGCTTGGCCTCCTCGGGCGGGGTCGGGCCGGCCTCGGGCTCTTTCGGGATCTTCGGCTTCGGGATCGGCACCGTGCCGCGCATGATCGCGCCGGTCACCGAATAGCCCAGTTCGGGCGAACGCGCCGAGGCGGCATAGACCCGGCCATAGGTGTCGTTGAAGGCATCGACCAGCTTGTCCCAGTCCTCGGCGGAATGCGCCTGCATGATCGGGCTTTCGATCTCGAGGTCGTTCAGCTGGCCGCGATACTGCATGCGGAAGCCCGGTTGCAGCTTGACCCGGTCGGGGCTGTAGCCGTTGATCTCGAACTCCTCCAGCACCCGCTCGCGCAGCTCCTCCCAGGCGGCTTGCAGGGTCTTGGCCTGGTTGGCCTTCAGATCGGCGCTTGCGTCGCTGGCGATGTTGATGTCCAGCGACTTGTCATAGCGGTATTCGAAATCCGCCGCCGCGCAGCCGAAGGCGGAAAAGCCCGCGGCCCAGGCCGGCACGATCACGTCCTCGAAGCCCAGCCCCTCGGTATAGCCGTAGGTATGGACCGGACCGGCGCCGCCATAGCTGAAGCAGACGAAGTTGCCCGGCGTCGAGCCCTTGCCCGAGATCATCGAGCGCAGGTAGTCGCGCAGGTCGCTGTCCAGAAGCTCGATCACGCCCGCCGCCGCATCCTCGACCGTCAGGCCCAGCGGGTCGGCGATCTGCTCCTTCATGGCGTTCCAGGCGCGTTCGCGGTCCAGCTTGACCTGCCCGCCCAGGAAGTTGTCGGGGTTCAGATAGCCCAGGATGACATGGCAGTCGGAAATGGTCACGGTCTCGATCCCCGACTCGGCCCAGCAGACGCCGACGCGATAGCCGGCGCTGTCCGGCCCCAGCTTGATCGCCTTGGTATAGGGGTCCAGCCGGATGAAGCTGCCCGCCCCTGCGCCGACCGAATCCATGGCGACCAAGGGCAGCGACAGGACCAGCCGCGCCATGTCCGGGTCGTTGCGGATCGTCAGCTCGTTCTGGGTGATCAGCGCCACGTCGAAGGAGGTGCCGCCGATATCCGAACAGGCGATGTTGGAATAGCCCAGCACCTCGCCCAGGTATTTCGCCCCGATCACCCCGCCGATGGGGCCCGAGACGATGGTGCGCGCCAGTTCCTTGGCCTTCCAGCTGATGGTGCCGCCATGCGTCGCCATGACCCGGAAGTCGAATTTCGAGCCGTTCTCCTTGAAGGCGCTGGTGATCTTGTTCAGCGTCTGGCGCGAGGGCTCGGCGGCATAGGCTTCCAGAATCGTGGTGTTGGTGCGGTGGGTTTCCTTGCGCACCGGGTAATAGTCGGTCGAGGCGAAGACCGGGATCGCCTTGCCGGATTTCTGGATCTCCTCCAGCACGATGTCGCGCACCCGGCGTTCATGGCCGGGATTGCGATAGCTGTGCAGAAGCGAGATCACGATGCCCTCGACATCCTGGGCGATCAGGTCGCGGGCGGCCTGGCGGGCGGTGTCCTCGCGCAACGGGATCACCACGGTGCCGGACATGTCCACCCGCTCCATCACGCCGCGCGTCAGGTGGCGCGGCACCAGCGGCTCGTCGTAGTAATGCGTGTTCAGGTGGATGCGGTCCTCGTAGGCGAAGCCCAGATAGGCCTGGATGGCGCGGCCCATGCGGTGGAAATCCTCCATCCCCGCATTGACGATCAGCCCGCAGCGCAGCCCCTTGCGCTGCACCACGCGGTTCAGCATGGCGGTGCCAGAATAGACGCCGGTCTGGATTTCGGACAGCGCCTCCTCCAGCGTCAGGCCCCAATGTTCCAGCCCCTCCCTGGAACTGGCGATCAGGCCGAGCGCCTCGTTCTGCGGCGTCGATTGCGCCTTGCCGACGACGAAATCGCCCTCGCTGTCGACAAAGAACGTATCGGTCATGGTGCCGCCGGCATCGATGCCCAGCACCTGCACCTTGCGATTGTTGGATTTGTCCAATGGCACGGTTTTCTCCTCCCATTGCGCCACCCTCCCGTGGCGTGATGACAGGATGGAACCGGGGGGCGGCCCCGTGTTGTCCGGTTTTCGGACGATGCATCGGACAATAGGCGGACAGCGGGCGGACAGATGCCGGGGCGCCAGTCGCGGGCGTCAGTCAGTCGCGGCGGGGGCGCGGGATGCCGTATTGGTCCAGCTTCAGATACAGCGTCGAGCGCGCGATCCCCAGCCGCCGGGCGACCTCGGTCATGTTGCCGCCCGCCTCGGCCAGGGCGGCGGCGATCTCGGCCCGCTCGCGGTCGCGCAGGGTGCTTTCGGCCCGCGGCCCGGCGGGCCGGGTCAGGTGCCGCGGCAGGTCCGCCACGTCGATCAGCCCGCTCAGCGAGGTCGCGCCCAGCGATTCCATGAGATTGCGCAACTCGCGCAGGTTGCCCGGCCAGTCATGCGCCTGAAGATGCAGCATCGCCGCCGGAGTAAAGCGCAGCGCCCGGCCATGGCGCTGCTGCGGATAGGCCGCGGCAAAGCGGCGAATCAGGCCGGGCAGGTCGTCGCGCCGCTCGGCCAGCGCGGGCAGGCGCAGCGTGGCGGCGGCCAGGCGGAAATACAGGTCGCTGCGCAGCTCGCCCTGGGCCATCCGCTCGGCCAGGCCGACCGAGGACAGCGACAGAAACTGCAGCGGCGCCCCGGCCGCGCGGCGCAGATGGGCCAGCACCTGCGCCAGCAGCGCCTGCACCGGCGGCGGCGCCTGGCCCGGCTCGTCCAGGCACAGCGTCCCGCCGCTTTCGGCCAGCCGTGTCAGCGCACCCGCGTCGACCAGGTCGTCGCGCAGCGCATCGGCGTCCAAGAGGCTGCAATCGACGAATTCGAAGGGCTGGCCGGCCTGCGGACCGGCACCGTGCAGCGCGCGGGCTAGGGTCTCCTTTCCCGCTCCCACCGGTCCCTCGATCAGCAGGGGCACGCCACCCTCGACATATTTCACCGCGGCGGCGCAGATCGGGCCCAGGCAGGCGCCGCTCTGGGCGATCTGCGCCAGGCCGACGGCCGGATCAGCCGGGCATCGGCTGCGCAAGCCGGGCCGCGGCAGGGTCAGCATGACGCCCAGCATGTCGCCGCGATCCGCCAGCACGTCCACGTCGGCATGGGGCAGAACCTGCCGCAGCCGGGCGGCCAGATGGCCCGGATCGCCGTCGCGCGCTTCGGCCGGCAGGTGCAGCGCCCTGCCCTCGCCGTCCCAGGCCCGGCCCGCCGCCGCGTCGAAACCGGCGCTGGACCAGACCGGCTGGCCGAAACGGTCCAGCACCATGATCGCATCGCCGGCGCGCTCGCGGCGCTCGGCCAGCAGCCGCTCGACCAGGCGGCGATGCTCCTGCAGCCCGGCATTGCGCATCGCCTCCTCGATCTGCATGGCCAGGGTCACGGAAAAGGCCGCGACCTGGCCAAAGGGCTGCCCCGAGGGCCCCGAGATGTCGATGGCGCCCAGAAGCGCGCCGTTGAACGGGTCGCGGATCGGCGCGGCGGCGCAGGACCAGCGCTGGATCGCCTCGCAGAAATGCTCGACGCCCGAGATGGTGACCGGCTTGGCCAGGTGCAGCGCGGTGCCGATCGCATTGGTGCCAATGGCGTCCTCGTCCCAATGGCCGCCGGGATGCAGGTGGTTTTCCTGGCCGCGCGACAGGATGCGGGCATCGCCCTCGGCCTCCATCACCACGCCGCTGCGGTCGCAAAGCAGCAGCATCATCCCGGCATCGTTCAGCATGTAGCCGGCGCGGCGGATCGCCGTCTGCGCGGCCGAGCGCAGGCGCTGGTTGCGGTGGCGGATCACGCGCAACTCGTCCTGGGCGACGCTGGGCGCGCGCTTGAGGGTCTCGATCTCTTTCCGCCCCCTGGACCTGACCCAGGATCTGAGCACGACCTCCCGTATGCTGGGGGGCACGCTCCCCAGCGCGCGGAATCGCTCCCAGTCCTCCTTCTGGATGCTTTCCGGCATGTCTCTGCGCCCCGCGTTAAGGCTGACGGATAGTAAGGTGCGCGCGCCCGCTGCTGTCAAGGAAAAGCCGGCCGGCCCGGCCTGCGGCTTTCCTGCCGCAACCGCCCGTCGATCATCGCAAAAAAGGCCGCCAGCGGTCGCGACGCGCCCCTCTCCCGCCACGCACCAGGGCGACGGCAACGAACCGACCGCTGCGGACAGGCATCGGCGCATGGGCCAAACCGGCGGCGCCGGCAGCCGCGGAGCGGTTCATCTGCAAGGGTGAAATGGTAGCGGAGGAGGGATTTGAACCCCCGACACAAGGATTATGATTCCTCTGCTCTAACCAGCTGAGCTACTCCGCCACGGGTGCGTGCGATTTACGGTGAGCGGCTGGGGGCGTCAAGGGGCCGAAAGCAGGTTTTTCAAAGTTTTTGGCCCGCTCGCCAGCCCGGCCCGACGCCCGGCTTCTTCGTTCCCCAAATACCCAAAAAGCGACGGCGCCAGCGCCGCCGCCCTCGATGGAAAGCATCAGACGGAAATCCCGCTGCGCCCCGCCAGGTCGGTAAAGAACTGCCAGGCCACCCGGCCCGAGCGCGAGCCGCGCGTCGCCTGCCACTCGATCGCCTCGGCGCGCAGCCGATCCTCGGGGATCTGCAAGCCATAGGCGTCGCAATAGCCGCGCACCATGGCCAGGTATTCGTCCTGCGAACAGGGGTGGAAGCCCAGCCACAGCCCGAACCGATCCGAGAGCGAGACCTTCTCCTCGACCGCCTCGCCGGGATGGATGGCGGTCGACCGCTCGTTGTCGATCATGTCGCGCGGCATCAGGTGGCGCCGGTTCGAGGTGGCATAAAGGATCACATTGGCCGGCCGCCCCGAGATGCCGCCGTCCAGCACCGCCTTGAGCGACTTGTATTGCGTATCGTCATGGCTAAAGGACAGGTCGTCGGAAAACAGCACGAAGCGGCGCTCGCGCGCCCGGCCCAGGATCGCCAAGAGCCGCCCGACCGAGCCCAGATCCTCGCGCGCGATCTCGACCAGCACCAGCGGCAGGCCCTGGCGCACGGCCTCGGCATGCACGGCCTTGACCAGCGAGCTTTTGCCCATGCCGCGCGAACCCCAGAGCAGCGCGTTGTTCGCCGCATGGCCGCGGGCGAATTGCAGCGTATTCGCCAGCAGCGTGTCGCGCGCCCGGTCGATGCCGATCAGCTGCACCAGATCGACGCGGTTGACCTCGGCCACCGGCTCCAGCCGGTCGGGATCGGGCTGCCAGACATAGGCGGTCGCCTCGGTGAAACTCGGCTCGGGCGCGGGCGGCGGCGACATGCGTTCCAGCGCCGCGGCGATGCGCAGCAAGGCTTCGTCAGGCATCGGCTTCCCGTTCTTCCAGTTCGCGCTTCTTTTCCATCCGCCGCACCAAGAAGATCGAGACCTCGTAAAGCCCATAGATCACCGTGAACAGCACGACCTGACTGATGACATCGGGCGGGGTGACGATGGCGGCCAGCACCAGGATCACCACGATGGCATAGCGGCGCACGCTGCCCAGCCCCTCGGAGGACACCAGCCCGGCCTTGCCCATCAGCGTCAGCGCCACCGGCAGCTGGAAGGACAGGCCGAAGGCCAGGATGAACTTGGTGGTCAGCGCCAGGTATTCGCTGACCGAGCCCTGGAAGACGATCCCGGCCAGATGCGGGTTCTGCTCGGCCGCCGCCGGGTCGTCGGGCAGGGCCAGCGGCCCCTGCTGGAAGCCCAGGAAGAAATCATAGGCCATGGGCAGGATGATGTAATAAGCGAAGGCCGCGCCGATCATGAACATCACCGGCGACGCGACCAGGAACGGCAGGAAGGCCGCCTTTTCGCTGCGATAGAGGCCCGGCGCGACAAAGCGCCAAAGCTGGTAGGCGATAACCGGGAAGGCCAGCACGAAGCCGCCCAGGAAAGAGATCTGGATGGCGACGAAGAAGCCTTCCTGAAGCTTCAGCAGGATCAGCCCGCATTCCTGCCCGCGCGTCTCAAGCGCATGGCAGATCGGCCGCGTCAGGAAGTTGTAGATCGGGTTCCAGACCGTATAGCACAGCACCATCGCCACGACGAAGGCCAGGACCGACCAGATCAGCCGGGTCCGCAACTCGGCCAGGTGTTCGATCAGCGGCGCCGAGCTGTCGTCGATGCTATCGGGGTTCTTGTCGGATTTCGCGGACACTCAGCGATCTTTCGTATCGGAGCGGCGCACCGCATGCAGGCGGCGCTGGCCGGGTTCAGGGTCGGCGGCCGTGACCGGCGCCGCCGGCGCGGCCCCCTGCCCCGACCCGGCCGCGGCAGGGTTGTCGGAAGGGGCGCTGGCCAGGCTCGGGCCGTCTCCAGCCGCGGGGCCAGCCGCAAGCCCGGCCGCGCCCGGATCCGGCACGGCCCGCGTGCTGGCCGAGGGGGCCTTGGGCTCCCATTTCTCGAACCGGTCGGCGGCGCGCTCCAGGGCATCCAGACCCAGCGCCTTCTTCGAGGTCAGAGACTTGACGTCGCGCAAGGCGTTGCCGGCCTCGTCCAGGCCGGTGCTCTTGGCGGCATCCTCCATCGCGCTGGAAAACTCGCGCGCCATGGAGCGGGCGCGGGCCGTGATCCGTCCCAGCGAATGAAACAGATGCGGCAGATCCTTCGGCCCGATCACGATCAGCGCGACGATGCCGATCAGCAGCAGTTCGCTCCAGCCGATATCCAGCATTGCGATGTCCCGCGACGGTTACGAACGGTCGGTGCCGTGCGGCGTGACGTCGCGCATGGCCTCGTTGGTCTGGGCCTGGGCACGGGCTGCGTCCTCGGCCGGGCTCTGGCCGATGGGCTTCTTGGCGTCCTCGGCGGCGCGGTCATATTCCTCGGCACCGTCCTTGACGCCCTTCTTGAATGCGGTGATGCCCTTGCCCACCTCGCCCATCAGGGACGAAACCTTGCCGCGCCCGAAAAGCACCAGCACCACCACCGCGATGAGCAAAAGCCCCGGAAGGCCGATGTTGTTCAGCATGTCGTTTCCACTCCTTGCCGGCCGTGCCGGCGTTGACGGGTCATATGTAGTCCTCGACCATTGCAATGCAAAGCCCAAACGCGCCCTCTCCTTCCAACCATGGCAGCGCGGCGGAAAATCCGCCATGCTTTCCATCGCATGCAATCCGGGGAATAAGGTAACGATATGGAGATAACTCAGATCATCAGCGCCTTCGTCACGCTGTTCGTCGTGATCGACCCGGTGGGGCTTGCGCCGCTGTTCATCGCCCTGACCCGCGGCATGACACCGCAGCGGCGGCGGCGAATCGGCTGGCGCGCGCTCGGCATCGCGGCGGCGCTGATGACGCTTTTCGGCCTGGCGGGCGAGGCGATCCTGGCCGGTATCGGCATCTCGCTGTCCGCCTTCCGCATCGCCGGCGGGCTGCTGTTGTTCCTGACCGCGCTCGACATGCTTTTCGAACGCCGCACCGAGCGGCGCGAGGGCCAGGCCAGGGACGATGACGACGACCCCTCGGTCTTTCCGCTGGCCACGCCGCTGCTGGCCGGTCCTGGGGCGCTGGCCTCGATGATCCTGCTGGTCGGGCAGAACCCCGGCCCCGCCCATACGCTGATGATCCATCTGGTCATGCTGGCGGTGCTGGGCATCGCCGCCGCGCTTTTCGCCATGGCCGGGCCCATCGCGCATGTGCTGGGCCGCACCGGGACCATGGTGGTCACGCGGCTTTTCGGCATGCTGCTGGCGGCGCTGTCGATCCAGTTCGTGATCGACGGGCTCAAGGGATCGGGGCTGGTCTGATGGGCGAAGAATTCGGCCGCCTTGCCTATCTGGTGCTGCTGCTGATCGCCGTCGGCGGCTTCCTGCTGGTCGAGCTGCGCGCCCGGCCGGGCCAGGCCCTGCGACAGGCGGCGGCCTGGGGGCTGATCTTCCTGGGCGTGGTGGCGCTGGCCGGGCTTTGGGACGACATCCGCGGCACGATCTCGCCCCAGGCCCGGATGCTCGAAGGCGGCCGGATCGAGGTGCCGGTCGGCAATGACGGCCATTACCACCTGACCGCGCAGGTGAACGGCACCCCGGTGCGCTTCGTCATCGACACCGGCGCCACCAGCATCGCCCTGGGACCACGGGACGCCGCGCGCGTCGGCATCGACCCCGAGACGCTGGCCTATGCCGGCCAGGCCCGCACCGCGAACGGCATCGTCCAGACCGCGGCCGTGCTGCTTGATTCAGTCGCGATCGGCGAGATCCACGACAGCCGCGTCCCCGCGGTGGTGCTGCGCGCCGAACTCGAGCAATCGCTGATGGGCATGTCCTACCTGTCGCGCTTTGCCCGCGTCAGCATCGAGGGCAACCGGCTGATCCTCGAACGCTGACCGGCTGCCTTTCCGCCCGGATGTCCGGGGAAGAGCGGCCAGCCGCGCCTCGTTCAGGAGGCGGAGGCCTCCTTGCAGTCGCGCGCGGCAACGGCTGCGGCCTCGGTTTGCTTGTTCAGGAACATGATCGCCAACCGGCGGCGGTCCTGCTGTCTTTGCGCGGTCTTCCGGCGATTGGCGCGCCTGTTCGGTGTTCCTGCCATTTCTTGCCTCGTTTTCTTGAAATTATTGGGCAGTCTCCGCCGCCCCCGCCCGGCTGCGCCGAGAGAGGTCCGACAGAACCAGCCGCTATAGGGGGAGTATCGTCGGGCGGGCAGATGGAACTGCGCAACGCCCTGGGCGCCAGGCGCCTATTTTTTCTTGCGTTTCTTGGCGGGGGTGCCGCCCTCGGACGCTTCCTTGGCCAGCCTCGCCGCGCGCAGGCTTGCGGTCAGTTCCTGGCGGCGTTCGGTCTGCTCGCTGATGATCAGCTTGGCTTCCGAGGTCGTCCGATCCATCGCTGTCAGCGGCGTCGGCTCGCGGAAAAGCCCCTTCAGTCTGTCCTTGGGTGCCATGCGAGCCTCCGGGATGTTGGTCCGACCAGGATCGGTCGGACCATCTGTCTTGCCATCGTGCAGGATCAGGCCAGGGCCAGGTCGCGCGCCGATTGGCGGCCGTCGCGGCCGGTCTCGATTTCGAAAGTCACGGCCTGGCCGTCATCGAGTTGACGGATATTCGCCCGCTCGAGGGCCGAGATATGCACGAACACATCCTTGCCGCCTTCCGCGGGAGCGATGAAGCCGAAGCCTTTGGTGGCGTTGAACCATTTCACGGTGCCAGTGGCCATCGTGATGTCTCCTTCAGTTATACCGTCCGCGACATGCGACGGCCCGGCTCAGTCAGATCGAAGCATAGTCTGAAGCCGGAAAGGAGACAGGATGCAGAAGAAATAACCTAGCCCGCTGAACATGGGGTGCAATGGGCAGGAATGCAAGGGCTGTCTGCGCCGGGCGGATGACAGGGCCGCCTCAGCCCTGGTCGCGCTCGGCCAGTTGCAGCCATTCCTCTTCGGCGGCGGCCAGCGCCTGCTGGCGCTCGGCCAGGCCCTCGCTGGCCTTGGCGAACTTGACCGGGGCGGTCTGGAACAGGTCGGGCTGGGCCAGGAACTCGGTCAGCTTGCCGATCTCGGCCTCCAGCCGCTCGATGACGGCCGGCAGCGCCTCCAGCCGCTTGCGTTCCGAGAAATTGAGCCCCGTGCGCGGTGCCGTGGCCTTGGGCTGGGGCGCGGGCGCGGCCGGCGCGGGCCTGGCGGGGGCCGGCCGGGTCGGCTCGGGCACGGGGGCCGCCTGTTGGCGTTGCGCGCGGTAGTCGGACCAGCCGCCGGGATAGATCGTGGCCCGACCGTCGCCCTCCATCGCCACGGTGGTCGTGGCCACGCGGTCGATGAAGTCGCGGTCGTGGCTGACCAGCAGCACCGTGCCGTCGTAATCGCCCAGGATGTCCTGCAAGAGGTCCAGCGTCTCGACGTCCAGATCGTTGGTCGGCTCGTCCAGCACCAAGAGGTTCGAGGGCCGGGCCATGATCCGCGCCAGCAAAAGCCGCGCCTTTTCCCCGCCCGACAGGCTGCCGACCGGCGCCCGCGCCTGCGCCTCGTCGAACAGGAAATCCTTGAGATAGGCCACGACATGGCGCGGGTTGCCGCGCACCATCACCTGGTCCGAGCGCCCCGAGACCCGCATGGAGGGATCGCCCGCCAGCGCGTCCCACAGTGTCACCGTCTCGTCGATGGCCGAGCGCGCCTGGTCGAAGACCGCGATTTCCAGGTTGGTGCCGTGCCTGACCGTGCCGGTATCGGGGGCGATCTCGCCGGTCAGCATCTTGATCAGCGTGGTCTTGCCGGCGCCGTTCGGGCCGACAAAGGCCACCCGGTCGCCGCGCAGCACCCGCAGGTCGAAGGGCTTCAGGATCACCCGATCGCCGAAGGACTTGGAAATGCCCTTGGCGTCGATCACCCGCTTGCCCGATTGCGGCCCCGCGTCCAGTTCCATCGCCGCCGTGCCCTGGCGGCGGATCTGGCCGGCGCGCTCCTCGCGCAGCGCGGCCAGCGCACGGACGCGGCCCTGGTTGCGCTTGCGCCGGGCGGATATGCCCTCGACCGCCCAGCGGGCTTCGGCCTTGATCTTGCGGTCGAGCTTGTGGCGCGCCTCGTCCTCGGCGGTCCAGACGGTTTCGCGCCAATCCTCGAAATGTTCGAAGCCCTTGTCCTGGCGGCGGACCTCGCCGCGGTCGATCCACAGCGTCGCCCGGGTCAGCGCCCGCAGGAAGGCACGGTCGTGCGAGATCAGCACGAAAGCCGCCCTGGTCGCGGAAAGCTGCTCCTCGAGCCAGCCGATCGCCTCGATGTCGAGATGGTTGGTCGGCTCGTCGAGCAGCATCAGTTCCGGCGCCTCGGCCAGCAGCCGCGCCAGCGCCGCCCGCCGCCGCTCGCCGCCCGAGGCGGTGGCTGTGGGGCGGTCGGGGTCGAATTTCAGCCCCTCGGCCGCCATCTCGACGCGGTAGCCCTCGGCCTCGCCCAGGCCGGCGCGGGCGAAATCGCCCAGGGTGGCAAAGCCCGACAGGTCGGGATCCTGCTCCATGTAGCCCACGGTCGTTCCGGCAGGGGTGACGACCTGGCCGGCATCGGGCTCGACCAGGCCTGCCATGACCTTCATCAGCGTGGACTTGCCCGAGCCGTTGCGGCCGACCAGCGCCAGCCGGTCGCCCTGCTGAACGGTCAGGTTCAGCCCCTCAAAGACGGGATTGCCGCCGAAGGTCAGGGAAATATCGGTGAGTTGCAGAAGCGGAGCGCGTGCCATGAGGGGGCAGATATGCCGCGCCAGCCTGCCGGTCAACCGGGGACGCATGCGGGCGGGATGGGGGCGCTGCCCCCGGCGCGATGACGGGTGGCAAAAGGTTTGAGCTTTTGGGCTCGAAACCTGCCATTTTTCCGAAATGTCAGAATTTCTGGCGCCGAAAAATCAAGACGTTAGATGAAAATATGTGCGCGGTTTCACGCACACCGTAAACCTTTTTGTTTATGGTGTGCGCTGACCAAGGCCGTCGGCTGAACTGGGTATCCCTTCCTCTACGGCCATGCGAGACCAAGATTCGCAGCTCCGCTTAAAGTAGCCTCGGGGACGGGCAGGATGAGTGCTCTGCAACTCTACCTGTCGCATAAAGTCAAACATCGCCGCAGCCGCGACCTCATGGATTTCATAACCCATGATCGTAACCGTCCGGTCTGACCGCTACCTTTCGACGCCTGGCCTGCGCAGGCAAGGTGCGTGGCGGCAGCCCGGCGTCCCGCGCTTCGGCCGCCGAAGCCGGCACAAAGCCGGCTGGTGCCTGCGGTCAAAACAGGTGCGGAACGGCGCCCATTGACCGCGGCGGCCACAGACGCCTGCAAGCGCGCAACTGCCCGGCGGCCGGCCTGCGCGCCGACGCGGGACATCATGATCGACGGCAGGCCCGGCCCTGCGGCGCGCGATACGGCGCGCAAAGGGCACGGCACGCCGGGCCGCTACTGCCGCGCCAGCCAGTCGGTGATGCAGCGGCGCAGATTCGTCTCGCCCAGAGTGCGCGCGTCGTCGATCAGCCGCTTCAGTTCGCTCAGGTCCACGCGCCGGATCAGGTGCTTCACCGGCCCGATCGAGGCCGGGCGCATCGACAGCCGCCGGAACCCCAGCGCCGCCAGCGTTACCGCCTCGATCGGACGGCCGGCATCCTCGCCGCAGAACGACACCGGCACCCGCGCCTCGTCGCAGCGCCGCACGATCTGGTCGAGCAGCGAGATGAAGGAGGTGTTCAGCGTGTCATAGCGCCGCCGCACGCGCTCGTTCTCGCGGTCGGCGGCAAAGAAGAACTGCTTCAGGTCATTGCCGCCCACCGAGATGAAATCGCACATCTCGAAGAACTTCTTCGGCGCGAAGGCCAGCGAGGGCGTCTCGAGCATGGCGCCGACGCGAATGTCCGAGGGCATGGCATGGCCCAGCCGCTGTTCGCGCGCCAGTTGCTCCATCAGCAGCTTATGCGCCTCTTCGAACTCGTGCATCTCGGTGATGAAGGGGAACATGACATAGAGCGGCCGCCCCACCGCGGCGCGGATCAGCGCCTGCAACTGCATCCGCAAGACGCCGCGCTTGTCCAGCCCCACCCGGATCGCCCGCCAGCCCATGGCCGGGTTCGGCTCGTCCTGCGGCTTCATGTAGGGCAGCACCTTGTCCGAGCCGATGTCCAGCGTGCGGAACATCACCGGTTTGCCATGGGCATTGTCCAGCACATGCGCGTAAAGCGCCGCCAGCTCGCCCCGGCGCGGCACGCGGGTGCGGGTCAGGAACTGCAACTCGGTGCGGAACAGCCCCACCCCCTCGGCGCCCGAGCTTTCCAGGCTGGGCAGGTCGGCCATCAGCCCGGCATTCATGTAAAGCTGGATCGTCGTGCCGCATTTCGCGGTGGCGGGCAGGTCGCGCAACCCGGCATAACGCTTTTGCGCCTCGGCCTGCATCGCCATCTTGTCGCGAAAGGCCTTGGCGACCGATTCCTCGGGGCGCAGATGCACGGTGCCCATGTCGCCATCCACCAGGATCAGGTCGCCGTTCAGCGCCTCGGAGGTGACGCGCTCGGCATGGATCACCAGCGGGATGGCCAGCGCGCGGGCGACGATGGCGGCATGGCTGCCGACCGAGCCCTCCTCCAGCACCACGCCCCTGAGGCGCCGGCCATAATCCAGCAACTCGGCCGGGCCGATATTGCGTGCGACCAGGATCGGGTCGTCGGGCATCTCGGCGCCGGTGTCGCGCCCCTGCCCGGTCAGGATGCGCAAGAGCCGGTTCGACAGGTCGTCCAGATCGTGCAGCCGGTCGCGCAGATAGGGATCGGCGGCGCTTTCCAGCCGGGCGCGGGCCTGGCTTTGTTCTTTCTCGACCGCGGCCTCGGCCGAAAGGCCCAGGTCGATCGCCTCTTCCATCCGGCGCAGCCAGCTGCGGGAATGGGCGAACATGCGATAGGTCTCCATGACCTCGGCCGAATCGCCCGAACCCATGTCGGTGGCGGCCAGCATGGAATCGACCGTGGTGCGCAGCATGGCCACGGCCTCGGTCAGCCGGGCCTTTTCCTTCAGCGGATCGTCGGCGACCGGATTGGTGACCACCACGCGGGGCTCGTGCAGCCAGAC